>Ga0137391_10001041_pt1 | contig 19937 bp, 24 predicted proteins | sample 15con2h24BmetaG_FD_101399 | JGI IMG/M metagenome (GOLD analysis project Ga0137391, IMG submission 101399) | Vadose zone soil microbial communities from Angelo Coast Range Reserve, California, USA - 15con2h2.4B metaG | ecosystem: Environmental > Terrestrial > Soil > Vadose zone > Saprolite...
CTCGTTCCTGAGTGCGGCGGACGCCATGGAGGCGCGCCTCGAAGCGGCCCTGAGCCCGACCGGGTTGTCCCTGGCGAAGCTCGCGGTGTTGCACTTCCTGGCGGAGGCGGAGGAGCCGTTACCGCTGTCTGACCTGGCCGCGCGCCAGCACTGCGTGCGCTCCAACATCACCCAGCTGGTGGATCGCCTCGAGAAAGACGGCCTGGTACGCCGCCGGGCCGATCCCGACGACCGCCGCAGCGTCCTGGCCGAGCTCACACCCGCAGGCACGCAGGCGCATGCCAAGGGTGTACGTGCGCTCGCCGAAGCGCAACGCGCCATCGTGAGCGCGCTCAAGGCGGGCGAGGCGACGAGCCTCCAGAACGCGCTCAGCGCGCTGACGTCCTGATTCGTTCTCCTACCACAGAAAGGGGATTCCCGTGGTCTACCTCGTCCCGCTAGGTCGATTCCTCTATTCCGCGATCTTCTTGATGACGGCATTCGGGCATTTCTCCGCGGGATACGTCGGATACGCCGCTCAGGCGGGGGTGCCGGCCCCGGGGTTGCTGGTCCCGCTGTCGGGTGTGATTGGCATCCTCGGAGGCTTGAGCATCACGCTCGGCTATAAGGCTAAGATCGGCGGCTGGCTGATAGTGCTGTTCTTGGTTCCCGTGACGCTCATGATGCACAACTTCTGGGCGGTCTCCGACCCGATGATGCACGGGATTCAGTTGGCGATGTTCTGGAAGAACGTGTCGATGCTCGGCGCCGCGCTGCTGATCACGCACTTCGGCGCGGGCCCGATCAGCCTCGACGCGCGGCGCTCGGCCCCCGGCGCGATGTAGGCTCAGCGCCGCGGTCGACGCCGCTCCATGTGCCGGGCCAGGATCCGCATCAGCTCGGCGTTGGTCCAGGGCTGCCAGCCGTGCGGCTTCATGGGGCGCCCGTAGACGAACTCGGCGTCGGCCGCGGGCTGCGCGCGGGTGAGGAACTCCTCCAGCCGGTACACGGCGAGGTTCAGGTAGAAGGTGTCCATGTCGCCTGTGAAGACATGGATCTGGCCCTTGAGCTTGGGCCCGAGCCTCGCCCAGTTCCGCTCCAGATAATCGCGCAGGTCGTAGTCGTGGGTGCGGAAATACTCGGCCACGCTACGGTCGATCGTTCCGGTGCGCAGGTTCCACAGCTCGGCCGGGTAGCCGTCCGCCGCCACGGGACCGTACGTGGCCTCCCAGATCGCGAACTGCTCGCCCGAGCGAGCGCGGCTGCCGAGCACCGCCTCGAACTGACTCTCCTGCCGGATGCTGATGCGCGGCTGGCCGGTGACTTCCCGCTCCGCCGGCACGTCCGCCGTCATCCATTCCGCCACCTGATGCACGAATGCGTTCGTGTCGCTGTAGATGTCGGGGATCTCGTAGTTGCGGAAGTCGACCGGGTCCGGGTACAGCACCCACGTGCCGCCGAAGAATTCCGGATGGTACACCTGGAGCGCCAGCGCTTCCCAGCCGCCGGTCGACCCGCCCGTGAGCCCGCGCGCCCACGGCTCGCGGATCATCCGGAAATGCTCCTCGAGATAGGGAATGAGCTCCTGCAGCAGCGCGTCTCCGTACGGGCCGTTGTTCGCCGAATTCACGGCGTACGAGTCGTCGAAGTACGACGTGGGATGCTGGAACGTCACGGCGATCAGGCGGGGGAAATTGGGAGCGCTCCACGCCCGATAGGACTCGAACCCGGGCTCCCGCGCGCTGCGCGCGAGTCGCGCCGCCCGGTCTGCCGCGGTCTCGGGAATGCTGTCGGTCGAAAACCCGAAAGGCGGATTGAGGGTGAAGTGCCCCTGCTGGTACACTGTGGGATAGCGATGGGCGGTATCCGCGTCGTAACCGCGCGGCAGCAACACCGTCGCCCCGAGGTAGATGGGACGTCCCCACCAGGCGGTGAGCAGCTTGCTCTGAATCCTGATGTGCTTGACCCACTTCGTGTCCGGCGGCAGGTCGATCGGCGGGAGCACGCGCGTGAGCTCGAGCCGGATCGTGTCCGATCGGGCCGGATCGAGATGGACCTTCCGGACCGCGCTCACCAAATTCCCCGGCGACTTGTTGAACTGCTGGCCTTCCCATTGATCGTCGTGCAGCCACAGCGCGTGCCCGTCCGCGCGGTGGAACTCCGAGTACACGTTGAGCAACCCCTGCACGTAGTACTCGCCCGCGGGGATCTCCTTTAGGCTCGCCACCGGATAGCCGAGGGTCGTGCCGTCGATCACCCCGGGGGCGCCGGGCGCGAGCTGTGCGACGTCCACGCCGAAGAACGGGGTGCAATCGCTCTCGTGGCGCACCTGGAGGCGCGGCTCGACGTCGTCGTGCCGTGTCACGAACACGTACATGCGTCCGGTTACCGGCGCGCCGCGCAGCGCCGCCGGCACGGTGATCTCGACGCGCGCACCCTGCGATGCGGCGTCTCTTGGGAATGCCAGGGCGACGGCGAGGAGAGGCGCGAGGGTAGCGAAACGCAACGAAAGGTCCTGAAGAGGGCGGGCTAGAGTGGCCTCAAACGGGAGGGTCCGCAAGAGCGGGAGGGGCCAGGATGCCGGGCTCGGTGGCGCGCACCTGCACGTACGCCCGGTACCCGCAGCCGCACGATTCCGTCGTGCGACCGAGCCGATCGGTCCCGAACGCGAGACGCTGCGCGCATTGGGGGCAGCGGGGCGGGCCGCCGTCCTTGACGAGGCCCGTCCGCGCCAGCGCCCGGTTCACTTGTACCGGTACGTGATGCGCCCGCGTGTGAGGTCGTAGGGGGACACCGCGAGCGTGACCCGATCGCCGGCGAGCACGCGGATGCGGAATCGCCGCATCTTCCCCGCGATCGTCGCGAGCACGTAGTGGCCGTTCTCGAGCAGGACGCGGAACGTCGTGTTGGGGAGCACCTGCTCGACGGTGCCGTTGATCTCGATCGCTTCTTCCTTCGCCATCGGTCCGTCCGCGTGAGGGGGGAAACGAAAAGGCGGGACCGGCGCATTGGCCAAGCCCCGCCTTGACGTGCTACGCACGTCGAAGGCTAGCGGTCGGTCCCAGGGAAGTCAAACAGGAAGTTATCTTGGACGTCATCAGCGGAAGGAGAAGCCCGATGGCGCACAGCGATCAGGACCGGCGGGTCGACTATATCGAATTCGGCGCGACCGACGTGGGTCGTACCAGGACATTCTATGAGCAGGTGTTCGGGTGGCGGTTCCAGGATTACGGACCGGACTACACCAGCTTCCAGGATGGTCGTCTGAGCGGCGGCTTCACGAAGGACGCCCCCGTCCGGCCCGCCAATCCACTGGTGGTGATCTACGCCGTTCAGCTCGAAGCGATTGAAGCGACGATCAAGCAGGCGGGTGGGAAGATCGTCCGAAAGACCTACCCGTTCCCGGGCGGCCGCCGATTCCACTTCACCGATCCCAGCGGGAACGAGCTGGCGGTGTGGACCGATCGGGTCGCGTAGTGACACCGCGCCGCCACTTCCTTCGTACGGATCCCATCCCTTTCAATCGACACAACCGGCCATGGCCAAACCGCTCCTGCAGCTCGCCGCCCTCGGCGTTGGTGGCTTCGCCCTCTGGAAGATCGCGTCACTCGTCTTGCTCCCGTTTGTCATGTTGCTGTTCAAAGTGGCGCTCATTGTGGGGCTCGTAATGCTGGCGATCTGGTTCTTCAAGAAGGGCGACAAGCCGAAAGACGACGCGACGGCGGGCTAGCCTTCCTCAACCGCTCGCGCCGGCGTATCGCCTAATCGCCGCGCGCCACAACGCCCGCGCCAAAACGAACGCCAGCGCCGCGACCAGAGCGGCCGCGAGCGCGATCTCCGGCCGCAGCCGGCCCGTGAGCGCCGACGCCGGGATGGTCGTGGTCCACGCGATCGGGACCAGGTACACGAACACGAACCGCAACGCTCCCGGGTACGCCGAGACGGGGTAGCGCGCGCCCTCGTACACCGCGTCGAACAGGACGGCGATGTTCTCGACCGACACGAACCAGAACGCCAGGCTCATCAGCACGACCCAGATGGCGTAGACGACGACGGCGGCAGACGCAAGCGCCAAGGCGAAAGCCACAAGCTGCGCCACCGAGGGTATGCGCCCCAGGCGCGTGAGCGCATAGCCCGCCAGTGCGAGCCCCAGCACGACGTCCGTGAAGCGCCAAATGTCGAGCCGGCGGAACGACACGAAGCCCTGGGCGTCCACGGGCTTCATCAGCACCAGATCCAGCTCACCGCTGCGCACCTCTCCGGCCAGCTGGCCGATTCCCGGCCGCAGCACGGCCTCGATCACCCCGGTGAGCGCGTTGAACACACCGAGCAGCACCACGATCTCCCAATAGTCCCAGCCGCCGAGGCTCGCGGTGTGGTGAAAGAAGAGGGAGAGGGTGAGCAGTGCGGTCCCCATGGAGAACAGGGTGCCCAGCACGCTCGCCACGAAGTTGGCGCGGTACTGGAGCTCCTCGGCGAGGTTGAGGCGCCAGAAGGCGCCGAGCAGGGGGATCCAGCGCCCGCTCATCCGCCCACCGCGCCGTACTTACGAATGCCCCGGCTCCAGGCGATCCGGTACGCCACGATCCAAATGCCCAGCCAAACGACCTGTGAGGCGAGCCCGCGCACGATCGCGTCCGCGCCGTGCACCGCGCCCGTCAGGAGGTCCACCGGGAAGGCGAGCATGGAACGAAACCACAGGGCTCCCGCGACACCGGCCACCGCCGGCGGCAGCAATGCCAGCGGCGCGATGCGGCCCGCGAGGAACAGGGACACCCCCGCGTGCAGCTCCATGATCGCCGTGGCGCGCGTAGTCCAGAACGCCAGCAGGCCCGTGGTGAAGCTGATGAAGAACCGCATCGCGGCCGCGAGCAGCACGGCCACGAGCGTGAGCGCCCACCGACCCGGATCGAGCGGCAGGCGCACTGCGGGCCACGCCGCGGCGACGAGCAGCCAGACCACGAGGATCACGCTCGCGGTGCGCGCCTTGTAGGCGATGTTCTCGGCCACGGCCTCGTGTGCCGGGTGCAGCGGCCGGGCCAGGCGGTAGTTGAGGTCGCCTTCGCGGATCCAGCGGTCCAGATACCAGGAATCCCAGGCGATAGTCAGCTGGTTGATGAGCATGACGGCGAAGAAATAACGGGCGAAGTCGGCGCGCGCGTACCCCGCGACCGAGCCGTCGCCCGCGATCGCCCACCAGATGCCGAGCGCGATCGCCGGCTCGGTCACGCCCCACAGCAACCAGAGCACGATCGACGCCCGGTATTGAAGGTCGACCAGCCAGGCGTTACGGATCAGCGCCGCGTAACGCTTGATCACTGGTCTTCCTCCACGCCGCGCGCGAACGCGAGCCGGATCACTTCCTCGATCGGCGGATCCTCGATCGACAGATCGGCTACGGGGAATGCGGCCAGCAGGCGGGCGCTCGTCGCGGGCGCGTCCTCGCGCCGCACCTCGAGCACCGCGTTCGGAAAGTGGAAGCTCTTCACTTCGCCGAACGCGGCCAACGCCTCCGCGGTGACGTGATGGCCGTCGCCGCCGTCTCCTCCGAGTACCAGCTCGATCCGTTTGGTGCGCGCGATCCGCGCCACCAGGACATCGAGCGCTCCGTCGTACAACAAGCGGCCACGGTTGATCATCAGCACCCGCGACGCTAGCGCCGTCACGTCCTGCATGTAGTGCGACGTGAGCAGCACCGTCGCGCCGTGCCGGTCGCGGTACTCGATGAGGAACCGGCGGATCGCCTCCTGTGCGGTCACGTCGAGCCCCAGCGTGGGCTCGTCGAGAAACAGCAGCGGCGGGTGATGCAGCAGGGACGCCACGAGCTCGCATTTCATGCGCTCGCCCAGTGAGAGCTGGCGCACCGGCTTCTGGAGCACGTCGCCCAGCTCGAGCAGGGTCACGAGCTCGGCCAGGCGCGCTCGATAGTCCACCTCCGGGATGTCGTAGATCGCGCGGTTGAGCAGGAACGTCTCCTCCGGAGGGAGATCCCACACGAGCTGCTGTCGGTTGCCGAGCACGAGCGCGATGCGCCGCTTGAACGGCGGCCCGCCGGTCCAGGGCACGAACCCCGCTGCCTCGACCCGCCCGCTGGTCGGGTACAACAGCCCGGCGAGCATCTTTAGCGTCGTGGTCTTGCCCGCGCCGTTGGGACCGAGGAACGCGACGATCTCGCCCGGCGCGATGCGGAACGTCACGTCGCGCACTGCGAGCACGTCGCGATAGCGCGGCCGGAACAGCGCGCGCAGGGCGCCGCGCAGTCCGGGATCGCGTACCTTTACCTGAAAGGTCTTGCTGAGCCCCTCAGCCGTGACGATGGATGTCATGGGTGTGGAGGAAATCTACCAGGGGTTCTGGATAGACCTACCGGCAGGGGCTACATTCCCGGCACCTTGACCCCCACCCGTCTGCGTGCCGACCGGCGCCACGGCGTCGACCGGCGCGCCGAACCGCGCCGCCTGGCCCTGGTCGTTGCGCCGCGCGAGCGCCGCCGCGTGGTCGACCGGCGTCGCGGCGCCGAGCGGCGCAGCACCCTGGAGCGCCGCAGCCGCCCGCAGCGCGATCCCTCCCTCGAAGGGCCCGGCGAGCACGTCCGCAACGCGTTGCAGCTGCTCGGCCAGGTGCCGTTCGACGGCGAGTCGGTGTTCGCCGCCGCGGTGGCCCGGCTGCGGCGCGCCCTGGAGCTGCTCGAAAAACGGAACTAACGGTGTACCGAATCCGCCGAGCCACCGCCGCCGACGCGGGCGTTCTCGCGCGCCATCGGGCGGAGATGTTCCGCGACATGGGCGAGCTGCCGGCCAGCCTGTACGATACTCTGATCGACGCCGCGCGAGCGTACCTCACTCAGGCCATCACGGACGGCCGCTACGTGGGCTGGGTCGCGGAGCTGGACGCGGGGTCGAGAGAAATCATCGGCGGCGCCGGACTTCAGTTGCGGGAGCTCTTGCCCCGAGCTGACGTCGCCCGCGGGCGGCTGGTCCGTGGGCCGCAAGGGTTGATCGTCAACGTGTACACCGAGCGGGCGTGGCGGCGCAAAGGAGTCGCCGACGCGCTGATGCAGGAGCTGCTGCAGTGGTGCCGCGGGAACGGGATCGAGAGCGTGGTGCTGCACGCGTCGGACGAGGGGCGACCGCTGTACGAAAAGCTGGGGTTCCGGCCCACGAACGAGATGCGGTACGGCGGCGGTGCCTGAGCTCAGCCTCCCTGGCAGGTCCGGGTGAATTCGCGACGCGTGGCGCCAGGGTCGTTGATGGTCTTGTAGAACTGGTCGTAGTACTCGAGGGCCTGCGCGATGCGCTTGGGCTCGAGCCCCTCGCTCTCGAGACCGCGGTACAACGCGTAAATCGCCTCCTTCTGTGCATTGAACTTCGCGAACACGGGCGCCAGCTCCTCGGGCCGGCGGCATACCGCGCGATAGATGCGCTGGCGCACGGTTGCGATGCCGAGGCTCGGGTCGGGTTGGGCGTAGGGAGGCATGATGACCCCCGCCCAGTCGAAATCGTAGGGGACTGGATAGATGACCCCGGTCGAATCACCGATGAGCACGATGTTGTGCAGGGCAGACACCGCCCAGTCGGTGTTGCCGATCATGTACTGGAACACGGCCACGAGTGTCATCTGCTCGGGGTCCACGTCGAGTTGGGACACGCCCTTCTGCTCGAGCACCTTGGCCTTGTTGCGCCGCGCCATCCGGCCGTCGTCCTCGACGAAGAACGCGTAACGCATCTCAGGCTGGTTCTTGCCCTTCGCGTCCACATACGTGACGCGCGCGAGTCGCGCCCGGAAGCTCCGCTCGGTCAGCAGGTTGTAGACACGGTAGATCAGGTACTCTTCGAGCAGATAGTTCGCATTTCCGCGACCGCCGCGGCACTGCACCGTGAGCTTGAGGCTCGAGCCCGTATGGGCGAACACGGTGCGCGCCGTCTGTGCCTTGTCGAACACGACTTTGAGCGGCGGATACTGACAGATCTTGAGCCGGAAGTGACCGCGCGTGTGGAGCTTCACATCGAACCTGACCGAGTCGCCCGTGGGCGGGGCGTAGGACAGAACGCCCGGTTGGTCCTTCTTCTCAGTCCCGCGCTGCTTGCCGATGGTCCCGAAGTCCGCGGTCAGCGTGAGCGCGAGCGGCTCCGCAGCATCGAACAGCCGAGCGACCTTCGGCTCGGCCGAGTCGGGCGGCTCTTGGCCAACCGCCTGCGCCTCGAGGATCGCGCCGGTGTGGGGTGCGGCGCAGATTGCCGCCAGGGCGGTGAGCGCAGCCCCACCCCCCCAGCGGTGCATCACCCGGTCTAGACTCACGCAGCAAGTCTACGTGCCTGCATATTCTCTTCAAGGGGAGGGGGAAGCGCGCATGACCCGAATGACGGTGTTGACCCTGCTCGCGGCCCTGCCGGTCGGGGCTGCCGCACAGCGCGGTGACTGGCCCATGCCGGCCAGGGACTACGCGGCTACGCGCTACAGCGACCTGAGCGAGATCACGGGCGCCAACGCCGGTCGGCTGCGCCCGGTGTGGACCTTCTCGACCGGGGTGCTGGGCGGGCACGAGGGTCAGCCGCTCGTGGTCGACAACACGATGTACGTCGTCACGCCGTACCCGAACGTCCTCTACGCTTTCGACCTCACCCGCGAGGGCTACCCGCTCAAGTGGAAGTATCGTCCGGCGGTGGACCCCAACGCGCTGGGCATCGCCTGTTGCGATGCGATCAACCGCGGCGCCTTCTACGCGGACGGCAAGATCGTGTACAACCTGCTGGACGGGCACACCGTCGCCGTCGCCGCGGCGACGGGCAAGGAGCTGTGGAAGACCAGGATCGCGGATCTCGCTCAGGGCGAGACCACGCCCGTCGCTCCCCTGGTCGTGAAGCATCGGGTCATTGTCGGCGCGTCCGGCGGCGAGTTCGGCATCCACGGCTGGCTCAAGGGACTCGATCTCGAGACGGGCCGGATCGTTTGGACTGCCTACAACATCGGCCCCGACAGCGACGTGCTGGCGAAGGCGGGGACGTTCAAGCCGTTCTACGACCGCGGCGCCGACCTGGCGCTCACGACCTGGCCCGCCGACGTATGGAAGAACGGCGGCGCGCCGGTATGGGGCTGGATGTCCTACGATCCCAGCCTCGACCTGCTGTACTACGGCACCGGCAATCCGGCGCCCTACAATCCGGAGCAGCGCGCCGGCGATAACAAATGGACGGCCAGCGTGCTGGCCCGCCGGCCGGAGGACGGGACTCTCGTGTGGGCATACCAGTTCACGCCGCACGACAGCTGGGATTACGACGCGACCTCGGAGATGATCCTCGCCGACCTGTCCGTGAATGGCCGGCCGCGGAAGGTCCTGGTCCATTTCGACAAGAACGGGTTTGCGTACACCATGGACCGGGCCACCGGTGAGGTGCTGGTGGCCCAGCCGTTCGTGGACCTCAATTGGGCGAAGCGGGTGGACGTGGCCACCGGCCGCCCGGTGATCGATTCCACCAAACTGACGGGCGCCACGCGCGGCAACGTCAAGGATGTCTGTCCGTCGCTGGAAGGCGGCAAGAGCCCGGCGTCGCCCGCGGCGTACTCACCGCGCACGGGGCTCTTCTACCTCGCCACCAACAACCTGTGCATGGATTACCAGGCGACGCAGGCCACCCGCATCGCCGGGACGCCGTTCATCGGCGCGAACACTCCCTACCACGCTGGTCACGGCGGGCAGCTCGGCGCGTTCATCGCCTGGGATGGGGGCGCCGGGAAGAAAGTGTGGCAAACGACGGAGCGTTACCCCGTCTGGAGCGGCGCCCTCGTCACCGCGGGCGATGTCGCGTTCTACGGCACGCTGGACGGCTGGTTCAAGGCAGCGGACGCCAAGACCGGCAAGGTCCTGTGGCGGTTCAAGGTCGGATCGGGAGTGGTGGGCAACCCGATTACCTACACGGGACCGGACGGCAAGCAGTACGTGGCGGTGTACGCCGGGATCGGCGGCGACTGGTTCCTCCTGGCGGGGGACGTCCGGTCGGATGACCCGGCGGATGTGCGGCCGCCGGCGGACTTCATGTCGGACATCGCCCGGCACACCAGCCAGGGAGGCATCGTGTGGATCTTCGCGCTGTAGTCGCCCTGCTCCTCCTTACCGCGGCGTGCGGTGGACATGAATCCGCACGACCTACTGCGGCTGCGCGACAGGAAGCGCGCGTCTTCGCGGGCGGCGTGGCGCCGCCGGCGGCCGCCCCTCAGGCGGACAGGAATCCATTCAGAGGAGACCGGCAGTCGGCGGTGGAGGGCGAGCGGACGTTCGGCGTGATGAATTGCGACGGCTGTCACGGCGGCGGGGCGGTGGGTTGGGTGGGCCCCAGCCTGCGCGACGGCCGCTGGCGCTACGGCGGCTCCGATGCGGAGATCTTCCAGTCGATTTGTTACGGCCAGCCGCACGGCATGCCGGCGTACGGTGGCCTGTTGCCGCCCGATGCCATCTGGAAACTCGTGACCTACCTCCAGTCGCTCGAGCCACCCGCCGACGTGCCGACGCAGACGTGGAAGTAGCCATGCGATGGCTGGGCGGTCTCGCCGGCGCGGTGCTGCTCGCGCTCGTGCTATGGGACGCATTCGAGACGATCATCCTGCCGCGGCGGGTGAGCGGTCGCCTCCGCATCACGACGCTGTTCTACCGATCGACCTGGATTCCGTGGCGCGCCACGGCCCAGATCCTGTCGGGCCGGCGGCGCGACGCATTCCTCTCGTTCTTCGGTCCCCTGTCCCTCATCCTGCTGCTCGCGCTCTGGGCCGTGGGGATCGTCGTCTCCTTCGGGCTGCTGCAGTGGGCGGCCGGGTCCGCCCTCAACGTCAGCGGCGGCACGCCCAGCTTCGGCACCGACCTCTATATGAGCGGAACGACGTTCGTCACGCTCGGCCTGGGAGACGTGGCGCCCCGCAGTCCGATCGCCAAGGCGCTCACCGCAGTCGAAGCCGGCATGGGATTCGCGTTTCTCGCGGTGGTGATCGGGTATTTCCCGGTGATCTATCAGGCGTTTTCCCGTCGCGAGGTGGCCATCTCGCTGCTCGATGCCCGCGCCGGCTCTCCGCCGAGCGCGTCAGAGCTGTTGTGGCGGCACCGCGGCGACCCGGGCACGGCGGCGCTCACCGACCTGCTGCGCGACTGGGAGCGCTGGGCGGCCGACGTGCTCGAGAGCCACCTCTCCTACCCTCCGCTCGCCTATTTCCGGTCGCAGCACTACAACGAGTCGTGGCTCGCCGCACTTACCACGATCCTGGACGCGAGCGCGGTGGTGATGATCGGGCACGAGGGATGGTGCGCGCGGCAGGCGGAGCTGACGTTCGCCATGGCGCGTCATGCGGTGGTGGACCTGGCGCAGGTGTTCAGCACGCCCCCCGAGCGGGCGCAGGAGCGCTTGTCCTCTGAACAGCTGGCGCGGTTGCGGGAGCGCCTGGCGGCGGGCGGCGTCGGTCTGCGGGACCGGCCCGACTTCGAGGAGCGGCTCACCGAGCTGCGCCGCATGTACGAGCCCTACGTCGCCGCGCTGGCGCATTACCTCGCGGTGCCTTTGCCGCCGTGGGTGCGCGAGGTCGAACGCCCCGACAATTGGCAGACGAGCGCCTGGGACCGGGTGGTCAAGTTACCGGCCCGGGGACGGGCGGCGGAAGAAGATCACTTCTAGCGTTCACTCGCGCACTTCGGGCACGATCTCTGGGTTCCCCGCCAGATAAGGAGACTGTGGGCCTCGTTACGGTGGCGTGCTGCCCAGCCGCACCCCGACCTCGTCGAGGTGGTTCAGGAGATCGGCGGGATCCTGATACACGCGATACGCCCCCGCCCGCTCCAGCTCTTCCTCTCCATAGCCACCCGACAGGAGTCCCACGCCGAGCGCGCGGGCGCGGCGCGCCGCGAGCAGGTCCCACACGCTGTCCCCGACCACCACCGACTCGTCGATCGGGACGCCCAGCCGCTCGGCGCCCGCGAGGAACAGATCGGGATCGGGCTTGGCGCGCTCCACCTGGTCGCGGGTCACGATCGGAACGCCGGCGGGAATGCCGAGCATATCGAGGTTGGGCTGGGCGCTCTCCATTCGTCCGCTGGTGCCGATCGCCCACGGGACGCCCGCCTTCGTCAGGTAGGCGAGCAGCTCCCGTGCTCCCGGCAGGGGACGCACCTGTGAGACCTGGCGGGCGTAGGCTTCGGCATGCACGCGTCGGATCTGGGCCGCCTGCTCGGGCTTCAGCTCTCGGCCGGTCTCGCGGAACAGCGCGTTGACGAATAAGCCGCCGCTCATGCCGATGCGGCGGTGGATGCGCCACACCGAGAGCTCGATGCCGACGCTCTCGAGCGCGACGCGCCAGGCGAGCACGTGCTGGTACACGCTGTCGACCAGCGTGCCGTCGAGATCGAACAGGAAAGCGGGACCGGAGGGCATGCGTCCGGTAATGTAATACGGGGTAGACGGACCCCGGGGCCATGCCCCGGGGTCGCGCGGAAGCGCTACTTCAAAAGCATGTCGTGCGGACGCGCCTGCCCCGTGGGGAAGTGCTCGAAGTCGACATCGAACTTGGTGTCGAGCGTCATCCCGGTTGGAGTCACGTTCACGAGCCGCACCCGGTAAGGCACCTTGCCGTCCAGGTTCGAGAGCAGCGAGTTGCTCACGTACAACCGCTTGTTGTCGGCCGTGAGCTTCATCATCTGCGCCTGTGGAATGGCCACGCTGCTCACGAGCTTCGGCTGCATCGGATCGGCGACGTCGTATTGCTGCACCGCGCCTCCCCCGAACAACGACACGAACAGGAACTTGTTGTCGTACGAGATGCGCATGTCCGCCGGCAGCGAGCCGTCGGCGAGCTTGATCACGCGGTGAAACGCAAGCTTGCCGTCATTTCCCACCTGCCAATGCCATACGCTGTTGCCGAACGCGCAGTTGATGAACCCTCCGCGCGCCGTCGGGCCGTGCAGCCAGCGGACCTCGAGCGGCGACTTGTCGAGGTGCTCCACCTGCAGGACCTTGCCGGTCTTCCAATCCCACGCCACGACTTCGTCCCCCACCTGGTCCATCGGCGTATTGCCGGCTTTGATGGCATGGGGATGCGCCCAGCTCGAGGTGACGATGAGGTTCAGCTCCGGCTTGATCCCGACGTCGTACATGTAGTCGGGGGCGGGATGGGCCTCGAGGAACTTGCCGTCGTTGTCGAGCTTCACTAGCGCACCCGGCGCGCCGCCATCCTTCGCGCCGAGCATCGCGATCATCACGCCCCCCGGCACGGCGTAGAAGGTGTGCGGCCCGGAGTACCCGGTGCTGGCGGCGAGGTCGGGGACTGTCTTGATGAGCTTCGGGTGCTTCGGGTCGGTGGCGACGTCATAAATGAACAGCCGGTTCGAGAACAGGCCGCCCCCGAAAATTCGATCGGCATTCGCAGTGTAGCCGAAGTGGTGCGCCTCGTTGCCCGGCGACCCAGTCGGCACGGTCGTGATCACCTTTCCGTAACCCGGGGACGCGGGGTCGGCATCGAGCACCGACAGGAAGTCGGGGTCCTTCTGATCCGCGTCGCTGGTCCAGACGTACAGCACGGACTCATGCTGGCCCGCGGGAAGGCCCCGCACGAATACCGACTCGTCCGCAGGGCCGCTCGGGGCGGGGGCGGGGGCGGGGGCGATCAGGAGTCCTACGGGCAGAGCGGCGGACAGCAACAGCCAGGTGGTGCGGTTCACAGTGGTCTCTCCTCAGTCACAGAGCTGGTCCCAGCGAAGCTACGCGCGGTGCACCGCGGTGCAAGGCATATATTACCGCGATGCGACTCGATTTTTCCGGCGCACCTGAAATCGCGGCGCCCCCCGACGAGGTGTGGAAGCGCCTGCTCGATCACGAGTTCGTGGCGTCGGTGGCGCCCGGAGTAGAGTCGGTGGAGCCGATCGACGACCGGCATTTCAAGGTGATTTCCGGGTTCGGAGTGGGTGCCGTGAAGGTGAAGTTCCAGCTCGACGTCGAGCTGTCGGATGTGAACCCTCCCAAGAGCCTCAAGATGTCCGCCCACGGCAAGGCGCCCGGGTCGGGTGTGGACGTGAGCACCACCCTCGAGATCGAGCCCGTCTCCCCCAACCGGTGCCGACTGAAGTGGAGCGCCATCTCGGAGGTCCGCGGTACGGTGGCGAGCGTAGGGGCCCGCCTGTTGTCCGGCACCGCCAAGAAGCTCACCGAGACTTTCTGGGACAAGTTCGCGGCGCGCGTCGGCGAAACGCGCGCTAGCTAGATTTCCGGGAATGAAACAGTGGCTTGAGACGCGCGCCGTTCTGGACTTCGTGTCCGCCGCCCGCACCGCGGGAAAGCGGGTGGCGCTCGCGACCGTCGTACGGGTGCGCGGCTCGGCGTATCGTCACGAAGGGGCCAAGCTCGCGGTTGCCGAGGACGGCGGCACGGCTGGCAACGTCAGCGGCGGCTGCCTCGAGCAGGACGTGCGCGAGGTGGCGCTGCAGGTGATCCGCACAGGGAAGCCGGAGCTCCGCAGCTATTGCTCGAGCGCCGACGAGGTCGCGGCCTGGGACTTGGGAGTCGGGTGCGAGGGGCAGGTCGACGTTTACCTCGAGCCTGCGGAGCCCCGGATGCGGGAACGGGCGCTCCTCGATGAACGCCAACCGTTCGTGGCTTGCGGCTTGATTCCTGGGAAGGGGGAACGGCTCATCGTCACCGCAAGCCGCACCGAAGGCGATCTCGGGTCACCGGACGCGACCGCCCGCGCGGCGACCAAGGCGCGCGAGCTGCTCGAGACAGGCGAATCAGGCATCCATGACATCGCCGGCCGGGCGCTGTTCTTCGATGTGCTGGTACCTCCGCCACAGCTGGTCGTCCTGGGCGCGGGCGACGATGCCCGGCCGCTGGTGCGGTTTGCTGCCGATGTGGGATTCCGCGTGGTGGTGGTGGATCGCCGGCCGGGTTACCTCACCGTCGACCGGTTCCCGGCGGCGGCGGCGCTGGTTCAAACCGCGGGCGACGCGCTGGACAACGCGCTGTCTCTGGACGCGGATTGCTACGCGGTCGTGATGAACCACAACGTCGCGGACGATCAGGCGTACCTGCGCGCCCTCTTGAAGACGCCCGTCGGGTACGTCGGGATGCTGGGCCCGCGCCAGCGCACCGAGCGCATCCTCCGGAACCTGGCTGCCCAGAGCCCCATGGACGACGCGCGCGTGTACGGACCCGTGGGTCTGGACATCGGGACCGACGGCGCGGAGCAGGTGGCCCTCGCCGTCATTGCCGAGATCCTCGCGGTGCGCTCCGGGCGCCGGGCCCGGTCGTTGCGGGAGCGCCGCGCCGCCATTCATGCCCCGACCGACTGAGCCGCTGCGCGTCGCGGGCGTGATCCTGGCGGCGGGCGCGTCGCGCCGCATGGGCAAGAACAAAATGCTGCTCGAGCTCGACGGCGAATCGCTGATCCGGCGAGCCGCCAAGCGTGCGCTGGCGGCGGGGCTCTCGCCGCTGGTGGTTGTGCTCGGCCACGAGGCAGACCGCCTGCGCGTCGAGCTAAGGGACTTACCGCTCGCATTCGCCGTCAATCCCGATTACACCGGTCCCACGAGCGGCTCGCTGCACCAGGGTCTGAACGCGCTCGGCTCGGATGTCGACGCCGTGGTTGTCATGTTGGGCGACATGGTGCGGGTGACCGCGGAAACACTCGCCCTGCTGGTCGCGGCGGCGCGCGGGACCGAGGCCCCGCTCGTGGTGTCGCGCTACGGTAACGTCACCGCGCCGCCGCTCTTGTTCCGGCGGGCGCTATTCGGCGAGCTACTCGCGTGGACGGGCGAGGGGTGCGGTAAGGCAGTCGTGCAGGCGCACAAGCATGAAGCCATGTATGTCGATCGGCCGGAAGCGCTGCTCGTGGACGTGGATACGCCGGAGGATTTCGCGGCCGCCATTGCCGCCTCGCGTCCGGTGGGCTAGTGTGGGGTGTGCAGTGTGTGCAGGAACATGCCGGCGCCGGTGCGTGGTGGCCGTGATGGGAGCACGTTGCAGGGATGGAGGGCCATCACATGAGTATCGAGTCCAGCGACATTCCCAGCCGGCTACGCGCGCACGTGGAGCTGCAAGGCGCCAGCCTTACGGCCGAAGAGTTATCCCAGCTTGGCGAGTGCTACCCGCGGTTCCGAGGGAAGGAGCCGTGGGACGTGCGCGAGTATGCCAGCCCCGCCGGCAATGGTGCCCGCGAATATCGCGTCGTGCGGGGCAGCAGCACCCAGGATGTCTATCGGAGTCATGAGCGGGGCCACGCCACCGCCGTCCGGGCGGCGCTCAACGAGCTCGAGTCGCAGGACGGCAGGACCGAGAAGGGCGAGCAGCCCTCCAACTAGAAGCTACCCGCCGCTCTCTGGATCGGGTTCGACTCAAAACGCGCAATTTCCCGGTGCCGGCGCATCAATCCGCGTCGGACTGCCCGCGGGCACCAAGAAGGTCGCGACCACCGTGGCCTCAGCCGTTCCTTCGTTGCGGGCGATCCCCACCATCCCTCCGTTCTCAAAGAAGGTGGTATCGGCAGGGTGAACGTGTGGGGAGCGTTCCGGGATCTCCGCCGTCGCATGGGGTTGTGATAGCGGTTCCCGCAAGGCCCCTCAAAACAGCTCCAGCTGATACGTCACCAGGCCCCTGAGCTTTTCCAGCAGCTTGACCATCGCCCACGTGTCCCGCTCGCAGTACCGCAGCAGCGCTTCGCGTAGCTCGGCCCCCTCTCCAGCAGGCGTCTCGGCTCCCTGGAACATCAGCCGCTGCAGCTCGACCGTCGCCATTTCTCCATCCTGCACCTTCAGATCCGAATAGGACAGACCGGGCACGAGTGCCGGCAGCGTCTTCTTGATACTGAACCCGCCCGCGAAGTCCGGGTGGTACACATGACTCCGTATCGTGGGCAGCAAGTCCACCAGGCGTTTCTCGATCCGTTCGAGCTCCTTGGCCAGATGCGGCGCCCCCTCCCGGAGACGCTTGATGCACTCGCGTTCGAAGCTCGCGTGGTAGGCCACGACCCGGCGCGCGCCCGCGCACGCCGCGACCACGGCATCGGCGAGTGCCGGTCGCGGATCCTCCGGCCCGTCGGCGATCCACTGATGATGCACCCATCCGCCGCCCCGCTCTTCCACGTGCGCGCTGAACTGCACGGGTACCTGCTGCCAGGGCCGGCACCTCGGCCAGCGCGGGATGGCGAGACTGACCGTCTCGAAATCGAGAAACGCGAGCGGCGGCGTGAAATGGGCGAGCGCGCTCGCGAGCGTGGGCTCCACCACCATCCGTCCGGTCTGCACCGCCTTCACCTGTCGCGCATGGATGACGGACAGCTCCAGGTCCGACGGTAGATCGTAGATCGTGGCATACCCGTCGGCCTCGAGCTCGAGCGCCCGTTTGCGCTCGATGCGGTACAGCTTGCTCACGTGGTGGTCGGGAAGCTTAGGCCAGCAGCGCTCGAGGAACGGGCAATCGTACGGTCGCGTGCAGTGGTCGCCTATGGGGACATCCGGGAGCGGACCCGCGAGCATCCGCTGCTGCGCCGCGAGCTCGTCCGGCACGCCGATCAGCGCGGCCTCGACGAGCGCTGTCACGTCCTCGCGTATGAAGAGATTGGCCAGGTCGGGAAAACGGCATTCCGGGTTGAGATGCATCACCTCGGCGCGCTCCACCTGGATTCCGGCGCGCCGCAGCACGTGCACCTGCACGGCCGCATCGGGAAGGTGCTCCGGCTTGCGGCTGTTCGACGCCTTCACCTCGATCACCGTGTGGCCTCGGGACGTGCGCTCCAGAATGTCGACGCCCACGTAGGTCTCGTCCGCCAGGAACCAGGCCTCATAGATCGCCGGCAAGTCGCGCTTCAGGGCCTCGCGCGTGGCCGTCACCTTGTTGTCGTACTGGTAGAACGGCACATCGATCAGCTCGCCTCCGGGGACGTGACGTCGCGCCCGCTCACCCACGTCCCGCCCTTGCGAGAAGAGGTTCTGCTGCCCGGGCTTAGGGGTCAGCTCCGGGGCCTCGGGCTCGTGCACCCGCCACCACAACTGCTTGTGACATTGCAGGCCGGACAGATAGCGCGACTTGGAGAGCCGCAGGGACTCAGGAGACATACATGAACACTAACCGATAACTCGCTACCGGACGGTTACTTCCGGCTTGCCGTGACGCCGGTGGCTTGACGCGGGGCCGTGTCGCTCCGTATAGAGGAGCGCGGAGGAGCGATGTCGCTACGCGTAGTGCTGGCCGACGACCATGTCGTGCTGGGTCAGGGCGTGCGCGCCCTGCTCGAGCGGCACGGCCTGGAGGTCGTGGCCGAGGCATCGGACGGCAGGGCGGCGGTCGAAGTAGCGCGCGAGCACGAGCCCGACGTCGCGGTGCTCGACATCATGATGCCGCTCCTGAACGGCATCGATGCCGCGCGTCAGATCGTCGAGGCGCGACCGGGAATCCAGATAGTGATGCTCACGGCGCTCGAGCAGGAGCGTTTGGTCACCGAGGCGGTCCGCGCCGGCGTGCGGGGGTTCGTGCTCAAGACCCAGGCGGGAGAGGACCTCGCGCAGGCCATCCAGCAGGTGTCGCGCGGCGGGTTCTACGTGGGGGCGGGCGTCTCTCAGGCCGTGGTGGATGCTTGCCGGGCCGCCGCGGCGGAGGACCGCGGCCGGCTGACCTCGCGGGAGCGTCAGGTCGTGCAGCTCGTGGCCGAAGGCAAGTCGACCAAGCAGGTGGCCGCGCTGCTCGCGATCACCCCCAAGACCGCGGAGTTTCACCGCTCGCGGGTGATGAAAAAGTTGGACATCCACGACGTCGCGGGCCTGGTCCGTTACGCGATCCGGGAAGGCCTGATCACTCCCTGACCCGGGTCATCTCCCGGACGTAACTAGGGTTTTGCCGGGTTCTCCCCCGCCTCGTCGTAGCCACATTCACGCGGCATGCCTCCGCGCATGCCGTTCACCCGTTCGCCCGTCGTGCTCCTCGCGAACTCCGGCACATGGCTCAACCAGGCGCTCGACAGCATGCTCGAGCCGCTGGGGTATCGCGTCGTCTCTGTGGGGAGCGGACGCGAGCTACTGGACCGGGCGCCCGCCGCGCGGCCCGACGTAGTTCTCATGGACGCGAACCTTCAGGACCTGGACAGCATCGCGGTGTGCCGCGCCCTCCGCCGGAATCGAGCAGTCTCCTGGCACACGCCGATTCTCATGATCACGTCGACTCCGGCGACCAAGCAGCAGCGACTCGCGGCGCTCGAGGCCGGAGCCTGGGACTACTTGAGCCTCGTGCTCAATGCCGAGGAGTTGGCGCTGAAGCTCGACGCGTTCACGCGCGTCAAGCTCGAAACCGATCACGCGCTGGACGAAGGCGCGGTGGAGCCTGCGAGCGGGCTGTACACGATGCACGGGCTCGAGCGGCGCGCCCGCGAGCTCGTGTCGGACGCGTTCCGCCGTCACGCGCCGCTCGCCTGTGTGGCGCTCGCCGTCGAGCTGGTCCCTCAGGACGCCATCCCCGCGCGACTGGCGGCGCCACCCGTCGCGGTCGTGTACGCCGCGCACGTCCTCCAGGCGCGCGGGCGCACGTCCGACGCGATCGGCCGGCTGGGCCGGAGCGAGTTCGCGATCCTCGCTCCCTCGACCGCGCCCGAGGGCGCGGCCCTGATGGCTCGGCGGCTCACGCAGGCGCTCGAAACGGCGGGCCCCAGACCCGCCGGCCTGCCGCCGCTGTTGGTCCGGGCCGGCTACGAGGCCGTCGCGGACCTGCACGCGACGCCGCTCGCCCCCGACCGCCTGCTGGAGCACGCCGGAGCGGCGCTGATCCAGGCTCGCACCGCGGGAAACGGTGAGCGTATCCGAGCCTACCAGGGGTAGATTACCGGCTCTATGAACAGGTTGCATTAGCGTGGCACCGGCGGTCGCGATCGCGATCGTCGTGCTCGTCGTGCTGCTTGCGCTGCTGCTCCTGCGGGGCAGCGCGGACCAGACGCGCGCGCTCCGCGATGTGCAC
>Ga0137391_10001049_pt1 | contig 19887 bp, 18 predicted proteins | sample 15con2h24BmetaG_FD_101399 | JGI IMG/M metagenome (GOLD analysis project Ga0137391, IMG submission 101399) | Vadose zone soil microbial communities from Angelo Coast Range Reserve, California, USA - 15con2h2.4B metaG | ecosystem: Environmental > Terrestrial > Soil > Vadose zone > Saprolite...
CTGGCGGGGAGGCTCACGTCGCAGGAGCGGCCAGTGGAGCACGACTCGGTTATAGGCGTAATTGGGGGCAACTGTGTCTCGATTTCCGAGCGGGTATCCGGTAGCGGACGCAAGCAGCTTTACGATTTACACCTGACGCCCCAAGCCTACCATTCCAGCTTCGCGGCCGATGTTTTGGAAAGTGACACAGCATGGATCCGCCTTATGCAAGGGCCCAAGGTCATGTCCAGGCTCGTGAGGATACAGCCCGGCGCGATGAGATGCGCTATGCCGGTTGAGCTGGCGTACGTTAAAACTAACTCGCAGGTCATGGTTGCCAATTCCTGCCCGCAAAGTTCCAGCTAATCGAACAAGCCAAAACGCCGGTCCGCCGCCTTGAAGGCGCGTGCGGGAGGTGAAAACTCGTTCCAATGCTCACGCTCGACCAAAATTATCTGAAACGGTTGATGGAAAGCTCACCCGACATAATCGTCGCCGTCGACCGTGAAGGAACGATTATTTATTACAACGATGGCGCGCGGCAGGTATTGCGCTACACCTCCCAAGAAATCATCGGCCAGAAGGTCACGCGGATTTACCTCTCGCTCGAAGAAGCACGCAAAGTGATGACGGCCTTGCGCGAATCCGCCGACGGCGGGCGCATCTCGAGCTTGGAAACTATTCTGCGGGATAAGGATAACCAGGAAATTCCAGTGGCGATTTCCGGCTCGCTGATTTACGACGAACAAGGCGCGGAGATCGGTTCGATTGGCTTCGCCCGCGACATCCGCCGGATGCGCCGGCGCGAGCAACTGGCCACCGCCGGCGAAATCGCGGTCAGCCTCGCCCACGAGATCAACAATCCCCTCGAAACCATTACCAACAACCTGGAGCTGCTCACTCATTGTGTCGAAAATCATCTGCCGCCCGCCGAATTGGTGGTCGAAACCGAGCGCCTCGGTGCGATCCGCGCCTGCCTCGGGCGGGTTAACGCGATTGTCCGCCGGCTGGACGATATGACCCGCGAAGGGGTGTACGAGACCCGCGACTACCTCAAGGGCAAACGGATGGCGGACCTGGCCCCACGCGCCGCCGACGCCGAAAAAAGCGAAGCCGACGCTCCCAGGTGCGCGGCGCAGGAGTGGCCACTCGCCGGGATGGCGGTCCTGCTGCTGGACGACGACCTCTCGGTGGTAACCTCACTTGCAGACGTATTGAAGGCTGAGCGATGTGTCGTGCACACCGCGACCGTCCCCAGCGCAGCCTTTGGCATTCTGCGTAATATGAAAGTCGACGCCGTAATTTCGGACGTCGTGATGCCGGAAATGGACGGCTACGAATTTTACCTGCGGGTCAAGGAGGAAATGCCCAATCTGCCGGTAATCCTGATGACCGCGTACTACTACGATAGAGATCACATCATCAAGCGCAGCCGGCTCGAAGGACTGGAAGGCGCCATTTTCAAAAAGCCGGTCAATCCTGCAAAACTGCGCGACTTACTGACTAACGCGCGCAAGAAAACTCTGCCGCCGGTCAGACTTCGGCCACCACTATCCGCGCCCCCCTCCCCGGCCGTTCGCCCCTAGAATTAATGGAGACACCAAGTGAGTAACGTCTCCTTAACCGGCGGAATCGCCAAAAACACCGTTCGGACCTGATGATGTTCCACCGCGGCTGGACAATGGCTTAGTTTGATCTTCGGCGGCCGCCGGCCTTCTGTCATTCGCGCGCGTGGCTGCTCCCGGCAGCGCAGAGTCGGCGACGTTTCGTATTCGGTCAGCGGTTCTACGATCAGGGTCCGCAGGGGAAAGGCTTCGACGAAATGGGCGAAGTCAAGGCTCAGGCCCCCCGCAAATGGGTCGAGGCTGTCAACGCTGATCGCACGCACGGACGATGGGCCTACGCGCCGGCGAAGAGACCCGCCGAGGTGAAACAGATTATTGCTGATGCCGTGAGCAATAGGCGGCACTATCTAGTTACCACTCTTTTGCGGCAGGAGAGCGCAGAGATCCTGACGGTCCCTCACCCGCGCAGCGAAAAATGCTGCGCGGCCTCTCCCGACAGGGAGAGGCATTCCGGACGCGGCTGCCGAACAGGGAAACAGATAGAGTCACACCTCGTTAACCCGCTGGAATCGCGAGAAACTGAGGTGCGCTTCCGGTGGCTACGCTCGCCGGATTCGACAACGCGCCGTTAACCGCATTTATCGTATACTTCACTATCGATCGGCCTGTCTGATTAGCCACATAAAGAAAGCTTGCCGAACCAGTGATTCCCACCACCAGCCCGGTCGGAAAAGCGAGCGACCCGGTAACGACGCCGGCCGCTGTCAAGATGCCGGTCGAGCTGTTTACGGCGTAGCGCGATATCGAGTTCGCTTTCTGATTGGCGACATAGAGAAATTCATTGCCGTTAGACATCGACGCGAGCGCCAGACCCACGGCGCCGCTCGCTGCCGACTGAACGCTTTGGATCAGGCTGGAAAGCGCGCTGCCACCCGCCGGGAATACGCTCACAAAGCCGGTGGTGTTATCGCTGGCATAGAGAAACTTCCCGTCCAGGGTGAGGATCACCACTACCGGGGTCCGCGCCGCCTGTGAACTGCTGTCTACGGCACTGGCCGTTGACGTGGCAAGGGTACCGTCGCTGTTGATCGGAAAACTTACGATCGTGCCATTGCCGTGATCGGATACATACAAAAAGCTACTGGTCGCAACCGCTCCGAACGGATTTTTCAGCAGGCCGGAGGCTGCCACACCGTTGCTTTGCAACTTCCCATCGGACGCAACCACATACTGCGAAACAGAGCCGTCATTGAAATTCGGCGCGTAGGCGAAGGTGCCGCTGCCGCCACTGCTTATCGCGACCCATTGGGGCGCGTCTCCCGCTGCGACCAGCCCGTCGTTGCCGGTCAGCGAAGTGAGCGCGCCCGAACTTTGATTTATCGCGAACTGATGGAGCCCGTCGCCGGGATTGGCGACATAAAGGACCTTGCCATTCGGATTGGTCGTGATGCCGACCGGACCCTTGCGCACACCTGAGGCGGCACTCCCGATTGAGGTCAGCGCGCCGTTGCTTGACGAGCGCCGATATTCGGAAATGGTTCCGGCGCTATGATTTCCGGCGTAAAGAAATTTTCCGGTTCCGGGAGTTGAAGTGGTAGTGGCCGCCGGCGAACTGCCCACCCCTGAATAGATCGAGTTCCCGCATGCTGCGGCCAGCAGGGCCGTGATCGCCAGCGCGGACATCACCGGCAGCAGTCGCATCACTCGAATGGTTCTCACAGAAGCGCCCCCCGCGCGCTCAGCAGTCCGGGTTTTCCTCGCTGCTCCGCTGCCTCATTCGCGAATACTCTACACGCGCATGCGGCGCCGTGAAATGAGCCTGACCTTGACAATTATGGCGTCGCCGTGGCGTGCTCTCACCACGGAAATCCACTTGAATTTACCGGCGGTGGAAACCGCTTTGGCATAAGGGAGGCAATCATTTATGGCGAAAATCGACTTCACGAAAATTCCCAGATTCTCACAATTGCCCATCCGGGCGGGCGCCCCGCCGGATTCCAACTGGGGCGTCTTTGGCGATGACGACCAGGTCGGATGCGTCAATTTCCTCACTGAGGAAGGAGTGGTTGAGGCCGCCCGGCTGGTGCGTAGGGGCAAGGTCTTTCGCCTCGACACGCCGATCAACTACGCCAGCCCGCCGCTGTTCGAGCGCGAACCCGTGCACCATACCAAGAAGAGTTTCGAGAGCCTTGGCCTGCTCGGCTATGACGACGTGCTAGACGCCTACAATACGCAAGAGGGCAGCCAATGGGACGGGCTCGGCCACGTCGGCAATTTGTCCGCCAAAGCCTTCTACAACGGCACCACCAATGACGAGATCAAGCACACCAACAAACTCGGCATCCACAACTGGGCCGAGCGTTTCGTCGGCCGTGGCGTTCTGGTCGACGCCTTTCGCTACCGCCAGGAGAGCGGGCGGCCGGTGAATCCGCTACGCGACGAAAAGTACAGCCTCGAAGACCTCAAGACCGCACTTGACCTCCAGAACGCCACGCTTAAACCGGGCTCGATACTGCTGGTCCGCACCGGCTGGATGGGCGCGTACCTGGCGGCGACCGCGGACGAGAAGCGAGCGATGGCGCCGATCAACCAATTGAAATCATGCGGTGTCGACGACAGCCGCGAGATGGTTGCCTGGTTGTGGGACAATCGGGTGGCGGCGATTGGCACCGATTGCCCGGCGGTCGAGCCGTGGCCGTGGGATTTTCGCGATCCAGGCGCGCTGCATTACCGCACTCTCTCGCTGCTGGGACTGCCGCTGGGCGAGCAGTTTGTGCTCGATCCGCTGGCCGCTGATTGTGCCGAAGATAAACACTACGAATTCATGCTGGTCTCGGTGCCGTTGCATCTGGTGGGCGGGATCGCCTCGCCGCCCAACGCGGTCGCAATCAAGTAGTCAATCGGGCGGTTTCTCCCCGCAGGGCGTCTCTGTGACAGAGCCTGACGGGGGAGGCCGTCTCCGCACCCTTTGCAGAACGTCAGTCGCGAATTAATCTCCTTATCAGGAGCACCTTTCGTGAACATCGATGTAATCCGTGATCGTCTGGCGCGGCTTTCGGAGCTGGGTTCGGATCTCCTTCAGACTCGTTATAAGTCCGACGTGTCGAATCAGGAATTCGTCGACGCCGGCGCGTTTCGCGAATGGCGGGTTGGATGCGTCACCTTTTTGCGGGAGGCCCTTGGCGAAGACAGTCCGTATACGAAGGAGTTCGAGTTCAATTGTGACAGCCCCTATCTGTCAGCAGTCGCGCGAGGGCAGGCCGTGCTGCGGGCGGCACGCGAATATATCGATTTCGGCCCAGTGGCGCGGGTCGAGGAACTGGTCGCGGCGGAGATTTTCACCGATTTGCTCGGGATTGCTCAACGCCTGTTGCGCGAGCAGCGGATGTCAGCCGGAGTGGTAGTCGCCTGCTCAGTGCTCGAAGATGTGATGCGCCGCAGCGCGCGCCATCGCAAAATCGCGATTCGCGAGAATGTTGACGATCTGTCAGCGCTTAACGCTAAAATGAGCGCTGCCGGCGTTTACGGTGCAGCCCTGCAGAAACGGATTAACGAATGGGCCGCGATGCGCACGCGCGCGGAGAACGGCGAACTCACCGCCGAAATGCGCACCGACGCCGATGCGCTGCTGAGAGGCGTCCGCGAGTTCGTCGACGATCATCTGTTCTGACGACCAGCTTATGTTTAGTTGCCGGACCCAGAAACGCGACTACTCAGCAGTCGGCCTTGCGCTCCTCACGATTTTAACCACGCCGGCTGCGGCCTTGGGGCAGGGCTCCAACGGGCCGACCGCGCCCTTTTGGCAGCAGCTCCTGCTCGCATCGATCGGCCCGGTGTTGGGAACCGGCGTGCTGGGCGTGAGCGCCAGTTTGATTGTGCAAAGCTTTCAGGATCGGCGGCGGGCAGTGCAGGAGGCCGAACAGGAGCGGCAGCGCCAGGACGAGCGCGCGGCCGCCGACCGGTTGCGCGATCATGAGGTGAAAATCCGCCTGATCGAGGAAATGACCGTCGCCGCCGGCGCACTATACTTCGCGTTACAGCACTACTGGCGAAGGACCACGCGAGAGAGGGAGGCCGTGGCGGCCGAGGCTAAGGCAGCATTGCGCATCGAGCTTGACGCGCAATATAGAAAGACCGGAATCGCCGCGGCTGGGCTCGAAACGCGGCTGAAGCTGTTTTTCCCAACTGATAATCCCTGGAGACTCTGGCATGCCGCGCACGATCTCCTGACGGTCCGTTACTTCCAGCTCATCGATCTCGCCACCGATAACCTGATTGCAGCGAATGCCTGCGATCAGGAGGCGGGGGTGTGGCATTCCGGACTAACCAAACAGCAGCTCAAAAATCTCGCGGCCAAAGCTCTATTCGACGTCTATCGAGACAGACTGAACAATGCTGCTCGAGCGGTTCTGAATGAACCCCTCGTACGGCCCAATTGACTGGACTCCGCGCCAGCTATCACTTGCAGTTATGACCATGCCGGTCACGGCTGATGGAACCGGGACGGGGGCAAGCCCTTGGGCAACAGCGCCAGGCCGCGCTCTCCTGCGAAAAACCGTGCCACAATAGTAGCGATCTCATCGAGCGCGGGGAGAAAAGCGTGCAGGTCAGAGGCCGCCATACCGCGCTCTATCGGATGGAAGTACGAGACGTCGTCCGCCTGAATCTCCACCGCCGCGACACCGTCGAGTCGGGCTGACTGAACCGGCACCACGTCATCGCCCGGTCCTCTCGTCGCGCCGTCGAAGTTATACCAGCGGTCAGGTTCGGGGCCGACCTCGACTTGAACCATCACCGAGTTTGGTTTGTTACCGAAGACCACCAACTGATCGCCACGCGGGAGGTTGAATGGCGGAGCCGCCGGCATTGGCAGACTCGCCAACGTCTTCTTCGCCGCGGTAAGGTGGATCTGCTGAACGTCAAAACCGCTGTTGCGCTGATCAGGTTCTATCGTGTTTCGCTGCCAATTGCTCTCATTGAATATGTCAAGTTCTGTGGTGCCGCGAACTACTGCCCCCGGGAAACGAGGAAGTAGTTCATACACCGACGGGAAGGTGCGTGCGAGCTTGCGCAGTTCCTTGCGCCCGCCAAACCATGGGGCCTCACCGCTGATAAGCGCGACCGCCGCATCGAGTGAGCCGAGGTGCGGGGTCGCGATGAATATCACCTGCCCCACCGGCGGCGGGGTAGCGGCGCCCGACCTTTGCCAGGCATCGAGAAACGCCCGCAACACAAGTCCGCCCATGCTGTGAACGGCGAAATCGAAAAAGCGGTCCCATCCTTTTACCGACGGCATCGCCTTTCGTTGCAGGCGCTGGATGTACTTCACCAGGTCCTGTGCACTTTGGACGATTGAATAGCGCCAGTCGTAAGGAAACACGTAGGCGGGAGCCTCAAGCCGTCCTTGCAAAGCCTGCGCTAACGGCGCGTACGCGACTTCGAGCAGCTGCGATGGTCGGCTGACGACGTACTCGTTCAGATCAGCGTCCGCAGCGTCGTCGAGCGCGAGGCTCTTGAAATCAGGTGAGGTAAACTTCTCACCGATGATGGTCAGAGTTGACCAGGTTGTTAGCGGTGAGATCGGGTAGACGTTCTGCAGAGCCGAGCCCTGAATTCCGGGAACAATTATGCAAGGACGTTGTGATGCCATTCTTTTCTCCCAAGCTCCGGTCACAGTGAATGCGGCCGGATTTTCACTAGCCGATCCCTGCGAGTGCTCCGCAATTTGTCACCACGCACCCGGCGCAGCATTCTTGCTACCTGGGTGAAGAGCATCGCATTACTTTGCAGCACGGTTGCTCTTCAGCCATTGCGCTCTGGGCCTGGAACGCCGTTCCCGGCGGCTGCCGCGTAGAGCGATAATCTTGTGTCCGTACGGTCCCTCCTCAGCGGTGAGCTGATGCCACCCGGAGCCGCTCTTTACGTCGTACACGCCGATGTAGCCGCCCGGCAGAAGCTTGAAAGGCGCGTTGATCTTCTTGTCATGGTCGAACTGGGTGCTGCCCTGTTTGCGGAATGATTCGAACCAGGCAGGGTAAACGAAATCAGAAACCATGATGCTGCTGATCTGGTACCCGTACTGGTCTGCCTCGCAGGCGTCGCAGACCTCATATGCGTAGAGCTCGCCCGCTCGCGCAGTCTTCTCAACGAATACTGTCAGGTCGATTTCAGGATCGGCGAGCATCTCCAAAAGCTCATGGCTGGTCGTTACCGTCCAGTTATAACCGTACTGCTTGTCGGTGCCGGCGAAGACCTTGCCTAAAGGAAGCCCCTCGCTGGTAACGTCATGGTAACCGAGCGCCCCTGCCTGATCGGAGTTGTCGAGGAGCGCGAGCCACCACGTCCCTGCGGGAGGCTGCTGACCCTTCGGCACGAAACTAAGGTCCGCATCAACACCCCACGCGGGAGCAAAATCGCGATGCACCTGGGTTTGAAGCGCTGGCAGCGCTTGTTCTATCTCAGCGTTGGTCAGCACCGTACTCGCATTAATGAGTGCGACTTTTATCTCCGCCATTGTTAGCCTCCGTTCGCCTAGCGAATTTTGTGGATTCTCAACGCAAGACTGATGCCCACTGAAAACCACAGAAGATCAAGCAGATCAGAACAAAATCGTGCGAAGACGGATTAGCAGTTGCACCTGAACTGGAAAGCGGGATTAGCAGGTTGGGAACTCACAAATCGTTCTCCAGAAAATGACCGGCAGTCTATGGGAGACTGCAAAGCCCCATTAGCAGACATTGTTAACAGTTCGTGGCAGACCCACGACAGCTCCTTTTCGCGATTAGGGCACTGTTCATCTTATCTCGTGCACCAAATGTCATCAGATTGCAAGCCAGTGTTCCAGGACGCAATTTCTTACGGTGGATTTTTGGCTTCCCTTAGGCGCGGCGCTGGCGGGGAATTCGATTTGTCGCAGGCCCGAGGGGCGAGGCCGAGGATTTCTTCCACCAGTGTCGGCGCGTTCCACAGCGCATAGCCTTTCGCGTCGTCATCGAAATATTCGAGCCACCACTTGCGCGCGGCACGCCGCAGTAGAAGTCGTCCCTCCAGGCCGCGTAATTCCATCGATTGGTTCCAATGAATGCGTGTGCCGGCATCGCGAGTGCCTGAAGACCAGGCGGAGCGCAGCGGAGCCGAGCTAAGGAGTGTGCGGCGTGCGCATTACAAAAATGACAGGCGGGAAAGCCTGTCCCACCAATTCGGAAGGGGTGAGATGCAGAAACTACAACTGACTGTAGAAGTTTCGCTAGGGTGGAAAATGCGACATTATCGCAATGATTGCGTCCTGCGCGGGGGCTCCGCTGATTTCGGCGCAGCCGTTTTCAATCGCCATGTCCAGTTCGCTGCGTACGCCGAAGCGCCCCGGAAGATAGATTCCCGGTTCGACCGAGAAGCAGGTGCCCTCGATCAGCGCCCGATGGTCCTGGGTTTCGAGCGAATCGAGATTCGCTCCTGTGCCATGGACCTCGCGGCCAATTGAATGGCCGGTGCGATGCACGAACTGCTCGGCGTACCCTTCCTGTTCAATAATGCCCCGTGACGCTTGATCAGCCTCGGCACCGGTCACCGTCAATCCCTCCCGGATTCGGGTTTGCACCAACTGCACGGCCGCGTGCCGGGCCCGGGCGACGATCCCAAAGATGCGAGCGTACTCGTCCGGCACTTCATCGCCCACGAAACCCATCCAGGTGAGGTCGCCATAGATGCTGTCGGATGTAGACTCCCTGGCGAACAGATCAAGCAAGACCAAATCACCGGACTTAATCGGCGTATCGTTTTTCTCGCCGGTACTGAAATGCGGGTTTGCGGCATTAGCATTCACCGCAACTATTGGTGCTTCATCGGTGCGCATCCCGCGCGCTTCGATCCGTTGCAGCACGAAACGTTGAATCTGGTATTCCGTGCACGGCGAGTGGAGGCGCACCCGGCGCGCGATTTCGGCGAAGCTCTCCTGGACGACATCGCGAAGCGCAGCCGCCGCCCGTCGATGACCGGCGAGTTGTGCGGGCGTAAGGGCAGCTTCAAAGGTCTGAATTAGATCGGCGGCGGTGACGATTTCAACGCCAAGCGAACGAACGAGCTCGATAGTACCGCCGTCGACGCGCGAGACGTATGGGATCGCGCAATTCGGCGAGTAGTTCATCGCGATCCGACGGCGATGCTGAAGGATGCGCCCCAATCCTTCGATCATCTGGCGCTGCGAGCGATAGACGAGCCGCGGTGAGGCTGGCAGTGCATTGAGCCGATCGGCTTCGACCGCGGAAACCAGCGCCTGGGGTGGTCCGCTCGCCGCAATGAAATAAAACCATCGCCGCGTCGTCAGTCCCTCTTCAGACAGCCCCAGGATACGATACGCCAGCGGATCGCTCAGGCGGAAATCGTAGAACAGCCAGCCGTCAAGACCAGCTTCGGCCAGGGCTCGGGCGATGTCCTCGATCCGCCCCATCAGGTGGCCCCCTGTGGTTTGAAGCGTTGCCCCCAGCTATGCACCCGTTCCACATCAATTCGCACCATCGGATTGCGTTCCACGCTCAGCAGCATCGCGCGATACTGCGTGTATTTGTCGCGCAGGTTGCGCAAGGCGAGCACATATTCCTGTGGGTCATCGACCAACTGCGCAACGCCGTGGCTCAGCACATAGGCGAGGCCCGCCCAATCTTCCTCGTAGTGGTCGATAACGAGAGCCACTCGCGGGTTCTCCCCGATGTTTCGCATCCGCTTGAGACCGACGCCGGTCAGCCGTTTGGGCTTCTCGTCGATAATGAAGTAGAAGCGGGTCGAACCGTCGAACCAGAAGCAGATCGGGATATTATGCGGAACCCCGTCGCGCGTCGCGGTCGCCAAATGACCCAAGCGTGCAAGCCGCAGGAACTCGCGCACCCGGGTGTCACTCAAGTTGCTGAGGCTCCGGTCGTCCATGTTTCAGCGACCAGCTCTTATATGCCTGAAGTCCCACGCAAGATTTGTAGCGACCGGATAAGGCTGGCGCCTCCAATCCCTCCCCCTGACCAGGGGGAGGCTAGGTGGGGGTAGTCTGGTCGGCAGCGCATAATGGCCGTTGCCGCCAGAAATTCCCAGTATCGTCATGTTGTCCCCATATTAATGGCAGTCAGACAACCCCCACCCTGAGCCCTTGGTCAGGGGGAGGAGTCAAAACGCACTGTGCGCTAAGCTAACTGGCTGCCCCACTCTTGCGTCTTGGATAATCCCGCCGGGCCTCCATAGCAAGCCCAGAGATCTTTAGCTGCCAGTTATCGGCCGCTCCGGCTCTTGCACGCACAATGCACAGCGGCAGGTTTCTCGAAGCTGCGCCATGGTGTAGAGCGTTTGGTGGCCGTCTACCCATCCCAAATAGACCGCTGCATCACCGAGCCGCGATAGTTGGAGCAACCGTTGTGCCGCGGCTGGTATTTCACCTTCAACCGCGCCGGCGCACACATTGCACGGGCAATAGCGGCGCAGGTTCTCCAGCGGAAAGATGCTTTCGTGGCCGTCGGTCCACTGGATACCGATCGCGTACCGTCCGACTTCGTTCAGCCCGCGAATTCGCGGGGGCGTCTTTGACTTCACAAGCGCCATTGATGCACTCTTGACACTAGCGCAGCGCAGCGGCGCCGAACTCACCAGCGGAACGAAGTGCAGCGAGCAAACGAGTCCGCGAGGTGCGCATATAAAAGGATTCTGCGATACGCGTAGTTTGAATGATATAGCATCGCCGCCGCGCCGTTAAGCCCTGTGAGGGGCTCGAACTCGTATCATCGATTTGAACAAATCGTGAAAGCGCGCGAGGCAGCGACGAAACCGATTTCCAGGCTGCGCAGCGGAGGCACAAAGAATGGACGAGAATGCGAAGAAAAAAGGCTTGCGGATGATTCCATATGGGCTCCAGGTGCTGGGCGCCCGCCATGGTGACAAGCAGACCGTCGCCTCAATCAACTGGACCACGCAGGCGAGCTTTCAGCCACCATTGGTGGTAATCGGAATCAAAACGGATTCGACCGCCCATGACCTGGTAAAGCAATCGAAGAAGTTCACGCTCTCGATGCTCGGGACCGGGCAAAAGGACGTCGCCTTGGCGTTCTTTAAGCATGTTGATCCGAAAGACGGCAAATTCGGCAATTATGCGTTCGAGAGCGGCAAGAACGGCTGCCCGATAATCAGCGAGGCGCCGGCGGCCGTGGAATGCGACGTAGTCCATTTCTTCGAGCACGGCGATCACAGCATCGCGGTGGGCCAGGTGACCGAAGCGCATCTGAAGAAGGACGTCGAGCCGCTTACGCTCAAAGAATGCGGCTTCAACTACGGCGGTTAGCGACAACGAGTCGAGGCGAGGAGTTGAGGGACTGACCAGAAGCTTTTTCTATATGGTCAGTTCTCGCCCCGCCTCCATCAACTCCTCGCTTGGAAAGCACCTATCTTTGCAGGAGATTGCACGTGCCGAGGAAAAAAGTCGTGGTGTTGCCCGGTGACGATTCCGCGCCCGATACGGTTTACGCGGCGATGGAAGTGATGCGAGCACTCGAGCTCCAGCTCGATTTCGTCGAATTCCCGCCGGGCGAGCAATGGGTGCGCGGCGAAACCGACAAAGCGGCGCGTGCGGCGATTGATGCGTCCGACTCGACCCTGTTCGGCTCGACCTCGGGCAAGACCACCGCGGTCGGCTATTTGCGTTGGGGCAAGAGAACTTATGCCAATGTTCGTCCCTGCCGTTATCTGAAGGGCTTCTGCAGTCCGCTCGTCCATCCCGAAGGAATTGATTTCATCATCGTGCGGGAGAACCTCGAAGATCTCTATTTGGGGCTCGAAGGGCCGCTGGAAGCGCTCGCGCCGCTTCATCTTAGTAGTCGAATATTGCGGGCCGAACTTAATACTGCCGAACGTGGCAAGTACGCGATCAAGGTCATCACCGAACGCAACACCCGCCAGATCGCGCATTTTGCTTTCAAGTTGGCGCGCCAACGCAAGGCGCAGGGCCATCCGGGAAAGGTGACCTGCACGTCGAAATACAACATGCTGCGGGAGAGCGATGGTCTGTTTCGGCAGCTCGTTGCCGAGGCCGCCAGCGAATACCCTGATATCGAATACGAGGAGTTTATCGTAGACGATTTCGCACGGCGGCTGGTGCAAAGCTCTCACGATCTCGACGTCGCGGTGATGCCGAATTTATATGGCGATATCCTCTCCGATGCGGCTGCGGGAACCATTGGCGGGCTCGGCGTTGCGCCGTCCGGATGCTACGGCGACGACTATGCCTACTTCGAATCAGTACATGGCACCGCGCCGGATATCATAGGAATGGGTATTATCAATCCTACCGCAACGATGCTCTCAGCGGTGATGATGCTCGAATATCTCGGACTGAGCGCAGACTCAAAGCGCTTCGAGAATGCAATCCGAAAGGTGTACGCCGAAGGCAAACTCCTGACACCCGATCAGGGCGGCACCGCCAAGACCCAGGAATTCACCCGCGCCGTGCTCGCGAATTTGTAAGGACTAATCCCAGCTCTGTTCGACGCTGGCCCAAGCCAGGACCTACATGCGACTGACTAGTGTTTAAGCTCACAAATGGCACTAACAGGTGTGAGCAAACGCTCCAGGCTGGCCGCCGGGTCAGACAGTTTGTTTTCTGTCATCCTGAGAGTTTGTGAGTGAATTGAATTTGCGAAAAATCAGCCCTTGAAAATGCTTATGTTTTCCCCCCGAAGGAGCACTTTTGCCAATTCGTTCACAAACTCTGAGAGTTTGTGTTTGTCCCCTTCTGTCATACTCCCATGAAAGTCGTGGTTTGTGACGCTGGCAGCTTTTTTTTGTCATCCCGAGCGAAGCCGAGGGATCAACGCGGAGCGATTTGCCTGGGCGGTAGGGCACGCAGGTAAGGAGACGACACCGGTCGCAAGGAGCCGTTCGCTACGGATTTGCCTTCTACTTTCGTGCCAACGTAGCGGGTCCAACGGACCCGTGAAGCTCTGAGCCGGCCGAGCGAATGGGAGTTGTGAGTGAATGATTGCGACAAATCAGCCCTTGAAAATACTTACGTTTTTTCACACGAAGGAGCACTTTTGCCAATTCGCTCGCACACTCTCAGTATGATAGAAAGGGCCGAATGAGATTGACGTGTTATTACTGAGTCTTATGAGACGGGCCACTAGCAGGGTGCGGAAGGCCTTTTTCCGCAGCCTGCTAGTGGCCTGTCCACGTTGAAAACGATATCGGACGTGTCGTATCGAAACGAAGCCGGACGACCCCCACCTAACCCATTCGTCGCTGCCGCTCCTCAGGGCAGGCTCTCCTCTTCCCTGGTCAGGGGGAGGGATTTTCCAGCGATACCGATTTCAATGTTACAGTGCACTAGTACTTTTCGCGCGATGTTGCTGCTGGTGCCGCCCTGAGATCAAATCGACTTCACTTAGAGACCGCCATCGAACCCCTGGAAAAGGCCTTGCGGGTCCAGTTTCTTCCGTAGTTCTTGCAAGCGCTCCCAATTCTTGGGTGAGAAGGCATCCCTCGCCCGGTTGGGCTCTTCAATAATGTCGGTTTCGCCCAGATAATGGCCAACCGTAAAGCGCCTAAGTATCGACATGTTATGATCGTGCCACTGGCTGTTGACCTCGTCGTCTTCTACGCGCGGCCACATGGTCCAGGGCCCGCCATAAACCTTGGCGCACATCGAGAACGCGGTCTCGGGTCTGCCCGGTACACCGGACGCCCAACCCGGATAGAGCGCGAAGAGCATCACCGTTGCCGGCGACGGCGTCTTGATGAAATGTTCGCGGGTGGCGAGCAGGATATCGCCGGTAGAACTGTTCGACCATAGAGTCTCCACCCGGCTGCGCAAATTCGGCGGCCACATGCTGCCCGAGAGATTAAGCAGTTCTGTGAAATTGGTGGGCTGGTTGACGCTTTTGGAGAGGCATTCACTGCGCAGCGGGCCGTTTTCCAGCAGCGCAAGTCCGGCGGCGGCTTCCGCCACGTGGTCGGCGAATGCGGTCGCAGTGATCATGCAGACCTTGCCGTTCATTGCTCCACACCGGGACGCGAGGCTGGGCGGAGCGGTGAGCATAAAGATGGTAAACTCGATCCATCGGGGCAGTTGCTCCGCTACATTAAAGACCCAATCGCCTACCTCTTTGATATGTTCCAGCGGGTAGTAGTAAGTACTGCCAAAAATCGCTTTCGGCATCGGATAAAGCGCCAGATGATAGCGCACGGCAATTCCAGGAAAGCCGGGGCCGCCGCCACGTGCCGCCCAAAACAGCTCGGTGTTGGCGCTGCTGTCGGCGCGAACTAACTCGCCTCGAGCGGTGACGACGTCGATTGCTTCAACGCTGTGGCAGGCATGTCCCCAAACCCCCGCATTCCAACCGATCCCGCCGCTCAGCAGATATCCACTGGCCTTGACTTCCGGGCAATGTCCAACCGGGAAAGCTAGACCTTGCGGCTCCAGGCTAGCGATTATCTCGCGATTGCTGACAACGGGCTCGATAGCCGCTCGCCTCGCGGCCGGGTCCATGGTCACCCGGCATAGACGCTCCAGATCGATCAGCATCCCGCCTTGGCGCACCGCCAATCCGCACCACGAATGGCCGCCGCCACGCGCCGCGACTCGCAGACTGTTAGCCGCCGCGAACTTCACCGCCTCGACCACGTCCCGTTCGTCTTCTGCGCGCACGATTAAATCGGGGTGGCGGTTTGGACTGAGCTGGTTCCACAGCATTCCCGTCAGCACCTGTTCGAATCCAGGACTCGACTTGTCCAGCACCTGGCCGTGGATGCTACGTTGGAGGGTGGAGGTGTCCATTTGTGTTCCTCCGTTTTCAGAATAAGACGGTCGTCTGTAGAGTCAGCGCAGCCGTTCCCGGTACGTGTGTACTAACGCCTGGGTCTGGCAGATAGGTAACAGTTGGTTGAAAGAACACTCCGGCGAAGACGTGGAGTTGATAATAGATTGCAAGCATCACTTCGTGGTTTCTCCGCCCCGACGCGGGCGGATGGTTGAGCCAGGACCAGGCGAGGCCTGTTCCGACGGAATCGGCCGGCCGCTCCGGCACGAGGCCGAAACCAGTGAAGCCGAACCCGAAGTATTTATCGGCCAACATCGTCTTCGAATCGTTTATACCAAACTGCCAGTAAGCCGAGATACCGCTGTTGTCTATGAAAGGATGGCGGAACCAAAGGCGCTGTGCGCCGAAAGCATACAAACCCGCAACGCCATCTTCCCGGACTCCGCTGGTACTGCTTCCCGCCGACAGTGCTCCCGTCTGGCCCCAGCCCCCGATGCCGATGTTACCGGGCATCTGCTGTGCTCCGAGCAACCAATCATAGCCGGCCTCGCCGATCTGAAAGTAGTAGCCAGTAAAATCCGGGGTGGTATTAAGGCCGGTCTGCACGCCGCGAGCCAGATTGCCATCATACACACCATATGAAAAGTAAAGTTGCTTGATCGGCGCGAAAGTAGTCGTTACTCCGTATGCGGAATTGTAGTAACCCGGCAAGTTGCCCAGGATGGTGGGATTTACGAAGATCGGGGTGTAAATCAAACCCGTAACTGCGGGTATCGAGACGCTCTCACCGCGAACGGGTACTGGCTTGATGACATTGTTGAAGTCGTAAGTAGGTACGCTCTTTCCTACTCGGACGATGAGCTTGTCGCCGAACAGGCTTTGGCGCCACCAAAGTTGATATAGTTCGTCACGGTCCAGGGGTGGGGCTTGGGTCAAGCCGTCGTAACCGATCACTGAGCCCGCCGCAGCATTTGACTGCTGGCCGTTGAACCTCAGATAGGAAACACCGAATGTGCCGCCCGGAAGACCAATCGCCAGGTTGGAGTCCACCTGGCCACCCAGCACAAGCAAGCTGTTGAAATTCCAGCTCCGCCGGCCGATGCCTCCGGCGAAAAGGTAGTCGCCGTTGCCGACCCACAGTCCACCGACAAAGACTCCGAGTTTGTCCAGTCCCGTCAGGCTGCTGAACAATCCCAAGCCGGCCCGGACGTTTACGGCGGCGGGATTGCCGCTGAGCGCCTGGTCTGTAGACGGAAGGCTCGTCAACCGCGACAATGAAGTTTGTGAAGCCGCCCAAGGAGCAAGGTTATCTCCGGGCGTGATCATGCCGGAGACATCTGAGGCGCTGGCGTGCGTCTCTGTGTTGGCCGCACCAGCAAACGAAGACGGAACAATAAGGACAACTATGATCAGGCAAACGATGCAGCCTACGGACCTCCGCGCACTCAGGACTTGCACATTGTTTCCGGCTTCGATGATCAGGCGCCAGGCCACGAAGTCCCGTCTGATAGTCCGTTCACAGCAGTTTCCATAAAGCGGCTATCTCGACCGCGTAGAGCATCACAATCAAAAGATGACCGGCGACTCTAACCGAAGGACCGGCGGTCTTTTTGGGCGCTAACCACCAGTTGAGGAAAAAGATTGCAAGCGGCATGAACGGCCAGGCGAGCAAGGCCACGCTTATCGCATTGCCGACGAAGGTAGCGATCGCCGGCGGCACGCCGGCAAGCTGCGGACTAAGGAAGCGCAACTCGGCCATCACAATCGGGAAGAGCATTAGCAAAACCACCATCGACTGCTTTAGCGTGGTGGCAGGCTCGCGGTCCGAAGACTCCGCGGGAAACCAACCGGCAAACGAGTTCGGCAGCCGGCGGGCGGTCCAGGACTCGACCAGCGCCTGATGTTCCTCGAGCAGTTTTTTGCGTTCTGTCGAATCAAGCCACGCATCCAATTGTGCGGGCGTGGCAAAATGAACCAGGGTTGTCCAATAGGGTTGCTTTGCCGAGATCGGCGGTTGCAGGAACCCTCCGCGGTAGCCGGGAAACTGAGCCTCGGCCGAATGTATTCTGCCCGCCCAATCGCGGTACGCGCGCTCCGAGCCGGGGTTTACGGTAGTCGTGATGACCTCTGTGACGGTGGAATCGGACTCGCTCTCGAGGTTTTTCAGTTCACTCAAATTGGCGCCATTGCCACCGGTAATTAAGCTAGCTTCGGACAGCAGTCGCTGGTGCTGCCCAGATCCGTGCCAGGCATTCATTTCCTCGGCACTGCGGAAACGCTGGACCACCGACCATTGGGTTCCGGCGGGTGGCTCGGGCGGCTTAATCTCGGCGCTAATGAAGCCGGGGAAGTCGCCTGGCGCAGTTGACATCTTACCGTGCCATTCGGCAAATGCTTTTTCGTTACCGGGGTGAACCTCGATCTTTGTAACCAAAGCAGCCGCTCTCGTGTCAATCATCTTCCCGCCCCTTCGCAATGACCAAAGGTGGTCAAGGTTTGATTCCGGGAACCCGCACGTTCCTATTTGCTAACGCTGAGTCAAGAGCTGCACGAATGCCGCTGGGAATTGGCGCTTCGTTGCCTAGCACCAGCAGGCTGCGGAAAAAAGCCTTCCGCACCCTGCTTTCCCTCTCTGTAATCTCCCCCAGAGGGGGAGAACTAAAGGAAGGAGGCCAGTTTTATCGCAGGGTGCGGAAAGATTTTTCATAAAGAGATTGGTTTTTCCGCACCCGCTAGGGAGATCGTCAGCGTGGCGGGGGATTTGAAAGTCAGGCCCGTTTGTAGAGCCGTTGCCCCATGACCCAGGTCTCGTCGACCGCGCGGTCGTCGCCGACCATCATAATGCCGAACAAGAGCTCGGCGGCTTGACCAAGCGTCGCCGGGCCGTCGTTGCCGGCCACCAACGATTGGTGCCATCTGGTAGCCGGTGGACCACCATTCCAGTCCAGGACCACGAAGTCGGCCTCTTTGCCAGGCTCGAAATTGCCGAGCTTGTCATCTAAATAGAGGGCTTCGGCGCCTCCCAGGGTGATCGACCAGAACGCTCGATAAGGCGACAGTTTATTACGTTCAGCTTCGGCTCCATCGTGTTGCCGGGGGTCAACGCTGCCGTCGAGCATGGTGTTGTTGCACATGCCGACCTTGTACGCGTCGTCGAGCACGTTGATCATCGAGAAACGATTGCCGCCCCCCATGTCCGTGCCGAACGCGACTCTTACCCGGCACGCTGGGTCGGTTGCGCGGCCAAGCCTAAACAGACCACTGCCCAGAAACAAATTGGACAATGGGCAGAAAACGACTGCGGCACCCCGTCGTGAAAGCCGAGTGAATTCGTCATCGGAAAGCCAAATACCGTGTCCACCCGAAAATCGCGGGCCGACCAATTCATATTTTTCGTAGACGCCAAGATAGTCGTTGCACTCCGGATACTCTGCCTGCACCGTGCGGATCTCGCTCGGATTTTCGGACACGTGTGTATTAACCCAGCAGTCGGGATGCTCTTTCAAAAGCCGGGTACATGCAGACATGAGCTCAGGAGTAGCACCCGCGGCGAAGCGAGGGGTGATCGCGTACAGATTGCGGCCATGCTTGTGGTACTGAGCGATTAGCCGTTTGGTATCACGGTAGAAGTTTTCGGCCGAATCCGTGAACTCCGGCGGCGCCAGGCGATCAATTCCGGTCAAGCCGCCAATCATGCGCAGGTTGCGCCGGCTGGCTTCCTCGAAAAAGACCTCGGTTGCCACAGGAAAAGTACAGGTAAATGCCTGGCAAGTAGTCGTTCCCGCGGCCAGCAGGTTATCGAAGAACCGCCGGGTCCCCTCTTGGGCGTAGGACCGATCCTTGTACTTCAATTCTTCAGGAAAGACCGAGTACTGAAGCCATCCAAGCAATTGGCGTCCAAAAGCGCCCAGAATTCGCGTCTGCGGCACGTGAATGTGGCCGTCGATAAAGCCGGGAAGAATGAGACGATCGGTCAGATGGCTGGTTTCGACGCCGGAGTACTTTGCCGCCAGTTCGTGGTATGCACCAAAGGCCCTGACTATGCCATCCTCAACCACTAGTAATCCGTCGGCATAGAATCGTGCGGCCTTCTCTTCCTCGCCGACGTGTTTCCAAGGGTCATCCACGAAGTCGAGGAATGCACCACGGACAGCTACAGTTTTGCTCATATCGTCTCCATTTAGTCAAAGCAGTTTAAACTAGCAAATATGCAATTTCAAGGCAATGCGATTTAGCGAATGAGACTCACTTCGCGGAAAACTCACTTCCCAGAGAACAAGGCGGCCATCAACCTCAACAAGTGTAAGCGTCGAGCTTCTGAATTCACTGTCACCTCGTCATCGCCAGCATGCTAATACGCAGCGTGTATTGGGAACGCACCGGTCTCAAGCTGGAGTGCTTCCACAGTCAAGCTCCATTCGCACCTAGTGGGCTGCGGGAAAACTGGGATTTACGGTGACTTTCTCCTTGCAATTTGAGTTATCAACTGGCGGTGAAGGTGAGTACGTCGGTCCGAGGCCGTCTGTTTACTCGGCTTCAGACCGTCGCCGAGCCTGTAGGGC
>Ga0137391_10001069_pt1 | contig 19743 bp, 16 predicted proteins | sample 15con2h24BmetaG_FD_101399 | JGI IMG/M metagenome (GOLD analysis project Ga0137391, IMG submission 101399) | Vadose zone soil microbial communities from Angelo Coast Range Reserve, California, USA - 15con2h2.4B metaG | ecosystem: Environmental > Terrestrial > Soil > Vadose zone > Saprolite...
CGAGTTCTCCGACTCGCAACACACTGCCGTATACCTGTCTTGTTTCTCTCTCGCACTGGGGTTCTGGGCCATACAAGTGCTTTACGCCCGCGCATTCTTTGCGGCTGGAGACTCGCTGACACCGATGGTTGCCTCGACCATAGTCACCATCACGGCGTTCCCGATCTACGCGGTAATGTTCAGGATGTTTTCAATAGTCGGGTTGGTGATCGCGTCAGATATCGCCATCGTGCTGGACACAACCGTTCTCGCCGTTCTGCTACACCGCCGCCATCTAGTCCGAGCGACTGAACTTTGCTGGCGGGAAATTGCGAAGGTCGCCATGGTCGCCGGCTTTGCCGGACTGACGGCGTGGGGCGTATCCCAGGAGTTGCCCCTGCACGGCAGCCGCGCAGATGATCTCATCGCGTTGGGGATGATCTCTCTGGCCTGGGCCGGAACTGCTTTGTTGGGCATCTGGCTGACGGGCTCGCAGTTGCTTGATTACCTGAAGCCTGCACGCCGGACCCTGTCCTCACCGCCGGCGCCAGAAAATTCAGCTCCGTTAATGGCGCCGTCGTCTCATCATATCGAGCCGCTTTATTCCCAGACCAGCAAGGAGAACAATGACCACTTTGGCGAGGCCGAGTACTGCTCTGCAGACAGAGTCGGAGAACTTTCACAAACCGAACCCCAAGAGCATCGGTCCGCGACGGATGCTGCCAAAACCCGGTCTCGAAGTGGCACTTTTCGGGGTTGATGGGTCGGGCAAGACCAGTGTCGCTACTGCGCTGTGTCGCCTCCCTTATCCCGTCAAAGTGATAGCCATGGGTTCTGTCCATTTTCGCGGGTTGTCAATGCTGCAGAAGTTTCTTCCCTGGCCTGCGTTGCAGTTGGCTATGCACTGCGAGCGTATGTGGCGTCGCTGGCTGGGATTCTGCCTCGCGTGCTGTGGCTGGATCGTCATCTACGACCGTCATCCGCTGGAGCAACTCAATACCAGGCCCGCATTGCTAAGGCATCGAATCAACAACTGTTTCTTCTACCTTTATGGTTGGCGGGTTGATTTTACCTTTTGGCTCACTGGCGACTACCAACAGATCTATGAGCGCAAACAGGAATTTACACCCGAACGCTTGCGCAGCCTGGACCAGAAGATATCGGATGTGCTGGCCTACCGTCACATCGATCACCTGAAGGTGAATGTGACGGAGAAAAACTTGGAAGCGGTGGTTAGAACCATCGCCCGACAGATTTCCGTCAGGTACGAGCCTGACTCACGAGAGCAAGTCGAAACTATTCCACTGTATAAAACCTATGAAAATTCTGATCGCTAGCCATCTGCAACAATCAGCCATACGCCAGCTCCAGCAAAGCCACGACGTGATTTGCACATTCGATCAGCCGGCGGCAGATTTGTCTTCGCTGGTCATTGATCGCGAAGTCCTGGTGTTTCGCAGTGGCGTCGAGATCTCGCCCACGCTTATGGACCGCGCACCCCATCTGAAGTTACTGGTACGTGCGGGATGCGGTCTGGACAACCTAAATTGTGAATACGTTCGTAACCGCGGGATCTCGCTGCAAAGGATCCCCGAACCGGCGGCACAGGCTGTTTCAGAAATGGCCCTGGCGTTAATGTTTGCGCTCGCCCGCAACCTTCGACAAGCCGATGCCCTGCTGCGGCAGGGTCGCTGGGCAAAAAATAAATTAGAAGGGCACCTGCTGGCTGGCAAAGTTCTCGGAATCGTTGGAGCCGGCAACATCGGTGCCCGTCTGGGACAACTCGCCTCCATGATTGGCATGGTACCAATCGGTTGTGTCGCCGCCCCGACCCCCGCCGTTGTTCAAGCCCTCCGTGAGAAGCGCATCACAGTAGCTGACTTCGACACTGTCCTTGCTACTGCTGATTTTGTCAGCATTCATGTTCCTCTGGATGATTCGACGCGAAATCTCATTGACGCGAGAGCACTCTCATTGATGAAAGACGGCAGTTACCTCGTTAACCTCGCCCGCGGCGGAGTGGTGGATGAGGCGGCGCTGTTTACGGCCCTGGCTTCCGGCCGCCTCGCTGGCGCAGCGTTGGATGTGCACCAATATGAAGGCCCAGGCGAGATATCTCCACTGGCAGGACTGTCGAATGTGCTCCTCACCCCTCACATCGGCGCAGCGACGGTTGAAACGCAAGAACAGATCGGCGTGCGCGTCGTCGAGATCGTCGACGCGTTCGCCCAACGACAACCCAAAGCGTCGGCTTCAACCAGCACCTCAGAAGTCAGCTTCGCGACACCGGAATACCCGGGTGAAATGGCGCGCTTATGACCAAAAAAACCACTCAATTTAAGGGGCTTCTAGATTCCGGGAAACTCGAGTTTCTGATGGAAGCCCACAACGGCCTGACTGCGAAGTTGGTCGAAGAAGCGGGCTTCAAAGGGATCTGGGCCAGTGGTCTTACGTTGTCCGCAGCCATGGGAGTGCGCGACAGCAACGAAGCCAGTTGGACCCAGGTGCTGGAAGTCGTGGAGCTGATGAGCGATGCCAGCAGCATTCCTATCCTCTTGGATGCTGATACCGGATATGGAAACTTCAATAATGTGCGCCGCTTAGTACGCAAGCTTGAGCAGCGCAATATCCCGGCCATGTGCATCGAGGACAAGGTGTTTCCTAAGACCAATTCGTTTCTCAATGAGAAACATCAACTCCTTGCCGATACTGAAGAATTTGCCGGTAAGATCAAGGCCGCGAAGGACACGCAACAGGACGGCGACTTCTGCGTCGTCGCCCGAATTGAAGCCTTTATTCTCGGTCTGGGCCTGACCGAAACCTTGGACCGCGCCCATGCCTACTGCTCCGCGGGAGCCGATGCCATCCTCGTCCACAGCAAGCTTTCTTCTCCCGACCAGATACTGGCGTTTATGAGTCAATGGAAAGAGCACTGTCCCGTAGTCATCGTTCCTACCACCTACTACCAGACCCCGGCCGAGGTCTTCGATCGAGCAGGAGTGAGTATCGTGATCTGGGCAAATCATCTTTTGCGAGCATCTACCGCCGCCATGCAAAGCGTGGCTTCAACCATCTACCAGACCAGATCCGTCGCGGCTGTCCAGGAACACATTGTGCCCGTCAAAGAGATCTTCCGGCTACAGAATGCCGCTGAGCTCGAGGCCGCGGAGCTGCGTTATCTGCCGGTCCAGCCCTCCGTCCCGTTGTCTCCGAACTCATCCAGCGTCAAGCCAGATGTTTCCACTTATCCAATTTCTGGGGGTAGTCGGATCCCCATGAACTCCCGACCTCTGTGAAAGCAACGAAATCCATGGTCATCCCAGACTTGCGCCCGGCACGGCGCCGATACCCTCACGCGGTGGTCATCGGCTTGGACTGTCTTCCTGGCATCCAGACCGCCCGAATCTTGGCACAGAGTGGCGTGTCGGTCATCGGTCTCGCGCGCGATCCAAACCATCCCTTTTCTCACACCAACACCTGCGAAACGATTCACTTCACCACAATTTCGCAGGGTGAATTAATGGGCGCGCTTGAGATCGTAAGCTCGCAACTGGACCAAAAGGCCGTCCTGTATCCCTGCACCGACTCCAGCGTTCTGCTCGTGTCGCGCAATAGAGAACTCCTTCAGGATCGATATCATATCGCTCTGCCGGGATCCCAGACCCTTGAGATGCTGATGGACAAATCCCGCTTCTTGCGCTTTGCGCGAGAGCACGGTCTGCCCGTTCCGAAAACTTTCTTCTTGCGAACCCCAGCCGACGCGATCGCCGCTTCCGAACAGATACCGTTCCCTTGCATCATGAAGCCCGCGTTCAAGACCTCGACCTGGGAGCGGAACGCGGCAGGGGTCAAAGTCTATTTGATCTCCTCTGCACAAGAGTTCCTCGCGACCTTCGACCGGTGCTGCTCTTGGGCGGAATCGATCGTCGCCCAGGAGTGGGTCTCCGGCACAGATTCCGACTTGTACTCCTGCAATTGCTACTTCGACTCGAACTCGAAACCTATCGTTACCTTTGTGGCTCGCAAACTTCGTCAAAGTCCACCGATTCTCGGTGTGAGTGCCTCTGGTGAGGAGTGCCGCAACGACACTGTATTGACGCAAACCATCGATCTGTTCACGAAAGTGCGCCTGCGTGGTCTGGGCTATCTCGAGATGAAACGGGACGCGCATACTGGGCAGTACCGCATTATCGAACCGAACGTCGGTCGTCCAACAGGCCGCTCTGCCATCGCCGAAGCTGGTGGGGTCCCGCTGATTTACTCAATGTATTGCGAGCTTGCTGGTCTGCCGCTTCCCGCCCACCGGGAACAAACGTACAAAGGGGCGAAATGGATTTACTTCAAGAAGGATCTTGCGTCATCATGGTACTACTGGCAAAAAGGCGAGCTGACGCTCATGCAGTGGGCGCGCTCGCTGAGAGGGCACAAACGTGATGCTGTGTTCTCCTGGAACGACCCCTTGCCTTTCCTGCTGGATTGGTGGTCACCCATTCGGGACCTGTTGCGGCGTGGTAAGCAAAAGATAAGTCAAAGCGAAGTCCAGCCCGTCGGGCGTGATTCCCAGACACGGAGTCCGCTTCAATGAGACAGACTCTCGATCCATACACTTTGGGGCTGTCAAACGAAACCAAAGTCCGGAGCACGGTCCCCATTGAAGAGCCCGAGCACTCATCGCGCATGGGGAAAGGTGAAGCGCTCCGCTATTTGTCCGAAGAGGAACGGCAGCTTTGGGACGAACTCGTCGAAGCCTCGCCTCAGGGCTCGCTGTTCTGTCGTTCCTGGTGGCTCAAGGTGACTGCTCCCGGCACGCACATTTTGGGATATTTCGACCGTGGCCGACTCATCGCGGGTATCCCCCTGTTCTTCAAAAGGCGATTCGGTGTCCAATTGTGTACCATGCCGAAGCTGACCCAGACTTGGGGTGTGGTGGTCGAGCCGCTGGAAGGCAAGCGTGTACATCAGGTAAGTAGACAGATGGAGATTCTCACGATCTTTGCCCGCCACCTGGCCGCCCAACCGGTTTTCCTGCAACGTTTTCACCCCGAAGTTCTCAACTTCCTACCCTTCCAGTGGCAAGGCTTCCAGCAGATTTCTCGGGTGACATATGTCATCGAGCATTTGTGCGACTTGGGTCGGGTCTGGGCAGACATGCGAGAGAACCAACGTCGCGAGATAAGAAAAGCCGAAAAGCGCGGAATCATTGTAGAACCTTGCGATCCCCAAGTTGTGGCCGATAACTTGGCCAAGACATATGGCCGCCAGGGTCTTGAGTGTCCCAAGGAAACTCACCTCCTGCGCCGCATCCACTACGCCGCCCGACAGAACGGAGCCGGGGACTGCTTCGCGGCCCGTGATGTTGACGGGAGGGTGCACGCCGCCGCCATGCTGGTGTGGGACCGAAAGAGGGCGTACTACCTGACGGGGGGCGGAGATCCCGCTTTGCGAACAAGTGGAGCAACTTCCCTGTTGCTGTGGAAAATGATGCAGTTTGCCTCTGCGCGTTCAGCTGTTTTCGATTTCGAAGGCTCCCAGATTCCCGCAGTTGAGAGGTTCTTTCGTGCCTTTGGAGCTTCCCAAGTGTGGTATCACGAAATTTCGAAGATGCCACGCTGGCTGCGCGCCGGACTTGTCCTGGCGGGGAAGGCATAGTCGAGAATGGCATCGTCTTCTCTAAAAGTAGCTGACCAGGAAACTGATCACAGCCAAGCGGTGGATTATGACATTCATGGACTAGTGGGCGTGCGCCTGATTGCGCCGTCGGCGAGCAATATAGCAGCTGTGAGCGCTCAAATCGGATCGCCATCTTCCAGAGCACTACGGCATCCCGACATCGTGGTCCGCTACGTGGATCGTATTCTTGCCGGGCCAGTACGTTACGTGGACTTGGGAAGAACAGCATCTTCGGAAGCTGGATTTATGGTGTTTCCCGAAGCGGATGGTAAGGGAAAAGTAAGCATCCCCTTCGAGCAGATTGGGACGGAATGTGAAATCTTGTGCGAGCGTCGGGTCGGTTGGATTCCTCTGCTAATTCCCATCGTTAATCTGACTGCTCTCAAAAAGCATCGGTGTGTGCCAATCCATGCTTCGGCTTTCGAATACAAAGGAACAGGCGTCCTTGTAACTGGGTGGGTCAAGAGTGGAAAGAGTGAAGCACTTTTGGCATTCTCTCAGCATGGGGCCACGTACATAGGTGGCGAGTGGGTGCTCCTTAATTTCGACGGGAGCACTATGTATGGACTACCAGGCACGTTTCGCATGTGGGACTGGCACCGCCGCAGTCTCTCCAACTGCCCACGGATTGACGGCAGCGGGAAGATGTTTCGGCTGATACGCTTTCTAGACACTGTGCAAGCCGCCATACCAGATGGGTTATGCCGTTTCGAGCCACTGAAATTTCTGCGCGATAGCATGCCTGCTCTCCGGCGGCAGCTCAACTTCCGAGTCGAACCCAAAGCGATCTTCGGCGAGCGGTGCAACGGCCTTACCGGAAATCCTGACAAGATCTTCATCGGGATGGTGCATTCCGATAAACGTGTGCTGATCGAGCCGGCTGAGCCAGCCACGGTAATGGACCAACTAGCGTGGGCCATGGAATTTGAACTCACGTCACTCATGTCTCACTATCGTGCGTTCAAGTTCGCATTTCCCAAAATACAGAACAACTTTTTAGAGACGGTGCACAGCGTGCTTCGCGATGCCCTTCGAGAAGCGCTCGCAGCCAAAGAAATTTACATGCTTTATCACCCCTATCCCGTTCCATTTCAAGATCTGTTCCAAGTAATGCGGGACTTCTTGGAGAGTTCCACTCCTGATGCAGCTGGCAAGGGATGCGGGCGTAAGCCCGGTCAAAGTTTCAGGAGGAACGACGCTCCCCATTTTTCGGACGATCGAATATCTCTCCCCTGACAGGCGAACGCGAACTCACTGTTCCTAACAATTCTCTAAGTTCACCCTGACATCTGAGCCGACGCGGCTCCGACAAATTGAGCTGATGAGGTCAGCTTTATGTGGACACTTTCATGGTCGTGCCCACCTACGTTGCGCCCGTCCCTGCTTGCTTCACTTCTGCTGGTTGCGTCCGCAGGGACCTAAGGCGCTAGGCCACAATTCTCAAAACAAATCGCCCGACATGCAAGTTAACGATGGAGATTCCGGCCCGATTGCTTTGAATGGGGATGGCGAATGATCGAAACTATACAAAACTACTTCGGTTTAACCGCGGAGGACACATTTCCGGCGCCGAAATGGTATTTCCAACAAATGGCGTGGGTTCAGAATCCCTTGGATCCAGAAAATGTAGCCTACAACTATCCACTGGCGCTGCGAATGCGGGGTCCTCTGGATCAGATGGCACTGAAGCGGAGTATCCGGGAAATTGTGTGGCGGCATCAGGTTCTGCGGTCCGCGTTTCGCATCCAGGATGGCCACCTCCTCCAGATTGTGCAACCGCCGCGGCCCCTGATATTCCCAGTCGTGGACCTGAGCAAGACATCTGAGGCCGAACGGGAAGCAAAGGTACTCCAGCTTGCCATAGATGAAGCCAATCGCCCGTTTGACTTGAATCGCGGTCCACTACTACGAGCCAAATTGCTGCGTATGAATCCTGAAGATCACCTTCTTCTGCTGACCACTCATCACCTCGTCTCCGATGATTGGTCCATGAGAATTCTGCTTCGGGAACTGTCCCTGGTCTATGGCGCTTTTAACGCCGGGCAACCATCTCCTCTTACCGCTATTTCTTTCCAATATGGAGATTTTGTGCGACAGGAGCAGAAACGTTTTGAGGAGAGGAAATTGGATCACGTTGCCTTCTGGAAGCAGCAACTGGCTGGCGGGAACGATTTTCACCATCTGGCTCCAGACCATATCCGAGCGGAACGTCAGACGTACCGGGGCACACACGAGAGAGCGACTCTGGCCGAGAGCCTGACGAACGCCCTGAAGACCCTTAGCTATCAGGAAAAAGCCACCCCATTTATGGCGCTTCTTGGCGCCCTCCAATGCCTGCTGTACAGATATTCAGGCCACCAAGACATAGGAGTCGCATCCTGTGTAGCGAATCGGTCATCGAGTCAGGCAGAGAAGCTAGTCGGCCATTTTAGCAATCATGTCATTCTTCGCACGAATCTAGGGGGCAATCCGACGTTTCGTGAGTTGCTCCGTCGCGTTCGCGAAGTAGCCTTTTCCGCCTACTCGTATCAAAATTTGCCATTTGGGAGTCTGGTAGAAGAGCTAACGGCTACGTCTTCCACCAGTACAAATCGCCTTTTCCAGGTGCTCTTGGTCTTGACTGACGCCCCGAAAGAAAAATGGAGCTTTCCTGGCCTGAACGTAAGCCCGTTTTCAATTGATCTTGGAACAACCGCCTATGACTTAATCGTGTGGCTAAGACTCGAGAAGGGCCTCGAGATCGACCTGCAATACAATCCCGACTTGTTTGAAGTTGACACCATGCGCAAAATCCTGGAAGACTACGGCGCCGTGCTCGAGGTGATGTCAAAGAACCCGGAGACGCGAGTCGATGAGGTCGCAATTGCGATGCTGCACGTGGCAAGCGATAGCCAGGTGCGCCGCGAACACACATCAAAGGAGCGAGCGGCTCCAACAGACACGATCGAATCGCAACTAGTTGAGCTCTGGGAAGCGGTCCTCGATAAAAGGCCGATCGGGGTCACTGACGACTTCTTTGAATTGGGAGGAAGCTCTCTTCTTGCTACACGCTTATTTGCGAAGATCGAGGAAGTCTTCGAATTGAGGGTTCCCTTGGTTACTCTGATCAAGGCTTCGACAATAGAGAAACTAGCCAAGGTCATTCGCCAGCCGGACTCGTGCGACACACCGCGTTCCCTGGTATCCATTCAGCCTGGCGGTTCGCGTCCCCCCCTCTTTTGCGCTCATGGCGAATCGGGAAACCTACTAATGTACCGTGCCTTGGGGAAGTGTTTGGGCGCCGATCAGCCGGTCTATGGGCTGCAACCGCTGGGACTGGATTGCAAACAGCCTCCGCTCACGCGAATCGAGGACATGGCGGCTAACTATATTGAGGAAATACGAGTTGTCCAGGCAGAGGGGCCCTACTTCCTGGTGGGATACTGTATGGGAGGCACTATAGCCCTGGAGATGGCCCAGCAACTCCGGAGACAAGGACAGAGCGTGGGTTTATTGGCGTTGTTGGACACGTATAACTGGAGAAGGGCCAAGCGAACATTGCTGAGTGACCTCTTTTTTAATCTACAGACATGGTGGTTTGATTGCAGGCATTTCCTCCTCAGGAGCTCGAGAAACAAGCTAAAGTCTTTGCGAGCAAGATTTAACGCACCTTGTGGTAAATCAGAACTTTCCGAATGTAATAGACGGGCAGCACTCAGTTATGTTCCGAACCTGTACCCGGGACGAATCTTACATGTCCGGCCGAGGCGGCAGTATACCCGGTATAACGGGCCGGAGCTGGGCTGGGGTAAGTTGGCCGCTAGCCTGGAAATCTTCCATTTGCCAACCTACCCTGGGCAACTTTTTGAAGAACCGTATATCAAAGATGTGGGGAGCAAATTGAGGGCTTGCATTACTGAAGGAGCTGCAAAATGGAAGTCTGCTCCGGAGACCGACGCTTTCGAGCCCGGGCATGAATCGTCAGTATACCGTTCAGATCAACACCTTGCAGTACCCGAGACGCGTCCCCCGGCCGTGTTGGAAACCTGAGCAAAGGCGCTTAGTCAACTCGCGGCACCATACACCGGCACTATACAAAAGGAGCCCGAAGTGTGCGGAATTTTTGGAGCCATTAACACAACCGGATTCTTTGAAGGCCCGGATTTTGATCATTTTGTCGCACTCACCGATTTGGTGGCTTACCGCGGACCCGATGACTGCGGCCACCTTCCCCTGACTCTCAAGAACCCTGACTCCCGACGAGATCGTTTATTCGACATATTTCTCGGCAACCGAAGGCTGTCAATCATTGACCTGTCTTCGTCTGGACATCAGCCGATGTCAGACGGCAAAGGTCTCTGGATTACCTACAACGGCGAGATCTTCAATTACATCGAGCTACGGCGTGAATTAGAAGATCGTGGACATGCATTCCGAACTGGCACTGACACTGAGGTCATTCTGCACGTTTACAGTGAATATGGTGAGCTCGGATTCGATCGCCTGAATGGCATGTGGGCCTTTGCTATCGTGGATATCCCCGCGCGTAAGGTGGTATTGAGCCGAGATCGTTTTTCGATCAAGCCGCTGTATCTCTTCCAGTCAAAGGGCAAATTCTATTTCGGCAGCGAGATCAAGCAATTGCTGCCGCTCCTGCCCGCGCGTGAACTCAATGTGAGGGCCATGACAGCATACTTGACGCAAGGTTTGCTCGATCATGACGTGGAGACGTTCTTCCGGGGCATCACCCGAATTCCACCCGCCACGAACGTGATCGTTTCGCTGGATTCGGGTACTGTCGAGGAGAAGAATTACTGGCGCTTCCAATTGCCGAACGCGATTTCCGCTTCCTCAAAAAACATCGTGGAAGAGTTTCGCGCCCTGTTTTTCGACAGTGTTCGCCTCCGCCTGAGGAGCGACGTCAAGGTCGGCGTTCTCCTCAGTGGCGGCCTTGATTCCTCCGCTGTCACGACGGCTGTGAGAAAAGTCTGCGGAGAACAATTGCAAACCTACTCGATTGTCTCCGAGCACGAGGGTCACGATGAACGGCGCTTTATTGACATGATCGCCGCCACCGGTGTCCCGAATCACAAGATCACCTTTCGCCCAAACGACGTGTTGGATTGTCTTGAACGCGTGCTGTATTACAGTGATGAGCCGTTTGCCGGTTTCAGCGTAATCGCGCAATATCAGCTTTTCGCAGCTATCAAGAACACCAGCGATGTTACCGTCCTGCTTAGCGGGCAGGGGGGAGACGAAACCCTGCTCGGATACTTGAAGTTCTTTTTCTTTCACGTCCAGCTTCTGCTCAAAGCCGGAAAATATCTCGATGCCATGTCGCTACTTGCCAGAAGCGCTTGGCACCGCACAGCAGTGAGGCAATTCCGGGTTTCCGAGGCGCGCCGCTACATGCAACACAACCGCCAGGGCATCTGGCAAACCATGCTGCGCAACACGATGCCGGTGCCGATCTGGAAATGCGCCGACATTCGATCGCGACAGATCGCCGATATATCCAGCTTCTCCGTCCCAGCTTTAACTCACTACGAAGACCGCAATTCCGGCGCCCATTCCCTTGAGGTCCGGCATCCGTTTTTGGACCACAGATTGGTCAACTTTGCCGTCAACCTGCCACCGGAACTGAAGATCCATCGCGGTTGGACCAAGTACATTCTGCGTGCCGCCCTTCCCGAAATGCCCGCCCCGCTCCGCTGGCGCCGCGACAAACAAGCCTTCTTGGTGCCGGAAGAACTGTGGCTGAAGCACGACCTTGTTCCAGTAATCCAGCAAAGATTTCGGGGCAGTACGCTGGCAAGCCTCGATATCTTGGACGACAGAGAGTTCCTGTTGTATTACGAGCAATTCCTCAGCGGCCGGTCGATTACCTCGTCGGACATCGCGCGAGTTCTAGTTGCCGAGCTTTGGGCGGAGAAAATCTTCCACGCCAATAGGACTCCTAGTCCTGATACAGTCAGCCCGCAAGCGTGGCAAGTGCCCCGGTTTGGCCACATGGGAAAAAGCGTGAACGTTTCTGCCCGATAATATCGCAGTTGGTTTCTGCGCCTCGAATTAAACCGTCTGCGACAGTTTGCCTGCCACCGCATCCCTTGATTTCACACTCCCGGGCTGCTCCTCCTTTTGACACTGAACCGGGATTGTGCGGCCAGGTTGCCACTCAAACGGGTGACGCTTGATGCGGCAATCTGGCGGCTACTAGTTCCTTCTTCTCACCTCTTCCGTCCCCACAACGTGTCCACGATGAATTATCAGGTGATGGGCCTTCCGAAACCACTGTGTTAAGCCGTCCTTCCGAGCGCCATCTACGGTATTGCGTAACCTTAATCAATTTCTTGCCCAGGACCGGGGTTTGACCCGCTCCCCTAAATGCGCACACAACTGAGTATGATTTCGTCGAAAATGACCCGGTCCCCTTTTTCTGTGGCACTTTCAAGGTGAGTTTTGGGCAGCGAACTCACTCGGTGTTCGTTCTCAAACACTCGGCTCGCAGCGTGCCGTTGAACGACTCTCTCGCGCACCCGTGGAAGCTAACCTCAGTCTGTGTCAGAAAGGTGGAACCGCTCACTTCCGGCAGTAAAGTGACGAGAAGTACCAAATATTTGTAGTGAGCACCCCAATAACCACTTGCGTAGTAGCTATCCCCAGGGTAGTAAGTATCCCCAGGTACAGCTCCAGCTTACGCATTCGGAGAGTGCCCCTTCGTGATCTGGTAATGCGCCGACCGAAGTATCAATATTCAAACCGGCTCGGCAGAAGCGACAACAGTATGGCAAAAGCCAAACCGCATCGCCTGCAATCTTATCCCCAAAAACGAGAGTACCGTCGCTTCTGCTTGCGCAACCAAGTCCGCGTGAAATATCACGCGGGGGACTCAGTTTCCGAACTTCAAGCAGTCAGCAAGAATGTAAGCATCGGCGGCCTACTCTTAGAGACTGATTCGCGGATTCCGCAATGCTGCCCCGTGAGTTTCGTCATGACAGTGAACGGAGGTCCGGTTATTCGTCCTATTCAATTCGTCGGCGAAGGGGAGGTGGTGCGGGTCGAGCCAGATGCAGCTGGTGCAGGATTCGCGATTGCGGTGAAGTGCAAACGTCCTATGTCCCAACTGGAGGGCTACCTCTCGTAAACCGCAGAATCAGGACCGTCTGCTTCACAACCGACAAAAACCGCCTTAAATTTTTAATGACGAGCTGGCGAAGCCGTTGTATGTCGTCTCGAACAAGACAATGCCGGTCTGGCCGAGGGGCATGCACATGTGATCCGCAATGCGGGTGGGCGGGCCAGCGACGATCGTGTCTTTATTGGCTATAGTCTACCAACACAGAACCCATTGGGAACCTAGGGCTACCCAGTTCATGACTTTTGAGTAGACGAAATGCTCGCGGCGATTGCGCATCTCCCAAATACCGGTATCAGGGAGGTGCCAGTTGTCGCAGATCCACTCCAGGCCTCCCTGGAACTGCGAAACCGCGGCATTGCCGTCCCTTGACACTCATTGATTTCGTTCAGGGATTTACATAGATGCACGCGCCACCGAGGAGAGTTTATTGTTACATTTGGTCTGAGTCCAGTCGCCGAAACGGGGTCAGCACTCTTCTCAGGGATGTTGGAAACGCGGCGGGAGAGACGCTGCAAGCTGCGTCTCGACGGATGCTGATGTTTTTGGAGGCTGATGAAAGTTTTTCATTGGATTACGGGGATCGCGCTGGTCGTGCTGCTGGCGTTGGCCATTGTGGGCTTGGTATTAACCCGCGACCTGGGCCAGCCTGCGGGCAACGCTGAAGGCACCCGCAAGCCTCAAGGCGGAAAGGTCGTGACTGCGAATGTAGGGACCGCGAGTCAAACGCTCGTGGACCAAAGTCCACTGCAAACGGCGCGCAGACTGGCAGCTCTGGCCGCAACTCCGGAAGAGAAAGATCTTTCTCATCAAGCCCTGAAACTCGCCGACCACGAACTCGATCTCGCGTTTTACGGTGCGGAGCGTAACGCCGGTGCAAATCTTCCTCCGCTCACTCCTGAGACCAAAGAGCTCGCCGCGAGAAAGGCCGCCGCCGAAGCTGCGGTGAAGATGGATGAGGACAGCGTCGCAGAGCTTACCAGGAAGTCGGCGAAGGCCCCGGAATCACAAAAAGAGAATCTCGAGGACCAACTGGAAGTTGCCAAGGGACAGCTTGAACTTGACCAATATGAAGTCGACGATGCGGCGGAGGATCTGGCGCGCGCCGGCGCCGATCCCGGAGCCAGGATCAGACAACTGAAGGCGGAGCACGACGCCAGCGATAAGGAGCCGGAGAGCGCCCCATCCCCGGCGGTCATTTCTGCTGAGCAGAATTATCAGGCGCACACACTTCTCCATGTCTTCCGGGCCTGGCGCGAGCTGCATTCCAAACGATTGCAGATTGCGGCCGCCCGGCAGGAGGCAGCCGCGGAAGTCCAGAAGCTCAACCAGCAACATGAGAGTTTTGAAAAGCGCGCCGACGCAGAGAAATCGGAACGCGAATCTGTCAAGCAGCAAGCCAAAGGTTTCGCGCGAGGCAACCAAAGCGCGAGCCGCGAAGAATCGAAAGCCACTGCCAAGGCAACGCTCACTTCCCTGAAACAGCATTCCCAGGACCAGAAAAATCTGGCCGAATTCGACAAACGAATCCAAGACGAGCAGGAACTCGCGGATATCTACGGCAACTGGCTGGTATTCGTACGAGCCCGAGAGCGCGGGGCGTTGCACAGTACCATCGAAACCACGCTTTGGATTGTGATGATCTTGCTGATTGTGTATGGGGCGAGTCGGGTGATTGACCGTGTTTTTGCCGGATTTGCCGCAGAAAACAAGCGTCTGGGCACGATTCAAACCGTATTGAAATTTGCCGTGCAAGCATTGGGTGGTATTGCCATTGTGTTCGTGATCTTCGGTATGCCCAGCGAGACGACAACGATTCTGGGATTGGCCGGTGCTGGACTTACCGTCGCTCTGAAAGATTTCATCGTGGCATTTTTTGGCTGGTTCGTATTGATGGGCCGCAATGGTATCCGCGTGGGTGACTGGGTGGAAATCAATGGCGTTTCGGGCGAGGTGGTCGAGGTCGGCCTGCTGCGTACTGTGCTACTGGAGACCGGAAACTGGACTGACTCAGGCCATCCCACTGGGCGCCGGGTGGCATTTGTAAACGGCTTTGCCATCGAAGGACACTTCTTTAACTTCTCCACCTCGGGTCAATGGATGTGGGACGAATTGCAAGTCGAAATTCCAGCTGCGCAGGATCCGTACCCCATCATCGACGGAATCCAGAAGCTAGTGGAAAAAGAAACTGCCGCCAACTCCAAGACAGCGCAACAGGAGTGGCAGCACACAACCACGCGATACAAAGTGCAAGCACTTTCTGCCGTGCCCGGCATCAACGTGCGGCCGACCGGCGGGGGCATCGAAGTAAACGTGCGCTACATCACCCGGGCCTACGAGCGGCACGAAACCCGTGCGCGGCTGTATCAGGCCGTCGTGGAGCTGATGCACGGACAGCGCGACGCGGTGAAAGCGGTGGGTACGGCCGCTCCAGCTGGCTCCGCTAAATCCTAGACCTTCAAATCAAGTTCCTTTCGCAGATAGGTCTTCACCTTCTCAGACAGCTGGGAGCCGTGAACAATGTCGCGCACCAGCGCTGGAGGCATGGAATGCGCCAACCGAAGAGCATGAGCCAGCGGCGTCTTCGGATGGCGCACGAGGGCCAGGCGAATTTCGTGTCGCGGTGACCATTTACCGTGGCGGCATACCGCTTGGACCAGGGCCGTAGTCGCTCCGGGTCTTGCCAGCACTCTGACAATGGCGGCTTCGGTGAGCCGGGGGTTTTCCAGCGCTGCCTGAAGAACGCGGGGCTCTTTGTCGAGCAGCAGAGCGGCTGCGACGGTTTCCGGTGCTCGGCGTGCTAGCGAAATCCGCTCGCCCAGGGTGATTGATGCCAGACGCGAAACCAGCAGTTCGGCGGCTACACCCTTCAAGTCTCCTGACATCACAGGCAGAAGCGCAACCCGCATGAGATCGAAAGTATGCAACTGCCGGAGCAACTTTAGGGAGATACGACGTGGAGTGCGCGGGTGAACAACCATGCCAACCCGCACCCTACGGGCACTCGAGAGATTCGCATTCTTGCTGAGTTCCTCGATGGCTTCGGCCGACAAGGCATTGCGAGCCAGAAGAGCCAGCGCAAGGTCTTCTGTAAGAGTCGGGTCGGTGGCCTGTTCTAGATCGCTTTCTTTGTCTTTAGCCATGAGACCTCGCGTCTTATCCTCACGGCGGGAGCTTTTGACGGACAATTGCATTTCAGGCTCTGGTGCCGTGTCTTTCATTCGAGTGTTGCGTGTTTCTCGTCTCTTCGCGCCAACTGCAGTGCGCCGAGGACCGGATCCACGACTTGCGGATTCAGCGCCGCCTCAGGACATCGATTGCGAACTTCATTGTAAAAAGTTTGTCGCACCACTGCAGCGTGACGAAAGACGCCCCCGGCCATCGCCACCGGGACAGTATGTTCCGCATCAAGCGATTGACCAGAGGTTGCACGGGCGGGCTCGCGTCGAGGAAAAAGGCGATGGATCACGCTTGCCGCCAGTTCTGCCAGTTCCCTGCCAGCGTGTTCGAGTATTCCCTGCGATGTCGCGTCGCCTTGCTCGGCGGAGGTGAGTACAGCGGGGAAAATAGCCGAGAAATCGGCTGGCGGAGAAGCGTTCGCGATTGGGATGAGCTTTTCGAAGGAGGAGACGTTCCAAACTTTTGTGATGATGGACCATAGAACCGAGTCGCTTTGGATACGGGCCTCGGTGCCATTTGCCCGTAGCAGCGCGGCGATGGCGGCGCGACCAATCCAATGAGCCGATCCTTCGTCGGAAACGACAAACCCCCAGCCACCAGCGCGTGCCGTTCTTCCATCGGCGTCGCGGCCATAGGAAATGGAGCCTGTGCCGGCAATCACGATGACCCCTGGTCCAGCGCCGAAGGCGGCTTCCAGGGCAATGGGGCCGTCGCCCACGACATCGATTTCTCCTTGAAGAATCTCCGCCAGGATTTTGTGAACGATGCTCGCGGTCTCGGAGCGTCCGGCACCCGCGGCACCCGCACAAATGCGCCTTATTTGCTGAGGGGTGATTCCGGCAGCAGCGCAGGCTTGACCCACCGCCTGATGTAACGACTCGCGAGCAGCGGTCTCTCCCACGCGAACGATGTTACTTGGCCCTGCGGTTACCGTGGCGATCAGATGGGATTCGTCGCCCACCGCGCATGCTGTCTTGCTGCCGCCGCCATCAATGCCGAGGTAGAACGCCACGGGTTAGTTCTATCACAGGCCTGTCACAGCCCGGTCACAACAATGTGCAGCCGATTTTGATCGCCGCGAGCGAAATGTTCATCAAGCAGGTTCGCCTTGTCTTCATCTTTTCCGAGCGAGCTTGAGTCCGAGCTGCCTTGGTCGTAGAGCCAGGGTTCACAGAGTCTCACTCGCGGCAGATCGTGATTGCCGCCATGATGGACACGCCCAACCGCAGCCGGGACCCGGCGCATAACGGACCATCTCGGGCTGACAATTATGGAGACGAAGATTCGAATCGCCGAACTCGCCAATGGAGGCGACACGCGAGGCCTCAGCTTTACTGCTCGGTCTGAAGCCCTGGCACTTCTGGGGCGGGGGCATGACCCATAAGCGCTTAAGACGGAATTCCTTGCGATTTGCCCGTGATCCACCCCGCAATCGTTAGCAAAGGTTCCGACAAGCCAACTTGAACGAAGCCGCTGGCGCGGCGGACGCTTCGCGTGTACAAGTCTGATACGCCGGTGGAGTCTTGAAGGACTGACCGTGGTGCGTTACGATGATGTGAACATGGATAGCGACGTGAGCAGTATATCGATGAGCATCAATAACGGGCTCCTCACACAACTCCTCTCAATACAACAACTTCCAACCCCAAGTCGATTCAAATCCCATAGCTGAGCGCGTCCGCCGCAAACGGCAGCGGCTTCCTTCAAGTCGTTGTATCAAAAGCGACCGCCGCCGATTCTGACGAGGCTCCTAACTCCTCTTCTGCCGTCTCTTCTGATACAACACTTGGACTTCCCATTACTAATCCGTGGAGTCTCGTGTCGATTATTTCCGGTTATGCCGACAATACGGGAGTTCACCGGCCTCGGCCAACCCAGGGTTTCTTCCGGTCAAGATTAGCAAACGGTTCGTCCACGTTTTCCAGAGCGCGCGGAAAGAAAGATCGCGAGCGAAACAGCCTTGTGGTCGTCGGCTGGTGCAGAGGTTCTTGCATCAGGATTTCGGCGTTTGGAATCTGACGGCTGTGGGAGAATCTAATCAGCGCAGGTCCGCCGGGTGACGCATACTGCCGCAATTGTCTGAGTGGGGAGCCACGCATCAGGCGCTCACTCGACCGGCTAACACGGCGCGCTTGGGCCGGATACAGTGCGATTCGGAGTGTTTCCGTGCCTCGCAAATTACAACCGATTTCGAACGCGATCCAGGCGAAACTCGAAGCGGCCAGGGTTGCGCGCCTTGCAACGCTGGATGCGGAGTATGGACCTCATATCGTGCCAGTCTGTTTTGTCTACGATGGCAAGGTTTTCTACTCGGCAGTGGACCGGAAACCAAAGCGTGTGGCACCAGAGAGGCTCGCGCGGCTGCGGCACATCACGGCATCGCCACAAATTGCACTCATTATCGACGAGTACCGCGAAGACTGGGAAAAGCTCTGGTACATCCTGGTGCGTGGGAAGGCGAAGCTGATTCCGAAATCAGCACATCAGGAACGTGCCCAGGCCATCCGTCAGCTCCGAGCGAAATATCCGCAGTATGCGGCAGCAATGCTTCCAGATGACGCACCCGTCATCCGGATCACTCCGGAACGTATCACTTCCTGGGGTAAGATCTAGTGGCTGGCGAATTCTTTTGCCACGGGTTGGGGTGCTGGTTCAGATTTCCTACACTAACTTCCGAAACTGCTCCATCAGCGCAAGCCACTCTTGCAGCGACTGCGCCTGGAAAGTCGGATCAAAGAAGAGTTCATGCGCTCCGATCCGCTTGCATCCGGCAATGTCTTCTTTGATCTGCTCCATTGTGCCGCTAAAAATCACTCGCTTGTCGCCCAGCGGCTTGTCGGTAATCTCCAGGTTGCCGCGCACCACCATGACCAGGGACGACGGGTCACGGCCCGCCTCCTTTGCCATTTGCTTCACAGCAGAGAACATTTGTGCCATGCCCTCCACGGGAATCGCCACCGGATTCCATCCATCGGCCATGGTCGCCAGGCGCTTCATCGCGGCCGGGGCAAAAGCCGCTAGATAGATGGGAGGGTGGGGCTTCTGCACCGGCTTGCGATTCAGATAGGACTTGGGAATCTGGTAAAACTTCCCGTGAAATTCGACCGGGTTGGTGGTCCAAATGGCTTTCAGCGCCGGCAGAAACTCATCCGCCATGGCGCCGCGCTGCTTCATGTCCGCGCCGGTGGCGTCCATTTCGTCCTTGGACCAGCCTAAGCCAAGCCCCACGCGCAGCCGGCCATTGGAGAGGAAGTCGATTGTGGTCAGGCGGCGCCCCAGCGTGACCGGGTTGTGGTAAGGAATATCGAGGACGCTCGTGCCCAGAGTAATGGTCTTGGTGTGGGCGGCTGCGAACGTCAGCGTGTCCAAGGGATCGAGACTGTATTTGTACTGTTCCGGAAGCAATCCATCGGGTGTAACCGGATAGGGTGTCTGCGGTTTGACCGGCCAAAGCAACCGCTCAATCGTCCAAAGGCTGTCGTAGGCCAGAGCCTCAGCACGCTGGGCGACCTTGACCACGGCCTCGGCAGTGGCGACGGGCCCGATGTTGGGAAGAGCAAACCCAATCTTCATCGCAAAGAATACCTTCCTGAATTAGTTGCAAGGGATTTGATCGTCAGGCTCTTCGACGCTCAGCCTCGTTGATGCGCGAAGTATAGGCGGGGTACCTTGCATCGTCAAGTCCAGCGTCGTTCGCTCAGCCGTTTCGGAACTCTGCCGAGGAGTTGGGCTGAGAGGGGTGGAGGGATAGCTCTTTTGGGCTGGGAAGAAACTGTGTTGTAGAGGGTTCTATTTTCAAA
>Ga0137391_10001073_pt1 | contig 19711 bp, 13 predicted proteins | sample 15con2h24BmetaG_FD_101399 | JGI IMG/M metagenome (GOLD analysis project Ga0137391, IMG submission 101399) | Vadose zone soil microbial communities from Angelo Coast Range Reserve, California, USA - 15con2h2.4B metaG | ecosystem: Environmental > Terrestrial > Soil > Vadose zone > Saprolite...
CGCCACTTCATCGAGGAGCTCGGGGTCCGAGACAACGACGAGCCGCCACTTCTTCGTCGGGATCCCGACCGCGTAGATGTGCCCGAACCGGTGGTAGTACTCGAGCTGCGAGTCGTTATCGTTCAGGATGTCGAAATTCGCGAACCGCTCGCCCCTTGGCACCAGCCAGCGAACCGCGTACGGGATTTCAAGTGTGCCGTCGGCGGGCGATGCAGCGACCGGCAGCGGCGCGACTTCGACGTAGCCGCCGCTCCGGGTGCCGGTCAATTCTTGCAATTCATGGCCGACCAGCCGGAACATAATGGAGCCGACACCGACAACATCACCTTCTGCCACCGGGGTGTCCGTGATCCGCTGCCCATTGACGAAGGTGCCGTTGGCGCTGTCCAGGTCCATGATGAGGATTGCGCCAGCCACGGTGCGTAGCTCGGCGTGGTGGCGGGAGGTGCCGGGGTCGGAGGTCACAATGTCGTTGTCCGACTCTCGGCCGATCCGAAGCGTCCTGGTGAGCGGCGATAGCGCGGTGTTCTGCTCGATGGCGCCCTGGGCGTCCCTGGTGACTGTGCATTTCAGGACCGGCCCCTCACCAGGGTGACCCAACCGGACCAGGCATTCCCCGCTGATCTCGATCCGGTCAACCCGTCGGCCTTCGTGATAGGTGCCATTGCTGCTGCCGTTGTCCTTCAGCACCCAACGGCCGTCCTCCAGCCGGAGCAGCGCATGCTGCCACGACACCCGGGCATCGTTGAGGACGAGGTCGCACTCAAGGTCGCGGCCGACGGTGTACGAAGGGCCCGCAGGCAGGCTTCGGTCAGATCCCGGAAAGCGCACCAGGAGCGGTGGTGTCGGGTTTCCCGGAGACGGTGTTCGCCCCATCCGCGCACCGGCAGCCGAGCGACTCATGCGGAATCACCCATGAGCGTGATCGTGCCCGAGTCCGGCGCCCCCGGCATTAGGGTCAACACCCCACTGTTATGGATCGCAGCGCCAGGCTGCGGGAGTTCATCAGTGGCCCCTCCAATGACATGATCTGTACGTGAGCGATTCGGTCTTTCTCCTCGAGCGGGCGTCAGAGTTGGCTCAGCTCGACGAGGCAGTGACGGCAACCGCCACCGGCATGCCGCGCGTGGTGTTGCTGGAGGGACCGGCCGGGATCGGCAAGACCGAATTGCTGCAGGCGGTGCGCCGCCACGCTGAGGGTGCAGGCTTAAGAGTGCTGGCGGCGCGTGGCGGTGAGCTTGAGCGCGAGCTGAGCCTGGGCATCGCGCGCCAGTTGTTCGAGCCGCTGCTGATCCGCGCGAACGAGGCGGAGCGCGCCGAGTTGCTGGAGCGACCCTCGGCAAGGTTGAGCAGGCTTTTCGGCCTGGATTCCAGCGAGCCTGATCCCAGCGCCGACGAATACGCGAGCCAGAACGCCCTCTACTGGCTCTGTGCGCGGCTCGCCGAACGAGGGCCAATGATGATCGCAGTCGACGATCTCCACTGGTCAGATGCGACATCGCTGCGATGGCTGGCATACCTGGTCCGGCGGCTGGAGGACCTGCCGATTCTGCTTGCACTTGCCCGGCGGATCGACGAACCAGGTACTCATGAAGACCTGCTGGCAGGCGTCGCCGCCGAGTCTATGGTCCAGACGATCCGGCCCGGGCCGTTCACCCTCAGCGCTGTATATGAGCTGGTGCGCGACAAGTTCGCCGCCGGGCCAAATGAGGCCTTCGTCCGCGCATGTCACGAGGCCGCAGGTGGCAACCCTCTGTTCACGGTGCAGTTGCTCGATGCCGCTCGTGCCGCTGGGCTGCGGCCAGTCGACATCGACGCCGATGCGGTGGCTGACCTCGCGCCCGAGCGCGTGTCGCAGCTTGTGCTCGACCGCCTACGCCGATTGTCGCCGGAAACCATCAGGGTGGCCGAGCAGGTGGCGGTACTTGGGACTCACGCTGAGGTGCGCCATGTGCGGGCACTGTCGATGCTTGCCGAGCATCAGGTGCTTGTCGCGACCGATGAGCTCGCGGCGGCAGGCCTACTGCGGCCGGGCCAGCCGCTTGAATTCGTCCACCCGGTGGTTCGCTCTAGTGTCTACGAGTCAGTAGCGGCGGGTCGGCGGGCAGGCGATCATGGGCGCGCAGCGCGATTGCTGGGCGAGGAGAGGGCTGCCCCGGCCAGGGTGGCGATGCATCTGCTCAAGGCCCCGGCTGCCGGCGATGCCTGGGCCGTAGAGATGCTCCGCGAAGCCGCTTCAGCGGAGATCCGCCCGGAAACCAGGGCGACTTATCTGCGCCGGGCCGTCGTCGAACCGGCACCGGCTAGCGTCCAAGCAGAACTGCTTATTGAGCTCGGGCGGGCCGAATCTCTGACGTTCGACCCACGCGCCCTCGATCATCTGAAGGAGGCTTTGCGGCTCAGCGAGGATACGGACTCACGGGCGACGGCCGCCGGGCTACTCGTCCACAGCTACTTTGACCATGATCGTCCCTCCGAGGCCGAGCCCGTGCTGCGCGCGGCCATCGCTCAGCTATCCGGCACCGAACCGACGGCGGCCGGACCTAAGCGCGAGCCCCTGGTTACCCTGCACGTTCTCTCGTTGGAACTCGATCACCGCGCTTCCCGTATGAGCCCCCAGCGACTGAGCGAGGCGATCGCGATGGCAGGCGACGGACGCTCGCCCGCCGAGCTTGACCTGCTGGGTTTCGCCGCCTATGCAGCACCGGCCGCGGGAGCGACGTCGGCCGACGTCGTCGCGCTCGCGGACCGGACGCTGCTGGCCGCTGACCTGACGACCGTCGACGGGTTCAGGCTCATCCACTGCCCGGTGTGGGCGCTCGAGTTCGCCGACCGCCTCGACGAAGCTGACCGCTGGCTCCTGCGCATTCTTGACGGCGCGCAGCGCTGGGACGGGCCAGGCCAGTTCCTGCTCGCCGCCAGCGCGCGGGCCCAGGTCTCCTGCCGCCGCGGTGCGCTTGCGGACGCCGAGCAGGACGCGCGGGCAGTCCTGGAGCTCGCCGATGCGCACGGTGGCGATTACAGCGTGATCTCGGCCGCCGCCCTGGTGATGGCGCTCACCGAGCAAGGCCGGCTGGCCGAGGCCGACGCGGTGCTGACCGGCATCAGTGCGGACCAAGGAGCGAAAATTGATCTCGCCATGTACGCCCACAGCCGCGGGTGGCTGCGGCTGAGGCAGGGCAAAGCGGCGGAGGCCTTGGAGGACTTCCACGCGGCGGGCGCCCTGATGCGAGAGACGGGTCACGATTTCCCCGGCTTCTGGCCATGGCGGGTCGGTGCCGCGACCGCCCAGCTGGCGCTCGGCCGGAAAGCGGATGCGGTCGCGCTCGCCAGCGAGCAACTGGAGATTGTGCGGCCCTTTGCCGCCGCAGGCCCGACAGGAATCGCCCTTCGCACGCTCGGCCTGACCAAGGCGGGGGTAGCCGGGCTTCACCTTCTCGCCGGAGCCAGCGCGGAGCTTGACCGTTCCCCCGCGCTGCTGGAGCGCGCTAAGGCTCATCTGGAGTTCGGAGCTGCCCTGCGTCGAGCTGGCAAGCGCACAGAGTCGTGCGAGCCGCTGCGGAAGGCGCTGGACCTGGCTGACCGCTGCGGCGCGATCCCAGTGGCAGAACGCTCGCGCGAGGAGCTCGTGGCCGCCGGAGGGAGGCCACGGCGCACCCGCATGACCGGAGTCGAGGCACTCACGGCGAGCGAACTGCGGGTCGCGCGCCGGGCGGCTCGGGGCAACACCAACCGTGAGATCGGTCATGAGTTGTTCGTGACCACGAAGGCAGTCGAGAAGCACCTCGCGAGCGCGTACCGGAAGCTCGACATCGAGGGGCGGGGCGAACTCTCGGGGGCTCTCGGACAGACCGAGGGCTAAGAACGTCTCGGGCGCAGGCCGCGCAGCGACCTGGCACGTGCGGAACGACGCCCTTAAGAGTGGGCTGCTCACCCTAATGCCGCGGGCGGCGTACGCGGGCACGATCGCGTTCAGCCGGATCAGCCGACCGGCGTCGGACCCGCCGCACAGAAGATTCCACGGGGGGACGTCGCACCAATGCCGCGGGCATCGCGGCCCTCCTCCGCGCGCGCTAGTCCACTAGTCGGGCTGACCGGAGTCACCCAAATATCGGCCGGCGGTGGGCACATGCTCGCCGTGGGCGCTGGCGGGAGCGTCTGGTCCTGGGGAGCAAATGCGTCCGGTCAACTGGGCAATGGCACTGCCGGAAACACTACGAACATCGACTTCCCCCGCCAGGTGCCCGCCACACCACAGCGAACCGGAGCACTCCAGGGATGGTGCCCGGCCTGGCCGGCATCACCAAGATTGCCGCAGCCCTGTCCGTGATGTGGCGAACTAGTCCGGCAGCCGGTCCACGACGCCGCGGGCTTATGGGATGGCCACCTTGGCGGTGAAGAGATCGAGCTGGTGCAGCGTGCCGTCTGGGTTCTGGCCGGTGCTGTTGGAGTTGTCGGACCAGGCGGGATAGAACATGTGCGACTGGAAGGCGGCGTGGGTGTAGTCGCCGAAGTCGAAGCCGCTCTGCGCATCAGGCGCGCTGAAGGTGCCGGCGCTGACACGGAAGTTTGGCGCGAACGTGACGCCTCCGTTGGTTGAATACGTGGCCCAGATCTGGGCGTCATCGTTGGGGATTCCGTCCGTGTCGCCCGGGCCGCCCGTGCCGAGATCGTTCCGGCAGTCGTACCAGGAAACGGCCACGTCTCCGGTGCTCTGGTCGACTGCGATGGCCGGCATGAACTGGCTGTTAGCCGTATGGTCGTCGTTTAGCCGGGTAGGCGAGCTCCAGGTGGTCCCGTTGTCGTCGGAGTACTGGAACATGATGTCGGTGTTATTGCTCTCGTTCGGCGACTCCTGCGTCCAGGTGACGTAGACGCGGCCGTTGTGCGGGCCTCCGCTGCGGTCCCACGCGAGGTTGGCCTCGGCATCGATCGAACGATCCGGCTGCGCGGGAATGAAATCGAAGCCCCCGACCGCGCTGTGAGCCAGGAGCCGCGGGTCGGAAAACCCGCCCGGCTGCAGCCCGTTGGCGTCGAGCGCCGTGTAGATGTGCGAGCCGCCCTGGCCGTTGGTCTGGTCCTGATAAGTGACCATGACCTGCCCGTTGGGTCCGACTGCGGTGTCACCGAAATCCCCCCGGCCGGCGGAGGTGGGGACGCTCTCCGGCGCGCTGAACGATCCGAACGCGCCAAGACCGGTGACGCTTGCGCCAAAGGCCTGCACCACGGTTGACGGGAAGCTGGTGTAGCTCACCCACACGCTGTTCGGTCCCGCCGAGATAGATGGTTGATCGCCCAGGATATGGGGGTTGTTCGACGGCCGCCTCAGTCTCTTGGGTGTGGCGCCGGAGGGAGCCCTGCTCCCGGTCGGGGTCGTCGGCACGATCTCCGCGACCTTGCTGAACGTCAGGCCGCCGTCCGTCGACACAGCGACGAAGACGTTCCCGTTTGTGTTGACGAGATAAGTCATCCACAGATTGCCGAACCGGTCCCACGCCAACTGCTCATCGCAGCAGATCTCGCCCAGCGGAGCGCCGGTACCGATGACCCGACGGGTCCACGTCTTCCCGCCGTCGAACGACACCCCCTCGAACAGGCCGCTCACCACGTCAGGCAAAGTGGCCATGGTGACGATATTCGACGGGTCGACGGGATTGATGGCAATGGCATCCTCGGCCTCATTGCCATGCATCACGCTGGCATCGAAGTTGGTCGGAACCGACCGGACGGCCGCCCCGGCCGCCCCGGTTGCCGCGGCCCCCGATGCGAGCACCGCGACGGCAGCAAACGCCGACGTGGAAACGGTCAAGAGCCGCAGCATTCGTCGGTCCATATTGGCCTCCCGGCGCAGGACACCAAACCGCAATAGGGAAGCCACGTTACGGCGAAATCCAGGTGATCGGCAGTAGAAATAGGGATTTCGTTCCACCGGGCAAGAGCTCATCCCGAGCGGCCACACCGCATACGCGCGCGGCACGATCACTAGGGCGCAGGTGGCGGTGCCTATGGGCCGGTTGTGGCCTGGAGCGGGAAGCGGACGCTGGTGAGCTCTTCGGAGACCTCCCAGAGACGGCGTGCCACATCGGCGTCCTGGGCCGCGGCGGAGCGGCCGACGAGCGTGGGCGCGCCGCGCTGCTGCAGGAACCCGCCCGGGCCCGCAAAGCTATTGCCGGGTATGTCGGCGACGGCGGCGTAGAGGGTCGGGAGCGCGCCGGCGTTCTCATCCTGCGCGAACAGCCGGTTTCCGGCGTGGCTGATCAGGTCGAGTGAGCGGCGCTGGCTGTGGAACTGGAGGTTCGTCGCGGCGTAGCCGGGATGCGCGGCGGTCGCCAGCACGCTCGACCCGGCGGCGGTTAGCCGCCGCTGCAGCTCGCTGGTGAACAGCAGGTTCGCGAGCTTGGACTGACCGTAGGCACGCCACGCCCGGTAGGGCTTGCGCTGCCAGTTGAGATCGCTGAAATCGATCCGCCCGGCCCGGTGACCGGTCGAGGAGACCGTCACGACCCGGCCGGTGACGAGCGGAAGGAGAAGATTGGTCAGCGCGAAGTGTCCGAGATGGTTGGTGCCGAACTGCAGCTCGAACCCGTCGGCCGTGCGGGTTAGCGGCGGCACCATCACGCCCGCGTTGTTGATCAGCAGGCTGATCTCGCCCTGCCAGCCCGAGGCGAAGGCGCGCACGGAGTCCAGGCTGGCCAGGTCAAGCTGGCGCACCTCGGTCACCCCGGGCATGGCCCCGGCTGCTGTCCGGCCCTTCCTGGGGTCGCGCACGGCGAGCACAACATGCGCTCCGGCGGCGGCGAGGGCGTGCGCCGCCGCCCGGCCGATACCGCTATTGGCGCCGGTCACGATCACCGTCTGGCCCGGCATGTCTGGGATGTCCGCGGCGCTGAAAGTAGCCATGGGATCAATGTAGGCGCTGGCAACCGGCCAGGCCCCCGACAGCCGCCGCAGGGCTGTGTTCGCGAGCGGGACATGGTGCTGACCGCCGTGCATGTCCCGGTCGTGCAGGCTGCCCTGCACGACGGGGCGGGGGAAGGACACCTTGACCACGTGCAGGTCCGGGATGCGGAAGATCTGCAGGGACGCGGGGGGGACGTGGTAGAGCTCGCTTATCAGCTCGGGGGTGATGAGCGAGTCGGCGATGCGATAGGTCTCCTCGTCAGGCATAAATGCCTCAAGGGTCATCCAGAACGGGCCTGCGTTCTTCGATCGCACCTCGAGCGCGAGGTCGCCCAGCGTGCGCGGCGGCCCGCTGACGTCACCCATGGTGCGGCTCGGTCATCTCGGCCATCTCCAAGCGGAACATCTCGGTAGGCGAGCCGACGTCGACGGCATGGTTGAGGACGAACTCATAGGCGGGGCCGCGGTCGATGTGGGCGGGGGAGGTGGCGAACGCGAAGCTGGGCAGGTAGGTCATGGTCGGCAGGGGCAGGTGCAGCAGCAGCGGGTTGGCCAGCTTGGAGATTGCCGTCGCCGTCCGCTGATCCTGCGCGCTGACCAGCAGCATCACCCCTACTTCCTGAGGTGTGGCTGGTCTGTGTTCCAGCTCGCCGAGGATGGCGTTGTAGCCGTACAGGCGCAGGTCGGCTCCCCAGGAGCCGGCTGGCAGCTCGAGCACCGTCTCAACCCGCTCGGTCAGAGTCTTGGTGAAGAATTCGGCCCACACGTCGATCGAGGCAAGAATCTGCTGATCCCGGATGCCGGTGAAGGACACCGTCTCGTACCCCGTGACTGCCGCGCCCTCGAGCTTGATCGTGTACTGGCTAGCGGGCTCGAAACGCGATCCCTCGACCCGCACGGTGCGCTGGTCAACTGCCGTGTACCGGGCGCCGGCCACCATGATGGTGCCGCCCGGCTCGCGCATCGTGTGCGGGTTGACGGTCTCGTAGAGCATGTGCGCGGCCACCGATGCGGGCGTGCAGGCCGCGGCGGGGTCGAGCGGCTCGACGGTGAAACCGGTGTGATCGATCCGGGCGAACACCCCGCCAGACACCGGGTTGCTGGTGCACTGGCCGCCGCACTCGATGATCTTCGCCGCGTGCCAGGCAGGCCCTGGCGGCATCCCGCGCATCAGGGCGAACGCGGCGGAGACGGCCGTGTCAGTCGCCCGCCCGGCGAGCACGACGTCCGCGCCGGCGCGCAGCGCTTCCTCGATCGGCTCGTGGCCCATCATGGCGACGATGTGTTCGCACCTGGCCAGCGTCGCCGCGTCCAGCGGATCGCTGGGCGGCAGGGCATGGATCCGCCCGCGCTCCAGTTCGGCGATCAGCCGGTCGGCCCGCTGCTCGCTGAAGATCTTCGCCACCGTTAGGCCGAGCCCGTCCTGGGCGCGGACCGCGTCCACGATGCCGGCGACCCAGTCCACTCCGGAGTCCGTGCCGCTGGTGCCGCACGAGCCGACGACCAGCGGAATCCGCGCCCTGTTCGCGGCCGCCAGGAGCAGGCGGAGGTCGCGGCGCACCGCACGCTCGGTCGTCTTCGCCACGCCGGCACCGAGGTAGTGCGGGCCTGAATCGGTGGAGCCGCCGTCGACGGCGATGACGTCGGCGCCGAGGCCGATGCCGCGGGTGATGGTGTCGGGACTGAACCCTGCGCCGAGCATGCCGCTCGGCACCAGGATGCCCACGCTTTCTGGCTGGCAACGCTGGTCGGGCATAGGCCGCCCTCCTGGCAAAGAGGTGGTTAGCTGGGCCGGCCCGGTCCAGCCTGAGGATGGACTCACTTGACGAACGTGGCGACACCTGGCGGGATGTGCACGCTCACCGCCGCCCGCGCCAGCGGGCGCTGAGAGCGCACGAGCAGTTCCACGGTTCCGACAGCGACGCGGTACTGGTAATAGTCACCGAGATAGGAGGCGTCCAGGACCGTGCCTGCCGGGCCGCTGCCAGGCGTGCTGGGCTGGCTGATCTGGATGTCCTCCGGACGGATGGCGATGGTCCCGCTCGGACCGGCCTGATGCTCGGAAACCACGATGCCGTCGCTGAACTCCGCCGTCCTCAGCACCGCGCCGCCGTCCGGTCCGGCGCTGACGGCGCCGGTGAGGAAGTTGCATTGCCCGAGGAATTCGGCGACGAAATGGCCCTGGGGCTGCCGATAGACCTCCTCCGGGGTCCCGTCGCGCAGGATCTGGCCGCCGTTCATGACCAGGATCCGGTCGCTCATCGACAACGCCTCGTCCTGGTCGTGAGTCACGAAGATCGTCGTGAGCCCGAGAGTGTGCTGCAGCCCCTTGAGCCAGTCGCGGGCGCGTTGGCGCAGCTTGGCGTCAAGGTTCGAGAACGGCTCGTCGAGCAACAACACCGCTGGCGAGTACGCGATGGCGCGGGCCAGCGCGACCCGTTGCTGCTGGCCGCCGGACAGCTGGTGAGGGTAGCGGCTTGCTTGTTCGCTGAGCTCCACGAGAGCCAGAACCTCCTCCACCCGGGCTATGATGACCCGCTTCGACATCTTGCGGATACGCAGCGGAAACGCCACGTTCTGGGCGACAGTCATGTGCGGCCAGATCGCGTATGACTGGAACACCATCCCGAGGTTGCGCCGCTCGGCCGCTAGGTCGAAGCGGGTGCCGCAGTCGACAAACGTGTCGTCCCCGCAGGCTATGAGCCCTTCGTCCGGGGTCTGGAAACCAGCGATGCACATCAGGGTCGTGGTCTTGCCGCAGCCGGAGGGCCCCAGCAGCGTGACGAACTCCGTGTCTTTGACGGTGAAGCTGATGTCGTCGAGGACCTTGGGGCCGGAGAAGGACACGCTGAGGTGTTCAACGCGGATGTCAGGCACGGCGCAGCCTCCGAAGAACCCGGGCCCCGAGCAGGAGCACAATGGCGACGATGACCACCTGTACGACGGCCAGGGCGGCAACCGGGCCGACGATTCCCCGCTGCCAGGTCTGGAGCATCGTCACGCCGAGCACCTCGGTACCCGGTTTCTGCAGGAACACGACCGGGTCGTAATCGCTGAGCAGCGTGATGAACATGAGCACGAAGGCGGCGAGCAAGGCAGGACGCAGGATGGGCAGCAGGATCCGCCGCGCGATCGTCCACCAGCCTGCCCCGCTTGAGCGGGCCGCGCGGTCAAACTCGGTGTTGATGCGCGCCAGGCTGGGATAGATGACCACGTAGGAGAGGGTCAGATTCCGCACGCAGAGCGCGATCAATTCGCCCCACAGGTTGTTGCGGACCAGGGCTCCTGGCGTGAACATCAGGTAGGTCCAGAAGAAGCCGATTCCGAGGATCACGCCCGGCACAGCGCGAGGATAGATCAACGCGGGAGCCAGGGCTCGCCGCAGCGGGAACCGGGAGCGGTGCGCGATCAATGTGGCCACCGCTACCAGCAGGACGGTGGCGGCACCGCCGCCTCCGGCGATGAGCAGGCTATCGATGATCGAGCGTCGCAGCGTCGGGTCGGTGGCGACCAGATGCCAGTTCTCGGCGGTGAACAGATGCCATGGCACTTCCAGCGTGGTCAGTACCTTCACGCACGACATCAGCACCAGCCCCAGCAGTGGGATCGCGCAGGTAATTCCGATGTACACAGCGATTCCGATGCCGGCGGGCCATCGCCAGCGTCCCAAATCCAGGGGCCGGTGCGCGCCGCCTCCCCCGGTGCCGGTAGCGATGAACCGCTGTTCCGAGCCGGACAGCCGGGCCCGCAGGATCAGCAGGCCCGTTACGACCACCAGCAGCAGCACCGCGCCGGCGCTCACGAACGACGGGTCCGGGGTGGCACCGCTGCTCCACGACCGGTACAGGTAGCTGGCATAGAAGTCGATGTTCGACGGCGTCCCGAGGAACAGCGGTATGCCCAGGATCTCCAGGCACAGGGCGAAGATCAGCAAGGTGCAGTTGAGGGCGGCGGGACGCAGCATCGGCAGCGTCACCAGTGCGATCACTCGGGCAGGTCCCGCGCCGCTGCTGCGAGCGGCGTCCTCCAGCGAGGAGTCAGCAGCGGCGAGTGAGGACTGCACGGTCAGGTACACGACAGGCATGGTGATGACGGCACCGAGCACCGACATGCCGGGGATAGACGACAGGTTCCACACCGGTAGATGCAGGTTCTGGCCGACGACCTGGGTGATGTAGCCGCCCTGGCCGTAAATCGACAGCCAGCCGATGATGAGCCCGAGAGGCGGGATGACGATCGGAGCCATCAACAGCAGCCGGTATGTCCTGCGTCCAGGCATATTCGTCCGGGCGCAGAGGATCGCTAGCGCGGTGCCGCCCGCCACCGCCAGCACTGTCGTACCCACGGCGAACGAAACGGTGTTCCTTACTGCTCTCCAGAACAGCGGGTCAGCCAACAGTGTCCGGTACGCCGCCAGGGTGAACGTGCCGCCCGGCAGGTAGATGGGCTTGCTCCGCAGCGACGAATAGACGAGCGGGAAGAAGGGGCCCGCGACGAGCGCGACGACGGCGAACCAGACCAGCGCCTGCCCGGCGCTCGCCGGCAGCCAGCGCGCCCGGGGTCTGGCCGCTACGGGCGCGGTGACTTCGGGCGGGCGCTCGATGGTGCTCGTCATGGGCTCCCTCTCTCAGGGGTCAGCTAGCGCTTTGCTAGCGGTGGAAGGCCTGGTTCCAGCGCTTGGTGATCGCGCTCTGCTGGCTAACCACCGCCTGGTTGATCGGCACCAGGTAGATCGTTTTCGGCGGGACGTGACCCTGCAGCGCCGTCAGGGACGCGGTGCAGCCGTTGGCGGAGTGGAAGTTGTTCATCGTCGCCTCGAAGCCGCCAGCGCAAAGCGCGTCCTGGCCGGCCTGGGTGTACAGGAAATCCAGGAACAGCCGAGCTGACGCCGGGCTGGCCGCGTTTTTGGTCACAGTGATGCCGCGAGGAATGAGCGGCGTCGCATCTTGCATGTAGGAGTAGCTGGCCAGGCCCTTGTAGTGCGGAAGGACGCCCTGGGCCAGGCCGGAGGTCATGTAGCCGAGCGTCGCGCCGCCCTGCAGCATGTAAGTAAGAGCGGTCAGACCATCATTGAAGGTCTTGGTCACTGGTGCCATGGCCCGGTAGTAGCTCCACAGCTTGGGCGCTCCGAGGACGTGAGTCAGGCCGTAGATCCCGGCGTAATTGAGCGGATTGGTGATGTCGTACGACACCAGCTTGTACTTGCCAGGATTCGCCTTCGCGTCCGCGGCAAGCTGGGCATACGTCGTGGGCACCTGCGATGCGGTCAGGAGCTTGTCGTTATGGGTGAGCAGGATGGGCTCGGCCGACATGATGAAGACGCCGTGGCCCTGATTCACCCAGGACGGAAAGGCGCCCAGGCCAGTCGGAGTGAAGCCTGCACTCACGCCGTTCTGTTCGGCCTGGAGCCACAACGTTGGGGCGCTCGCGATTAGCAGGTCCGCAGTTCGCGCCCCTTGAGCGGCTTCGGTTTCGTACTTCGTGAACACGACGTCGTCGTTGAGGTCAGCCGCGCTGATCTTGATGAACGGGTATCGCTTGTTGAACGCGTTGATGACTGGCTGGAGGTACCCCGACGGGATATTGGCGTAGATCACCAGGCCGTGTTCGCGTCGCGCCTGCTGCTTCAGGGCCGCAACAGACTTGTGTGACAAGGACACCGATGATGACGCGGCCGGGGATCCGCCGCCGGTGGAACAACTGGCCAGGGCGGCCGTCACAGCGACAGCGGCCGCCAACGCACTGATTTTCAGCGAAGCAGGCACGTGAGCCTCCTGTTCACTACAGCATGTTTGCTATAGCATTGATGATCGTGACAGTCCTTCTGTTCGTAAGGGCCTTGGGGCTGGACGCTGGCCGGATCGGCCGGCCGCGGGGTCCCGGATCGGTCAGCGACAACACGGCTGGCCGTGAGCTGCTGGCCCGTGCCCGGTACCTCAGTGGATGGGCGGGGGGCGATTTAGCTGTATGCTATAGTAAACATCGTCGAAGACCGTTGGGCAAGACATCGTCTGGACTTTTATACCACGCTAAACAGCCTCGCGTCCTGCCATAGCAAGTGGTAGATTGCATACACCTGTCCCAGTCTCCATGGAGCAGCATGACTAGTGCGCCGGATCTGCCTCCCCTGCTTCGCGCTGAGTCGCTCGCCGAGCAGGCTTACCAGGCCATCCGTGAGGGCATCGCGACCGGCCTGTTCAGCGCCGGTGAGCGGGTCACTGAACGCGGTCTGGCGACCAGGCTGAGCGTCAGCGCGACGCCCGTCCGGGAGGCCCTCCGACGGCTCGAGCAGGAAGGCCTGATCGAGCGGGTCTCGGCCCGGGAGCTTCGCGTCGTCGATCACTCCTCCGGCACGCTGCGGGAGCTCCTGCTGACCGGTGCGGTGCTCCGGGCGCTGGAGGCCAGGTTCGCGACCAACAAGATCACCGACGCGGCACTCGACCGGATGGCGGGCCTAGTGGAGACCCTGGTCTGCGGGCGCGAAACGGATGTTGCCGGACAGCTGCGGATCGCCCGCGAATTCGACATGGAGATCGAGCGCGCGGCCGACAACCCCACGCTGCGGAGCATGATCCTCAGCCTGTACATCATCGGTCAGGAGCGACGGGCGCGATCCGTTCAATCCATGCACCTGCACCCGGAAATCGGCGCCGGCCGGGTCCAGGGCCACCGCGACATGCTGGCCGCGTTCCGCAGCCGCGATCCGGACCTGGTCGAGCAGGCCTTCCGTCGCCACGCCATCACGGGAGTCGAGCTTCTCCTCCACGACCTCGATTAGCCAGCCCGCGTTCGGCGCACGATGCTCGCCGTCGACGGGAGCTTGAGATCCGCGATCGGTGCCACGTGGTGAAAGCGTCCGGTTAGCCGGCGGCCCGTAAGGTCCGGCCTCATGACATATCAGCGGCCGCGCCTGCGCACCGACCAGCCAACTAGACGCAGCGCCAAGGCGCCGAACCCGCCGGCCGGGGCTGAGGCGAACGCCAGGCTCACCGCGGCCACCGGACTGATTCTCCTGGTATTGCTCGTGGCCGAAATCGTCACGGTGTTGCTCCGGCCGCGCGCGGTGCTCACGCTGCACGTCGTGATCGGCCTGGTTCTGGTGCCGCTGGTGGTCCTGAAGCTGGTCAGCACGATCTGGCGCATGGCCAGCTACTACCGGGGAGCGCGAGAGTACCGGAGCAAGGGGCCGCCTTCGCCGATGCTGCGCGTGCTCGGGCCGGTGCTCGGCATTCTCATCGTCGCAGTGCTCGCCAGCGGCATCGTCCTGGCCGCCGGCCCGCGGTCGGCATATGGCGTCGCTCTGTTTGTGCACAAGAAGACCTTCTACTTCTGGCTCACTGCGTTCGCCCTGCACGTGGTCGCGCATTTTACGAGCGCGATTCGCCTGTCGTACCGGGACTTCGGACGGCGGCTGCGCCCGTCGGCGCCCGGGGCGCGGTTCCGTCTGGCCGTCGTGGTCGGGTGCATCGTGCTCGGGGTGATTCTCGGACTGTCTCTCGGCGGGCAAGCCTCCGCTTATCTGCACGCCCACCCGGCTGTAAGCGGGCTGAAAGGGGCGCCAACATACCGTCTCGATCGTGACCAGAAAGCGGTCGCTGGTGTCAGCGGCCGGGCACGCGACCACGGACGGGAAGGCTCATGAGCCTCAGCCTGATCAACCACCTGTTGCAGTCCTACGGCTACTTCGCGGTGTTCGCCTTCATCGCGCTGGAGAGCCTGGGAATCCCGCTGCCCGGAGAGACGACGCTGATCGCGGCGGCCGTCTACGCTGGCGCCACCCACCACCTCAACATCGGCGCCGTCTTTCTCGTCGCCGCCACGGCGGCGATTGTGGGTGACAACGCCGGTTATTGGCTGGGCCGGGCCGGCGGCCAGCGGGTTGCGGATCGCTACGGGCACTTCGTCCGGCTCGACGCCACCAAGCTGAAGATCGGCCGGTACCTGTTCGAGCGGCACGGCAGCAAGGTGGTGTTCTTCGGACGATTCGTTACCGTGCTGCGGACCTACGCGGCGTTCCTGGCCGGCCTGAACACGATGCGCTGGCGTCGTTTCACGGTATTCAACGCGGCCGGGGGCTTGCTGTGGTCCGCTCTGTACGCGTTCGGCGCCTTCAGCCTCGGCACTGCCGCGACGAGAGTCGGTCAGGCCATCACCCTCGTCGGGCTCGCACTCAGCGCCGTGCTGACCGCGGCGGGGATCTTGCTGGCGCGGCGCTGGATGCGTCGGCTCGAACAGCGGGCGCTCGCCGCGTATCCGGACAACAACCGCCCGGACATTGACACCGACGCCGGTCACGAGCGCGTGCTAGGCGGCCAGCAACCAGTCGTCTGACCTATCTCTCGACAAGCGAGGAGGAATCTGTGGAAGCCCTGAGCAGCTGGGTTGTGCGGCATCGGCTCATCGTCGCCCTGGTCTGGCTGGCCGTTACCGTCGTGGGCGTCGTCGTCGCGCCGTCGGTATCGGGTCGACTCAAAAGCGGAGTGAGCCTCGATAGCCCGGCCTACACCGCCAATCAGCAGATCGCGCGGCACTATGGCGGGGCAACCTCGGTACCGGGGCTCGTCACCATTAACCTTCCGGCCGGGCAGACGGTCCACGCGCCAGCCGTCAAGGCCGAACTCACGGCCCTGGATGCGCGGATCGCGCAGGCGCAGCCCACGCTGCGCGAAGTGTCCTACGCATCCACGGGCAGCAATGCGCTGGTCGGGCACGCCGGAGCTAGCACCCTGATTCTGGTCTACCCCCCGCACGCGGGCCAGGACGTGCCGGGCAGCGTGCTCGACCAGCTCACCGCGGCAGCCAAGGCCGCTGTCGCCGGCTCCACCGTGCACAGCACGGGCGTCGTCGCACTGTCAGCGGGCACTGCCACCTCGGGCCATTCCACCGTGCTCACCGAGCTGCTTATCGGCGCGGCCGGGGCGCTGCTGGTTCTGGCCTGGGTGTTCGGCTCGTTCCTTGCCCTCCTGCCGCTGATCATGGCGGTGATCTCGGTCCTGATGATGCAGTTGCTCATCTACGCGCTGACATACATCGTGCCGTCGTCGACGCCGTTCAACCCCGCCGTGCAATACATCGTCGCCCTTCTCGGTCTGGGGTTGTCGATCGACTACTCGCTGCTGATCGTGAATCGCTGGCGCGAGGAACGAGCGGCGGGACGCCCGAACGCCGACGCCGTTCGGGCAGCTATGCATCGCGCCGGGCACGCCGTGGTCGTCAGCGGTATCACCGCATCACTCGGCCTGTTCGCGCTTGTCGTGGTGCCGGTATCGCTGGTGCGCGGCATCGGCATCTCGGGCCTGTTCATCCCCTCGACGGCGACGCTCGTCGCGCTTACCCTGCTCCCGGCCGTCCTGTCCAGGATCGGGCCCCGCCTCGACTGGCCGCGCCGTCGCTCGTCCGGCCAGGCGAGCCGATTCTGGACGGCCTGGTCCCGGCGTGTCATCCGGAACCGCGTCGCGGCGGCAGTCGTCGGTCTCGGTATCCTTGGCGGCCTGGCCGGCGTCGCGACCACCATCAACATCTCCCAGCCGACCGGATCTGCGCTGGCCAATGCGGGGCCTTATGCAGCCGGACTGCGCGCTCTGCGAGCTGACGGTTTCGGCAGCGGCGCCCTCACCACCGTGCCGATCTACGTGCCCGCCGCCGGCCAGGCGCCGGCAGTGGTGGCGGCACTGGACAAGGTGTCGAGCGTCCGCGCCGCGGTCTCCCCGTCCGGGCCCGTCTGGCACCAAGGCGGTAGTGCCATGGTGCTGGCCATTCCGACGAATGAGGTCGGAACCTCGCACGGCGGGACCTCGCTAGCAGACATCAGGCGCACGGTCCCGCCTAGCGCGCTGGTGGGCGGCGATCCAGCGCAGACTGTGGACGAGACCAGCGTCACGTACGGGGCGTTCCCGCTGATGTTCGGACTGGTGGCCCTGGTGACCTTCCTCCTGCTCGCCCGAGGGCTCAGGTCGATGCTGCTGCCGGCGAAAGCGGTACTGCTCAACGCTCTGTCGGTAGCCGCGACCTACGGGCTCGTCGTGCTGGTGTTCCAGAACGGCCTGGGCATTCACGCGCTGTGGGGGATGTCAGCGACCGGTTCGATCAACACCTACGTCCCGTTGCTAATGTTCGGGTTTCTGTTCGGTATCTCGATGGACTACGAGGTATTCATCCTGTCCAGGGTCCGTGAGGCCTACAACCGGACACGGTCCACTGACGCGGGCATCGTCGAGGGGGTGTCTCGCACCGGGCGCCTGGTGACCAGCGCGGCGCTGATTCTCTGCTTCGCCCTGGCCTCACTGTCGACGGCCAACAACATCACCGTCCGGGAGCTCGCCTTCGGGCTTGCAGCCGGCGTGCTGCTCGATGCCGTCCTGGTGCGGATGCTGCTATTGCCGGCGCTCGTGTCGCTGTTCGGGAAGGCGAACTGGTGGCTGCCCGCTAAGGCTATGCGGATGCGTCGGCCACCGCCGGTCAGCGGGCCGATCCCGGACGAGCGGATACCAGCGCTCACCGGCGATGATTGAGCCATGCGCGTGCTGGTGGTCGAGGACGATCAGGCGATGGCCTCCTCGCTGACGTGGGGGCTTGAGGCCGAGGGTTACGTCGTCGACGTAGCCGACAACGGGGAGGACGGGTTGTGGAAGGCTCGCGAGTCGTCCCACGACGTGATCGTGCTCGACGTGATGCTGCCCGGCCTGGACGGCTACCAGGTGTGCCAACGGTTGCGAGAGCAGGGCGTGTGGACCCCAATCCTCATGCTCACCGCGATGGATGAGGACCTTGACCATGCCGAGGGCCTCGATATCGGTGCCGACGACTACCTCACCAAGCCGTTCTCTTACCCCATCCTGCTGGCCCACCTGCGGTCACTGACACGGCGCGGGCTGCCGGAAAGGCCGACCGTGCTCACCGCCGCCGGCCTGACGCTGGATCCGGCCAGCCGTACCGTCAGGCGAAACGGGACGCCTGTCGAACTCACCAATCGCGAGCTCGCGGTCCTGGAATATCTCATGCGCCGCCAGGGCCGCGTCGTATCCAAGACAGAACTGCTCGAACACTGCTGGGACGCCGCCTACGACGGCGGACCGGCTGTCGTCGAGGTTCTCATACATCGGCTTCGACGCAAGATCGATCCGGTGTCCGCTGCGGCGACAATCGTCACTCTCCGTGGTGAGGGATACCTGATCCAGCCGGGCGGCCCGTGACCAGGACGGCGGGCATCCGTAGCACCCTGCGATTGCGGCTTCCCACGCTGCGCGCCCGGGTTACCATCGTGGCCAGCATCGCCATCACAGCCATCGTGATACTCGGGTTCCTCCTGCTGTACGTGTTGCAGACCAACGCCGCTGGGCGCATGGTAAATGGGCAGCTGCGGACCTACCTGACCCAGATCGAACAGTCGGGCCGGAACGGCCACTGGCCCGCGCCGCTCCCAGTCTCCGCGCTGGACCCCAGCGCGCAAGCGCAGGTGCTCGACGCGAACGGGCACGTCCTCGCGGCAACTCCCATACTCGTCGGCGTGCCCGCCGTCTACCTGCTGCCCGCGGGCGCGACGCAGCCGGTACGGCAGCGTGCAGCGGACCGCATCATCCCGGCCGAGGTGCAGGTCGCCGGGACGAGAACGACCGTCGACGGCCGCTCGGTCACCATCATCGCGGAGACTTCGACCCGAATCCTGCACCAGCTGACCACCGAGTTTTCCGCCCGCCTGCTGCTCGCCGTCCCCGTCACGCTGGTGCTGGCTGGCCTTACCGTATGGCTCATCGTCGGCCGGGCGCTTCGCCCGGTCGAGCAGATCAGACGGGCCGTCACCGAGATCACGGCGGCAGACCTCAGCCGGCGCGTGCCAGAACCTGGTACGACCGACGAGATCGGGCACTTGGCGCAGACTATGAACGACATGCTCGGCAGGCTTGACGATTCCGCGGACAGGCAACGCCGGTTCGTCGCCGACGCCTCTCACGAACTCCGGACACCGCTGGCCGCCATCCGCACCACCCTTGAGGTCGGCCTGGCCTACCCCGACCGGGCGCCCTGGCCGGTCATCGCCGAGCGCGCCGCAGCGCAATCGGCACGCCTGGAAGAGCTCATCGAGCAACTCGTACTACTCGCCAAAGCCGACGAGCGACAGCTTTCGGCGCGGCGGGAACCCGTGGACCTCACGGCTGTGCTCAGCGACACCGTGGCGCACCTGCCCGTCCATCGGGCAGAGATCTACCTGGACGCTGGGGCAAATCTCGCGGCCACCGGCGACGCCGACCACCTCGAACGACTCTTCCGCAACATCATCGACAACGCCCTGCGGTACACGGCCAGCCGCGTGGTGATCACCGCGGCAGCCAGCGGCTATGTCGCGCGGATCGAGATCGACGACGATGGCCCCGGCGTCCCCGCCGCTGACCGGAGCCGCGTCTTCGACCGGTTCGTGCGCTTGGACCCCAGCCGCGAACGCGGCACCGGGACGACCGGCCTTGGCCTGGCCATCGCGCGCGAGATCGCCCTCGCCCACCACGGCGAGATCAGTCTTCTGGGGCGTCCCGGCGGCGGGACCCGAGTCGTAGTGACGTTGCCACTGCGGCAACTTGGCGACGATCACCCTTGAGGCCGCCGAGCGCCCGCCAGTTCAGCGACCGATGATCCTTGCCAGTGCCGGGACGCGCGGGCCGCTGCCCGCACGGAAGGCTACGGTTCGATTTCAGTCGGCAGGGCCCGCTGGCCCATCTGCCTCCAGAATCGTTTCAGCTCGCCGGGAACTGTGTGCTGCCAGGTCGCTGCCCGGCGGCTAAGAGAAGCCCCGCTGACAAGTGTCTGCTGCCTGCGGCAG
>Ga0137391_10001075_pt1 | contig 19697 bp, 27 predicted proteins | sample 15con2h24BmetaG_FD_101399 | JGI IMG/M metagenome (GOLD analysis project Ga0137391, IMG submission 101399) | Vadose zone soil microbial communities from Angelo Coast Range Reserve, California, USA - 15con2h2.4B metaG | ecosystem: Environmental > Terrestrial > Soil > Vadose zone > Saprolite...
CAGGAGTAGGGCGGTCGCTCGGTATCATCCAGGGAACAACCTCCACTTGGGCCCGCCCCGTCAGGTGCGCATCCAGGGCAGGGATCAAGGAACGCAGCAGCGCCGCCCTCGATGGTGGGACGGCGCTGCGTCATGGCTCAATGCGCCGTGGCCATCTGCTCGGCGAAGTAACGCCCTCCCTCGTGCGGCACGCCTGCGTCCACCACATCGCAGTAGACCATCGTCCGGTTGAGCGGCTGGTACGCGATCTCACGTAGTGAGCGTTACGGTGTCTACGCGTCTGTTCTTGCGGCGCGGACGCGACGGGGGGCTACAATCGTGGAGGCGAGGGAATGACACTGTTCCCTCGCCTCCACGTTCGGGCTCAGTGTCCGATCGGATGGGTCTGTGGTAACGCGTCGCCGATCGCCGTCGCCGCGGCAGAGCACTCGGGGTGGCCGAACCCGCTGGCGCTCACGCCGTTCGTGAAGTCGTAGATGATGTTGTCGTCCTTGCCATTGTCAGCTACGCCTGCCGGCACGTGATCGAGCCGGAGGTTGTAGCGCATTTTCCAGGCGATGTTGTGGTCGGCGCAGGAGGCATCACCGCTCACCCCGAGGCCGCCGACGAGGGTCCCGTCGGCGTCATACAGCGCCAAGCCACCGCCGAACACGTTGATACCCCCGATCCGCTTTCCGACCATAAAGTCCTTGCGGCTGCCGTAGTCGGCCGCGTTACCGCCATAGGCGACCTCTTCGTTGGTTGGGTTGGATTCCTGGAGTCCGAACAGGGTTCCGCCCGGTTGGGTGGCGGCATAAAGATTGGCGCTCGAGAGGGCGAGATGCGGCAGGCTGAACGCGTTCCCGGTGTTGGCCTTCTGGGCCGCGATCACCCGGCTCCCCGGCCACTGATCGGTGTTCGTCGCTCCGGTGAACACGACGGCAACCACGAGACCGTTCCGATCCACCACCGCCGCCCACATGTCGAGATTGAAGCCGCCGTTGGCCTCATTGCGGGCCTGAACCAGCGCCTCCTTCAGCTGATCGAAGCCCGCGACCCGACTCAGGTTCAGGTCGACGGTGGGCAAGCCAGTGAGACTGTTGTCGCCGCAGGCCGCCAGCGCGGCGAGCGCACACGCGGCGATGCCGAGGCGCATGACTTTGCGGGAGAGATGGAGACTGAGCATGGCGGGATCCTCCGGGTAGTGGGGTGACTGAAAGACCCGGGTCTGGACGGTCTTCGGGATCGGAGTGGCGTCGGAGCGGAGGCGTCAGGGCGACGGCGAGAGGCCGTTCTCGGGCCGGGCGAAGAAAATGACTCGCGCGTTGGGCGTCCGCAATGACGTACGCGACCGCCCCCCCCTTGCGACCGCGGCGATGAGGGAGTCTATGTCCCTCACTGCGTTGACGGCTTCCTCGCAACGGCTACGGCATAGGTGACCAGCAGCTCGCACGTCTGGATCGTTCGCTCGAAAACTAGAGAGAGTGCGTCTCGCTCCAAATCACTGAGCCCGTCGGCCTCGAGCGCCTGGGCGAGTTCGCCCCCCGCAGTCATCTCCTCAACCGGAATCATCGGGTAGCGCACGGCGGCAGGTTCGGTCTGGCTTGTCAACGCGGCGTCAACTGGATCGCGAATCGGGCAGGACTCGCTATAATCACCCACCATGATAGACGCCCGCTGGATCCTCGCGGGAATCCTCGGCACCTTGATGCTCGCCCGATTCCTCTTCGGTGGCTTTTTGGGCCGCCAGGAGCAACTGGAGGCGATGCGGGACGAGCTCGGGCCCCGTCGGTGGCGGTTGATTCTCCTCTTTTTCGCTGCGATCGCGTTTGGGTACGCGATCCTTCTCGTGAGAGACTGCGAGTAGCCAAGGATTACGGGCCAACGTCCAAGCGGTTAGGGCTGGATCGGATGAATGGTCGGGGCGAGCCAACCGATCCCGCTGCCGAGGGCCGCACCGGCCAGCACGTCCGTTGGAAAATGTTGGCCGGCCGCCACACGGAGTGCCGCCACCCCTACTGCGCCCGCGTAGAGAAGGAGGACATTTCGAGTCCGGTGCCGCAGATGCTGCCGCCGCGCGATCACCAGGTAGGACGTGGCTGCCGCAAACGCGAGGGACGCGTGCAACGAGGGGAGGGACTGTTGGCTCTCCGGATCGCTCGCCGTCGTGACCGCATCGCTCGTGTACAGCACCGGTCGCTTCCGGCGCACGAGCACTTTGAGCCATTCCGTTGAGGCCGCGGTCCACGCGATGGTCGTGCGAGACGCGAAGATGCGGCTGGGTTGTGACGACTTTGAACCCGAGTTCACACTCCACCGCACACACGTAGACCCCACGCGCTATCCGAGCGCCAACTGGGACGTGGAGAGCACGCGGAACTCGGAGGCCTGGAAGCCTCATTGCGCGCAAGCGTTCAAGGAGGCTGTCGTCCGAGCCCGCCGGAAGTTCGACATCGTCTGGCCGTAGCAGTCCCGCTTCACCATCTTTGGAATCTTGTCGCCGTCAAAGCGCTCCAGTGGGCACGCCTGAAAGTCGAAGGAGGCTACCGGCTCCGCCGCGGGGCATGGTACGCCGTCGGCGCGATCGAGGGAGACAATGTGCTGATCCGCGTGCGTGGGGAGTGGATGCGTGTCCCGTGGGCGGCGCTCGAAGTGACCGGGACCGAGCCCAGCCGCTGGACGGTGGTACCCCGTCCAGCGAACGTGGTCATGCTCCCCGAAACCTGGGGAGCGCACTACGGCGTGTGCCCCCGCTGCCACTACCGGGCCTCCCTGGAAGGGGCGCCTGAGACGATGCGGTGCCCCCGCTGCTTCGGACGATTCGCGGTGGCCTGGGAAGAACATACCTTGGGCGGGTGGTTGAGGATAAAGGCTGCTGACCGCAACCCAGCCCACCTGTCGCATTCCCACCCCATCATGCCGCAATAACAGCCTAGCTCTAGCCCGGGGCACGGCGTACGATTGCCGATAGATGATGGTGACAAGGCAAGAGCTCCTGCAGGCGCTCGAGGACTGCATCAAGCCACAGAGCGACGAGGAGTACCGCATTCACGTCGAGCAGCTGAGGCTCTTGGTCGACGCCTACCGCAAACAGCATTCCTAGCCTGAGGCGCGGCAGCGCCCGGCCCTGTTCTTTGTCGCCCGTCCAGCCGAGTCCACGCGCCGCGGGTATATACCAGCCCTACGTCACGGAGGCACATGGTGGTCGTGAACCATGCTTCCCGCGGGTTCCGCCCCGCTCGCGAGCGCCGGCGCATACACTCACGGCGCAGCGGGGTGGACCGCCGCTCCGAGAGTGTGCCCGAGCCCGTGGAGTGGCGCAGAGGTGAGCGACGCGTTCGGCCCGACCGGCGCCACTCGCCCGGGCTGCGACCCTAAGGATGCCAAAGAAGCAGAAGGGTACCGAGGCAGAGGTCCACGCCACGATCGTACGGGATGCAAAGATGCGGTTGGGCTGCGCCGACTTCGCGCCAGCCAACAGGCCCGACTGCTCATGGACCAGCTGCAATGTGAGCGGCATGCGCAAACTGGCCAAGCGGGTGCGCTCCACCTCGACCTGAGCTTGATCGGCACGCGGCTGCTGAGCATCGATCCACCGCCACCGCCCGTGGCTCACTTCATCCCCGAGCTCGAGCGACTGCTCTCGCAGTGCACGGGCCAGCTCGTCATTGTCAAACCGCTGGTCCTCGACGCTCTGAAGCTGGCTCGCGCGATTCCCTAAACGGGGCGTTGCGGACGCGGCTTACCTTGCCCTTAGCCGTGCGCGTATGGTTCGTTGCCGCCCTTAGCGGAACACGTTCACCAGCAGGTCCACCACCAGACCATGTGCGTCCAGCAGCACCACGCGATCCCCGACGATGCTTACATCAAATCCCGTTCGGAGTGGCAGCTGCGCCGCGAGCTCCGGCGGCAGGGCGCGTTTCGCGAGGCCGGGGGGCAGTGGCTTGCCACGCGCGAGCTTTTTGGCAATCCCCGGTGGCAACGGCTTCGCCGCATAGGGATGGTCGGCATAATACCGCACCACGAGATCGCGCTCCGCAGTAGTGAAACTGCCTGGGGCCGAGCTCTGAGCCCGCTTGCCCTTCCCCCGACCCTGCGCCTCCGCCCCGCGTAGCGCGACGACCAGCGAAACCAGCGCAACTGCTAGCGCAAGCGTTGCCGTGCGGATCATCCCTTCACCTCCTGCAATCGTTCATGGCAATCTACTCGGCGCGCCCGACCCAGTCGGATGAGAGGGTGCCAGGACGGTGCCTCCGGACACCGTAAAGTTGGACCAGGGAGCGGCGGGAAGCCTCGCAAACCCGGGTGATGACGCTACGAGGCTTCCCATTCTCCGGGGGGCAACAGCTACTTGGTCGGACCGATCACTGAGCAGCGGTACACTTCGTTAGTCGCCGTGAGCGTGATCTCGCCAGCCGCCGCCACTGCGGCGACTTCGTTGTCCGAGAACAGCTGCCGCGGCGTGTGGCCGGCGTTGAACGTGATCTGCACCTCGCGCCACAGCGGGTTGAAGCCGTCCCCCTGAATGGCGTCGAGGACGCTCGTGAACATGAAGCCCGCGGCCTCGCAGGCGTCACACATGTAGATGGTGTTGATCGAGCCATTGTGGGCGAGGAGCGCCTGTTCCGCGCCACCGGGCTCCTCCTTGAAGTTGATCGTGAAGAGCTCGGCGTCGTAATAGGCCGGCATTACGCCGCCGCGGCCGTTGGCTGCCGCATCCGCGGACAGCAAGCTCTGGCGAGCGTTTTGCCGAGCGACTATGTCGCTGGGCATCGCGCTGCACGAGGTGAGGAGGACGCCGAGACCGATCGGGAAGGCCAGTGAGCACCGCATGAGAAACCTCCGCTGCTGGGGCGAGCGGTCAATCATGCCGCCACGTCTCGCGGACTGCCAGACCAGCGAATGTCAGAAGCGCGTCAGCCCCTGGGCAGCGCTGACTTGCGCCGGCCACTGTGTTTTCAACGAGTTGCGCGCACCGAGTCGCCGGCTCGCGACAGCGACCGCCCCCCGCGGCGATGCTGTTTCGCCCGACAGCTTCAAGCGCTGGTTAGGCAGACAGCATTGGTCACGAGTCAGAGTCGCGGGTCTATCTAGCTCTTCGGTGGAGAGATGCGCTCTGCATCTCGCTGCTTGGCGAGCATGCGTTCGGCGAAGTCCACTCGCTCAGCCAGATCGGCGACCTCGCGGCGCATACCGTCGAACTCCTCGCGTAGGGCCGTGACATCGCCCTGAAGATCGCCGGCGGGTTCATTGGAGCGTTTCAACATGCCTTTGCGTTGGGCCACGAACGCCAGACACGCACAGAACGCAAATGTCCCGCAGACCATCAGGGCTATCAGGACGAGGGGCTGCATCCACGCCTCCGGAGGCGAGAGGCCCGGTACGGCTCGAGCATCACTGCGGTTTCACTCTCTCCCGCTCGTTGCCGCCTAACGGACCGCGCTTGAAGCTGCGGGCGAAATACCGGCGGGGGCAAGGGAAGCCTGTCCCTCCTCCAATGGTTGCATATTAGGCTTCCGCCTGCCCAAGAAGCCGAAGCGCACCGAAGCTGACTCCGCGCCATGATCCTGAAGGACGCGATGGCCGTAGGCTGCGCTCCCCCCGAGCGACACACCACCGTAGCGCGATGACACGGAGCCTCGCGTGACGGCGATCACCAGTGGGCGGCCAGTCTCCCGCAATCAGCTAGGGCCCGTCTTACGGTATGCGCCTTGCAACTGTGGTTACCGGACCCAAGCGCGTTGAATCTTCTGTCATACGGCGTTTCTATCTACCCAAGAGGCTCCTCATGCGCACCATGCTCTCCCTTAGTATCGCGCTCCTAGTTACCGCAGCGTGCGGCAGCTCAACATCAACCGCGAACTCCTGTGGTAGCAGCGGGGCATCGGCGAACGTCAACGCGACCGACTCGAAGGTATTTTCTCCCAGCAGCGCCACCATTACGCATGGACAGTCGGTGTGCTGGCAGAACAACGGCAACTTTTCGCACACCGTGACCTCCGACGACGGCACGTCGTTCAACACCGGCTTGCCCTCCGGCCAAATATTTGTGCATGTGTTTCCTACCGCGGGCTCGTTTCCCTACCACTGCACGATCCACGCGGGCATGACGGGGACGATTACGGTGAACTGATCCGTGGTGCTCGACCGCCGTCTCCTCCCTGACGGGGCGGACATCGCGCAGACCCGTAGGAGCAGAACACGCAGCAATCGCCGGTTCGGGGCCTCAGGAGTTGGTGGCAGTTGGTGCACTCATAGAAGTGGACGCACGCGTTCTCGGGCATTGGCTCTTGCTTCTGGAAGCCGCAAGACGGGCACGTGAGCGTGCTCGCGAGAATGAGTTCCGGCACCAGTCTACCGACCGCGCTAAGGTTCCGGCGACCCGCCCGCTAGCTTCAGGCGCTTGTTGGGTAGTGCGCCACTGCCAACACGCGTGTGGCCACGCTGTAAGCCCTGCACACTGGTCGAGAAGCAAGCCCTGCTAGCGCGTCGCTGCCCAATTTCCGGTCAGCACAAGCGTGGTGATGCCGTTGCTAATCGTCCACGTCGCCGGCCCGGACATCGACGCCCCGCTCAGTGTTCCTGTCTGATGCAGGGCGGCACCGCGGGGCCCGCAGCAACATCTCGAGATCCACCGCAATCGTCCGGTCGCCGACCGAGCGCCCATGCTCGTCGCCGAGCCGTGGGACGTCGCCGTGGGTCTACAGCTGCAACCTGACGGCGATGAACGGCACAGTTTGGAACTTCTGGTAGCGGCTGTTTGGCGCGCCGACGGCCGCCGTATCTGTGACCGTATAGTTGGTCACATAATGACTCGCGCCGCCACGCACCCGCACTCGCGGTGCCACCCGTAACGAGACGAAAAACTCCGAGTCATTCGCGCGTTCCGGCTCCACTAGGGGCGCTGCGGGCTCGGCAAAGAGTGACACCCGTGCATTCGTGTCTCCGGCCGCCCAACAAGCGCTTGAAAGCTGTCGGGCGTGGCTCCTCCTCTCCAATCCCGTCTGATGAACCAACCTGCTCGCGTGTCCGGCCGCGCTGCGCTGTACACGGGGAGGGGCGTCATGATAGACCCCCCTACCCCTCGCGGACATGGTCCACCGGTCCCCGGGGGGTCTCACGGACGGCCCGCCAACCTACCGCATGCACTAGGTGATACCGATGGCCATTAGATTGGCCGCATGGCAACGGAGCCAGCCAACCCAAGCAACACGGCGATAGCGCAGCGTACCCAAGAGAAGTTCGATGCCTACCTGCTGGGACTGATCTTCACGATCCTCGGGCTCTCGATCCAGACCGCCAAGTTTGGGAGTGCTCCGACCGCTGATGCTTTCGAGGTAATCAGTTGGGTGCTGTTCCTGGTGGCAGGGCTCGCTGGCCTGAGCCGTTTCGAATGGACATCCGAAGTGTATCGGCTCTATGGCATTCAGGATGAGAAAGAAGAAGCCAAGCGGGCACTACAGAAGGCGAAACTGGAAGGATTGAAGCAAGTGTTTGTGGCGCCGTTGAACAGATCAGTTCCAGTGGACCAGTACATCGAGGAAGCGAGCCAATCGGTAGCGACAGTCAAAGGACGGGTGGACCCGCTAGTGAGACGGAGTATCAGGAAGTATCGCGTGATGAAGTACGGGTTCGTTGCCGGACTGTTGGCGCTGATGGTAGCCCGTGCCTTGGTACCGATCCGAGGCATCTTCCATGTCTGGACTACTCACTGAGTCATGACAGACTCGGCCGCCTTTCGTGCCAAACACAAGGACGATGTGCGTCAGGTACAAGAGGTCTCTGAAGGTGCGCTTCACCTGTTCCATCGCCTAAGGCCTAAGGCGCCAGAGACTCAGCCCGCCCGCTTTCGAGATATCATCTTCGGCTCGGTAGAGATTGGTGAATCGACGACCCGAGCTATCACCACCCTCCTAGCCCAAGATCAACACCTCCCAGCGATTGCCTTGGTGCGAGTGCGACTCGAACAGCTGATCGTGGCCTCTTACCTAGTTCATGAGCAGCCCGAAGTCGGGCTGAAGCCCTACGCAGCGTTCGTGCCGATCACAGAGTACCAAGTAAGTAAGGCGGTGTTAGCCGAACCGTTCTTGGCTCCGCATGTGCAGGGACGCATCCAAGTTGACGATCTCAGAGCGAAAGCGTTTGCTGCCCAACTGGACATCAATCCGGGGTTCGACATCAAGGATGGTAAACTCCAGGCAAAGTGGACGCCGCTAGACCTGTACTCGATGGCCGTGAAGCGTGACACGTTGGTCGATAAGGCCACCTTCGTGATCTCCCGGCACTTTCCTCTCGCCGGCCTGTACACGTCGTTCTACAAAGCCGCCAGTTCTGTGGTCCACGCCGACGCCTCAGCCCTTGCCTCACCATTCCGTGGTACGCTGAAGTCGGATGACAGGACGCTCGAAATCGACGCCGCTACGTTCTGGAGACTGTTGCTCCCGGCGTTGGTGATGACCTACGACCTGATTCAGTGCTACGAAGGTCTCCGTTGGACTGGGCTCAACTGTGACAGAGAGTTCTTGTCCCTTCTCTCCCAACTTAGATAGCGGCTGTAACGGTTGTGCCAAAGAAGCCCAAGCTCCCCGAGCCCGAGATTCACGCCTTGATCATCCGGGAGGCAAAGTATCGGCTCGGCTGCTCGGACTTCGAGCCCGACTTCACGCTTCACGAGCGCGTGCCCGGATCGGGGGGAGCCTCGGGAGAATCAGCTAATTGGAACGTGCGCGAAACGCGCAACACAGATACCTGGGCACCGGACTGCGCCGACGCGTTCAAGGAGGCGGTCGCCCGAGCCCGCCGAAACTACGACATCTCCTGGTAGTGTTTCAACCTGCTCTGATGCCCTGCCCCCGTTCTTCGGACCAGAGATTATGCGACAGCTGCGGGTGTCCGTCGGCCGCGCGGTGGTGATCATCACTGTTCTGAGCACAGCCAGCGCACGAGCAAGCGGGCGAGTCTCACGCGGCTGTTCGAGAACCCATGGTCCGCGTCGAGCGTCTCGGCCGTCAGGTGTTGAGCCCCCTCTCGCTGCAGGGCCGCTCCCAAAGGCTCATACACCTCTCCCAGCCGCACGATGGTGTCGCGTGTCCCCGCGACGAGCAGCACTCGCTTCCTCGCCAGGACGTGCGCGTACTGCTCCAAGTGCCACTCCGCGGCGTGGTCGAGCAGCTCCTGGGCGAGAGCCTTCCCCGACGTCCCGCGCAAGGCTCCGAGGAACGGCTCGAACCCGCGCCCGTACGCCGCGAATGCTTCGGGATCCTTCAGGCGCTCGGCCCGGCGACCGAGATCGCTCGGCGCCAGAGCGGCAACCGCTCGGACTTCGCTGTCGGCGGCGGCCCCGTACAAGGCGGCGAAGCCCCCCATGCTGTGGCCGACCAGAATCAGGTGCCGCCGGTTCACGCGGTACGAGTCCGCCACCGCTGGTGTGCGGAGCCATTGCAGGGCGGCGGCGACGTCCTCCAGCACGTGGCTGCGGGAGAACTGCCCTTCACTGCCCCAGGCGCCGCGATAGTGGAACACCAGGGCGTTGAACCCGGCTCGCCGGACGGCCTGTGCCAGGTCGATGTTCGGCCAGGAGTGGGATCAGGTCCTTGAGGGCCTTCTTGCTGCCCGGAAAGCCGTGCAGAAATAGGACCGTGGCGTGAGGCCCCTTGCCTTGGGCGAGGTACAGGATCCCGTTCATCCGAGCGCCCGAGCTAGGGATTTGCACGTCTGCAAGTGTCGGCGGGTACAGGCTGTCCGAGGTCGCAGGATCGCTCGCGACTGCCAGCGTATCGCAGGCGGGCGTTTGGGCGTGTACGGCAGCCAGGAGGCAGACATTGAGAAACGCACAGAGCGGCAGGACGGCTCTTCGATGGGACATGTCACCCTCGCTTGCGCAAGTGGAGGAAGGAGTACGCACACTCTCCACCGTGTAGCATTGTCTCATTTCCGGTGGTCCGAAAGGCGGGGGGCACTCCACTGATCTGGTTCACTTGTCGCATTCCCGCCCCTCGGTGCCGCGAAAACGCCCTTGTCACGCCCTCGCTCGTTTTCGAAGATGGAGGTGTTACCAACACTCCACCCGCCGGCAAAGGGGACACCGGAACGTGCCACACTGGTCCGATCTATCTGAGAAAAACTTCAACGAGTTACTTCGCCTCACCCGGATGTATCACCGCGAAGCTCGTCGCTGCGAAGGCGCCAAGTCCTACTTGGCAGGCTGCATCATGGCTGGCGCGGCGCTCGAGGCCTTGCTCGTGGCCATGCTCCATCTCTACGGAGACGAACTCGAAGGCAGCGCCGTCGCGATGTCGAAGGGCAGGCCCAAGCCCCTATTGGGCTGGACACTTTTCGAGATGCTGAAGGTAGCAAGGAACGCCAAGTGGCTGCCCACGGGATTGGAACTCGGGGCAAACTGGAACACCCGGCTTGCTCGAATCGGTGATTACGCGGAGGTGCTTCGCCAGATCCGTAACCTCATTCACCCCTCCAGGTATCTTCTAGATCATTCGCCCTCTAGGATCACCAAACGGTATCTGACGTCGAGCATCGAAATCTTCGAGGCGGCTAGTTCTCACCTTGAGGCGAAGGTCCATGAGTCACTTCGGAAGGACATGGAGAAGGAAAAGCAGGATTCGAGTTCCTAACAAGCGAATGAAGGTGACGGATTTCCATGCCGCGTGACTTCGATGTCGTCTGGTTGCGAGAACTAGAGCGCAGGATAGAGCAAGGTCTTCCTCTCGACAGCCGGGAGGTACTGGTCGCGCTCCGCGACCAGCTCCCGCCCGGATTCAAGCCGTCAGACGTTGACCAACGCCTTCTGTATGGCCCGGGACCTTCGATTGAGGGCCTGAGACTTCTAGGCGATCGTGCCCAGATACTCCCAGATGTTGAACGGACCATTCGTCACATCCGTGATCGACTAATCGAGCATCCGTCGCTCGCGAAGGTAACAGCGGTGGACATTGCTCAAGCTCTCCGACTACCGGCGAAACGCGTTGAGCGGGTGCTCCAGCTCATGTCTTCAGCGGGTGGTTCCTTCATGTCCGCGGCATCCGGATCACCCGACGGCTACTCGGAAATCGGCTTAGGAAGAGATGACATCATCGCTGAGTATCTTGGGTTCGAGTCGCTTGAGAGACTACTCGCGAGGCAGCCAGCAGCGATGCAGGCCCCGCCGGAGGCATCCGTGCGCCGTGGGCCCCAAGCGGAGCCCCGGCAGACGCGGCCCTTGCGCACGAAACTGCCGCTAGCGCATGATAGCGAGCCGGATCATGAGAGAGTGCTTTCCCATCAAATGAAGGTCTTCATTAGCTGGTCTGGCGAACGTAGTCACAAGCTGGCCATCCTGCTGTACAACTGGCTGCCGTCGGTAATCCAGGCAGTCGAGCCCTACGTGTCATCGGAGAACCTCCAGAAGGGAACCAGGTGGCCGATCGACCTCGCTCGTGAACTTGAACAAACGGCCTTCGGAATTCTATGCATTGTTCCCGACAACACCGGTGCCCCTTGGCTCAATTTCGAGGCTGGCGCGCTTTCGAAGATCGTAAAGGACGCGCGGGTTGTTCCGCTATTGTTCGACCTGGAGCCGTCCGCGCTCGTCGGGCATCCCCTGGGCCAGTTTCAAGCCGCGAAGTTCGAGAAAGGTGAGGTCCTCAAAACGCTCAAGTCCATGAACGAACTGCTCGCACATCGAGCGTTGGATTCCGAACGCCTCAAAACTGTGTTCGAGCAATGGTGGCCCAAGCTCGCGCAGGACGTCGCAGCCGTCCCCCGGGACGAGAGGTCTGCGGCGCTCGCAGCTGATCAGCGCGGCTCCGCTTCAGACAGTCACGAGCTAGCGGGCAGCGACCGATTTCGTCGAGAACGGCCCGAAGCAGCACTATTCGAGGAAGTCAAGCACCTTCAAGAGGAGTTCAAGAAGCTCCCCGCCGATGGGGTGCCGATGGGGTCTATGCCGATGATTCCCGGAGTCCACGCTCTGGTGCACCCGATCATTCCCCGAGCTGATCCCGAAGTCGTGGGTTCATTCCTCCGGCTCGATCGCCAGCTCGACCAGTACGAAGCTGCAGCCAGCGCCGTTATTCAAGCTGAACGGGAAGTGCGGGAGAAAAAGGATCTCGTGGAGGCCTTTGAAGCCATTTACAAGGGCACGGGCACCGATGCGAGGGCCCTTCACGATTGGGGGCAGCTTGACCGAGCACTCAAGGGAGCTAGCTACAACCTCGACAACGCCCGGGTGGAAGCGAGAGCCACCTACCACACCTGCCGCACAACGCTCGATCAATTGGCACAGGCCCTCGTAGCGATTGCCAAACCTGATGAGCGAACGTCCTTGAAGTAGCTTGGTACGGAGGGTCATCTACGTCGTAGCAGTCTCCCCCAGCCGGTCTACCTGTCGCATTCCCGCCCCTTGGTGCCGCAAAATCGCCCTAGCACCCCACTTGGTTGCGGCGTAGCGTGTGGTCCTAGCGGGCGGAGTCGGGAGTTACACGAACCTTCCACGCTAAGGGGGCCTCCCATGTACCTGTTACTCTTCCTCTTCCTCGGCTTTGGTGCTGGTGCATATGTCGTGATCGTGAACATCGCTGACTACCCGGCTCCAGAGATCGTGGGGCGACTGTGGATGGTCCTCGCCGCGGGTCCCGTGGGCAGCCTGATCGGCGGCTTCCTCTTCCAGAACATGATTGTGGGTAGCAACCCGATGCCCGGTGGCGCGATCCTGAGCTTCGCCGCCGTCCTCGGCGTGATCGGCGCCGGGCTCGGGGCGTCTGCGGGCACGGCCCTGCTCGCCGGGTTCGGCCGCAGGAAGGGGCAGGTCGGTCGGTGACGATGACTGTTTAGAGGGAGAATGGGGCGCGGTCGCCGGATCGCGCCCATTTTGTCGCGAATTCGCCTGTCGCTGCCGCAAAACCGCCCTAGCGGCGCTGAGCTGACCCTGCGGAATTTGGACGGGGTCCCGAGGTCAACCGGCAACCTCGGCGGGAGAAATTATGTACTCGTTGGTGCGGCGCGTGTGGTCCTGGCCTTGGGACAAGCTCTCGTACATTGCCACGGCCATCAGTGTTCCTGTCCTTGCGGCCGCTGGACTCGTGCTGAGTTGGCGCAGCTACTCCGACACGAGCCGGGCGCAGGCTCAAAGCAGCGCCACGACCATGTACCTAGAGTACCTCAAAGCAACTCGTGACCCCACCAACGCTGAGTACTTAGCTCCGACCGATACGTTGCTTCTCTGCGACTCCGGTTATCAGCAGTATGCGGCATACGCCTTGGAGGTTGGTGAGTCGATCTACAACCTCCCTGGTGAAGGAGAGACCTGGACGCAGACACTGGAAGGCTTGATCCGAGATCATGGACTCTTCGTCAGGTCCGACCTCCTCCCCTTCGATGAGTATTCGGCGAAGTACCAGGCCTTAATCAAGCGCGTCAATCCTGACGCAGCCTCTCGCGCGGTCAACTGCCCCCAGAGGCGCAACGGACGCTGATCATTCACAGACGGAGCTCCTATGAAGGCCACGAAGGTCGTCTTCACGTACAAGGCCCTGCCGAACAAGATGGTCGGCTGGCGGAAGCACATTGGCGACGGTCACTTCACCAAAGGCGCCCAGCAACGGACGACCACCTTGGTCGAGTTTGCCCGCGCTGTCATCGCGGCGGCTGATACCTACGGCGAGGAGAACGTCTACGCCACGGGTGTCAAGCGGAAGAAATGAGACCGCGCCCGGCTGGTGCGGGGCGCCTCCACCTCGTTGCCCTTCGCTAGATTCAACAACAATGCACACCCTGCTCCGTGATGTTCGCGACTGGCTCTATGCCGTGGTCCGTCACTGGATATGGCTGGCGGGGGGCGCAGTGGCGACACTCACACAGTGGCTGTGGCACCCCACTGCTCAGGCGCTCCGGCCTGTCGCTGTGGGGTGCGCTGTCGTCGCCGTTTTCCTGGCGTGGCGTGACGAGCGCAAGAAGGTTCAACAGGCGAGTCTGGGAACCCGCGATCCCGAGCTAGATCTCATGCGCCCACAGTTTGCGATTGAACTTGGCAAACTCTCGGCGACGGAGCACAGGCCGATTCTGCAATACGTAGTGCGGTGCGGCGGGCGGGAGACCGCCCAGGTGCAGCAATTCCTGAAAGAGCAGGGACGGGAACTCGCCATGCACGAGGTGGATCGGCGCTTGCGCGAGATCGTGGAGCACTCGGGCTTTCTCACGGGCGACGACTCCAAGGGATCGATCAACAATGAACTGTATACGATCACTCCCGCCTGGAAGAGGCTGCTTGTAGAATGGGCGGCCCCAGCAGTAGGATCGACGTGAACGACCAACTGAAAGAGCAAGGAGAACGCATAAAGGAGCTCAACGACAAAGCCACGCAAATCCTAATTTTTCTCAGCTTCGCGATGGTGGCGGCGGTGACCCTGCGGTCTACCCTGCCTCCTGGATGTAGTCAAAACCTCGTGACCTGCGCTATGCGATGGTGGACGGGCGCAATTTTCCCGGTGATTCTATGCGTCCTCCCCGTCAAGGATATTCTGAGAGACAAGGTGCGCTGGTACCCCCGCATACGCTGGGGCAAGTTCGCCCTTCTTTGCCTGGCCGTCGTATTCATCATCGGTGGGGCAGTGCAGTTCTACCGGGCACTGTAGGTCTCCGCGTAAAAAAAACGTAGTAACCCCAAGCGTTCCAACCGGGCACCAAACGTCGCGGGCTGGGGCGGGTTTGTGCTTGGCCAGGGGTACCAACGGACGCCGAGGGTCCCGGGCGCGGCGTTAGAAACCCCGGGGGGCTACGGCGCTGCTGTTAGTGCCCGTGCTCACCCAGCACCAGCCCCACTGGGTCGGCCCGCCGACGCTGGCCCAACGCTCTTCCTCCAGCAGGTCGACGCGCTGTCCCTCCAGCTAATCCGCGTCGCACGCCGGGACTGACGACCTCCGTCAGCTATCTCCATACCCGGTGAGGCTGGCGGCGCTGACTTCCTGAACTTCTTCCTGAACTTTCGAAGCGGTACACTCCCCGATTGGCAAGATCAGACCTGAAAGATCGCTGAAACTGCTGATTTGCCGGGAAGCTACGGGAGGTGTGCCGACGTTCGAAGAGAATCCTTGTGTATCAAGCAATCTTGGCGTGTGCGGTGGCACCTTGCCTTCCCAAACCAGACGCGCTGGTTCGAGAAGAAAAAGTCTCGCAACCCGAGCAGGTACGCCAGACGGGTAGCGATTCAGGGTGTACGACGGCGTCATTCGCGAGGACACCAGATCACGGGCTGGCTGCCGGGCGGCGGCTCCACGTTCAACGCGGCCGCCGATGCGAGACGCCGCAGGATGCGGGCGGGCCGCTGGGAGTTCGTCGGCATCAAGGCCCCGGAACGCATCCGCAAGAGGTACGTCGGTCGGTATCTGGGCGATCAGTTCCGGCAGGGCGGTCGCAAGCCCGTGCGCTACGTCAACCTGTAGCGGGGCACCTTGCAAGTTGGAGGAGATGTGCGTTTACCGAACGAGCACACCGTGTCAGAGGTGATGTTGCCGTTCTCCTCGTACCGCCCGTAGCGGGCTCAAGGAAAAAGAGAAGCCCCCACCACTTTCGTAGCGGGGGCCGTGACCTTCCAAAAAGTGTGCCGAAGTATGCCGGACCGTGTTTTCCGATGGTTGCGGTTGAGCACAGAATCTTGTCTATACTCTCCGATACTCTGTGCTCAACGCTCACGCTCCACAGATTATCAGGCGTGCGCTCTAACCACCTGAGCTACAGGCCCCACTCCCCTCACTCCCAATCCCGGCGTGGTCCTGGTCCCTTCTTCGGCCGGAACTCGTCGTCTTCCTCGTCGTCGAACTCGTCGTCCAGGTCGTCGTACTCGTCGAGATCGTCCAGGTCCTCCTCTTCAAGCTCGTCCTCGTCCAGCTCGTCGTCGAAGTCCTCGTCCAGGTCCTTGTCCTCTTCGAAGTCTCCGAACTGCTCTTCGCCGAGACTGTCGCCGCGACGCTTGAGCGACCAGTCCGACGTCTCACGGGACAACATTGTCACCCCCAGCTAGGGTTGTGGTTGTTGTTTGAACGAGCTATCCGACTCTCTCTCCCCCCGTTACGACTCCTCCGCCGACCGCGCGTTCCGCGCCAGCTTGCGGCGCTCCGTGGCGCCCAGCGCGCGCTTGCGCAGCCGAATGGACGACGGCGTGACCTCGATCAGCTCGTCGTCCTCGATGTACTCGAGCGCCAGCTCGAGCGTCACCTGCCGCGGCGGCTCCAGGATGATCATCTCGTCCGACGCGGTCGTCCGCATGTTCGTGAGCTTCTTTTCCTTGGATGGGTTCACGTCCATGTCCCCCACCCGTGCGTTCTCGCCCACGACCATGCCCTCGTACACCGGATCCCCGGGTTTGACAAACATCGTCCCGCGCTCCTGCAAATTGAAGAGCGCGTACCCCACCGTCACCCCTTCCCGGTCCGCCACTAGCACCCCGCGGCTCCGCCCCTGCAACGGCCCCGCCCAGGGGCCGTAGTCGAAGAAACGGTGGTGCATGATCCCGGTCCCGCGCGTGTCCGTCAAGAACTCCGACCGGTACCCCAACAGCCCCCGGGCGGGGATCTTGAAGCGCATGCGGACCATGCCCACCCCCGGGTTCCGCATGTCGAGGAGCTCCGCCCGCCGGGGGCCCACCTTCTCCATCACGACCCCCAGGTACCCCTCCGGGCAATCGATCATCAGCTCCTCGTACGGCTCGAGCCGCTCGCCGTTCGGGCCCTCCCGCGGAATGATGCGCGGCCGGCTCACCTGGAACTCGAACCCCTCGCGCCGCATCGTCTCCATCAGGATGCCGAGGTGCAGCTCTCCCCGGCCCGACACGGTGAACGTCTGGGGGTCGTCGGTTTCCTCCACCCGCAGGGCCACGTTCTTCTCGAGCTCCCGGAACAAGCGATCGCGCAGCTGCCGGCCCGTCACGTACTTCCCTTCCCGCCCGGCGAACGGCGAGTCGTTCACCTTGAAGTCCACGGAGATCGTTGGCTCCTCCACCGCGATGCCCGTGAGCCGCTCCAGATAATCGGGCGCCGTCACCGTCTTGCCGATCTCGACCCCAACCAGGCCCGCGAGCGCCACGATGTCACCGGCCGACGCTTCCTGCACCTCGACCCGCTCCAGCCCGTCGAATGAAAACAGCTTTACCACCTTGGCCTGTTCGTAGGGCTTATCACCCAGAGGACCAGGTTCGCCCAGCGGAAGTAACGCGACCGTCTCCCCCACCCGCACCTGCCCCCGCTCGATCCGGCCGATCGCGATCCGGCCCAGATACGAGGAGTAGTCGAGCGTCGAGACGAGCATCTGGAACGGTCCGTTGGGGTCGGCCTTTGGCGCCGGGATCGTGTCCAAGATCGTCTGGAACAACGGGTTGAGATCCGTGCCCGGGGCCTTGAGGTCGAGCGTGGCGGTCCCCGCGCGGCTCGATGTATAGAGGAAAGGGCAGTTGAACTGCTCCGGCGTGGCCTCCAGGTCCAGGAACAGCTCCAGCACCTCATCGTGGACCCGCAGCGGCTCGGCGTCCTGGCGGTCGATCTTGTTCACCAGCACGATCGGCTTGAGACCGAGCGCCAGCGCCTTCCCCGCCACGAAGCGCGTCTGGGGCATGGGGCCCTCGGCAGCATCCACCAGCAGCAGGAACCCATCCACCATGCGGAGAATCCGCTCCACCTCGCCGCCGAAGTCGGCGTGCCCTGGCGTGTCCACGATGTTGATCTTGGTGTCGCCCCAGCGCACGGCCGTGTTCTTCGACAGGATGGTGATGCCGCGCTCGCGCTCCAGCGGGTTCGAGTCCATGACCCGCTCGTTCACCTGCTGGTTGGCGCGGAATACCCCCGCCTGGCGGAGCATCTGGTCCACCAGCGTGGTCTTCCCATGGTCCACGTGCGCGATGATGGCGATGTTGCGGATCTGCAAGGGGCTAGGTCCTGACGATACCTATGTGAGGGGCGCAGTCTGTGAGGGGCGCAGTATAGGAGGGGGGCTCGGAAAAGACAAGCGGGGAGATCACAGAAATCGTGGTACGTGGTGAGTGCGTGGTTTTCCCGGTTGCGAGGCTGGCCTCCGGGCCGCCAGCAACCACGTACTACGGACCACGCACCTATTCACACGTCGGATCCCGCTCCATCTGTACGGTCACGTGGCGGATGCCCATGTCCCCGAGGCAGGCCTGCACGGCTTCGAGCACCCGCTGGTTGTCGGCCGGGTTTTGGACCACGAGGTGACCGCTCATCGCGATCACCCCGCTGGTGACGGTCCACACGTGGAGGTCGTGCACCGATGCCACACCGGGGATGGACGCGATCCGGTCGTGGACGTCCGACAAGGCGATGTGCGCGGGCGCTGCCTCGAGCAGCACGTCCGTGCTCTCCTTCACCAGTCTCCAGGCGCTGCCGAGGATCAGGACGGAAATCAGCACCGAGATCACCGGATCGGCCTGCACCCACCCGGTGGCCAGCACGATGACGCCCGCGAGCACCGCGCCGACCGAGCCGAGCAGGTCGCTCACGATGTGGAGGTACGCGCCGCGCTGGTTGAGCGAATGGTTGTGCCCGCGGTGCAGGATCGCCGTGCCGGTGGCATTGGCCACCAGTCCTACGCCCGCGATGATCAGCAGCAGCGTCCCTTGTACCTCGGTGGGCGAGCGCAGCCGATGGTAAGCCTCGAAGCCGACCCCGAGCGCGATCACGATCAAGGCGGCCCCGTTCACGAGCGCAGCCAGGATCTCGAGCCGCAGCAAGCCGAACGTGCGCTCGGCGGTCACCGGCCGCTGGGCGAGGGTCGTGACCACGAGCGATAAGCCCAGGGCGGCCACGTCGGCCAGCATGTGGCCCGCGTCGGCCAGCAGGGCCAGCGAGTGGGCCAGCGACCCGCCCACGGCCTCGGCTACCATCACCCCGGCCGTGATCGCCAGCACGAGCTTCATCCGCCGCCGGCTCTCCTCGCGCAGCGGAGCTCGATGTGTGCATTGGACTTCCAGCGGTACCGTGGCGCTCATGAGTCCCTAATCCCTTGCCCCCAATCCCCAAGATATCCGGCCGTTCCGCCCTCGGGCAACACGCTCTATGTTCCCGACTCTATGCCCGGCCCCGCCTCGGAATCGGTCGGCCTCCGCCTGCTGGCGGTGCTGGCGCTCGTGCTCGCGAACGCGTTCTTCGTGGCGGCCGAATTCGCGCTGGTGGCCGCCCGCCGCACGCGCATCGAGGCGCTGGTCCGGCGCGGTGATCGGAAGGCGCGGCGGGTGCAGGCGGCGTTCAAGGACCTGTACCGGCAGCTGTCCGCGGCGCAGCTCGGGATCACGGTCGCTTCGATTCTGCTGGGCTATGTCGCCGAGGATACGGTCGCCCAGCTGTTCCGCGACTGGTTCGCAACGCTGCCACGTGCTCTCGAGTTCCTCGCCCGCGGCGGGGTCGCCTCCACGGTCGCGGTGGCAATTGTCTCCTTCCTTCATGTCGTGTTCGGCGAGCAGGCGCCCAAGGCCTGGGCCATCACCCATCCTGAGCGCACCAGCCGCTGGATCGCCGCCCCCCTCATCTTCTTTTCGTGGATCACCCGGCCGTTCACCGATCTCCTCAACTGGAGCGCCAACCGGGTGGTGCGGCTGTTGGGGCTGAAGGGCACCAGTGCCGAGCTCGAGGCGATCCACTCTCCCGAGGAGCTGCGCATGCTGGTGGAGCAGAGCCGGCAGCGCGGCAAGCTCGACGCCGACGACGCCCGCCTGTTGCAGG
>Ga0137391_10001076_pt1 | contig 19686 bp, 14 predicted proteins | sample 15con2h24BmetaG_FD_101399 | JGI IMG/M metagenome (GOLD analysis project Ga0137391, IMG submission 101399) | Vadose zone soil microbial communities from Angelo Coast Range Reserve, California, USA - 15con2h2.4B metaG | ecosystem: Environmental > Terrestrial > Soil > Vadose zone > Saprolite...
AACGCCTTCAGCGTATTGTTTTCTGGACAAATGTAAACGGTGTTGTTGAAGAAGATCGGCGACGAGTGATTTTCGCCCGAGCTCAGTTGAAATTGCTGGTAGACACTGTTCTTCGTGCTATTGAACTGACCCATGTTGTCACGGTCCAGCACATAGAGATTTCCGTCCTTGCCCGCGCCCACGGCAAGATGCCGGGTCGTGTTGCTCGCGTCCATCAGGTCAGGCAGCAGCAACGGGCCTGCCGAACCGAAATCAGCGTCCCTGCCGTCTTCGCTAAGGGTGTTAAACGGCGTGAAGTAATCCCCGACCTTGAGGCCCGCTGAATTGGAAACCCGAACAAACGAATTTCCGTAGCTGTTCATCCCGGGTGTATCGCCAAACCCGTTGCCGCTAATTACATACACGTTCCCTGTCGCATCTGCCGCGGGACCGCCTCCGCCCATCCACATGCCGCCGCCGGAATTGTTGGGCACCAAGTCGATGGCGCCCGTTTGTTTCAGCGTGCCGGCATCAAAGGCAATCACCCATGCGGAATAGGGGCCGCAATCCCCCCAGAGGCCCGCCCACGCCGTGTAAATGGTGTTTCCGCTCTCGAGCAGCGCGGCACGATCATGCTGGACCCGGGGATCGAAAGTGACGACACCGCCGCTGCTGTTGCCGCCGGTACCGGGATAAGTTGCAGTGATCGTCGTTGGACCCCCAAATAGCTCCTTCCCGTTTGTCAGGTCCAGAGCATGCAGGCGGTGGAAGATATTTCCCGTGGAACCCTTGGACATAGCCTCGATATAGATGGCATTGCGGGCCCGGTCAATAACGGGCGTGGCCGTGATGCCATTTGGATTGATATTGCCGCAGGGCAGGCTCGCGGAATCGGCCGGGGATTCTCCTTGAGGGAGGACCGACGTTTTCCAAAGGATGGTGGCGGAACTGCCGCTGATGCTTTGCGCGTCCACCGCGTAGACGGTGTCGCTTTCCGTGGCCACGTACAAAACGTCTTTGTTTCCCTGTCCAGAGATCGCAATTTGGCTGAGGAAGAGCGCCTGGCCGTCGATCTGGCCATCGACGGCGAACTCGCCCACTTTCCCGAACGTTGCCGAATTCACGTTGCTCGTGGTTAGCAGAGTCTCGGTGGAGTTCACCCCGCTTCGAGAAACATCGTAATGGTGTGTGATTACGTCGGTAGATCCGCTGATGGAGCCGGCATTGACAGTCAAAGTGGCCGTATTGCTGGTTACGCTGCCAGCAGTGTTGCTCACCACGACGCTGAACATCTCGCCGCTGTCGGCTGTGGTGGTGACCGGAGTTGTGTAAGTCGACGACGTAGCGCCGGAGATGCCACCGCCGTTTTTCTGCCACTGATAGCTAAGCGGTGGTGTACCCGCAGCGACGACGCTGAAGGTAGCCGTCTGCCCCGCGGTCACCGTTTGGCTTGCTGGCTGCGTATTGATGTAGGGGGCAACCGGCCCGCCTCCAGTTACGGTGCCGGAATAACCCCCACACCCCGCGAATGCGAGTACCAGGAGAACGACTGCGGTTGCATGTGAGAATGAGATTCGCCGCATGATCGCTACCCTCGAGATCAGAAATTCACCAGGTGGCTTGAGCCGGCAACAGGCCTCGGGGCGAGTCCAGCAAATTTAGCGAATGCATGGAATCTGGCCTAAAAAACCAGGTGAAACTACGGCTCAGGCGAAATCCGTAAGACACCATAATAGTTGCCTGCTTGAGGAATTGCACCTGAACGAGCGTACAGTCGATGGACAGTCCCTAGTTCGGCCCGTCCATGAATCCCCGCGAGCCTCAGTGCGCTCGCTTGCCTCCTATCTGAGTTCACTCTATCCTCGATTTCTCTATGGAACTCCAAGATCGCGTTGCCCTGATTACCGGCTCCGGCCGTGGAATTGGCCGGGCCATTGCTCAACTTTTTGCAAAAGAAGGCGCCGCTGTGTTTCTTACGGCGCGCACGGAAAAAGAACTCAGCGCGACAGCGGCAGAGATTTCCAGCAAGGGTGGGCACGTGGCCTATGCGACGGCCGACCTGACGTTGGGGGCTCCCTGCGCGCATGTTGTCGCCGCATGCCGCGAAAAGTTCGGCCGCATCGACATCCTCGTAAACAATGCGGGGCATTATGGCCCGGTGGTTCCCGTGGAAGACTATCCGCTGGGGGAATTCGACAAAGTCATTGCCGTACACCTTCGCGCGGCGTTTCTCTTGTCGAAACTCGTTCTGCCGGAGATGTACGCGCGGCAGTCCGGCGTGATTCTGAACATCTCCAGCCTGTCGGCGAAGTCGGCTTACGCGTGGGGCTCCGCTTACGCCGCCGCGAAGGCGGGCATGCTGGGGCTGACGCGAGTCACAGCGGCGGAAGGAGCGCGGAAGGGCGTCCGCGTGAATGCCATCTGCCCCGGACCGGTGACGGAAACGCGAATGTCCAAGAATCTTGGCGCCGTGCTCGCGAAGAAAATGGGCGTGAGCGAAAAGGAACAATTGGCCGGTTTTCTGAACGGCCTGCTACAGGGCCGCGCGCAGACGGCGGCGGAAATCGCGCAAGCAGCACTCTTTCTCTGTTGCGAGCGATCCAGCGCCATGACGGGACAATCCATCAACGTGGATGGGGGCGTCGCGTTCTACTGAAGGATTTTGCTATCAGCGCAAAAGATTATGTTGAGCCTCGCGCGGGATGGCCGTGAGTTTGCCAGAGCGCACTCCACGAATGATGAAACATCGACAATGGAACGGGCTTCAGATAACATTCGCCGTATGACGTTCCGCGCGAGGCACATCGCTTGCAACTGTGCAGGGAACTCGCTTCACGCCTGAATCGGATTTGCCACTCGCGGAAAAGATAGGTTTCCTTGTCAATCACCTTCTGGTGTTTTGGGATTAGCAACTGAATTTCTCTGGAGGAGACGTGAGCCCATCGTCTCTGCTTAGTCCTCCGAATCGTTACTCGGGAGAGGACGCGCGGCGCAGTACGCGCATCGAGCGGTCTGTCCCGTTGATCGTTTTCGGCCAGAACCGCCTGGGCGAGCCGTTCGCGGAAAGAACGGTGTCGACGAGCCTGAATTTGCATGGATGCCGGTATCCCTCGCGGCACGATTACGGTGTTGGATCGTGGGTCACCTTGCAGGTCGTGGGATTGAACGTCGAGCCTAAACCTCCGGCGGTGCGCGCAAGAGTACGTTCCGTCCACACCTCGCAGAGTGCGCGTGAATTGCAGCAGGTCGGCGTGGAACTGGAGAGCCCGGGAAATGTCTGGGGGGTGGTCACTCCGCCCCAGGATTGGACGACCTCCGGGGGAACCAATGCGGCGATAGCCCAATTCGCGGCGGCCGTTGCGCCTGCCCTCTCGCCCGAGCCCCTGACTGTAAAACTCGACGCGCCGCCAGCCCCTCCCGAACACAAGATGGCCGACGTAGCCACGTTCCCTTCTCCTTCGCCGGCTGCCTCGAAGCCGCAACCCCCGAAGCCCGTCCCCGATGAAGGCGCCAAATCGCAGCGCGTGGTTGTCACGCCGGATGGACTCCTCGCGGCGCTGCAGGGAAAACTGGATCAAGCTGCGGAGAAAGCGGCGCAAGCGGCAGTGGCCAAAAGAGTGGACGAAGCGGTGCGCGAGGCCCTCAGCTCCATCGATGATTTGCGTAAGTCCAGTGTGCGCGAGGTCGAAGAGCTGTTCCCGGCGCGCGTGGAAGCGTTGAAACTGTCTTCCAAGGACGATTTCTCCGGCGAAGTCGCTTCGGACTTGAAAGAACAAATGGAAAAGTACCGCAGCCAGGCGGACGAGATGGCCCAGCGCCTCGAGAAACAAGCGGGCGAGTTGCGGCGCGAGCTGGCGAACTCGAAGGAATTTTTGGAAAGAATGACGCGCGCGATGGAGCCCCGGATCAATGCTCGCTTGAACGAAGCTCTAGCCCGGGCCACGTCGGAATTCGAAGGAGCAACGGCCCGCTCGGGACAGCGCCGCTATGAAATGATGCTGGAGAATACCCAAGCCTTGATGCAGGAGGCGCTCCTGAAGCTGGATGCGCGCTCCGCGGAAGTGCAGGCGCTGGTGCAAAGCGCGGTAAACTCCGCTCTGGGCGCGTTCCAGCGGCAGACCGACCTGCACGTGAATGCCGTCCTCTCGGAGACGCAGGAACGCGCCGCTTCCGCGCTCTCCTCACTCGATGCCGAAAGCCGCGCCGCTTGCGAAGCTCGGCGCCTGGCATTGGAAACCGAAGTGGCTCGTGCCGCCGAGCGCTCCACCGATCAATTCCGCAAAGGAATGAAAGCTTTCCTGTACTCCTGCCTGGTGGCCGCGGTCAGCGCCGTGGATGAACATTCGAAGTCCACTCTGGACGGGCTCACCAAAGATAACGGGAAGACTGTGTTCGAAGCGGATACCGGTTCACGCCCTCAGCAAGATGATCGCGAGATTATTCCTGATACCGATATCGACCCGCTCACCCATTAAACTGTAGCGGGTGCAATAAGAGATGATGCAGCCGATCTGAACGAAATTCCTGATCCCCAAGAAGAAAAAAGCCAACCGTTCTCTCAGGGCGGTTGGCCTTTTTTTGTTCGTTTTCTGCTGCCGCAAAGTTTCTGTCAGTCCTGAAGGAGGCAGGGTGACAAGCTCTGCGTGTGCTCTGGCGATAGCCAGAAGGTCATTAAAATCTTATCGGGCTGGCGCTGAACCCGGACGTCGAAACGGCCGTCGCGCCATATCCTCAATGGTGTCAACACGTTGCCGGGTGGCCACCATGATCGGGTGCTTGCTGTCCGCGACGCGGTCCACGGCCAATGCCCAACCGCGATGGAGCATGTACACGCTTCCGACCACGAAAGCGATAGCCGCGAATCCCACGGCAAAGAGGGCAAACACCGCCAGCAATTCCCATGCGAAATACGTTTGCAGCGAAACCAGCGCTGCCAGGAACACCCACATCCACTTCCGGCTTCTGTCCTTAGTCTTCATTTTTTCCCTGGTCCCGATCCCCACTCCAACCAACCTTCCCGCTGAGTTCTTTTTTTTCGAGACTTCCACTTCTTAGATGCACTACCCATCGGGAAAGGTCCAGTCGAGTCCGCTGTACCTGTCCCATTTGACACTATCCTGCTCCCAAAACCGATGGTACGCAAGACACATTTTGGAGCCTAAACCGCTCTCCTAGTACCGGTATGTCCCACCTCGAAACGCTGTAAACACTTAAAAATGAACATATTACATGATATTCGACTTTCGCCACAGTTTTCGCCTGATATTCCCTGTCCCCCCTGTGGATAACCTGTCCTTTCGTACAGGCGGTTTCGACCTCTCTTCGTAGTGATACCCCAGGTCCAAACGTTACAGGGCGGCTCTTTTGTGATTGTTATCGCACCACCCGCCCCCCTCCAAGGACGCGAGGCTAGCACATTGCACCGGGAGAGCAAGTGTAGGCTCTTTAGCCGATCGCGTTCGGATGGACGCCAAGTGCGGGTTTTTGCTTTAGGACGGGCCAGAACCGGGTTACCGCCTGTTCGAACGATTCATTGGGGAGTGCTTTCGGAGGCCCTGGCAGGCCGCCGCTTAATTTCCTTTAAGGGCGTAGCCCACGTCGAATGGCAGTTTGCCATCCACGCGCAGGACTTTCACCGAGCTGTTAATGGAATACACATCTAAAATCCCCACGGCCCCAGGAGTGGCTTCCACGGTGTGGATCAAGTCTTCATCGTTCGCCACGATCTTTACAATCAGTCGGGATTCATTCAGCTTCGCGATCGCTGTTTTAACGTCGGCAGGCGCCGCGCCAAACAGTTTTTGCACCACCACGCGCATCTCGGGAGACTCGGGATCTTTCATCACCAGGGTAAAGTTTTTTCCGTCGGCCCAGGCCTTTTGCGTGCCTTTGCAGAACTTCGTCAAATCCGCGAGCGGAACATCCGACAGCTTGCTTCCTGCTGAAACCACCAAAGCCATGTTTTTGATCCCTAGAGCCGCGGACGAGGCCAGTGTCCACGTAAGGCACAGGACAAATACGAATCGCAGGCGTTTTGCGGAAATTCTTAGCTTCATAATTCGTTCACTTATTCTCCAGCACATTACCTGCAAGTATGTTCGCGCGTTGCAACGCCTGGCAAGCGCCGGTTTCGCACCGTGTGCCCAACCGTGAGCCTCCCTCCATTTTGCTCAACGCCCTTGCCACTTCTTTCTCTTCGTACACACCTGTCCTCTTGGGCAGTATCGCGATTATAGCGGCTGCGCTACTTTCGGAAGCGCGGCTCATTCTGATTCTCTGCGTGAAGAGGGAGCGTTCGATCATGAATCGTTTCGCGGCGCGTTGGTTTCTTCTCCTGTTCCCGTCACTCTTTCCTGCCAGCGTCTGGGGGCAAACTCCTGCTCCACGCGTAGAGCCGGCTGCATCGCGTTCCGGCGAAAAGGTGGCCCGCATAGCGCCCGCTCCCCAGCATCTTTTCGGCACCGTTCCGCTTTCCACGCGATCCGAGGAAGCCCGCCGCTTGCTTGAGCTGGCCGTCGACAATTATGAAAACGCCATCTACCGCGACTCCGCGGTTCTGGCGCGCCGTGCGGCCGAAAAAGATCCGCAATCCGCACTCGCTTACGCCATGCTCTCCTTCGCCTCCCGCCGGATCATGCCGGATACCGTCGCTCTGGCCAAAGCCAAATCGCTTCTCCCACACGCCACTCCCGACGAGCAACTCCTTGTCCGCTGGATGACCAGCATCCAGGACCGCGACCTTCTCCCCGCCATCTCCAGCATGAATGACCTCTTGAAGCACTACCCGCACGACAAGCACGTTCTCTATATGACCGCCGAATGGCTCTACCTCCAGCAGGATGACGACCGCGCCCGCTCCATGATGGAAGCGGCTCTGCAAATCGATCCAAAGTTCCCCGCCGCCCTTAATCGCCTCGGCTACGTTTACATCGGCAGCGGTACGCCCGACCCCGCGAAGGCCATCGCCTCCCTTAAACGCTACGCCGAAGTTGAACCATCTTCTCCAAATCCCCAGGACTCTCTCGGCGAAGTTTCCCGCATGGCCGGCGACGATTCCGCGTCCCTCGAGCATTACACCGCCGCTCTCAAGATTGATCCCAAGTATCTGCCTTCTCAGGAAGGACTTGGCGGCACACGCACTCTCATGGGCGATTTCAGCAACGCACGAAAAGAATATGACCGCGCCATTCAACTCTCAGACAATCCGCTGGATGAACTCGATGCTAAGTGCCAGCAAGCTCTCATATTATTCTGGGAGAGCCGTGCCGACGAAGGCCGCAAAGCCCTCGCCGCTGTCGCCGAAGAGGCCGCCGGGAAAAAGGAACCCAACGCGCAATTCGAAATCGCTATCGCCCAGGCTATGCTTGCCGCCGATTCTCGCGACGAACTCACTCGCCTCTCCGCCCTTTCTGTTTTTCTTGAAAAGCCCCTCGCAGGCATGAACGAAGCGGACCGTGACATTAGTCGCGCCACCGTTCTCCGCGAACGTGCGCGCATCGCCTCTCTCGCTGGTCTCACCGGCGACGCCTCCGAAGCTGTCGCGCAACTCAAAGACCTCACCATCTCCTCGCGCGACCTCGTCGTCGAAAACGCCTACGAATCCGCTCGCGGCTACCTTCTCTTCCATCAGGGGGAACTCTCTGGAGCCGCGGACAAGCTCGCCGCGGATCCCCATTCACCGCTGGCTCTTCAGCAACTTGCCTCCATCCAGGAAAAACTTGGCAACGCTGCCGCCGCTCAATCCACGCACACGCTCCTGAAGTATCAGCGCGGGCCCACCGTCGAGTGGTTTCTGGTCACACACCAAGACCCGGGGACATCTCACTAGGCTTCTCTGTAAATAAAAACGCGTTGCCCGGCTCATCCTCCTGCCGCGACAACGCGTTTTTCAGTTCTGAAAAATTCTGCTAAGCCTTTTTCAGCTTCCGCGCAATCCACACCAGAATCACCGCCCCTACAAACGCAACGAGGATGGACCCGATGATCCCTCCGCCTGGCCAAATCCTGAGCATTCCGAACACCCACCCACCGACAATGCCGCCAAGCATTCCGAGGATGGTGTCGACCAATACTCCATATCCGCCACCCTTCATTACTTTCCCTGCAAGCCAACCGGCGATTAGCCCGACGACAATCCAATAGACTAATCCTCCCACGATTCCCTCCTTCTCTTTCCACTTGTGCGAATGATTCCCTGCCGCGCATAACTTTTAGAACGCGCCTTGCCGAATGTCAACGTCGCGGCATACACTGCCTCAGAAGAAAACCACATTTGCGTAACGGAGCGTTGATGATTTCTCGAGTGCGTTTCTGTCTTCTGCCGGTGCTCGCGCTCGTCCTGTTCGCTGCCGACTGCTCGAGGATTCCGGGCAACGATTCCTCCTCGGTCGCGCCTTCCGCTACGGGTCCCACGATTGTCTTTATGACCGACTTCGGCACAGCCAACGACGCTGTGGCCATCTGCAGAGCCGTGATGGTCGGCATCGCCCCGCAAGCCCGCATTATGGACATCACCCATCAGGTGACGCCGTATTCCATCGAGGAAGGCGCGCGCTTCCTCGAGGCGGTGTCACCCTATTATCCGCCGGGAACCATATTTGTGGCCGTCGTCGACCCCGGAGTCGGCACTTCGCGCAAAGCCATCATCGTCAAATCCAAAAAGGGCCAGTATTTTGTGCTCCCTGACAACGGCCTGATCACGCCCGTGATTGACCGCGACGGCCTGGACTCCGCCCGCGAAATCACGAACCCAAACTGGATGATTCAAGCCCCCATCTCTTCCACATTTCATGGCCGCGACATCTTTTCTCCCGTTGGCGCGCATCTTGCCGCCGGATGGGACTTCAATCTCGTCGGCCCTCCCGTTCCTCAACTCGTCAGGCTTAATCCGAAGACTTCCACCACCCGGGACAAGGGTATCGACGGCAATATCATCGCTTTGGACGATCCCTTTGGCTCCCTCGTCACCGATATCCCCGGCGAGGATTTCAAGAAGCTCGGTTGGTCTTTGGGCAGCAATGTCCGCATCGAAATCAACAAGAAGCCCGTCATTCTGCCCTATGTGAAGACCTTCATGGATGTTCCCGTGGGAGAGCCCCTTCTCTTCATTGATTCTCGCGATCGCGTCAGCGTGGCCATGAACCAGGGCAATTATTCCAAAAAGTTCGGCATCGAGCCCCCCGCCACGATCTTCATTCCCCGCAACGGCCCATTCGTCAAGGATAAATGAGCCGGTTGTCATCCTGAGGCGAACCGATAAGGTTCTGCCAAGGGATCTTAACCTTAACCATGCGCACCAAGTATCCATGGAGATCGCCCATCCTCATCAAACGCCCTCTCCTCCTAACCGCGTTCCTTTGTTCATATCGCAGCGGTCCTGGATTCTTGGGAACTTCTTCCGCTGCCTGTCGTATCACCCACTTAGACCGTCAAAGACTGTGTGCCCACCCAACCGGCAGTTGTGGGAGGAAGTAGACGATGGAGTCTTTCAAGAATCAGCTCAAACAATCTCTGCGCAGGCTCGCCCGCGCGCCAATGTTTACGGCCATCACCCTCATCACGCTGGCAGCCGGAGTAGGCGCCAACACCGTTGTTTTCAGCGTATTGGAGGGCGTCCTCCTCAAGCCCCTTCCCTATCCCAAACCCGATGAGCTCGTTGGCGTCTGGCACACTGCCCCCGGCATTCAGATCAAAGACCTCAACATGTCCCCTTCCGACTATTTCATCTACCGCGAGCAAAACAAGACTTTGCAAGACATCGGCCTGTACAACGGCGACTCAGTAAGCGTAACCGGCATAGCCGAACCCGAACAGGTAGACGCCTTGCGCGTTACCGACGGCACGTTGCCCCTCCTCGGCATCCCTCCCCTGCTGGGCCGCAGCTTCACTAAACAGGATGATTCGCCGGGCGCTCCGGAAACCGTCATGCTCACTTACGGCTATTGGCGCCGCAAGTTTGGCGGGGACGCATCCGCCGTCGGCCGCAACATCATCGTGGACGGCAAATCTCGTCAAATCATCGGCGTCTTGCCTCAGAGATTTCACTTCTTGGACTGGGACGATCCCGCCGTAATCACCCCGTTCCAGTTAGACCGCAACAAAGTCCACCTTGGCAACTTCAGTTACGAGGGTCTCGCCAGGCTCAAGCCCGGCGTCACTCTTGAGCAGGTCAACGCCGACGTCGCTCGAATGCTTCCCATCGTCATGACTTCCTTTCCAGCGCCCCCCGGCTTCAGCCTGAAGCTCTTCGAAGACGCGCACATCGGGCCCAACGTGCGCCCTCTCAAGCACGACGTCGTTGGAGACGTCGGCAGCGTCCTCTGGGTTCTCATGGGCTCCATCGGCATGGTCCTTCTCATCGCCTGCGCCAACGTCGCCAATTTATTGCTTGTCCGTGTGGAAGGCCGCCGTCAGGAGTTGGCAGTGCGCGCCGCTTTGGGCGCAAGCCGCGGCCGCATCGCTGCCGACCTTCTGCTCGAAAGCGTCATTCTCGGATTGTTTGGCAGCGTGATCGGTTTGGGCCTGGCGTACGCAGCGCTGCGTGTGCTTGCTGCCATTGCTCCGGCAGGCCTTCCTCGCGTTCGGGAAATCGGCCTCGATGGGCCCGTCTTGCTCTTCACCCTTCTGATTGCCCTCCTGGCCAGCATCTTGTTTGCCTGCATTCCCATCTTTAAGTACGCCGGAGTGCGCCTTAGCACCGGCATCCGCGAAGGCGGGCGTGCTCTCAGCCAGAGCAAGGAGCAGCATCGCGCCCGCAGCGTTCTTGTCGTCGTGCAAGTCGCCCTTGCGCTCGTCCTTTTAATCTGCTCCGGCCTGATGATTCGCACCTTCCGTGCCCTCACCAACGTCAATCCCGGATTCGTCGGGCCCGCCGCTTTGCAGACCTTCCGCATTTCGATTGTCAATGCGCAAGCCAAAGAAAATGAACAGGTCGTCCGCGCACAAGAAGAGATCTTGCATAGGCTCGCCGCGATTCCTGGCGTCTCTTCCGCCGGAATCTGCACCAAAATCCCCATGACCGGCCAGGGCTGGACCGATCCAGTCTTCCTCGAGGACCGCACGTACGCCGAAGGCCAGCTTCCGCCGCTCCGCCGCTTTAAGTTCATCTCGCCCGGATATTTTGGCGCTCTCGGCACGCCATTGGTTGCCGGCCGCGAGATCACCTGGAACGACACCTACAAGAAAATCCCTGTCGCTGTGATTTCTGAAAACATAGCTCGCGAGTATTGGCCCGATCCCTCGGCGGCTCTCGGCAAGCGCATCCGCGTCAGCACCAAAGACGACTGGCGCGAAATCATCGGCGTCGTGGGCGACGTTTACGACGACGGCGTAAGCAAACCCGCCACGACTTCCGTCTATTGGCCACTCATGATGGATCACTTCGAGAGCGATGACTCCATGTCCATGCGCGACGTCGCCTACGTCCTTCGCAGCTCCCGCACCGGCTCGCAGAGTTTCTTGAACGAAGTCCGCCAGGCCGTCTGGTCCATGAACCCCAGTCTTCCCCTTGCCGAAGTTCATCCTCTGGACTTCTTCTACAAACGCTCCATGGCCCGCACTTCCTTTACCTTAATAATGCTCGGCGTTGCCGGCAGCATGGCGCTCTTGCTCGGCGTCGTCGGTATCTACGGCGTCATCGCCTATTCCGTCTCCCAACGAACCCGCGAAATCGGCATTCGCATGGCCCTCGGCGCCCAACACCAAACCCTCACCGGCATGTTCGTCCGGCATGGCTTGGCGCTGACCGGCATCGGTGTGGCTTGCGGATTGGCAGTAGCCATCGTCGCGATGCGCCTCATGTCTTCGCTGCTTTTCAAAGTCAGCCCCGTCGATCCCGTCGCTTACGGTGCCGCCTCTCTCGGCCTCGTCGCCACGGCATTCCTCGCCAGCTACTTGCCCTCGCGCCGCGCTTCCGCCGTCGACCCCGTCGAGGCCCTCCGCGCCGAATAGCATCTTTTGGAGTGCGGCGGCTTGCCGCCGCTGCTCTTTCATCCAGCATAAACCACATGCTGTGTGCAGCCCCTACCCCCCCGGGCAATTTGTATGAATATCAAAAGAAAGCACTTGCGAAATTTGCATTTCGTAAGTGCTTGATTCTAAAGGAGACGCCTGGCAGTGAGCAAAAAAAGGAGGCTAAAGGAAACAGCCCTGGAAAAAAGAAAAGCGGGAGCAAGCTCCCGCACTCCCAAACGTAGTTATCTACAAGATAAAATATAGCACAAATTAGAGAGAAGTCAAGAGGATTCTAAAGGTTTTTAGTGCGGGAGGCAGCAGGTCCCGCATCCATTGTCGCAAGAGTTGCAATTTGCTTCCGCTCGCCCAACAATGAAGCTGTAGCTTAGACAGCTGTAGCTCGTGCCGAAATTCTTCCCGACCCGGTCGGGAGGATTCGAGTTTCGTGTTTCGAGTTTCGAGTTTCGATTTTGCTCTTCGAGGTTCCGCCATGCCAGAAGCCGTCATCGTCTCCGCCGTCCGCACTCCCGTCGGCCGCGCCTATAAAGGCTCGCTCCGCGCCACCCGCCCCGACGATCTCGCCGCGCTGGCCATTAAGGAAGCCCTCGCCCGCGTTCCCGGCCTCGACACCAAAGAAATTGACGACGTAATCCTCGGCTGCGCCATGCCCGAAGCCGAACAAGGCATGAACGTCGCCCGCATCGCCGCGCTCCGCGCCGGACTCCCCGTCGAAACCAGCGCGATGACCATCAACCGCTTCTGCTCTTCTGGCCTGCAAGCCATCGCTCTCGCCGCTGAACGCATTCGCGCCGGCTCCGCCGAAGTCATCGTTGCTGGCGGCACGGAATCCATGTCCCTGGTGCCCATGGGCGGCAATAAAATCTCTCCCAATCCCTGGCTGGTGGATCACTATCCCGATGCTTACATAACATGGGCCTCGGCACCGAGAACATCGCGCGCAAATTCGGCATCACGCGCGAGCAAGCTGACCAGTTCTCCGCCGACTCGCACAAGAAAGCGCTCGCCGCCATCGCCGCCGGAAATTTCAAGGACGAAACCATCCCTGTTGAAGTAAAAATCACCGCGCTCCCCAACGGCAACGGCGCATCCTCCAAACCGAAGGGTGGGATGATAAAACCCACGACGCAAACGTTTACGTTCGCCACCGATGAACTTCCCCGCGCGGACACTTCACTCGAAGTCCTCGCCAAACTCAAACCCGCCTTTCACGCCAAGGGCACCGTCACCGCGGGAAACAGTTCGCCGATGAGCGACGGAGCCGCCGCCACTGTCGTCATGTCCGACGCGCGCGCCAAAGCGCTGGGCTTGAAACCGCTCGCTCGCTTCGTCGCCTACGCCACCGCCGGAGTCCTCCCCGAGGAATTCGGCATCGGCCCGGTCCGGGCCATCCCCAAAGCGTTGAAGCTCGCCGGCCTTTCTCTTAACGACATCGCCGTCATCGAGCTCAACGAAGCCTTCGCCGCACAATCCCTCGCCGTCATCCAGCAAGCGAAGCTTGACGCCTCGCGCGTCAATCCCAATGGCGGCGCCATTGCTCTCGGCCACCCCCTCGGCTGCACCGGCGCCAAACTCACCGCCACGATCCTCCGCGAACTCCAGCGCCGCAACGCGCGCTACGGCATGGTCACTATGTGCATCGGCGGCGGCATGGGAGCCGCCGGCATCTTCGAGCGCCTCTAAGGTTTCTCTGTGTAGCGGCCGGGCTTTAGCCCGGCGGGTTTGCTCTTGTAGCGGCGGGTTTCGCGGTTTTTGCGTCCCGGTCTTAACCGGGAATCTCGCCATCCTTCTTTTGACCTGCTCCTGTTGTTCGGAGGTCTCGACAGATGAAGCCGTTTCTTTACTCGCTTCTGCTCCTATTCTCATTCTCTCTCAACGCTCAAGCACCAGCCGCCGTCCCCCTCCCCAAAGAACCCCATCATCATCTTGTCCTCGAAAATGATTACGTCCGCGTCTTCCGCGTGAGCGTCCCCGCTCATGAATCCACTCTTCTCCACCAGCACGACGTGCCTTACCTTTACGTTTCGCTCGGCCCCGCCGACGTCATCAACGCCGTCCAAGACAAGCCCGAAGTCCATCTCGTAATGGCCGACGGCCAACTCGGCTACTCCTCCGGCCACTTCGCGCACATCGCCCGCAACCTCTCCGACGCCCCCTTCAACAACGTCACCATCGAACTCCTGCAGCCTCAAGGCGAACCTCGAAACCTCTGCGATAAAGTTGTCCCCGGTCCCGTCAAGGAGTGCTCGTCCGATTCCAGCAAGCTTCCCGCAAACTCTCCACTTATCGCACTCGCAAGAGCGATGCGTCAGATAGGACAGCTTGAGACGGACGAGATTGTTGTGACTTCCTTCTCGATCGCATTGAAAATGAATTACAACGAGCCGGATTCGCAGTCCTCGCGTTTGCTGGTCGTAGATGAGAATTCAGAGTTGCAAGTGGAGATCCCTGGAGAAACTTCCAAGGCTCTTCACGCCGGTGAAGTTTTGTGGCTCGAAGCGGGAAAAAAGTGGACGATTGATACTCCCGGCCCGCATAGGCTCACTCGCTTTCTCTTGATCCGATTCAAGGACGGTGAGGCTGCAAAGTAGCCCTGGTGAATTCTGGATCACCAGTTAAAAGTCACAAACTCCAGTCACTTCTTGACCTTCCACGGGCCGGCGGTATTGCCTCCAGGATCTTGCATCCACGTTGGCCGTCGCGCATCCAATGGATACACTCTCGGGAGGGAGGAGACGGCTATGTCCATACGACCGGTGAAAAGATTGATCAAGTCGAAGCCCACGACGGAAGGCGCCGGGGTGCATCTGCGGCGCGCGTTTGGGTTTGGCAACACGACGGATTTCGATCCGTTTCTGCTGCTGGATGATTTTCGCAATGACGTGCCGGAGGATTATCTGGCGGGATTTCCGTGGCACCCGCACCGCGGCATCGAGACGATTACGTACGTTCTTGCAGGAACGGTGGAGCACGGCGACAGCATGGGAAATCACGGAGCGATCGCGGCGGGCGACGTTCAATGGATGACTGCGGGCAGCGGGATCATTCATCAGGAAATGCCTAAGGGCGACCAAGCGGGACGAATGCATGGGTTTCAATTGTGGGCCAACCTGCCTTCAGCGCTGAAGATGACGGCGCCGCGGTATCAAGAAGTGAAGGCGCTCGATATTCCTGAAATTAAAGACGACGACGGCACGCACGTGCGCGTAGTCTGCGGAAAATTTTGGGGCAAGAGCGGACCGGTGGACGGCATCGCCGCCGATCCGATTTATTTGGATGTATCCGTTCCGCCGGGGCACAGAAAAACGTTGCCGGTGGGGATCACGCGTCACGCGTTCGCGTACGTTTTTGCCGGGAATGGAAAATTCTGCAATGCCTCTGAGCCTCTGGCCGTGCCGACAGAACCGGTGAGCTGGGCGGACACGAAACCTCCCGCGGAGGCGGACAATCGTTCGCTGGTGCTATTCGATCGCGGCGACGAGTTGATGGTGCAGGCCGGCGACGAAGGCATCCGGTTTCTGCTGGTATCGGGCAGGCCGCTCGAGGAGCCGGTGGCATGGTACGGGCCCATCGTGATGAATACGCAGGAGCAGCTCCGCCAGGCGTTCAACGAACTGGAAAAAGGCACCTTCTTAAAACAAGGCAAGTAGGATTGTCGAATTTCGCGATCCCCGTTCGTCTAACCAACAGGAGGCAATACCATGGAATATCTCATGTTGATTTACACGACAGAGGCGGATTGGGCCAAGCTGACTCCAGCGGAACAGAACGCCTTGTCGCAGGAGTACGGCAAGTATACGGAAGAAATCATTCAGAAGGGCAAGTTCGTTGGGGGCAACCAACTTAAGCCCGTCTCGTCGGCAACTACGGTGCGCGTACGCAACGGCAAGCGAGTGGTCACGGATGGCCCCTTTGCAGAAACCAAAGAACAATTGGCCGGCTATTACCTGGTGAACGCCAATGACCTGGACGAAGCCATCGCCCTAGCCGGGAAGATCCCCGGAGCGCGGCACGGTTCCATCGAGGTTCGGCCGATCGTGGTCCGCGAACAAGCGAAGCCGGCGTAAAGTCGCCAAGCATGCACGATGGGAACGGGGCGCTAGCAGATTCTGAGGAGCGCCCTGAGGTCTTGTCACGAATTCCGAGCAAAGTTTGGTGTTGAAGCTCCTTCCTAATGGATTTTGAAAAACTGCATCGCGAGGAGTCGGGACGGATTCTGGCGACCTTGATTCGTCTGCTGGGGGATTTCGATCTGGCGGAAGAAATGTTGCAGGAGGCGTACGCCGTTGCACTGCGGCATTGGCCCACCGCGGGGACGCCTGCGAATCCGCGCGCGTGGCTGATCACCACGGCGCGGCGTAAAGCCATCGACCGCTTGCGGCGCGAGCAGCGCTTCGAGCGGAAATCCGAAGAAATTGCAAAGACTGCGGAAATCGCCGTGCAACCGGAAAACGACCTGGAAGAAGAAATGTTGGTTGATGACCGCTTGCGCTTGATCTTCACCTGCTGCCACCCGTCGCTCCCTCTTGAAGCGCGAGTGGCGCTTACCCTGCGGACTGTTTGCGGAATCACAACGGAAGAAATTTCCCGAGCATTTCTAACTCCAGTTGCGACCATGGCCCAGCGGCTGGTGCGCGCGAAGGGGAAGATTCGCGAGGCGGGCATCCCTTATCGAGTGCCTTCGCAGGAAGATTTGCGTGACCGGCTGGACGGCGTGCTGCTGGTCGTGTATTTAATTTTCAATGAAGGCTATCTAGCCCGCAGCGGTGATGCGCTGATTCGCCGGGAGCTTTGCGCGGAAGCGATTCGGCTCGGGCGTGTTCTTTGCGGCCTCCTTCCGCAGCAAGGGGAGGCGCAGGCATTGCTGGGACTAATGCTGCTGCATGATTCGCGACGGGACGCGCGCGTGAGCGCGGAAGGGGAATTGGTTTTGCTAGAGGAGCAGGACCGGAGTTTGTGGCACTGGGAACAGATTCGCGAAGGCACGAAAATTGTGGAATCGGCGCTGCGGCGCGGGGCTGCTGGAGCGTATGCGGTGCAAGCTTCGATCGCCGCCCTGCATGCTAATGGGAAGACAGCAAGGGACACGGACTGGGCGCAGATTGCGGCGTTGTATGACGTTCTATTGCGAAGCAATGCGTCGCCGGTGATCGAAGTCAACCGCGCCGTGGCCGTCGCTATGTCGCGTTCGGTTGAAGAAGGGTTGGCGCTCCTCGACGAACTCGAAAAGCGCGCGGAGTTGGAGGAATTTCATCTGTTGCCAGCTGCGCGTGCCGATCTGTTGCGGCGGCTTGGACGTATGGCCGAAGCGGCGCAAGCCTACCGGCAGGCGCTGACGCTCGCGACCAACGACATTGAACGCCGCTTCTTGCGACGCAGACTGGGTGAGATTGAAAACTTGGATGGTCAGCAACGTTGAGTGAAGCAGCCCGCCCGCCTGCGGTGGGCGGCCCCTGCAAAAGAGAAATTTTTAGTCGGCGGCGTAGCGCCGGAAGAAAGAATCGGGCTTCCAGCGCGGACGCGCAGGGGTGTTGGCAGTGTCTAGCAGCAGCCGGCGCGTGAACTCCTCGTAAGCCGCGGCGGATTTAAGATCGACGGGCTGGTTCACATCGTCGGATGGAGCGTGGTAGCGGTTGGTGAGCCAGTCCTTGAAGATTTTTTGCTCGGGCGTGCCAAGCTCGAATCCGACGTCGACTTTGACCGCTGGGACGCCCTTCTTGATGAAGCTGTACTGATCGCTGCGGATGAACGCGTTGCGCAGCGGTTCGGGATCGACGATGGGTTTCACACCCATGGACTGCGCGATGGCCGCCGCGCGTGTCCCCAAGTCGGACTCCTCGATTCCTTCGATTTTCAAAATCTTCAGCGGGACAATGGGCAGAAACATGTCCACGTTGACGTCCGCGACGATGGATTTCGGCGCGACGGTGGGATGTGCGGCAAAATATTTCGAGCCCAGCAGACCTTTTTCTTCCGCTGTGACGAGCAGGAAGAGGATGGAACGCTGCAATTTTTCAGGATGAGACTTCAAGCTCGCGGCGATGTCCATGACCAGGGCGCTGCCGGAGCCGTCGTCCATGGCGCCGTTGTAAATGCGATCCCCGTTGATGGGCGCGCCGATACCCACGTGGTCCATGTGTGCGGAAAGTACAACAAATTCATTCTTGAGCGCGGGATCGGACCCAGGCAGCTTAGCAACGATGTTGGAAGATTCAAGCGTCGTCGTTTGGATGACGGCGTTGGCTTGTAGCGAAACGGCCAAGGGAAAATGCGGAAGAGGCTTGCGATCTTTACCCAGGGCGGCGATTTCAGCGAAGTTGTGGCCGGAACCGGCAAAAAGTTGTTCCGCCGAGGCGGGATTGAAGGCCACGCCCAATTGCAGTCCCGGAGTTTCATAGAACTCGGGATCCGCGAGATCCATCGAGGGATGATTGCGGTTGACGGACATGCGGGACCAGGGAATGTCCATGGACGCGGGATTGAAAATTGTTATCAGCCCGATGACGCCGGCGGCATGCAGAGACTTCCAGCGTTCTCCGGCAGTTTGATAATGCGAGGCGAGCGCGGTGGGAATGTCCGAAGGAGATCCGGCCAGATACACAACGACCTTGCCTTTCAGGTCAAGGCCGGCAAGCTCATCAAGATTCTTTTCGGGGATTTTTAGGCCGTAGCCCACAAAAACCAATGGCGCGGAGAGCGCAGTGGAAGCGCGTGTGGAACGCGAGCTGATATATGCATCATCGGCGAAGGAGATCGATTTGGATTGACCGTTGTTAACCAGAGCGAGAGAGGATTTGGATTCGTCGACTTGATATTGAGTGAAACGGACGGGCTGATAGAAACCGTTGGCGCCGGCGGGTTCGAGGCCGGCTTTCTGAAGTTGCTCGACGGCGTAAGCCTGCGCTTTGCGAAGGCCTTCGCTGCCGGTGTCGCGGCCTTCGAGTGAATCGTCGGCCAGAAATTTAACGTGCGACCACCAGGAGTTACCGTCGAAGTGAGCTGCTGGCCCAGTTTGCTGGGCCGGAGAACTCGCGGCACAGGCGAAGAAAAGAATCACAGAGAAAGTGTTGCGCATAGATTTGCCCCCCGAATGAAATGAAGAGCTAGAGGATAGCAGGGACGACGGGGAGGAGTCACGCGCAGGCGCGGTCGAAAGGAGCAGAGTAGACGAGCGTTCTCTGAACGATATCTTTATATCTTTATGGCGCGCCGTTGGCTCTTGAGGAGACGAAGGTTTGGGCTGAGGCGGAGGCGATTGACGCAAAACTGGAGGGAGGGGCAACGGCAGTTGAGGAGGCCCTCGAGGAGGGCTTTGAGTTTAAGGGAGCGGGCGATGTTTTGCTCGACTTCGATGAGTTTGCGTGTGGCGAGTTTTTTCCAGCGAGGACCGACCTGCATGTTCTCGTGGAGACCGTTAAGAAAGAGCCTGATTTCGCCGAGGGTGAAGCCCATGTCGGTGGCAAAACGGATGAGGAGCACGCGATAGAGGGCGTCGCTCGGGTAGCGGCGCTGGCCTCCGAGGCGCTGGGGCGCGGGAAGCAGGCCGAGTTTTTCGTAGTAGCGGATGGCGGAGGCGTTGAGACCGGCGTTGCGGGCAAGTTCACCTATTTTCATGAAGGCGTTCCCGAAAATGACGCTTGACTTAAAGCTGACTTTAAGTTTTAGCATTCGAGAATGGGACGTAGCAAGTCCTAATTTGGAGGAAAGCCATGAAAAACGGGAAAGAGAAGTTTTGGG
>Ga0137391_10001093_pt1 | contig 19536 bp, 19 predicted proteins | sample 15con2h24BmetaG_FD_101399 | JGI IMG/M metagenome (GOLD analysis project Ga0137391, IMG submission 101399) | Vadose zone soil microbial communities from Angelo Coast Range Reserve, California, USA - 15con2h2.4B metaG | ecosystem: Environmental > Terrestrial > Soil > Vadose zone > Saprolite...
CATATGACGTCGCCTCAATCGATTCGCGGAACCAGGATAATGAACTCGGTAGAAGTTGAGCGCCAACTTCTCCGCTGGGCGGACGCGAAGGCGTTGCCGGCGATGTACGTGGAAAAATGGCTCGTGTTGGACGAGTCCAGCCGAACGCGGCTGCTTGAAATCGCCGAGAATCTCAGGATGCGTACCGGACAATTCATCACCAGCTTCATCCTGCTTGAAGAAGTCGCCGTCCGCGAATCTCAAAGCATCGGTGAAATTCTTGCCCGTCCCAGGCTGCGCCGCGTGCTCAATTCGGCCGGTTCGGGTCCAGGCCGCGCCCGGGCGCTGCTAGATGAACTTCGGACGCTGCGATATCCGCGGCTGAGACGCGCCAGCGCACGGCTCGCCGAGGAAGTTGCCGCAATTACGGCGCCGCCCGGCATTAAGATAATCTTGCCCCGCGACCTTGCCTCTGATGAGGTGCGGGTCGAGATAGTCGCGCATGGAAGCGCTGAACTGGAGGAGCTACTGGCGTGGCTGAAGGCAAAATCTGGCGAGTTTGTACGGCTGGCCGCAATGCTTGGTGGTGCAGATAGCGGGTTAGAATTTGAAGATGCACGAACACTAGCGGAGCCGCAGGCGGAGCGAGCTAACGAGTCTGCGAGGTGCGCTTTTCAAAAATGAACTTTGAACTGGACGCAGTCGTGATTGAAGAAAATTGCCGTGCCAGCGCGCTGGCCTCGCGGGTCGTCGGCGGCATTCCCCCTTCGGTCCAGGTAAGCTACGTGAGCGACGGCCGGCCTGCGGCGCGATCGCCGGCGAATACGCGCGATCCGTTCGGTGCCGGCAAGCGCCGGATGGTGGTCATGCGGCGGCGTAGTCCTTTCTTGATGGGCTGTCCGGCCAGTTCAACGCAATTCGCCTGTTGCGGCTACCTGGTGTTGGTATTGGCGTCGAATTGTCCGATGGATTGCAGCTACTGCTTCCTCCAGGAGCACCTTGCCAATAATCCGGGCTTCCAGGTTTTCGCCAATTACCACGACGCATTCGAAGAACTCGATCGTCTCGCGAGCGGTAGTTCGGGACGCGCCTTCCGCGTCGGCACCGGTGAACTGGCTGATTCGCTCGCGTTCGACTCGCTCACCGGTATCAGCCGCGATCTGGTCAGTTATTTCTCCGAGCATGAGAACCTGCTGCTCGAGCTCAAGACCAAAACTGATGAGATCGACAACTTGCTCGCGCTCGAGCCACGTGGCCGCACGCTGGTTTCGTGGAGCCTTTCGCCAATGCGGGTGTTTGCCACCTGTGAACATCGCACGGCGCCGCCACATGCACGAATTAACGCAGCCCGGCGGGTGCTGGAAGCCGGCTACAAAGTTGGTTTTCATCTAGACCCGTTGATCGCCTATTCCGATGCCGAACAGGATTACCTTGATTTGCTCGACAATGTGTTCGACGCAGTGCCGCCCCAGGCCATCACCTTCTTCAGCATCGGCGGCCTGCGGATGACTCCCGGCCTTCGCACCACTGCGCGCCGGCGTTTTCCTGACGATGCGATGCTGCTGGGCGAAGAAGTACTCGGCGAGGACGGCCGCTACCGGACTTTCACTCCGTTGCGACTGCGCCTATTTTCCAAACTGCGAGAGCGGATAGTGAAAGCGTGCTCGGCTCTGCCGGTCTACCTGTGCATGGAGACCGCCAGCGTGCACCACCGGGTTTTTGGCGCGAGCCCGCTGACTCCGGCGGCGCTCGGTTCGCGGCTGGCGGGCCGATGACATGAACTCGCATTCGGCGCCGCCAATCCCTGCAGCCATCCGTAATGCAGGCTCGCACGCCAAAGCTCCTGCCGTTGCGCTTAACGGACGGCGGCACGCGGGAGTCGCGGCGGCCGACAACCGCGTGCGTCCGATAGGTGTCTTCGATTCCGGAATCGGCGGCCTCACGGTATTACGGGCGCTGACCGCAGCGCTGCCGGCAGAAGATTTCATTTATCTGGGCGATACCGCGCGGCTGCCCTACGGAACCAAATCCAATGAGGTGATTCTGCGTTACTCGCGCGAGAATAGTGAATTTCTGCTCGCCAAGGGAATTAAAATGCTGGTGGTGGCGTGCAACACCTCGAGCGCGGTGGCGTTGGCGGAAATTTCCCGCCAAACAGTGGTACCTGTAATCGGCGTGATCGAACCAGGCGCAGCCGCGACGGTCAAAGTGTCGCGCAGCGGCAAGATCGGTGTAATCGGCACCGAGGCCACTATTGCTTCGGGCGCCTACACACGGGCAATCCAGGCACTGCGGCCGCACGCCGAGATTTATACCCGTGCCTGCCCGCTGTTGGTGCCGTTAGTGGAAGAGGGATGGACCGACAACGAAATCGCCGAACGGACGGTGGCCTTTTATCTCGAAAGTCTCAAGCAGAGCGGCATCGATACGTTGCTGCTCGGCTGTACCCATTATCCGTTACTGCGCGGGTTGTTCGAACGAGTCCTCGGTCCGGCGGTGAGGATCGTTGATTCGGCGGGCGCGACCGCAGCGGCGGTGAGCAAACGGCTGGCGGCGTTAAAGCTTGCGCGCTCGCGCGGCACCGGCTCTCAAAGCTTTTTCGTCACGGAAACCCCCGACCGCTTCGTGCGCGTCGGCAGACGATTCATCGGTGACCGGGTCGAGTCCGCGGTGCGTATCGACCGCTGAAAGCCGCATTCCAAAGCGCTACAATAGGCCCCAGGGTAACACCCTCGCCAGTTCATCCGCCTGGAGTGCTCAGCAGCCGGAGAGACGAGATGAAGGTGATTGGCGGGAGATGGTCGAGGTAAAGAGTTTCCGCATCTGCTGCTCTCGGATGATTTCGCTTAAATGGCATCAGCGCTCACCCAAATATCGTATAAGATCTTCGGTTCGAAAAACGACCGTGAAATTAAGCGGCTGCAACCTTCCGTCGGGCGGATCAACGAACTGGAAGCCGAGTTCGAGCAAAAGAGCGCCGACGATTTGCGCGCCTTGATTGCGCAATGGAAAGAGCGCGTCAGCGCAATCGAAGAGCATGAGGACCGCGAAGATGCAATGTGGGAGCTGATCCCCGAGGTCTTCGCGGCCGTGCGGGAGGCCTCCAAGCGCACCCTCGGACAACGCCATTTTGACGTTCAGCTAATCGGCGGAATGGTGCTGCATCAACGCAAGATCGCCGAGATGAAGACCGGCGAAGGCAAAACCCTGGTAGCCACCTTGCCGGCGGTGCTCAATGCACTGGCCGGACGCGGCGTCCATGTGGTCACGGTCAATGACTACCTGGCGCGGCGCGACGCTGAATGGATGGGCCGCATCTACAATTTCCTCGGCCTCAGCGTCGGGGTAGTCGTGCACGGACTGACCGACCAGCAGCGCAAGGACTCTTATAACTGCGATATCACATACGGCCAGAACAACGAATTCGGCTTCGACTATTTGCGCGACAACATGAAGTTCAACCTGGAAGATTACGTCCAGCGCGAACATCATTACGCGATCGTTGACGAAGTCGATTCGATTCTGATCGACGAGGCCCGCACGCCGCTGATTATCTCCGGCGCTTCCGAAGAGTCCACCGACACCTATTACGTTGTCGACCGCGTGATGCCCCGGCTGCGGGCCGAAGAGCATTTCACGGTCGATGAGAAGTTGCGCACCGCCTCCCTCACCGAAGAAGGAGTGACCCGGGTCGAGCAGTTGCTCGGGATCGAAAATCTTTACGATCCTCGCAATATTCTGCTGCTTCATCACATCACCCAGGCGCTGAAGGCGCATACGTTGTTCAAGCGCGATGTGGAATACGTGGTGAAAGACGGCCAGGTCGTAATTGTCGACGAATTCACCGGGCGCCTGATGCCCGGCCGGCGATGGAGCGACGGCCTGCATCAGGCGATCGAGGCCAAAGAAAACGTCCGAATTGAAACGGAGAACCAGACCCTCGCCACCATTACCTTCCAGAACTACTTCCGGATGTACAAAAAGCTGGCGGGGATGACTGGCACCGCAGACACCGAGGCGCGAGAATTCAAAGAGATCTACAATCTCGACGTGGTCGTGATCCCGACCAATATGCCGATGATCCGCATCGACAATCACGACGTGGTGTTCAAGACCGAGAGCGAGAAGTTCGACGCGGTGATCGAGGAGATCAAGGACTGCCACGAGCGCGGGCAGCCGGTGCTGGTCGGCACCGTTTCGATCGAGAAGTCCGAGCGGGTCGCCAACCAGTTAAAAAAAACCGGCATCAAGCACTCGGTGCTCAATGCCAAGAATCATGAGCGCGAAGCCGAAATCGTCGCTCAGGCGGGACGGTTCAAAGCGGTGACCATCTCGACCAACATGGCCGGGCGTGGCACCGATATCGTGCTCGGTGGCAATCCCGAAGGACTCGCCGTGGCCGAGGCCGGCACCAAGGATGCGGATGATCCAAATTTCCAGCAGGCGGTGGCCAGATACCGCGAACAATGCCTTGCCGAACGCGAAGAGGTGCTCAAGGCGGGTGGCCTGCATATCCTGGGTACTGAGCGCCACGAATCGCGCCGCATCGATAATCAGTTGCGCGGCCGCTCCGGCCGCCAGGGCGACCCCGGCTCGTCGCGCTTCTATCTCTCACTCGAAGACGACCTGCTGCGGATTTTCGGCGCCGACCGGCTCAAAGGCCTGATGGGCCGTATCGGGATGGAGGATGGTGTCCCGATCGAGCATCGATGGATTTCGCGGGCGATCGAGAATGCGCAGAAAAAGGTCGAAGCGCATAATTTCGATATCCGCAAACACCTGCTCGAATACGACGACGTCATGAACAAGCAGCGTGAAGTCGTCTATCATCGGCGGCGCGAACTGCTGGGCGGCGCGGCGCTCAAGGAAGACCTCCTCGACATGTGCGACGAACTAATCGATGGGATTGTCGCCGCCCATGCCGATCAGGAAAAAGATGCCGCGGATTGGGACTGGAAGGAAATCGAGGAGGCTTTCTTCCGTCAGTTCAAGTTCCGCCCGGGCTTCCGCGAAGGCGACGGCACCGACATCAATACGCCGGACGACTTGATCGATCGTGCCTCCGAGCGGGTCCATCGGGTGTACGACCAACGGGAGGCCGAATTCACCGAACCGGTGATGCGGCAGATTGAAAAGATCGTCACGCTGCAAACGCTCGACTCCCTATGGAAGGATCATCTGCTGGCGATGGACCATCTCAAGGAGGGAATCGGCCTACGTGGCTATGGCCAGCGTAATCCACTGGTGGAGTACCAGAAAGAAGGCTTCGACATGTTCGAAGCACTGATGCGGGTGATGCAGCAGGACGTCGTCGAGAAAGTCTTCTCGGTCCAGGTGCGGCGCGAGCAGGACGTGCAGCAGATCGAGCAACAGCAGCCGCGGCCGCAGCGCGTCATGATGAGCCACGGCGGCGAGACCGTCAGCGCCGAGCCGCAAACCGTCAAGCGCGACAGCGGCAAGGTCGGCCGCAACGACCCCTGCCCCTGCGGCTCAGGCAAAAAATACAAACGCTGCCACGGCAAATAACTGAAAGCTCATGGCGACGACGCCTGCATCCCTGAACTTCCACCAGAGCAGAGCACTTTATCACTGACCATTGACGAGAGTACTCCAGTGGGCAAAAACTCGCGGCTCGGCAGCGACGAGGAGGTGTTCTCGTTGCACGAATTGAGCCTTCAGCCTTAGCTCCGAAATTCGACCCGGATCCGTTTACAATCGGGCTGGGGATTTTTGCTGCATTGGCTGGCGGCGGAGCTTTTCCTGAGGCGCGAAGGCAACGACAATTAGTGGAGCGTCAGCATCGCGACCGGTTTCGGGCGGCCTGGTTCAATGCTAGACGTGCGCTGATCTACTTCGGCCGCAACATCGACGAATTCGAGACGTACGTGTTTGAAGACGACTATGGTGGGAAGTCATTCAGGATTGGATCTGTTCGACTGACGGTTGATCCTGATAGGCATCGCTCGTTGCGCCGCCTCAAGGGCCAGGCCATGACGACTGCGAACGTGATGTCCGACGCAATAGACCTGTGCGAGTTTTTGGGCCCCGACTACCAAAGTTCGATCCAAAAGGTCTTGGACCAGTTGCGTCAGATCGGAGCAATTCCCGAACGTTATTCAGAGCTCATCAGAGCAGCCCGCGAAGCCAGGAAGCTCTACGACGACTTGCTCAATCAGATAGGGGAAAAAGAGCAGTTTGAGCAGAGTTCTTGACGAGGGCGTTCAATTTTCGCTACTCTTTCCGTTGGATAATTGGATAGTTTGTTTAATGATTGTTTAATGAAGGTTGTTAGTCTGTCGGTTTGAAGAGGGAGCCCACTAATAGGGTTCCCTCTTCGTTTGAGCCTCACCAGGACGTAATACCAACGATGCACCGCCACAGCATCCTTCTGCCTGTGCAGACACTCGCGTAGCTAGAGCGAACAGGTAGCTTCCTTCGGCTGGGCCTCCGGGCTTGCACTGCCCGCATCGCAGGTAATAAATGACAGCGGGAGGGGTGTCTCTGATGGAGGTACGACTCGAACCTGCGGTCGTGCGTGGGTTTCGGCTTGCGGGCGTTGCCGCCGGACTCAAGAGCGAACCTGAACGCAAGGATCTGGGAATTATCGTCGCCGATGCGCCGGTTGCCGCGGCGGGCGTGTTTACCACCAGCCGGGTTAAGGCGGCGCCAGTGATCGTCGCGCAGGAGCATCTACGCAGCGGCCGCCTTCAGGCAGTCGCGGCGAATTCAGGTTCGGCCAATTGCTTCACCGGCAAGGCCGGTATTCAACTGGCGCGGGACTCATGCAACGCGCTCGCCGGCGCCATCGGATGCGCGAGCGAACTGGTCGCGCCTTGCTCGACCGGCGTTATCGGGCATCTTTACGATTTGCAGAAATATCACGCCGGGATTTCAGATGCCGCCGCCGCTCTCAGACCCGACGGATTAACTGACTTTGCGAGCGCAATCATGACCACCGATACGCACCCCAAAGTAGCTTCGACGATGGTCAGGGCTGGCGGGACCCGGGTCACCATCGCGGGGTGCGCAAAAGGGGCGGGGATGATCGAGCCCCGGATGGCGACGATGCTGGCGTTTATCGTGACCGACGCGGCGGTTCGTCCTGCCCAACTGCGAACGATGCTGAAAAATGTCCTGCCGCGAAGCTTCAACGCGATCACAGTCGACGGCGATATGTCGACTAATGATACCCTGCTGCTGATGGCGAGTGGTGAGGCGGGAAATCGGCCTTTGGCTGGTCGCGATCTCCAGAATTTCGAAAAGGCGCTCGGTGATGTGGCTGGCGCGCTCGCGCGCGAATTGGTGCGGGACGGCGAAGGTGCGAGCAAGCTCGTGACGATCGAGGTGCGTGGCGCTCGTTCAGAAGCCGACGCCGGCAAGATTGCGCGTTCGATCGCGAATTCGCCCTTGGTAAAAACCGCATTCTTCGGCTGCGACCCGAATTTCGGCCGAATCGCGATGGCCGCGGGAAAGGCCGGAGTCGATTTTGATCCCGAGCGGCTCGAGGTTAGCCTGGCTGGCATTAAAATCGCCAGCCGCGGTGCGCTCAACGTTGACGCGCTCAACGACGCCGGCGCCCACATGAAGGAGCGTGAGTTTGGCCTTACGCTCGACCTCAAGATGGGCAAGGCGAGCGCACGTGTAACCACCTGTGACTTAAGCTACGACTACGTCAAAATCAACGCGGAATACACCACCTGAGGAGCGGACGAATTGGCGCAATTCATCAAAGCCGCGCGCCGCGGCGATATTCCCGAGGGCAGCGGCAAGATGATTGAGGCCGGCGGCCGGACGATTGCGCTGTTCCATGCCGACGGTCAGTTCTACGCGATCGACAATGCCTGCAAACATCGCGGCGGCCCGCTCGGCGAGGGCGAAGTTTATGGCACGCGAGTAGTTTGCCCGTGGCATGGATGGGAGTACGATTTCGCGGCCGGCTGCAATGTCGACGACCCATCGATGAAGCTCGCGTGCTTCGCAGTCAAGGTCGAGGGCGACGACATCCTGATCGAGATTTGACCCTTCATAGATGGCTCCCACAGAGAATCGGCCGCGACAATTGCCGAACGTTATCGCTGTGGGGGTGGGCCGCTCCGGTACCACCTGGCTGCACGAAGTGCTGGTTGGTCATGTAGGCTTGCCGTATGGCGTCAAAGAAACGGATTTTTTTCTGCGCAACTATGGCAACGGTATCGATTGGTATAAGTCCTTCTTCCGCCGTTGTGCCCCCACGGCGCCTATCGTCGAAATCTGTCCCACCTATTTCAGTTCGGCCGAAGCGCGACAGCGGATGAAGCTGCATATCCCCGATTGCCGGATCATCTGCACGTTTCGCGAGCCGGTCGAGCGTGCCTATTCGCACTATAAGCTGATGCGCCATAACGTGTGGACCCGCGCCAGTTTCGAGGAGGTAATCGCCCGCTCGCGCGAAATTGCGGAGATGAACCAGTATGTGTTTAATCTCAGCGGATGGCAGGAGACGTTCGGGCGCGAGCATGTGCTGATCTGCCTATATGACGACCTCGAACACGATCCGCAAGGCTACCTCGACGCGGTGTGCAATTTTATCGGTATCCCTCGCTTTTCAATCGAGCGTTCCGTAGCTTCGAGCCGGTTCAATTCTTTTCCCTCTGCGCCGCGCAATCGACGCCTCGCGCAGAACGCGCGTCATGTGCGCGATCGGCTGCGAAGGCACCGTGCTTACTGGCTGGACCGCCTGCTCGAACAGGCCGGTGTGTGGCGTTTCTGCTTCGACGGTGGGGAGACATTCCCGCCCCTGGAAGCGGAACTAGAAAAGCGGCTCAAGCAAAGATTCCTGCCGGAGGTCGAGGCGTTGGAGGAATTGATCGGGCGCGACTTATCAGCCTGGAAAGTCAGCGGCAAGGGCACCGGTCCGGCGCACTACGGCCGCGCCTCTGATGGCTCGGCATGATTGTGCCCAGTGGCCTTTACCCCCACAAGCGCACTGCTCGAAGCTTGTCGACCACTGCGCATGACAGGGTCGCGCGCACCAGAGAACGCGAGACGCGACAGCGGCGCGGCGGCACATGCTAGGTCGGTGAAAAAAGTTGGCATGATTAAGGTCTCGGCAATAATCCCGGTGTTCAACGGTGCCGCCACGCTTCGCCAGGCGATCGACAGCGTGCTGGACCAAAGCTCACGCGCCCTGGAACTGATCGTGGTCGACGACGGGTCCACCGACTCTACGCCGGCGATTATCGAGTCCTACGATGGCCGCGTACAGCAGATTCGGCAGGCGAATGCCGGTCCTGCCGCGGCTCGCAATGCGGGGGTCAGGAGCGCGCGCGGCGAGTATCTCGCGTTCCTTGATGCTGACGACCGATGGCTGCCAGGGATGCTGGACCGCGCGATTGTGCTGCTCGACTCCGAGCCGGATTGCGTCATGGTTTATGGCAATCTGTTGATGATCGATAGCGATGGCCGCAGTTTGGGGACTTCATTGATTCACGGCGAATATGGCCACGCTCCCTCGATGGATGAAATTCTCGTGCGGATGTGGCCGATCATGCCGAGCGCGGCGCTAATCCGCCGCGCGGCGTTCGACGCCTGCGGAGGCTTCGTCGAAGAATTCAGAGGCGCCGGCTTCGAAGACGCGTTTCTATGGCTGAGGCTGCGCGAACAAGGCCATTTCCGCTATGTGCCCGAGCCATTGGCGGCGTGGCGGTTTTCCTGGTTTCCCCAACCGCTTAAAGTTCAGCCCCACGGCAGTGACCCTGCGACCTTTGCGCGGCTCGTCAGGCAATATTATGGCGTCGATCCGTCCCGACTGGTCGCGGCGCGCATTCGCGCCACGCGCAGCATCCTCGGCTACGCCGGCCTGAGAGCGCTGCGGCGGGGCGACCGCCAATCAGCACGCCGGGCGTTCGCCGGGGCACTGAGGCTCGACCCTTGGCGGGTCAGAAATATTTTTCGTTTTGTGCGGACCTTCCTGCCCCTCGGACTCGCAAGATTACTCTCCGGCCGCACCGGGAGGAGTGCTGAGCGCGAGATACGCGAGTCCCTCCGGTAAGCGCTTTCTACTGTGTCCCACCCATGAACGATTCTGGGTTACGAATCGCCCTGCTTTGTGACTCTTTCGGCGCACTGGGCGGCGTGGCGCAAATCGTTGAAGATCTGGCCGCTGAATTCGCACGCGCGGGTCATCGCGTTGCGATCGTCTCGAATTCACTTAAGGAAAAGGGCATCGCGCGGCCGAGAAATCCGGCAGTCGAGCAGGTATGGCTCGACTTACCGCGCACCAAACCGATCTCATGGCGGCATCCGGAGCGGTTGTTCCGGCGGCGCGCAACGGAGTTGGCTGCATTCATCAGGCGATGGCGGCCGGACCTGCTGAATATTCATGGCGGCCTGCGCGATCGTTTTCCCGCGGTGCTGGATGCCTGTCGCGAGACCAATGTTCCATTGGTGCAGAGCTTTCACCTGGTGCCGGCGCCATTTCTCGACGACATTGAAGCCAAGAGACTGCAAGCTCTATCGCGCAAGGCATTACGGGCGGCCGGCGCTATCAGCTTTCCCTCCGCGGCGGTAAAGGAGGGCTTCGAAAGAATCTCACCGGAAGCGGCCGGGGGGCGCATAATTCGCGGTGGGGTCAATCCGGACGCCGCCGCGCACGCCACCCCTTATTATCGTGAACGGCCTTATATTTTTTCCGCTTCTCGAATCGATTTGCGCCACAAGGCGGTAGACGCATTGATCATAGCCTTTTGTCTGATTGCGGCGGAATTTCCCCAAGTCGATCTGCTGATCGCCGGCGACGGACCGCAGCGAACACAAATAGAAGAAATGATTTCCGCATGGCGACTTGAAGCGCGAATTCAGTTGCTGTCACCGCTCCCGCACGACGAATTATGGAGCCTTTACAAGGGAGCGGCAGTGTTTATCATGCTCAGCCGGATGGCGGAAGGTTTGCCGCTGGTATTCTTTGAAGCGATGGCTTGCGGCACGCCGGTCATCGGAACCCGTAGCGGCGGCACGCCGGAAATCATCCTGCACGGCGAGACCGGTCTCCTGGTCGAGAACAATGCGCCGCGCGACGTTGCCGGCGCGCTGCGCCGGATGTTGACTGACCCGGATGCGCGCGCCTGCATGGCGCGAAGCGGCGAGCAACTCGTCGCGACTAACTATAGTTGGGCCAGCGCTGCGGCAGAGTTCGTGGATTTGTATCGTCAATGCCTCGGACAAAAAGCCGAACCGGCAATGGCCGAATAGTAACTCGCTGCTCACTCGATACCGTGGTGTTTTACTTCTTCCACGGCGAAAGATCGCGCTCGACCAAAATTTCGAGGGCCTCGATATCCGGCCGGAAATGGTCGCGCAAGGCGCGCGCGGTCTGAGGATCAAGCTCTGGAAATATCTCGCCTCCGCCGAAGCAGTATCGAAAAACAAGGACATCAAGTAGTGCAATGGTCCGGTACATTTGCTGGCGTTTAAGTGCATCTCGTAACCGGCGGACGCGAGCAGCGAGGTGCGGATGCAACGCCGATCGTTCTCGCGGGTTTATCCTAATCATGCCTACTGCGGATTGTGCTAAATCGATCCGCGGAGCATGGATAAAATCGGTTATATTGTCGATAACCTTCTGCGGATTTGCTTCAACGTCGTCATAAAAAGTCACCAGCACCCTATCCCGCCCAAGCGCTTCAAACCAGCGCTTCAGGTGCAGGGCGTAACAACCCGAACCGATCATATTGGGCCCGAGATAGGACTCGAGCGTCCGTTCGAAAGACTGCCGCCCTACGAATCCGAGCGACTGAAGCATCCGATAATGAGAATAGGTCCGTTGTACAGGGTTCCGGAGGGAACAGATCACCTTACAATCAGGCAGGTGTTGGTTTATGCGCGCTGGTGTTTCGCGGAAGTCGAAGTTATTTGGATCAATCTCGCCCACCGCCAGACTGGGCGGATAACCGCGGAAGTGCTTCAGATACCAATCGAAGCCTTGTGAATAATTCGTGGAGAAAAAATGGGTTTCCTTGATTCGGCGCGGCAGTCCCACATGCCCTTCGAGCACTCGATGCATCCAGGAAGTCGCCGTTCTTGGCGGCCCGATGCCGATAAAGCCGGGATATCTGAATCGACCACGATTCTTCATCGAGGAAATGTCCACTGAATCACGGAATCAATTGGGCAACCCCGGTGCAATCATCTAACTAGTCGCCTGTAACGTTGGAAAACGATAGTGACGTGTCGTCTCGAAACGAAGGCGGTCGACCCCCACCTAACCTCCCCCTGGTCAGGGGGAGGGATTTCCGGCGATACCGATTTCAATGTTACAGCCCACCAGTCGCCTGTAACGCTGAAAACGATTTTGGACGTGTCGTCTCGAAACGAAGGCGGACAATCCTCACCTAACCCATTCGTCGCTGGCGCTCCGCAGGGCAGACTCTCCCTTTTTGTAATGCGCACGTCGCAGACTCCTTAGCTCGGCTCCGCTGCGCTCCGCCTAATATTCCCTGGTCAGGGGGAGGGATTTCCACGATACCGATTCCAATGTTACAGCCCACTAGTACTGTTGCGCGGAAGGCTGGCCCCGAAGCTAGCACGACCCAAGGCCGGGCGCGCTCGGCCAGCCTGCCGCCACCAAAATAAAGCGCCGGACAAACTAACAGATGATCCATGGCCATTCAATTCAATTCAACGTGAGCCAACCTGCGCCGAACCAGGAAGGAGCAACAACTCACAACGCGTTACGCTACCCCCAGCACGCATGAGAGATTTCCGGTTAAGTCGCTATGCCCTGAGAGTCGTGCGGCGCAATGGCGGCGTAGCGCAAATTGTCGAAGCTCCGGCCGCTGAATCTGCGCGCGCCGGTCCTACGACTCGCCATCCTCTCGAGTCCGCACACGGGCATAAGGATCGCGAGGCCGTAAATCAGGCAGTCGAGCTGCTATGGCCCGATTTGCTGCACACCAAACCGGTCTCATGGCGGCATCCGGAGCGTACCTAGCGCCCTGTCTCAGCGTGACCGCTGTTTGCTGCCAGTGCTCCCTCATGAGAAATTATGGAGCCTCTACAAGGATGCGAGGGTGTTTTGCGATGCTGAGCCGGATGGCGAAGGACTACCAATCGTTTTCCTGGCAGCGATGGCCTGCGCCACCGCGGTGATTGGAACCAGGGCGGAACCGAAAATCATCGTCGATGGAGAAACTGGTCTAGTGCTCGAACGCAATCAGCCAGGCGAGATGGCTGCCGCGTTGCGCCGAATGTTGACTGACCCGGACGCGCGCGCCGGCATAGCGCGAAGCAGCCAGCAACTCGTCGCGGCGCACTTCAGTTGGCGCAGCGCTGTAGCGCAGTTTGAGCATTTGTATTGCGAATGTCTTGGGCAAGAGGCCAACGCAGATACCTCGAAGAAGACAGTCAGCGAGCATAGGAACTGCCTCGCGTGAGCCGCGATTGCTTAATCCTCGGCTCCGGGCGCAGCGGAACCAGCCTGGCGGCGGGGATGCTCGCCCGCGCGGGCTACTTCATGGGTCAGGAGTTATGGCCGAGCAATGAGGGTAATCCGCGCGGGTACTTCGAGGATCGCGAGGTCAATTCGATCAACGACGAAATCCTTGCCCCATTGACACCGGCGCATAGCGCCCACGGCCTGCGCAAATTGCTCTATGGTAAAGGCTATCCACTGCGCCACCTTCAGCGCTGGCTAGCGGTGGTCTCTCCTCGCACGCGAATTCCGTGTCCACCCGGATTGGCTCAACGGATCGAGGCGGCGATTGCGCGCCGGCCTTTCTGCTTCAAGGATCCACGCTTCTGCTACACACTGCCGCTTTGGCGCCCGTATGTTGGCGGCGCGGCGCTGATCTGCATCTTCCGGCATCCCGCTGTGACCGCCAACAGCATCCTTACCGAGTGCAAGCGTGCCGGGTATCTGAAAGGGGTCAGAATGGACTTCCGGCGTGCGCTCGCTGTTTGGGAAACTATGTACCGGCACGTGCTCGAAGTGCACTATCCGGCCGGGGGTGACTGGCTATTCGTCCATTACGACCAGTTGTTAAACGGCGATACGGTAGCGCGGATTGAAAGCCTGCTCGAAACGAAGGTTGACAGTGCATTCGGCGACCCGGCACTCAAGCGCTCGGCCGGCGCGGGGCGGATCCCGCGCCGTATAAGACGTGTGTACGAGCAGCTCTGCAGGCTAGCGGGCTTTTGAGGCCCCGAGGGTCGCGGCGCCATCGACTGCTCGAACTAAGGCGATGCGATCTAGCAGGGTGCGGAAAAACCTATTCGCTCTATGATAACTCTTTCCGCACCCTGCAATAAAACTGGCTTCTTTCCTTTAGTTCTCCCCCTCGGGGGGAGACTACAGAGAGGGAAAGCAGGCTGCGGAAGGTCCTTTTTCCGCAGCCTGCTAGAGTGACGGTTGGTTCTTCCACGATGAAAGGTCGCGCTGGACCATTTTCTCGAGCGCTTCAATGTCCTGCCGGAAATAGTCGCGCAACAACCGGGCAGTTTCAGGATTGAGCTTTGGAAATACCTCGCCCTGATTGAAGCAATAGCTAAAGAAGAACCCCAGTCGTGCGATCGTCCGGTACATTCGGCGGCGCTCAAGTGCTTTTCGCAGCTCCAGCGCGCGAGCAGCCAAGCGTGGATTGCGGGCGGACCGGTCACGCGGGTTTATTCGCTCTGACGCAACCGCTGACTTCACCAAATCAATTCGCGGCGCATTGATAAACTGGGTGATGTTATCCATAAATCGCTGTGGATCGGTTTCGAGATCTTCCTGAAACACGACCAGCACTCGCTTCGGCCCAAACTTGTCGAACCAGCGCTTCAGGAGGACTGCGTAGTAGCTCGAACTGATCATGTTGCCGGGACCAAATTGCCATCCTAGATGCAACTGAATCGCCTGTTCGAACGACTGCCGTCCTAAATATCCTATTGTCTGGAACATCCGATAGTGCGAATGCGTGCGCTGCACCGGATCGCGCAGCGAGCAGATGATCTTGCAATTCGGCAGATGTTCGAGGATACGTGAGGGGGCCGCGGCGAAATCGAAGTAGTTTGGGTTGATCTCGCCGGCGACCAGGCCAGCCGGATAACCTCTGAAGTGCTTCAGGTACCAATCAATGCCTAGTGAGTACTTAGTCGAGAAAAAATCCGTAGCTTTGGTTCCCCGTGGCAGTCCCACATGATGCTGCAGCACTCGATGCATCCAAGTCGTTGCTGTCCGCGGTGGCCCAATGCCGATAAAGCTCGGCTGCCTCATCCGATCGTCATTGTTCATAACGAAATGATTGAGTTGCAGCCTGGAAATGCTCGGGCTTCCGGAGCCTCGCTAACGCAGGTCGACCGGTATCGCGCCGGATAGAATCGCGCCGTCGAGTGGCGTACGCGGGTGGCTCCGAGCTCGCGTGATCATTTTCTGGGCGTTGGGCCGAGGCAGCAACGTCGCCAGCGCGCGGCGCGCAGCGTCAGCTCTCGGCCGAAAGCGCAGTGCGCAGAACATCGCACGCCGCGCTCCCCTGATGTCGCCGTCCGCAACATAGCGGATGCCGCGCAGGGTCAGCAGCCACGCCAGAGCCTTCGCGTTGCGCCGAATGTAGGCCTCACCCGCCGCGCCCCAGCGCCGGCGCATCTGCCGCGCGAATACGCCGAAGCCTGGTGCATACCTTCGCATCCGTTCCACAAACGGTGTCAATCGGTAAACGACGAGAGGCTCACCGACGTAGTCAAATCTGCCACGTTCCCGTGCTAGCAGCCACAACCAGGTGTCCTCGAACCCGTTCGCCCCTTTGAACTGCTCCCAAAAACCATTGCAGGTCTCGAACGTCTCCCGGCGCATTGTGACTGTACTGGGCAGGATTGGCCACCACCGGTCTAGCAGCTCCTCCATCGAGGGCGCATGCGCGACACCCGCCCTGACATACCCGGAAGCTAACTCGACTCCGTTTCCATCAGCCGGAATGAGATCCGAAAAGACCAGCACGACATCGGGGTCATTAACCAGCGGCGCTACAGTTTTCGCGAGGCGTTCGGGCTTCCAGACGTCATCAGCATCGAGAAAAGCGAGGAAATCGCCACCGGCGGCGGCTACCCCGGCATTACGCGCCGCCGCGAGACCGCGGTTGCGTTGGCGCACGATCTTGATCCCCTCTCTATAGGCGCTCAGGACATCGGAGGTCGCATCGGTCGAGCCATCATCAACTACGACAATTTCACTGGTCCCTTGGAACCGCTGGCAAAGTGCACTGTCGAGTGCGCGGGCCACCGTCGCAGCGCCATTGTAAACCGCCAGAATCGTGGATACCTGAACCCGCCCCATGTTGATGCCGTGAATTCGCTACAACAATGGTATGCTCACCGGGATGATGCAAGTCGTGGTCGTAATACCGGTCTTCAACGGCGCGAACACGATTGGCCGGACGATCGAGAGCGCTCTCGCCCAATGCTTTGACGGCAATTTCGAAATCATTGTAGTCAACGACGGGTCCACTGACGCGACGTCCGAGATGCTCCAGCGTTATGGCCGCAGTATCCGCGTACTGAACCAGCAAAATCGCGGCCCGGCGGTCTCGCGCAATGCCGCGGTGGCACGATCGGATGCTGAATATATCGCATTCCTTGACGCGGACGATGCCTTCGTCCCGGACAAATTGGCGCGTACGGTGCCCAGGCTGGCAAGTGACGCTCGCGCGGCCATGCTCTTCCATGATGCGATCGCGTTGAACGGGGACGGCCAACAAATGGCCCAACCCTACGTCTGGCCGGAGCGGGCGCACGCGCCCTCAATGGATGAGATGCTGGCAAAAATGTGGCCGATCGTGCCCACCACGGTAGTGATGCGGCGCCAGACGTTTGAGGCGTGCGGCGGCTTCAGCGAGGAATTCAAGACGCCAGGCTACGAAGATCCCGACCTCTGGATTCGCGCGCGCGAGCATGGCGATTTTATTTACCTGCCGGAACAGCTGACCTACTACACCCTTATCGAGGCGCGCGCCGAGCGCATGGAGAAATATCTGAACTCGCGAGCGCTGTTCTTTCGCCGGCTGCGGCAACGTTATGGCCATCGTGCGGACGGCATCATCCGGACTACGGTTCGCAGCTACACCAACTGGTTAGGCTACCAGGGACTGTTGGCGATGCGCGCGGGTGACCGGGCGGCGGCGCGCCGCTACTTCGCACGTATTCTTCGCCGCCATCCCACCCATATGAAATCTGCGCTTCGCTACATTAGGACGTTTTTCCCCGCGTCCCTTGCGAGAGCGCTGAGTGGCCGTACCGCCGGCGCCAAACCATGACGAGAAATCGCGCTGAACAATCATTTCGAGTTGTTCGAACTCAGGAGGGAAAAGCTCCGCCGCAAATCGGTCCGAGTTTCTGCCCCGCAAAGGCGGCCGGCGGCGCTGCCGCTTATTCTCATCACGGTTGTTCTTGAGATCTCCCACGCGACGTTGGCCGTGCTGGTGCTGCCGAGGCTGATCGAAGACATGTGCATGGAGATACGGGCCCACCGGCGGAGCTTTACGGTCTGTTCCCAACGCTGGTGCTGAGCGCATTGTCCGACCGCAACGGCCCCGCACCTTGATCTTGCTTGCCAATTTGGACTCGGCCGCGACTACCTGTGAACCCCGATCTCCTCATCCGGTGCGGTAAGAGCTGAACCGAAGTAACTCACATCAGGCTCCTATCTTTGTTTGTGCTGTCAGTCCCGCCCGGCCGGTTACCCGGATGTCACGCATTCCTCGATGACGCATGCCCTGGTCCGCGCCCGGTCGATAAACTTCTCCTCGTCCATGACGACCTGCTCGCCTGAGCCTGGTTTGGAGAGCTGGGTCCTCCATGCGAGATAGGCGGCCCGGTCGGGAAATACCAGTTCTGTCACGACGTCAAAGTCGATCGCGCTGTCTTTCAGATTGAACTCGTCGCCCCGTACAAGGTAGTTGCGTTTATAAACGATGGGAGTGGGCGCTAAACTGCAGATTAGCGGCACGTGGTTCTTCTCGTAGTAGTCGATAAAAGCTTGCGTCTCAAGCTCTTCTCTCTTGCTGAGAAAGCCAAACACCTTCAACATATCGGTACTCCTCCGGTATAAGATTGAATTCACCGCGCAGCACGATCGAGCTCAGCGAAAGTGCGGCATCACCCGCGTCGCAAACCGCTCCATCGACTGTAGCACCTCGCGTTGCTCGAGGCCGCCAAGGTCCACGTATACCCAGAAGTGAGTTACGCCAAACTGTTCCTGCATTAACCCGACTCGTTCCACGCATTGCGCGGGGTCGCCGCAGAGTACTTGAGTAGGATACATGCGCTCCCACGTTATCTGCCGGAGCGCCTCACCCGAGCGCCGCCACGATTCATATTGAGGGCTGGTATACTCCCCGGGGGCGATCAGAGAACCCACAAAATGCATATAGCGCATATAATGGGATTCCCATTTTTGGCACGCGAGCTCCGGGCTGTCGTCGACGAAACTATGGTAGCCGGCGACAATCTCGAGGTTGTCAGGCGAGTGTCCAGAGCGCAGCAGGGTTTCCTTGTAGAGTTGCACGTTCTCCTTCAGGGCGCTGCGGGATTGAATGAATGGCGCCAGCAGAATCGAATGACCCTTCTCGCCGGCGGCGACGAATGACTCCGGACTGACCGCCGCAGCCATGAAAATGGGTGGGGATGGTTTCTGCAGCGGCCGCGGCAGGACAGTAACATCATTCGCCTGGTAGAATTGCCCTTTGTAGGAGAAGGTAGGCTGCTGCCATGCCCGCTCGATCAGTTCCAGGCTTTCGTTGAAGCGCTCGCGGCTTTCGCTCATCGATTGATTGAAGCCGTCGTAAGTAGCCTTGATAAAGCCGCGGCCGACGCCGAAATCCAAACGCCCGCCGCTCAACAGGTCCACCAGGGCATAATCTTCCGCCAACCGAATCGGATCGTGGTGCGGCAGGAGCACGATCGCGGTACCGATCCGGAGCTTTTTCGTGCGTTGGGCGACGGCTGCCGCGACAATCTGCGGTGCCGGGCAAATGTAGCGGCAGAAATGGTGCTCACCGAGCCAGATCGAATCGAAGCCTAATTGCTCTGCATAGCTCACTTCCTCAAAGAAGTTCTTGTAATACTGTTCCTCGGAGCAATCCTCGGCGTAGTGATCGAACAGAGTTAGCACACCAAATTTCACTGCATCACCTCCATGCGTGCGGCGCTCGAACCTCGGCCTAGGTTAGCTGCGGCCACGCAGGATGACAAAGGCGCTCGCATGGGAGTCCAGCGTCTGGCGAACGCGCGAGCGGCTATCGCGCAGGCGATGTTTGGTAACAGGCTCGCAGTTTTGAATCGCGCGGAGAGAAGCGCGATGCGTCACCAGCGGGGCGGACCGAAGCCGTATTAGGTATCCGTGACCTAGCCAAAATCCGAACATCGCCGGTGAGTGCGCGGGAGGCTGCCCGAAGCCGATGCTTCGTAACAAGCTCTCAGTCACGACAAGGCGAGCGCTTAGAACGGTTTGAGGAAAACCAGCAAAAGTGTCCCCAGCAGCAATAGACTTACCAGCCCGTGCATAATCGAAAATTCACGGCGGGTCGCATCGAGCGGCGCCTCTTCAAGCGC
>Ga0137391_10001100_pt1 | contig 19493 bp, 14 predicted proteins | sample 15con2h24BmetaG_FD_101399 | JGI IMG/M metagenome (GOLD analysis project Ga0137391, IMG submission 101399) | Vadose zone soil microbial communities from Angelo Coast Range Reserve, California, USA - 15con2h2.4B metaG | ecosystem: Environmental > Terrestrial > Soil > Vadose zone > Saprolite...
GCCCAGCTCCCCACCCCGCTGCTGCCCCAGGAGGTCCAACGCCAGGGCCTCGTCATCCGAAAAAAGACGGCGGCGCTCCTCCAGATCGTCACCATCTATTCGCCCAAGAACACGCACGACGCGCTCTACCTCAACAATTACGCGACGATCAATATCGTTGATCCGCTGGCGCGCATCCGCGGCGTCGGCCAGGCATCGCTGTTTGGCCCGCTCGATTATTCGCTGCGGCTCTGGCTCGATCCCGACCGGCTGACCGCTTTGAGCCTGACGCCGGCCGATGTGGTTACGGCCGTGCAGGCGCAGAACGTCCAGGCGGCGCTTGGCCGCATCGGCTCCGCGCCGACGCCGCAGACGCGGCAATTCCAGCTCACGATCAAGACCGAAGGCCGGCTCACGCGGACCGACGAGTTCCAAAACATCATCGTGCGCGCAAATCCCGATGGGTCGGTCGTGCGCGTCAAGGACGTGGCGCGCGTCGACCTGGGCGCGAAAACTCAGGAGCGCCACAGCCGGTACAATGGAGCGCCGACCGCGGCCATCGGCATCTACCAGTCGCCGGGCGCCAACGCCGTCGAGGTGGCGCGCCACGTGCGTGAGACGATGGATCAGTTGAAGCAGCGCTTCCCGGATGATGTCGCGTACGACGTGTTCTGGGACAACACGGTGTTCGTGACATCGACCGTCGAGGAGGTCATCCGGACGCTGGCGATCGCCTTCGTCCTGGTGGCGATCGTTGTCTTTCTCTTTCTCGGCAAGCTGCGCACGACCTTAATTCCGCTCGTCGCCGTCCCGGTGTCGATCATCGGGACATTCGCCGTCATGCTGATCATCGGCTATTCCGCCAATACGGTGTCGCTGCTGGCGCTCGTTTTGGCCATTGGTATCGTCGTGGACGATGCGATCGTCGTTATCGAGAACGTCGAGCGGGTGATCGAGGAGGAGCCCGAGCTATCGATTGCAGCGGCGACCAAGAAGGCGATGGCAGAAATCACTGGGCCGATCATTGCCATCACGCTCGTCCTTCTATCGGTGTTCGTGCCGGTGGCGTTCATTCCCGGCATCAGCGGCCAGCTCTTCCGTCAGTTCGCGGTCGCCGTGTCGACGTCGATGGTCATCTCCGCGATCAACGCCCTGACGCTCAGCCCGGCCCTGTGCTCGGTGCTGCTGAATCGTGGCGGGGCGCGACGCGGACCCATGCACTACGTGCTGAACGCCATCGATGGGATGCGCGATGGTTATGTGTTCCTGGTGCGTCGCCTCGTCCGGGTCGCGGTATTCGGTCTCGTCGCGGTGGCGGGCGTCGCAGTCGTCTCTTTCGGCGTTTTCAGGATCACCCCGCAAGGCTTCCTGCCGGCCGAAGACCAAGGCGCTTTTTTCGCGGCCATGCGGCTACCCGAAGGCGCCTCGGTCAATCGCACCGAGGATCTCGTCGCGCAGGTCGAAAACATCATCCGGCCCATACCCGGCGTGCAGGGTGTCTTGTCGGTCGTCGGCCTCAACTTCATCGATTATGTCGCTTCATCGAACCAGGCTTTCTTTGTCATTCGCCTCAAGCCGTACGCCGACCGTATCGACGCTGCACAACACGCGGAGGCCATTATTGCGCGCCTGAGACCGCAGCTAGCCGCGATCCAGGGCGCCATCGTGTTCCCGTTCAACCTGCCGCCGATCCTCGGGCTCGGTAACACGGGCGGATTCCAGTACGTGCTCGAGGCGCTCCAGGGCCAGCCGCCTACCGAGGTCGCGGCGGTGCTGCGCGGCCTGGTGGTCACCGCCAACCAGCAGCCCGAGCTCGCCGGCGTCTTCAGCACCTTCGCCGCCGACACGCCGCAGGTCTTTCTCGAGATAGATCGCGACAAGGCACAGGTGCTGGGCGTGAAGATCAGCGACATCTTCAACGCGCTGCAGTCGACCCTCGGCGGCTTCTACGTCAACGATTTCAATCTGTTCGGCCGTACCTGGCAGGTCAATGTCCAGGCTGATTCGCGGTTCCGCGACGCGATCGAGGACATCTACCGGGTCTATGTCCGCGGCAACAGGGGCGCCATGGTGCCGATCCGGGCGCTGGCACAGGCGCATCTGGTCCAGGGGCCGCAGGCGGTGATCCGCTATAACGGCTTCCGCGCCGCTGTCATCAACGGCGCGCCCAAGCCTGGTTTCAGTTCCGGCCAGGCCCTGGCGGCGATGGAGCGGATCTCGGCCACGACCCTGCCGACCGGATACAGCTTCGAATGGACTGGCACCGCCCTGCAGGAGAAGGCGGCTAGCGGCCAGACCGGCATCGTGCTCGGCCTCGCCGTGCTGTTTGCCTATCTCTTCCTGGTGGCGCTTTACGAAAGCTGGAACATTCCGGTGCCCGTGCTGCTGTCGGTCAGCGTCGGCGTCCTCGGCGCGATTGGGGCCGTCGCGTTGTCAGGGCTCGCCTTTGACGTCTATGCCCAGGTCGGGCTCGTCGTGCTGGTCGCGCTTGCGGCCAAGAACGGAATCCTGATCGTTGAGTTTGCCGTCGAACAACGGCGCCACGGCAAGTCGATCCTGGAGTCGGCAGTCGAAGGCGCGCGCCTGCGCTTCCGGCCGGTGATGATGACCAGTTTTGCATTCATCTTCGGCCTTCTGCCGCTGGTTATCGCCGAGGGGGCCGGCGCCCTCAGCCGACGGGCGGTGGGCACGCCGGTGTTCGGGGGCATGATCGCCGCGGCGCTGTTCGGGATTTTCGTGATCCCGATGCTCTACGTCGTCTTCCAGTGGGTACGCGAGCGGACAGCGCGCCGCGGCCTGATGCCCGAGGAGTTCATGCGAGACAGGCGGCGATCGCCGCGGTGAGCGCTTCGCGGATTTCGCGGTCGTCGGTGATCGGCAGGACGATCGCCGCCTGAAGTGCCGCCTCGAATCCGATCCCGGCGGCGATCAGTCGCGCCGCGTGGATGAGCATGCGTGTCGAGGCGCCTTCCTCAAGGCCCTGGCCGCGCAGATTGCGCGAACGCTGCGCGACAGCAATGAGACGATCGGCGGTCTCGCCATCGGTCCGCGCCTCGCGGGCCACGATCTCGGCCTCGATCTCGGGCCGCGGGTAGGCGAAGTCAATAGCGATGAAGCGCTGCCTATGCGGCAGATACGCCGGCGACTCTCGTTGTCGATCTCCAATGTGCCGTTAACCGCACCACCATTCTTGTTGCCCTTCGAGGGCGCACACGACATTGCGAGCGCCGCCCGTTCCCGGGGGTCAAGGCGCCAAGTTTTTCTGCAAGGCTTGACAATCTGACCGATTCCAACCTCCAATATGCACAAAAGTGCAGTCGATGAACTAAAATTCCATCGAGCTTACGATCACGAGGAAACGCTCAGCGTGCAGGGAAACGACCGCAGCCTAGCCGCCCGCGCCGCGTGGCTGTCATTCATCGGTGGCCATACCCAGGAAGAGATCGCCCGCAAGCTGGGGCTCTCTCGGGTCAAGATCAATCGCCTGATCGCCGAGGCGACAGAAGCCGGGCTGGTGCGTGTCTTTGTCGAAGGTACGGCCGCCGAATGCGTGGCGCTTGAAGATCGGATCGCCACGCATTGGGGTCTCGACTTTTGCAGCGTCTCCCCGACCGTCGACGAGGGTTCGCTGCCGCTGCGCACCTTGGCGGCGGCCGGCGCGCTCTACTTGCATGGCGTGCTCGAGCGCGGCGCGGCGCGGATGATCGGCATCGGTCACGGCCGCACACTCGACGAGATCGTCAAATATCTGCCGCGCGTGTCGCGGCCTGATGTGCGCTTCGTGTCGCTGCTCGGCAGCCTGACGCGCCACGCCGCAGCCAATCCATTCGACGTGATCCATCGCTTGGCCGAGGTCACGGGCGCCGAATGCTACTACATGCCGGCGCCGTTCTTCGCCGACAGCGTCGCCGACAAGAAAGTGCTTCTCGCGCAGAAGAGCCTCAAGGACGTGTTCTCGCTGGCGCGTGCGGCGGAGCTCTACATCGTCGGCATCGGCGAGATCGGCTCGCAGGCGCACATGCTGTCGACCGGCATGATCACCGGTAGGGAGTACCGCGAAGCAAAGCTGGCCGGCGCCGTCGGTGAGGTGCTGGGCCGATTTCTCGACAAGAACGGGCGTCCTGTCACCGCCGAGATCAACGACCGGGCGGTAGCGATTCAGCTGGAGGAAATCAGGGGAAGGCCGGTCACGGCAATCGCCGGCGGCGCTGCCAAGGCGCAGGCGATCACCGCAGTATTGGAAAGCGGCGTGATTAACGGCCTGATCACCGACGAAACGACGGCAAAAACCATTGTCGAGACGGTCGATGACGTGAGGATTGCGACTGGTTTGCACAAGGTCAGAAGATAATCATCAAGGGCAAGAGGGAAGGAGACACCACGATGTTCGATAAAGGGCGTGATCTAGCGGCCGCTTTCGTCCGAAAGCAGGTGGGTCGGCGCGAGTTGATGCGGCAGGCAAGCCAGCTTGGCCTCGGCATCGCGGCGACCAGTTTCTTAGTCAATCAGGCGATGACATCGGCACTCGCCGCGGATTTCGACTGGAAGAAATTCAACGGAACGAAGCTGAAGCTGCTGTTGAACAAGCATCCTTATGTCGATGCGATGATCGCCGACATCGACAATTTCAAGACGCTCACCGGCATGAGCGTCACTTACGACGTCTTCCCCGAAGACGTCTATTTCGACAAGGTGACTGCCGCGCTCTCGTCCAGCTCGAGCGAGTACGATGCCTTCATGACCGGTGCCTACATGACCTGGACCTATGGCCCGGCCGGCTGGATCACCGACCTCAACGAGTACATCAAGAATCCCGCGAAGACGAACCCCAACTACAACTGGAGCGATGTGTTGCCGGGTTTGCGCGCCTCGACAGCTTGGAATGGCGTTCCGGGCGGCGAGCTCGGCTCGGCCGACGCCAAGCAATGGTGCGTGCCGTGGGGCTATGAGCTCAACAACATATCCTACAACAAAAGGATGTTCGACAAGGTCGGTGTCGAGCCGCCGAAGAACATGGAAGACCTGGTGGCGGTAGCGGCGAAGCTCACCAAGGACGCCGGCGGCCCCTATGGCGTAGGCGTTCGCGGCTCGCGTTCCTGGGCAACGATCCATCCCGGCTTCCTTTCGGCCTATTCGAATTTCGGCCAGCGAGACTTCACGGTTGCCGGCGGCAAACTGAAGGCGGCGATGAACACGCCCGCGTCAAAGGCATTCCATAAGCTCTGGGTGAAGCTGATCCAGGACTCGGGGCCGAAGAACTGGTCGACCTATACTTGGTATCAGGTCGGCACTGACCTCGGTGCCGGCGCCTCGGCCATGATCTTCGACGCCGACATCCTTGGCTATTTCATGAATGGCGGCGACAACAAGGAGAAGACCAATATTCACTATGCGCCCTTCGCGGCCAACCCGGCAGCGTCGGCGCCGACGCCGAATGTGTGGATCTGGTCGCTGGCGATGTCCAGCTTCTCCAAGAACAAGGACGCGGCCTGGTACTTCATCCAATGGGCATCTTCGGTCGAGCATGACCTGTTCGGTGCCCGCAAGATGGATTTCGTGAACCCGGTGCGGGCATCGGTCTGGAAGGATCCAGATTTCCGCTCCCGCATCGACAAGTCCTATCCCGGGTACCTCAATCAGCACGACACTTCAGTGCCAGGGGCCAAGATCTACTTCACGGCCCAGCCGTTGTTCTTCGACCTCACTACCCAATGGGCGGAGACGCTGCAGAAGATGGTTGCCAAGGAAGTGCCGGTCGATGACGGCCTCGACCAGCTTGCGGCGAGCGTCGACAAGAAGCTGAAGGACGCCGGGCTCGCCGGCTGACCCTCAGCGTATGGCGAAGGCGGCTCGGCGACCCGCCGGGTCGCCTCGTCAGTCGAGGCAAGACTGCGAGTTCTCTACTGTTGTGCGTGAGAACATGAGAGCGGCAACGACATCACCCCCGACGATCCGGTCGGTGACCGGGAGCGCCAGCAGGCGGCGGCTGTTGCGCGGCGCCTTGCCTTATGTTCTCAGCCTGCCGGCGTTGCTCGTCTGTGTCGGTATTCTGATTCCGTTCTTCACAGCGATGTACTACTCGCTACTGCGCTTCCGGCTCAGCCTGCCGATGATGAAGGGGTTCATCTGGTTCGACAACTACATCGCCTTCCTAAGCGATGCGGCGTTCTGGAACACTGTCTCGATCTCACTGACCTACGCCTTTCTGACGGTGGTCATCGAACTGGTCCTGGGACTGGGGATAGCGCTCCTGCTGGTGCGGCCAACGCGCCTCAACAACGCCGCATCGATCCTCCTGCTGCTGCCGCTGATGACGGCGCCGGCGCTGGCGGCGCTGATGTGGAAGCTGATGACCAATCCCAATTTCGGTATCCTCAGCTATCTCGTGAGCCTGGCCGGGCTGACGGATTTCAGATGGGCGTCGGATCCGAAGACGGCGCTGCTCACCGTTACTCTCGTCGATGTCTGGGTCTATACCCCGTTCATCATGATCCTCCTCCTTGCCGGTTTGCGTTCGCTCCCGAAGCAGCCATTCGAGGCAGCTTCTCTGGATGGCGTTCCCCGCTCTTTCGTGTTCTTCCGCATCACGCTGCCGATGCTCATGCCCTACATCATCACGGCGACGTTGTTTCGCCTGCTCGACTCCATTCAGCAGTTCGACATCATCTATTCGATGACCCAGGGCGGCCCGGGGGACCGGCTGATGGTCTTCCAGGTCCAGGCGTATCTGGAGTTCTTCCAATACACCAATGTCGGCCGCTCAGCGGCATTGATGATCGTTCTCTGGGCCATCACCTACGGCCTCTCGAACATCTTCATCAAGCATTGGCTGAAGCTGCGCGAACGTGCGCGCAGCCTGGCCTGAGGCGGGTTCATGGAACGCATGTCGAGATTCGAACGAGCGCTCCGTGGCGTGCTGATCGCCCTGGTGCTCGTCTTCTTCCTGTTCCCGATCTTCTGGATCCTGCTCATGTCGTTACAGACCAACGACCAGATCCTGCGGATACCGCCGAGCCTATTGTTCGAACCGACACTGACGAATTACGCGGCGCTCCTCACCGGACGGCTGGAGACCGCGGCGGGAAACCTCGACATCGCCTTCATGCGCAACCTCGGCAACAGTCTCCTGTTGTCGATCTGCGCGGTGCTGCTGTCGCTGGCGCTCGGCGTTCCGGCGGCTTACGCCTTTGCCCGCTTCAAGTTCAGGCTGGGCGAGAACATCGCCTTCACGCTCCTGTCCTTTCGCTTCGCGCCGCCGCTGCTCGTGCTCCTGCCGCTCAGCCTCTATTTCAAGCAGCTCGGTTTGACCGACACCTATGTCGGGCTCGTATGGGTCTACCAGCTGATCTGCCTGCCGCTCATATTGTGGATCGTTCGCGGCTATTTCGAGGATATCAGCCCGGATATCGAGCATGCCTATCGCATTGCCGGACATTCCTGGTGGCAGAGCTTTCGGCGGATTGCCATCCCGCTGGCCAAGCCCGGCATCGCCGCCGCCGGTCTTTTGGCTTTCATTTTCGCCTGGAACAACTTCGTCTTTGCCTTGATCCTCGCTTCGGCGGACAAGCAACCGGTGACGGTCGGTGCGCTCGCGTTTGTCACCGCCTCGGGGATTCAATACGGCCAGATCGCGGCGGCGATCGTGCTCTCGGTGACGCCGACGCTGGCGTTGGCGCTGTACGCGCAGCGCTACCTGGTCGAGGGCCTCTCGCTCGGCGCGGTGAAGGGTTGAACCATGGTCCGCCTCGATTTGAAGAACCTCGCCAAAAGCTTCAAGGCTACCAAAATTCTCGACGACGTCTCGCTCTCGGTCGAGGCCGGGGAGATCGTTGCGGTGCTCGGACCGTCGGGGACGGGCAAGACGGTGCTGCTGCGGATCGTCGCCGGTGTCGAGGATCCCGATGGTGGAAACGTGATCATCGATGGCGAAGATATGACGGATGTCGCGCCGGACCGCCGCGGCGTCGGCATGGCCTTCCAGAATTTCGCCTTGTTTCCGCATCTGACGACATTCGACAATATCGCGAGCCCGCTATCGGCGCGGCGCATACCGCAGGATCAGGTGGTGCAGCGCGTCAAGTCGATCGCGCACATGCTCAAGATCGATCATGTGCTGGGTCACGCGCCGCGCGAGCTCTCGAACGGACAGAAACAGCGTACGGCTCTGGCTCGCGCGCTGGTCGCCGCGCCCAAGGTGCTTCTGCTCGACGATCCGCTACGCAATGTCGATGCGAAGCTGCGCTATGAGATGCGGCTGGAGCTGCCACGCCTCTTGCGGACCTTCGATGCGGCCGTCATCTACGTGACGCAGGACTATAAAGAGGCCATGGCGCTGGGCGATCACATCGCGGTCCTGCGCGGCGGCCGAATCGAGCAATGGGCGCCGCCGTCGACGGTCTATCGCGAGCCGGCCTCGATCGATGTGGCAAGACTGTTCGGCGATCCAACCATCAACCTTCTGCCCTGCCGGCTCGATCGGGACGGCAATGGCGTCAGTGTCAAGCTTCTCGGTCGCAATGTGGCGCTGTCGCCAGCCTATACCCACGCCGCCGGGCGGGAGCTGATCGCCGGATTGCGGCCTGAGCATATCACCGTCGACGACGCGTCCGTGCGCGACGCCATTCCGTTCGCGCTCGAAGCCGTGATGCCGGTCAATGTACGCAGCGTGCTCTATCTGCGCGGTCCTGCCGGCGAGGAGCTGCTTGCGACGGTCGGCGAAACCGAGGCAGCGCGATTTGGACGAGGCCATCGCCAGGTATGGGGAGCGCTGGTGCCAAGCGAGATTCTGTTCTTCGACGCCGGAAGCGGGCGCCGTGTTGCGCCGCAGGCAGATTGACGAGCGACCCGATGGCGGATCTCGTTCTCGACAATGTATCGAAGACCTACCGGCCACGCGGCAAGCCCGCAGTGACGGCCGTCAAAGGGGTCGATCTCGATGTCGGGGACGGCGAGATCGTCGCGTTGCTGGGCTCTTCCGGTTGCGGCAAGACCAGCATGCTGCGGATGATCGCCGGCTTCGAAGAGGTGACGCATGGCGCCATTCGGATCGCTGGACGCGCGGTGCATGCGCTCCCCCCGGCGGAACGCGATGTTGCGATGGCGTTTGAGGGCTATTCACTCTACCCGCCCCTCAAGGTGCGCGAAAATATCGGATTCGCACTGCTGCGTAACCGCTGCTCGAGCGGCAACATCGACACCCGGGTGCGCCAGGTCGCCGAGTTGCTGGAGATCACTGACATCCTGGATCGCTACCCGGCGGTCATTTCGGCCGGCCAGCAGCAGCGTACCAGCCTGGCTCGGGCCCTGATTCGCCGCGCGCCGGTCTCACTCTTGGACGAGCCGATGTCGCAGCTTGAGCCACAATTGCGGGCGATCTTGCGGGCGCGGCTCAAGGACTATTTGATCGAGCATCGGATGACGACGGTGTTCGTCACTCATGACCAGACCGAGGCGATCGCGCTGGCCGACCGCATCGCCGTCATGGAGCTCGGCGAGTTGCAGCAATTCGGCACTCCAGCCGAAATCAAGGAACGGCCGGCCAATCTTTTCGTCGCGAGCTTCATCGGCGAACCGCCGATGAATATCTTCGACGCGATCATCACAACTGGGCAAGACGGTCCGGGCATGGCCGTTCTCGGCCCGTCCGGCGAGACGGCATTTCGTCTGCCGGTTTGCCCGGCCGGGATGACAGGCGACGAGCCGGCTGATACCACCGCGGAGCGGCGCGTTCGCATTGGCATTCGACCGCATCTGATCGAGATCGGCGTCGCCAGAGGCCACGACGTCATGGCGCGCGTCGCCTCCAACCACTGGCTGGGCGATCAGAGCCACATTTGCCTCGACGTCGGCGGCTGTTCCGTCGTCGGCGTGGCGGATCGGCCGATCGCGGCGCGGCAGGGCGAGATGCTGCCGATTCGCTTACCGCCGGCGGCGTTGCACCTGTTTGCTGCCGGCTCTGGGCTTGCGCTCGCGCATGGTCTGGCGACCGTCCGAGGCGCACGACAAGGCATTCAGGCGTGACCCGCGATCTGATCATTGCCGTGGATGCCGGGACGTCGGTCATCAAGGCGCTCGTCTTCGATCTGGACGGAAGGCAGCTTGGCGCCACGACACGGCCGAACTTTTACCAGACCGGTCCAGACGGCGCGGTCGAGCAGGACATGGCACGGACCTGGTGGGATACGATCGCTGTCCTGCACGCGCTTGCCGAGACGACGAGCCAATTGGCCGATCGCGTTGCCGCGCTTGCGATCACTGGTCAGGGAGATGGTACCTGGCTGGTCGATGCAGCCGGACAGCCAGCAGCGCCCGCCTGGCTGTGGCTCGACTCGCGCGCCGCTCGGATCGTCGACGAGCTCGAGGTCAATGGCGTGCGGCGGCGGATGTACCGCCATACCGGCTGCGGGCTCGCCGCCTGCAATCAAAGCAGCCAGCTGGTCTGGCTGCAGCGCCATGCGCCTGACGTGCTGGATCGTGCGGCCACGGCGCAGCACTGCAAGGACTGGCTTTATCTCGGGCTGACCGGCGTGCGCGCGACCGATGTCTCGGAGGGCGTCTTCACCTTCGGCGACTTTCGCTCGCGACGCTATGTTCCGGACATTCTCGATTGGCTCGACATCGGCGCGCGTCGGCTGCTGCTGCCAGAGTTGGTCGATGGCAGCAAGACGACTCATGCTCTAACCAACGCTGCGGCGACGCTGACCGGATTGCCGTCCGGCCTGCCAGTGGCGCTTGGCAGCGTCGATGTCGTGTGCTCCGCTTTGGGTGGCGGGCTCTACGAGCCAGGCCGATCGGTCGGTTGCTCGATCGTCGGCTCGACCGCTATGCACATGCGCCTCGTGCCGGATGCGGCGCTCCTCGAGCTTGCTCCCGAGCCGGGCGGCTACCTGATGGCTTTTCCGGTGCCTGACATGGTTGCGCAAATGCAGTCGAATCTGGCGGCGACGCTGAACATCGACTGGATCGTCGGGGTCGGCCGCGAGGCGGCACGTGTTCTGGGAACTGAAGTCGGCCAGGGCGAAGCGCTTGCCGCCTTCGACGCGCGTGTCCTCGATACCGACCCCGGCCACGTCCTGTTTCATCCCTATATCCATGAGGCGGGCGAGCGCGGGCCTTTCGTCAACGCCGCAGCGCGTGCGCAGTTCATCGGGCTGTCAAATCGAACCGGCTTTGCCGGTCTGCTGCGCGCCGTCTATGAGGGACTCGTCCTTGCCGCGCGTGACTGTTATGCGACGATGGGGGAGCTGCCAGGCGAGATTCGGATCGCCGGCGGCGCCGCGCGTTCCAAAGCGCTGAAGGTCCTGCTGGCGAGCGCCTTGGGCGTGCCAGTGCGCGAAAGCGCGCGAGAGGAGGCGGGAGCAGCCGGTGCGGCAATGATGGCGGCGGTGGCGATCGGCGTCTTCCCCGATATGGCGGCGGCGGTCACCAAATGGGTGTCACCGACCCTGCGCGGCACGGTTCTGCCCGACCCGGTGCTCAAGGCGCATTATGACAAGATGTTTCCGATCTATGTGAAGGCCCGGCAGGCCATGCCGCCACTGTGGGCAGATCTCGCGGCCACCCGGCAAGGGAGTTGCCATTGAGCAAGCGTGAAATTGCCGTGATTGGCGACAAATTCATGAAAGCATCGGCGTTTACCGATGCCCTATCCAAAATCGCCGACGTCGACGCCCGTGTCCGCACCTTCGAGCTTCCGTGGCCGGATGAGCCCATGCGTCACGGCTATCTCGACGGCGGCCTGCCTGGTTTGCGCGAATATCTCGGCGATCCCGACCAGATCGTCGGCTTCGTCGATGGCGCAGAAATCCTCATCAACCACCTGGCCCCGATCACCGATGCGATGCTCGATCGCCTGCCGGCGTTGCGACTGATTGCGGTATCGCGCGGCGGGCCCGTAAACATCGATGTCGCTGCCTGCAAGGCGCGAAACGTTCAACTCGTCAACACGCCGGGGCGCAACGCTTCGGCCGTCGCCGAATTCACGATTGGCGCAATTCTCGCCGAGACCCGCCTCATCCGCGCCGGACATGAGGCGCTGCGGCAGGGTGTGTGGCGCGGCGAGCTCTATCGCTTCGACATGATCGACGCCGAATTATCGGAGATGACGGTCGGCATTATCGGCTACGGCAATATCGGCACGCGCGTGGTCAAGCTGCTGAAGCCCTTCGGATGCCGCATCCTGGTCAGCGATCCGTACAAGGACCTATCGCAGAATGACCGCGCGGACGGGGTGCGCCTGGTCGATCTAGAGACGCTTCTGGCGGACAGCGACATCGTCAGCCTGCATGCCCGCGTGAGTGAAGAGACTCAAGGCTTCCTGGCGGCACCGCAATTCGCCCGAATGAAGCAAGGGTCCTATTTCATCAATACCGCACGAGGGCCGATGGTCGACTACGACGATCTCTATCTGGCCTTGACGTCGCGCCATTTGCGGGGGGCGATGCTGGAGACATTCTGGCTCGAGCCGCCGCCGCCCGACGCGCCCTTGCTCAAGCTCGATTGCGTCACGCTCACGCCTCACATCGCGGGCGCTTCGACGACAACCGTGCGGATTGCCGCCCGGATGATTGCCGAGGAGATCCGCCGCTATGCGGCCGGCGAGCCGCCCTTGAACCCGTGCTGAAGGACAGGCATGCATGAAGAAACAAGAGCTCGAGCTGCGGCAGGGTATCGTCAAATCGTGCCGCTCGATGAACGCGCTGGGGATCAACCAGGGCACTTCGGGCAATATCAGCGCGCGGTTCGGCGACGTCATGCTGATTACTCCGTCGGGCGTACCTTATGAAGAGATGACACCGAAGGACATTGCCGCCATGCCGCTGGACGGCGCGTATGGCAGCTGGAAGGGGGCCTTGGAGCCGTCCTCCGAATGGCGTTTCCATCTCGATATCATGCGGTCGCGGCCGGATGTCGGCTCGGTCGTCCACACGCACAGCACTTACGCCACCTCGCTTGCGATTTGCGGCAAGGAGATCCCGGCGATCCACTACATGATCGCGGCGGCGGGCGGCCCGACCATCCGCGTGGCGCCCTATGCGACTTACGGCACGAAGGAATTGTCGGACCATGCGCTGCAGGCGCTGGAAGGGCGGACCTGCTGCTTGCTCGGCAATCATGGCGTCATCGCCACCGGGGCAAACCTGAAGCGCGCGATGTGGCTGGCGGTCGAGGTCGAGACGCTGGCCAGGCAGTATTCCCTGTCGCTCATGATCGGTGGCGGGTCGATCCTTTCCGACGCCGAGATCAGCCACGTTGTCGAGCGCTTCAAGAATTATGGACCGCGGTCCAAGCCGACGGCTTCGGTGAAACCGCTGCGAAGGACAGCGCCCGCAAAGCGGCCGGCGGCGTCTGCCGGTCGACGCAATCGCTAGATCGCACAGCATTTCGCGTGCGAGCGACGGATCGCAAGCATCGGCAACAGATGGACATCGTTGATATTCTGGTCATCGGCGGCGGAATCAACGGCGCCGGCATCGCCCGCGACGCGGCGGGCCGCGGCCTGTCGACCATCCTCTGCGAGCGGGACGACCTGGCGCAGGGAACCTCGTCGCGCAGCGGCAAGCTGATCCACGGCGGCTTGCGGTATCTCGAATATTGCGAATTTCGTCTCGTGCGCGAGGCGCTCGTCGAGCGCGAGGTCCTGCTTCGCGCGGCACCGCATATCATCTGGCCGATGCGGTTCGTGTTGCCGCACAGTCCGGAGCAGCGGCCGGCCTGGCTGGTCCGGCTTGGCCTCTTTCTCTATGACCATCTCGGCGGCAGGCGGAAGCTCGCGTCGACTCGCGCGATCGACCTCAGGCGCGAGGCCGAGGGAAGGCCGATCCGCGACGACTATCGCAAGGCGTTCGAGTATTCCGATTGCTGGGTCGATGATGCGCGGCTGGTGGTCCTGAACGCGCTTGATGCCCAGCAGCGCGGCGCCGAGATTCTGACCAGAACCGCGGCGATCTCTGCGCGGCGCGAGGGGGCGCATTGGCGCGTCCTACTCGACGACCGTCGGCATCACGGGCAACGGGTCGTGCTGGCGCGCTGCGTAGTCAATGCCACTGGACCCTGGGTCGAGGATGTCCTCACCGGAGTCGACGGCGCGCGCAGCGACCGCCGGGTGCGGTTGGTCAAGGGCAGCCACCTCGTCACCCGAAAATTCTGGGACGGCGAGCAGGCATATCTGCTGCAGAACAGCGACAAGCGGGTGATCTTCGTCAATCCCTATGAGGGCGATCTGGCGCTCATCGGCACCACGGATATCCCGGTTGACGGCAAGCCCGAGGACGCAGCGATCGACGATGGCGAGATTACCTATCTGCTCGACGTTGTTGCCCGTTACTTCCGCGACCCGCCTACCCGCGGCGATCTCGTGCATACATTTTCCGGCGTGCGCCCCCTTTACGACGATAAGGCGCAGAACCCATCGGCGGTCACGCGCGATTACATCTTTGACATCGACCCGAGATCCGCTCAGCCAGGTGTGGCTCCCGTCCTGTCGATCTTCGGCGGTAAGATTACGACCTATCGGAAGCTGGCCGAGCACGCTTTGGAAAAGCTGAAATTCTCTTTCCCGAACATGGGAGCCGCCTGGACGGCGACGCAACCGCTTCCCGGCGGCGACATCCCGGAGGCCGCGTTCGAGCCATGGTTTGCGGAATTCAAATCGCGCCGGCCGTGGCTGCCGAAAGACCTCGCTTATCACTATGCGCGCCTTTATGGCACGCGTGCCGATGCGCTGCTCGGTGGTGCCGCCGCCATGAGTGATCTCGGGCGGCATTTCGGCGCACGACTTTATGAGCGTGAAGCGCTGTACTTGAGGCAGACGGAGTGGGCGGATACGGCGGACGACATTCTGGAGCGCCGGACCAAGCACGGCTTGCATCTGAACGCCGAGGAGCGGGCGAGCTTCGCGACGTGGCTTGTCGGGATCACCGATGCGGACATCCAATCCGACAGCGCGGTCTCGCGGTCACCCGCGGCTGGCGGGGCGCGGTAAGGAACCGTATCCCATGACCGCGGAACTCTTCCTCGGTATCGACGCGGGCACCAGCGGGGTCCGTGCCTGTGCGATCAACAGGATGGAGGAGGTTGCCGGCATTGCGATGACGGCGATGCCGCTGCCGATGCAAGATGGAGCGAGGGTCGAGCAGGAGGCGGATATCTGGTGGGATGCCGTCGCCGAGACGATCCGCTCGCTGGGCGGATCGGTCGATCTGTCGGCCGTCAGACGGATCGCGATTGACGGCACCTCCGGAACGCTGCTGCTGGCGGCTGCCGATGGACAACCTTGCTCCCGTGGCTTGATGTACAACGATGCTCGAGCGACAGGCGAAGCGGCGCGGATCAAGACCATTGCACCCGCGGAGAGCGGCGCCCACGGCGCCACCGCCGCCGCTGCCAAACTGCTGCACCTTCTTCGCGACGGGGTGCCGGCGAAAGCCCGCCATGCCGTTCATCAGGCCGACTGGATCGCCGGTCGGCTCGCGGGCCGCTTCGGCTTCAGCGACGAAAATAACGCTTTGAAACTGGGCTATGACCCTGTTGCCCGCCTATGGCCTGCTTGGATGGATGAAATCGGCGTGCCGCGCGGTCTGATGCCCGAAGTGCTGGTTCCAGGTACGCTGCTCGGTCCGATCGACCGGAACGTGGCCACGGCACTGGGGCTCTCGGCGCGAGCCGAAATTTGCATCGGCACCACGGACGGCGTCGCCGCGTTTATCGCGACGCGCGCCGCCGAGATCGGGGATGCGGTGACGTCGCTCGGCTCTACCCTCGTCGTGAAGCTGCTGTCGAACCAGCCGATCTTCGCGGCGCAGCAAGGTGTCTACAGCCATCGCTTGGGCGACCGCTGGCTGGTCGGGGGCGCGTCGAACAGTGGCGGCGGAGCGCTCTTGGCGCACTTCACGGCGGCGCAGATGGCGGCATTGAGCGGCCGACTAGACCCGGGGCGACCGACCGGCCTCGACTATTATCCGTTGCCCGCACCGGGTGAGCGATTTCCGATCGCCGATCCAACGCTCGCGCCCAAAGTCACGCCGCGACCGAGGGACGACGCCCGGTTCTTCCAGGGTTTGCTCGAGGGAATATCGGCGGTGGAAGGCCTCGCTTATGAACGGCTAAAGGAGCTGGGCGCGCCATCCGTGAAACGCGTCATCACCGTCGGCGGCGGCGCGCTGAATTCCGCCTGGACGGCCATTCGCGGGCGCCGCCTCGCCGTGCCGGTGACGAGGGCAGACCACACCGAGGCGTCGTTTGGCGCGGCGCGGCTGGCCTTGCATGGCGGGCCGCCGTGAGGAACGCGGACGCTCGACCGACATTCATTGCGGATCTGCATAGGATCGCCGGCAGGTTCGATGACGTGCTGCTCGATCAATGGGGCGTGCTGCATGACGGCAAGCAAGTGTTTCCCGCCGCTCGCGATTGCATTGCGCGGCTGCGGGCCGCTGGCAAGCGGGTGCTGATTCTGTCGAATTCCGGCAGGCGCGCCGGCGACAACATGCGCCGGCTGGCGACGCTTGGCCTGGCATCCTCGGCTTACGATGGGCTGCTGACATCGGGGGAAGTCGCTTGGCAGGGCTTGCGGGAACGCGTGGCGCCGCCATTCGATCAGCTCGGTCGCCGTTGCTATCTGATCACGCGTGGTAGCGATCGTTCCTTCCTCGACGGTCTCGATATCGCGGAGAGCGATGACCTCGCGATCGCCGACTTCATCCTGCTGGCCGGCCTCGATGATGGCCGGGCCGATCCGGAGAGCTGGGGTGCGACTTTGGCCGCGGCGGCACGCCGCCGGCTGCCTATGCTCTGCACCAATCCTGATCTGACGATGTTCGGCACCGGCGGCCTGCTACCGGCGCCCGGCGCCGTGGCCGCGTTGTTTTACTCGCTCGGCGGGCAGGTCCACTACATCGGCAAGCCCTTTGCGCCAATGTTCGCCGCTGCGCTGCGGGAGCTCGGTTGTCCCACGCCGAAGCGGACCCTGGTGATCGGTGATTCGTTGGATCACGACATTCTGGGTGGCCGCCGCGCCGGTATGCTCACCGCCTTGATCTCGTCCGGCGTGCATGCCGCGGAACTCGGCGATTCCCATGAAGGTGCCGCGTTGATCGAGGGGGTACGCCGACGCGCCGCCGACAACGAGCATATGCCAGATTGGGTGATACCGCGGCTTGCTTGGTGAAGAGCAATACGATGGGGTAGAGCGGTCATGACGACAGAAAGATCGGTTGAGCTGGCGGCATTGGCGCAACTATCCGCCCGGATTGGCAGCGATGTGAAATTGGTGCAGGGATCGGGTGGAAACACGTCGATCAAGATCGGCGGGGTGCTTTGGGTCAAGGCCTCCGGGACCTGGTTGGCCGATGCCGCCCGGCGCGAAATCTTTGTTCCCGTCGACCTCGAGGGTGCCCGACGAGCGCTCGTCGCGGGTGTCGACAAGATGCCGCTCCTCAGCGAGGCCGATGGTTCCGGACTACGCTGTTCGATCGAAACGTCTTTGCACGCCCTGATGCCGCATCCCGTCGTGCTGCATCTCCATGCGGTCAATACGATTGCTTGGGCGGTCCGCAGGGATGGCCAATCCGAACTTCAAAGACGGCTGTCAGAGCTCTCCTGGGCATTGCTGCCATATCGCCGCCCCGGACTGCCACTGAGCGCTGCGGTCGCGGCGGCGACGTCCGGACGGACACTCGATGTGCTCATCCTTGGTAATCATGGCCTCGTCGTCGGCGGCGAAGATTGCAATGCGGCGGAGGCTTTGATGCACGACGTCGAGCGACGCCTCGAAGCCCCCGAACGACCGGCGCCCACCGGCGACCGTGCGAGGCTGCAGGCTCTCTGTGCGGAGAGCGACTATCGTCCGGCGGGGTTCGAGGAATGCCATGGCCTGGCCACCGATCCGTACAATCTTACGATCGCGACCCGCGGCTCTCTCTATCCGGATCATGTGGTCTTTCTTGGGTCAGGCGTTCGGACGTTACGGGCCGATGAGAGGATTGCCGATATGGCGCACTCATTCGCTGCCAGGGCGATGCCTTGCCCGGCCGTTATGCTGGTTCCGGGAAAGGGGGCACTGGTTCGGTCCGATCTTTTGCCCGGCGCCGAGGCGCTTCTGCGCTGCCTGGCTTTCGTGATCGGGCGTCTGCCGCTCGATGCCGTCGCGACCTATCTACCGGAAGAGGAAGAACGGGCACTGCTTGACTGGGATGCGGAGCACTATCGCAAGGCCATCGCAAAGACTGGCGAGGCTTTGGTACGTTGACTCCCGTCAGGTGGAATGAGGCGTGGAGCGCTATGCGAAGCAGTGCCTCGCAGAGGCCAGACTTCACCCGCCGTTCACGCAATGGGAGTCTAATCGCGCCTAGGGCTGCTAAGCGACGATTGCCTCCGAATTCTCATCTCGCGTGGCAGCGCGTGTGGAAGAAGAAATCGATGCGCGCTTATCCTTGAGATTCCAGCATGAATTCTGCTGCGCGCTCGGCGATCATGATCGTCGGGGCGTTGGTGTTGCCGCTCACCATCCGCGGCATGACCGAGGCGTCGGCGACGCGCAGGCCCGCTATGCCATGGACACGCAGCGTTGAGTCCACGACCGCCTGCGCGTCACTTCCCATCCGGCAGGTGCTGGTTGGGTGATAGAGCGTCGTGCAATGGGCGCGGATATAAGCCGCGATCTCCGCTTCTGTGGCACAGCCGGCGCTCGGCGTGATCTCGCCCTCAAGGAGCCCGGCAAGCGATGCTGCGGCTGCGATGCGGCGGTTGAGCCGCACGCCTGCGACCAAAGTTGCGAGATCCTTGCCATCGGGATCCGACAAGTAGCGTGGGTCGATCGCTGGATGCTGCAGCGGGTCGGCGGAGCGCAGGCGGATCTCTCCCTGGCTGAGCGGGCGCTGCAAGGTGCCGTGAAGGGTAATGCCTGGGCGGGCCGCGATGTAGCGCCCGTGGTCGCGGTTGCCCGAGATGACGCCGTAGAGCTGGAGATCCGGCTCGGCCACGTCGGTGCCGCTGCGAGCGAAGCCGCCAGCCGCGGCCCAGTTGCTCGACATAGGCCCGGTTTGCGTTGCCACCCATTCGACGGCGGCGGCCGCGATGTCGGTCTGCGAGAGGCCGCCCAATCCGATCTTCTCGCGAGCGTGGAAGGTGATCATCACGTTGAGATGGTCCTGAAGGCTCTTGCCGACCCCCGGCAAATCGTGGACCGGCGTGACGCCGGCGGCGCGAAGCTCGTCCGCCGGGCCAATGCCGGAGAGGAGTAGAAGCTGCGGCGAGTTGATCGAGCCTGAGGCGACGACGATTTCGCCCGCGGCGTGGGCGGTTTCGAGGCGACCAAGCCGCAGGTACTCGACGCCGACCGCTCGGCCGCGCTCGATGAGCAGCCGCACCGCCAAGGCGTGCGTTGTTACGGTGAGGTTGGGGCGCGTCGTGGCGGGGTGGAGAAAGGCGCGCGCCGTGCCGAACCTCGCGCCGTCCTTGAGGGTCAGCTGGAAGAGGCCGACCCCGTCTTGCAAGCGGCCGTTGAAATCGTCGTTCCA
>Ga0137391_10001127_pt1 | contig 19249 bp, 18 predicted proteins | sample 15con2h24BmetaG_FD_101399 | JGI IMG/M metagenome (GOLD analysis project Ga0137391, IMG submission 101399) | Vadose zone soil microbial communities from Angelo Coast Range Reserve, California, USA - 15con2h2.4B metaG | ecosystem: Environmental > Terrestrial > Soil > Vadose zone > Saprolite...
GATCTTGGTCGACAGCACTCCTACCAGGAGCTTTGTTGCATTTCAGGACGCCACGCCGGCACTGCCCGAACTATGATCACCTATGCCGCAGGCCCGCAACGCCTTAAGTACGCGGCATTGAGTCTTAGCTACACCACCGCGGCATCCACACCAAACGGGTGGCAGGGATGGGCTTGTCAGCCGGCCGGGGGGACCTGGCCGAGCTTGCCGACGAAGGCGCGTTGCTGGATGGCGCTGATGCCGGTCACCGCGCCGGAGGGCAGGCTGATATCGCGCTCACCGATCATCTGTAGCGTGCCCTTGTCGAAGATCCACTCTTCGCGGGTACCGGTTTCGGCTCCTGGGCCCTGGGGGCCTGTCGCTGACGGGTCGGCGGTAGGACCCCCCTTGCCGTTGGTGGGGTAAATGTCGGCGAAAGCGACGGCCACGCCGTGCCTGCCCGCCGCGTCCACGGCGTCAGGGACCACGGTGACGCCAGGGATGAGCGCCGCCGCCTTGTACAGGGCCGCGCTGACCTGGGGCGGCGCGATCGACTCGCGCAGCAGGTCGCCGATCGTGGTGAACGCTTCCTCGTCAGGGCTCGTCCCGCTTCCCTTGGTCTCGGCGTAGATCAGGTTCAGCAGGGTGCGCGGGCTGGTGGGCAGCGACTGCAGCAGCCGGTACGTGGGATCGTTCAGGCCGCCCTTGTCCGGGCATGCCTGATTCCCGCCGCGACCGTTCAGCGGCTCGTTGTCGAAGCCGGCGGCGGGCTCGCGCAGCAGGCCAGGGCGGCACAGATCGGACACAGATGTCCAGATCTGACGCTCGTGCGGCTTCGCCATGGTCGTCTTGCTGGTCCCGTCGGCGTTGACAACCGTGCCCGAGAAGGCGACCTTGCTCGCGATGTATGCGTACTGATCGTCGCGGACGACAGGGCTGGGCTGGCGGGCGGCCGCCGCGGCGATCCTGGCAAGCAGCTGAACGGCGGAGTGAGGCACGGCAGAACCTGGCACGGCAACGTGGTGGCTGTGCCCGGCCGTGGCTGGCTGGCTGCCTCGCCCGGTCACGGAAGTCAGGCCGACGGCAGCGGCGGCCACGGCCAGGGCGCCGGCCCCCGCGGCGGCGGCCAGGGTGACCCGCCTCGGGCGGTGGTGGCGTGCGGGCCTTCGGTCCGCCGGGCTGTCGGCCTGGCGCAATTCGCTCATCAGGTGCTCCTCGAGGGTCTGCTTGCGGCCTGCCGGCAGGTCCCGTTCGGCCGGGACCGGCAGCAGCCGGGCCAGCTCGGCGATCTCGCGCCCGCGGCGGGAGTCGTTGGCTTTCATCGGGGCCTCTCCTGCTTCAGCCGGGCCGCGTTCGCGCGGCCACCCTCTACCTGTTCGCTGCCGGGACCGGGTTCCCCGTCAGCCGGGGCCAGGTCCCCGAGCATGGCGAGCCGCCGCAGCTTCCTGCGAGTCCGGGACAGCCGCGAGCGGACCGTGCCTACCGGCACCCCCAGCGCCTCGGCCGCGGCGGCATAGTCCAGCCCGGACCACACGCAGAGCGCGAGCACCTCCCGCTCACCTCGGCGCAGCTTGCCGAGCGCCTTCCGCACCGCCGCAAGCGCGACCACGTCATCGATGCGGTCGGCCAGCTCGTCGGCGAAGTCCGGCACCGCGGGAATCAGCGGCAGCCGGCTGACGGCCGCCTGGTGCCGGCGGGCCGCCCGCGACACATTGCGGGTCACGTTGACGGCGATGCCGAGCAGCCAGGGCCGCAGCGACTCGCCCTCCAGGTTCACCGTCGCCCGCAATCGCCAGGCTTCGAGGAACGTCAGCGAGACGACCTCCTCGGCGGTCGACCAGTTCCCTGTCAGGCGGAAGGCCTGGTTGTAGACCGCGCGGGCGCACTCATCGAAGAGCACGCGGAACGCCTCCGGATCACCAGCGCGCACGCGGGCGCGCAGACTCAGCTCCACGTACCTCCCTGTCCGGCCAGGCCCACCCGGTTCCCGCCGCGTTCTGGAATACCGTTCATGGCACACTGGTTGTCTGAGCTACGCGTGCTCCGGGGTCGGTGAAACTCCGAACCGGCGGTGAAAGTCCGCGACCCGGCCGATGCCATCGGCCGGCTGACCCGGTGGAACTCCGGGACCGACGGTAAAAGTCCGGATGGGAGGAAGCACGCGCGCGGCCGGCAGGTGGCTGGCCGCGTTCACGCATCGGCGTGTCCCCGGAGCCGCACGGCAGGTCGGCTCCGAGGAGGAAGCGCGGATGTTCACAGGAATCGTTGAGGAACTCGGCGAGGTCGTCACCGTCGAAGACCGCGAGGACGCGGCCAGGCTCACCGTGCGCGGCCCGATCGTGACGGGGGACGCATCCCGCGGTGACTCGATAGCGATCAATGGCGTCTGCCTCACCGTCGTCGGCACCTCAGACGGGACGTTCACCGCCGACGTGATGCGGGAGACCCTGGACCGTTCCAGCCTTGGCGGACTGGTCCCGGGAACGCCGGTCAACCTGGAACGCCCGCTTCGCTTCGACGGCCGCCTCGGCGGGCACCTCGTCCAGGGCCACGTGGACGGCACAGGCACGATCATCTCGCGCAGCCCTGCGGAGCACTGGGATGTCGTGCGGATTGCCCTGTCCCCGCAGCTGGTCAGGTACGTCGTGGAGAAAGGCTCGGTCGCGGTGGACGGGGTGAGCCTTACCGTCTCCGCGCTGGCCGACGGACCGGGGGAGCAGCACGCCCAGGCCCCCCCGCAGTCCATCCAGGGGGGACGACCCCCCCAAGGCCCCCCGCAGTCCATCCAGGGGGGACGACCCCCCCAAGGCCCCCCGCAGTCCATCCAGGGGGGACGACCCCCCCAAGGCCCCCCGCAGGAATGGTTCGAGGTGAGCCTCATCCCTACCACACTCGAGCTGACCACGCTCGGCCGCAAGAAGCCGGGCGAGACCGTCAACCTGGAGGTCGACGTGATCGCCAAGTACGTGGAGAGGCTGCTCGCCGGGCGGGTGCAGTCGTGACCAGCGTCATGCCCGCACGCGGTGACAGTCCGCTCGATGAGGTACAGCGCGCGATCGCGGACATCGCGGCCGGCCGGGCTGTGGTCGTGGTGGACGACGCAAGCCGCGAGAACGAGGGCGACATCGTGTTTGCCGCGAGCAAGGCGACGCCCGAACTGCTCGCGTTCACGATCCGGTACGCGCGCGGCCTGATCTGCGTGCCGATGCTCGGCGATGACCTGGACCGGCTGCAACTGCCGCCGATGACCAGCGATAACCAGGAGCATATGGGTACCGCATTCGCTATCAGCGTGGACGCGCGCGACGGAATCACCACCGGGATCTCCGCCGCGGACCGGGCACGGACGATCAGGACCCTGGTGGACTCGGCTACCGAGCCCTATGAGATCGTCCGCCCCGGGCACATCTTCCCGCTTCGCTACGCGGAGGGCGGCGTCCTGCGCAGGCGCGGGCACACCGAGGCAGCCGTCGACCTCGCCAGGCTGGCCGGCCTCACCTCGGCTGGGGTGGTGGCCGAGATCTTCAACGACGACGGGACCATGGCGCGGCTTCCCCAGCTCCGCGCGTTCGCCGACAGGCACGGCCTCGCCCTGATCTCCATTGCCCAGCTCATCGAGTTCCGCAGGCACACGGAGCGGATGGTCCGCCGTGTGGTGGAGACACGGCTGCCGAACCACTACGGCCACTGGCGTGCGCTCGGCTACCTGAACTCGGTGGACGGCACGGAGCACATCGCGCTCGTGCTCGGTGACCCTGGCGATCTCGGTGACGGTAAGGGCGTGCTCGTCCGGGTGCACTCGGAGTGCCTGACCGGTGACGTCTTCGGCTCGCAGAGATGCGACTGCGGAGCACAGCTCGATGCCGCGATGACGGCGATCGCGGCGGAGGGCCGCGGTGCCGTGCTTTACCTGCGCGGGCACGAGGGCCGCGGCATCGGCCTGCTCAGCAAGCTGCAGGCGTACAACCTGCAAGATGGCGGGGCCGACACGGTGGACGCCAACCTCGAGCTCGGGCTGCCGGCCGACGCCCGCGAGTACAGCACCGGCGCGCAGATGCTCATCGACCTCGGCGTGCGCTCCATCCGGCTGCTCACCAACAACCCGGCCAAGGTCCTCGGGCTGTCAGGCTTTGGCATCGAGGTGACGGGGATGGTCCCGCTGCCCGTGGTGGCCACGCCGGACAACCTGCGATACCTCATAGCGAAGCGGGACAGGCTCGGGCACAAGATCGAAGGTCTCCCCATACCTAACGGGAGCGGCGCCGCTCCATCCCCATCTCATGGAGTTCCGGATATTTCATCGCGGTCGCGATTTCCCGGGAACGGTGCCGCCGAAGTTCGCTCCCCGGCCGATGCTGGCCGTCGTCCGGGGACACGGTGAGCGGTGCAGGGCGGCCGGACGCCTGGACCGTAGACGCGGCGGGGCTGACCCTGGCCCTCGCCGCGACCAGGTGGCATCCGGAGATCACCGACGTGCTCCTGGCGCGTGCGACGGTCGCCGCGGCTGCCTGCGGGATACCGGAACCTCGCGTGTTCCGGGTGGCGGGGGCGGTCGAACTGCCCGTTGTGGCCGCCGAGCTCGCAGCGCGCCACGACGCGGTGGTCTGCCTGGGCGCCGTGATCCGCGGCGGCACGCCGCACTTTGAGTACGTCTGCGACGCGGTGACCGCCGGGCTGACCCGCACGGCGCTTGACGCCGGCACCCCGGTGGGCAACGGCGTGCTGACCTGTGACACCCTGGACCAGGCCCGCGACCGCTGCGGGCTGCCTGACAGCCGTGAGGACAAGGGATGGGAGGCGGTAGTGGCCGCGCTTGACACCGCACTCGTCCTCCGCGCGATCCGATGCGAGACGCCGCGACATACGTGATCTTGTTAAGGCCGTTGACTGAGTTGACTGGACTGTGCCCCATAGCGGCACGATCAACGGCGCTAACGGTTACCCGCAGGCCTGCTGGCGAAACTGAGCGTTATTCAAAACCGCATCGCGAGTGCAGGCCCGGAGGGCCTGCACTCGCGATCGGCCCAGGTCAGGACTACGGTCGGGTTGACACATAATTTTGAATAACGCGACTTTCGAATAAGACACTGTCACGACGCTCCCGTTCGGCATGAAAGGCTTTTCCGTTGTTGTCCCTGGTCCTTCCGAAAGGCTCGCTCGAGCGTGCCACCCTTGACCTGTTCGACGCCGCCGATCTGACGGTACGGCGCTCCTCCGACCGTGACTATCACGCGTCGATCGATGACCCGCGGATCGACCGGGTGCGGTTCCTGCGGCCGCAGGAGATCCCTTCGTATATCGAGCGCGGGCTGTTTGACCTTGGCATAACCGGGCGTGACTGGATCGCCGAGACAGCTGCGGAGGTCGTCTCCCTCGGCGAGCTGCAGTACTCGAAGGCGACATCGAGCCCGGTCCGCGTCGTGCTCGCCGTGCCGGTCGCCGCGCCGTGGCAGTCGGCCGCGGACCTGCCGGAGGGGGCGAGGATCTCCACCGAGTTCCCCTCGCTGACCCGCCGGTTCCTCGACGCGCGCGGGGTCAAGGCTGTGGTGATCCCTTCGTACGGCGCTACCGAGGCGAAGGTGCCCGACATCGTGGACGCGATCGTGGACCTCACGGAGACAGGCTCGTCGCTGCGCAGGAACGGCCTGCGGATCCTGGACACGGTCTTGATCAGTTACACGGAGCTCGTGGCTAGCGCGCCGGCATACGCCGATGCTGAGAAGCGGGCCGGGATGGAAGACATAGCCCTCCTGCTGCGCGGTGCGATCCAGGCGCGCGGCAACGTGCTGCTCAAGCTCAACGTGGCCGCCGCGCAGCTCACGGCCGTGACCGAGATGCTGCCGGCGCTGTCGTCGCCGACGATTACCTCGCTGGCGCAGGGCGGCATGAGCGCCGTGGAGACAGTGGTTCCGAAGCGCGGGGTCAACACGCTCATTCCGGCGCTCAAGGCGGCCGGGGCGCGCGACATCCTCGAGATCCCCATCTCGAAGATCGTCGAGTAGTCGGCACCGGTCAGGCGCGCGGACTGGCCCCCCCTACCACGCTCCCGCAGCCCGATTCCATCCGATGAAACCCCGCTTCCACCACCACCCATGGTGGTGAAACCCCGGTTCCACCCCCACCGCCCGGTTGGCCGGGCGATGAACTCCGCCTCTCATGGTGGTGAATCCACGGATCGACGCCCTCCAGGGGGCGCGGTCGCATCCCAGGATCATGGAAGCTCGCGGGAAGGGACGTAGCCTGAGAGGGTGACATCCGAGGCGGTTGGCTGTGCGTGACGTCCTGAGCCAGATCACGAAATGGTGGGAGGCCGGAGAGGCGTTCGGCCTTGCCACGGTGGTGCGCACGTTCCGCAGTGCACCGCGCGAGCCGGGGGCCGCGCTGGCGGTGTCAGCCGATGGCGAGGTCGTCGGCAGCGTCTCGGGCGGCTGCGTGGAAGGTGCCGTGTACGAGCTGGCCCGCGAGGCCCGCGAGAGCGGGCAGGCCGTGCTCCAGACCTACGGGGTGAGCGACGACGACGCGCTGGCAGTAGGGCTGACCTGCGGCGGCATGCTCGACATATTCGTCGAGTCAGTGAGCAAGAGCCTCTTTCCCGAGCTGGGGGACGTCGCCGCCGCCGTGGGCCGCGGGGAGCCTGTGGCCGTGGCGAGCGTGATCGCCGGGCCGGGCCGGATCGGGGCGCGCCGGGTGATCTGGACGCCGGGCGACGAGCCCGCGCCAGCCGGCTCGCTTCCCGAGCCCGGCGAGTCGGGCAGCCTGGGCGCGGGCGCCCGGCTCGACCAGGCTGCCGACGACGACGTGCGGGGGATGCTGGCCCAGGGGCTGACCGGGATCCGCCGCTACGGCGCGCATGGCGAGCGGCGGGGTGACGAGCTGAGCGTGTTCGTGAACTCATTCGCGCCGCCGCCGCGGATGCTGGTCTTTGGCGCGATCGACTTCGCCGCGGCGGTCGCCAGGGCAGGCAAGTTCCTCGGCTACCACGTCACCGTGTGCGATGCCCGGCCCGTGTTCGCGACGCCAGCCCGGTTCCCCGAGGCGGACGCGGTCGTCGTCGACTGGCCGCACCGGTACCTGACCGCTGCCAGGGTGGACGCGCGGACGGTGATATGCGTGCTCACCCACGATCCGAAGTTCGACGTGCCGCTGCTCGAGGTCGCGCTGCGCACCCCGGCTGGCTACGTGGGCGCCATGGGCAGCAGGCGTACCCACGAGGACAGGCTCGCCCGGCTGCGTGAGGCCGGGCTCACCGGGCCGGAGCTGTCCAGGCTGCGTTCGCCGATCGGGCTGGACCTCGGCGCCAGGACACCGGAGGAGACCGCCGTGTCCATCGCCGCCGAGCTGATCCAGCTACGCTGGGGCGGTTCCGGCCAGCCGCTGACCGAGACCGCGGGCCGCATCCACCACGGCTGACCGGCTCACGGGGCCTTGCGGCCGACGGCTCCGCGCAGCGGCTGCGCGGGCTCGGCCGCGGATACTGAGTGCGGACGCCATCGCGTGATCCAGGTAAGGCCGGGCTCCACCAGGTCGAAGCCGTCGAAGAAACGCCGCACCTCGTCGAGGGAACGCAGGGCGAGCTGAGCGGAAGCCCGGCTGTAGACGTTCACCGCCGTGGCCGCATCGTCGACCCGCTCAAGATCCTCCATCGTGCCGTGCGAGATCGCCAGGTAGCTGCCGGGCGCCATGGCATCGCGCAGCTGCGCGATGAGCTGATATGGCTCCGCCTCGTCCGGGATGAAATGCAAGACGCTCGTGCAGATGAGCCCGAGCGGCTCGTCAAAGTCGATCATGTTCCGGACCCTCGGATGATCGAGGATCTCCTCCGGCTTGCGCAGGTCGGCTGCCACCATGGCGACCCTGTCGCCGGAGGCGAGCAGGGCGTGGCCGTGGCAGCAGACGACCGGGTCGTTGTCGACGTAGATAACGCGGGCGCCCGGCGCGATCCGCTCTGCCACGGTGTGCACGTTGTCCTGGGTGGGAAGCCCGGTACCGATGTCGAGGAACTGGCGGATCCCCGCTTCCCCGGCAAGGAAGCGGATGACGCGGCCGACGAACTGGCGATTGCTCCTGGCTATCGAGGGGAGTTCCGGCATCGCGGCCATGAGCTGCTCCGCGGCGTCCCTGTCGGCGGCGAAGTTGTCCTTGCCGCCGAGGAAGTAGTCGTACATGCGGGCGACGTTGGGGGTGGTGATGTCGATGCCCCCGGGCGCGCGGCTCGTGCTGGTCATCACCATTCTCGCTCCGTCCCCAGCAGATCGTGCTTCCGTCCCGGCGGCTGTCTGGTGGGTCGCCTACATCGCAGGGACGGGTACGTTTCATCTAGATTAACCGGTTAACAGGGTCTGCGCACCGTTTAGGGTAAGCGTTTACCGTTGTTACCGGAGAGTGACGGTACCCTTTGCTACCATGCCACCCCAGCCAGCATGTGCCCGGAGTCAGGCTGGTGCGGGCCAGCCGCCCGCCGAGGCGGGGACCAGGGCCGACGGGCGTCAGATTTTGCGGCCGACGCCGCCGCGCAGGGTGCGCAGCGTCTGGTCGAGGGCGTCCGGCGATTGCCTGGACGGCTCAGGCCGCCACTGTGAGATCCGGACCAGGCCCGGTTCGAGCAGGTCGAAACCGTCGAAAAACCGCAGCACCTCGCCGGGCGGCCGCAGCAGGAGCTGAGCCGATGCCCGGCTGTAGACGGTCGCTGTCAGCGCCGCCTTCTCCTCGTCGCCCGTGCGGGTGTCCTCCCGAGTGGCGTGGGAGATCACCAGATAGCTGCCAGGCACCATGGCATCACGGAGGCTCGCGACGATCCGCCGGGGCTCGAGATCGTCGGGCAGGAAGTGCAGCGTGCCCGTGCAGAGGAGCGCGAGCGGCTTGCCGAAATCAATCATGTTCCGGATAGCCGGATGGCCGAGGATCTCCTCCGGCTTGCGCAGGTCGGCCTCGACCATCGATGCCTCGCCGGCGCGGGCGAGCAGGGCGTGGCCGTGGGAGCAGACGACGGGGTCGTTGTCGACGTAGGCGACGCGGACGTCCGGCGCGATCCGCTGTGCCACGGTGTGCACGTTGTCCTGGGTGGGGAGGCCGGTGCCGATGTCGAGGAACTGGCGGATCCCCGCGTCCGCGGTGAGGAACGTGACGGCACGGCCGAGGAACTCCCTGTTGCTCCTGGCTATGGCGGGAATCTCCGGCATCGCCGCCATGAGCTGCTCCGCGGCGTCCCTGTCGGCGGCGAAGTTGTCCTTGCCGCCGAGGAAGTAGTCGTACATGCGGGCGACGTTCGGGGTTGCGGTGTCGACTCCCCATGGCGGGTGATCCCGGCTCGTCATCACCATTCCTGCTCTTGTCCCGGCAGATCCGGTCCGTCCCTGGCAGATTTCTCGCGGCCCGGCGGCCGGGCAGGAGGCGGTGTCTGTTTCGTCTAGATTAACCGGTTTGCAGCCTCGGCACCCCCGTTGCGGGTAACCGCTTACCGCTGGCAGCTGGTCACTGGCGGGAGGGCGGCGCAGCGCCACGGCGCGGGCTTGGGTACGCTTGGTGAGCATGCGAACGCAGGTTGCGGGCGTGCTGCTCGCTGCGGGAGAAGGCGCGCGGCTTGGCCGGCCCAAGGCGCTGGTCGAGCTCAATGGCCAGCGGCTCGCCGACCGGGGAATCGGGCTGCTCAGGGCCGGCGGCGCCGGGCCCATCGTGGTCGTCACCGGGGCCGTCACCATCAACGTGCTCGGCGTCCTCACCGTGCACAATCCCGGCTGGCAGACGGGCATGGGATCGTCGCTCGCCGCCGGGCTGACGGCGCTCCCCGACACCGCGAGCGCGGCGGTGATCGCCCTCGTCGACCAGCCGCTCATCGGGCCTGAGGCCGTGCGGAGGCTGATCGCGGCGCACAGGGAGGGTGCCACGGTGGCGGTGGCGGCCTACAACGGGGCGCCTCGTAACCCCGTGCTGATCGCACGCGAGCACTGGCCATCCGTGCTCGCCCTGGCTACCGGAGACAGCGGCGCCAGGGCCTTCCTGCACGCCAACGCGGATCTCGTCACGCTGGTCGAATGCGGAGACACGGGCAGCCCGGAGGACGTGGACACCGCCGATGACCTGGAGCGCGTGGCCAGAGCTGTCACGACGCGCGAAGCCCGTTAGGACCAAATTTATGAAGAATGCGCCCAGATGCCCCAGGTGTGCGTGACGCTCTCGCCCGGCAGCAGGGTCAGCAGGTCCGCCCCGCTAGCGAACGCGTTCGGCGGGCAGGTCATCGGCTCGATCGCCACCGCGCTCCTTCGCTGCGCGGCGTCCAGCGGGTCGCCGGTGAACACCTGCAGCCAGCGGTAGCCCTCGTCCACCCAGAGCGCGACCTGGTTGCCGTTCGTGCGCAGGCGCGCCCAGGCGCGGCCGGCCGCGTCGCGTTCCAGGCCGGTAAGGGCGTGATCGAGGCGGGTGCCGCCGATCGGGCGGGACTGGCGGAAATCGTAGGGCGTGCCGTCGACGTCCTTCGCGGGGCCAAGCGGGATGCACCGATCATCGACGGGAAGCCATTGCGCGGCCGGGAGGCTCAGCTCGCACTCATCGACAACCGGCGTGCCCGCGGTCAGGTAGGGATGTGCCCCGGTGCCGTACGGCACCGGCCTGGTCCCCACGTTGCGCGCGGTGATGCTCACCTCGAGCCCGGTGTCTGGCCCGAGCCGGTAGGCCACGTCGATCCTCAGGCAGAACGGGTATCCCTGCCGTCCGTGCAGCATATGCGTGAGCAGCACCTGGTCCTGCGCATGCATCGTGGGCGCCCAGTTCTTCCAGCGGGTCAGCCCGTGGATCGCGTTGCCGAGGCCGGGCTCGCTCAGGTCCAGCTGGTACTCGGTACCTGAGAAGGTGTAGCGACCGCGATCGATGCGGTTCGGCCAGGGCGCGAGCAGCTGGCCGGCGGCGGCCGGCGGCAGCTCGTCCGGATCATAGCCGACGATCAGCGGCCGGCCGCGGTAGGAAAGCCGGCGGAGTCCCGCGCCCAGTTCGGTGACCGTGGCGTGGTATTCCCCCGCGGAGATCTCGTACTGCGTTCCGGTGAGCGGAATCGGGGCGGACCCGTTGAGCTGACCGTTAGCAGTATTCGGCTGACCGTAAGCAGTTGTCATGTGTCTCATCCTGGGTGCGCGTGCCTGCCGTCGGAGCCTGTCAGGGCACCCACGGGCGACGGTGTCCGGACAAGTTTTTAGTCTTTAGTCTGTGGCGACAAGTGCGGTGCTTGCGTTTGTGGTCCGAACACGTTTCCCCGGGTAAGGGCTGGGGCGAGACTGCCGCTCCTGAGACCCGATCTCGAGGGCCATTCATTGCGCCGACAACGCGAGCGCGGCTCGGCAACCGGCCACAAGTCCGTACGTAAGGTCCGCCCCCGCATGCCCGGAAGCGAGCAGTCGCCTGGCCGCCGGCTCGACCGGCTCCTGCCCTGCAAACCCCCGCAGCACGGCTGAAACTTCCGCAGCCGCCTGGCCGCGGGCGGCGCAGTGCAGCAGCGTCGCGGCGAGCGGGGTGGTCCGCTCCGCCGCATAACACGTGACCGCCGCCCCCAGCCAGTCGGCGAGCCAGACGGGCCGGGTCCCGCCGGAGATCGCGCCGCCGAGCAAGCGGAGAGCCAGCAGCAGGCCGATAATCACGTTATCACCGCTCGGAGTCAGCCCTGGTCCGAGGCCCACCAGATGCTCCGCTGCCGCCACCGCGCCAGCCAGGTCCCCGGCACCACAACAATCAGCGAGCCGAACGGGAGCGTCGTGGCCGTCCAGCCCAGGCCGCTTGCCAGCCGTGGCGCACGCGCGCTGCAGGACCGCCGCCCCCTGATCAAGCCGTACCCGGGAGAGCGGGCCGAGAACGGGAGAGGGATCCCACCAGCGGCGAATCCAGACCTCGAGGTTGCCAGCTTCTATACAGCCGTCGCCGACCCACGCGTCTGTCGCCCATGCGTCCTGTGCCCATGTGTCGTCCGCGGCGGTGCCTGCGGCAAGGGGTCCCGGTCCGCTGTCCGCCGCACGGGGGGCTGGCAGCTTGACGACAACCGCGTTAGGCAGGCAGACCGCGGCTGACGTGGCGAGCGCGACAACGCGCGGCTCGGAAACGGGTGCGCGGAATTCGAGATAGATCCCGGTCGGCAGGGCCGCGAGTACCCTGGCGCGCCGGCGCTGGCCGTCAAGCAGCGGCCGGATCGCCAGGCTGGCCACTCCGGGTACGAGGATGCCGCGCGAGGGAATCTCCGGCACGGCGGTCTTCAGCGGTACGTTTCCCCGGAACGGCCGGGGGCGGGCGGGAGAGACCGGCAGGCCCTCCGCACGACCACCCCCGATGCCCGCCATGTACGCCACGTTACAGGGATGAGCCAAGAAGACCTGAGCAGGCGCGGGTCTGCCGTGCAAAGCTGGCCGCGGGTTAGCGGGCAGGGAAACCGGCGCGGCGTGCGGGGCGGAGCCCCGCATCGGGGGGGTCCGGGGGGCGCGAAGCGTCGTCCCCCCGGGCTGGAATTGCGGGCCTCGGCGCAGTTGGCCGAAGGCCAGCAAGCAAGCGTCGCGGCGCTGGGCCGGCGGGGCTGCTTGGGGAGCGGGGGACCGTCAGCCCCGCCGGCTATTGGCACACTAGCGTCCAGACTGGGCATGTGGGTGAACTTCAACAACCCCGTAAGTAGTTGCCCAGGATCACACAGCGTCATTGCGCGGAAGATTGCAGTCGGCTATACCGGCCCTTTGCCGCTGCCATACCGGACCTGGAGGCCCGACGATGACAGGACCGCTCGACGGCATTGTCGTGCTCGACTTGACCAGGGCGCTCGCGGGCCCGCACGCGACGATGATGCTCGGCGACCTCGGTGCGCGGGTGATCAAGGTAGAGCGCCCTGGCGACGGCGACGAATCGCGGCAGTGGGGACCCCCTTTTGCCGGTGCCGGACAGGTGAGCACGTACTTCCTCTCATGCAACAGGAACAAGGAATCGATCACCTGCGACTTGGGTGACGTGGGCGGACGCGAGCTGCTCAGCAGGCTCGTCCGCCGCTGCGACGTGCTTGCCGAGAACTTCAGGCCCGGCGTCCTCGACCGGCTGGGATTCTCCTTCCAGCGGCTGCACGAGCTGAACCCGCGGCTTGTCATCTGCTCGATCACGGGGTTCGGCCATGACGGCCCGGAGGGCGACCGCCCCGGCTATGACCAGATCGTCCAGGGTGAGGCGGGCCTGATGAGCGTGACGGGCCCGGACGCGGAGCACCCGTTCAAGGCGGGGCTGTCCATCGCCGACGTGCTTTCGGGTTTGCACGCCGCGGTCGGGGTCACCTCGGCACTGCACGAGCGGGCAAGGACCGGCAGGGGACGCGTGGTCCGCACGTCGCTGCTCGCCTCGGTAATCGGGGCACACGCCTTTCAGGGCACCCGGTGGACGGTCGCTGGTGAGGTGCCGCGCCCGGCGGGGAACCACCATCCCTCGATCGCGCCGTTCGGGACGTTCGCGTGCGCGGACGGGATGGTCCAGGTGGCTGTGGCCAACGAGGCGCAGTGGCGGCGATTCGCGCCGCTGGCCGGGATCGATCCTGACGACGAGCGGTTTGCCGCCAATCACCTGCGGGTCGCGAACCGGGCCGGGCTGACCGCGGCGATCGAGCAGGTGCTGACTACGGCCGCCCGGGGGCACTGGCTCGGGCTGCTCGCGGAGGCTGGCGTCCCCGCGGGCTCTATCAGGACGATCGACGAGGTGTACGAGTGGGAGCAGACCAGGTCTCAGGGGCTGATCATCGAGGTCGACCACCCGGTGCTCGGCCGGATCAAGCTGCCCGGACCGCCGCTGCGGTTCGACGGCGAGCCGCCTGCTCAGCACGCGCCGCCGCCGCTGCTCGGCCAGCACAATGCCGAGATCCTGGCATGGCTTGACGAGCTGGACGCCGCCGGCCCGTCAGCCCCCGCGTGACGAGCCGGGGTCGAACCGGGTTTCGTATACCACCGGTGGGCAGCGAACCCCGGTTCCATCACCCTGGGCTAGGTGAGGTGGCGGGGGCCGGGAGGGTTGAGGGATGGAACCCGGGATTGCTTACTACTGGTGGTGGGGATTCCGGGATTCACGTGGGCGGGATCGTGGCGTGCACCGTGATGCGGCCTGGGCTGCCGTCGACGACCACGCCGACCGTGGCCGCGGGCAGGCCGCGTTGCCTCAGGTCCTCGAGCAGCGCCTGGTGGCCCGGGGGCGGAATGGCCAGCAGCAGGCCGCCGGAGGTCTGGGCGTCGAATAGCAGTATCGAGATCTCCTCGGGCACGCCGGCGTCGATATCCGCAAACGGGCTGACGCGGGCGTGGTTGGCGCGGGTGCCGCCGGAGATGAACCCGTCGGCTGCCAGCTGGGCCGCGCCCGGCAGGAGCGGCACCTGACCGGCGTATATCTCGGCGGCCGTGCCGCTCGCCGACAGCATGCGGTGCAGGTGCCCGAGCAGCCCGAAGCCCGTGACGTCGGTGGCGGCCCGCACGCCAGCGGCAAGCGCGGCCGCGCTCGCGGCCGCGTTCAGCGAGGTCATCGACGCGACGGCCCCCTGGACGCAGGCGTCATCCGGGGCGCCGCGCTTGATCGCGGTGGCGACCACGCCCGTCCCGATCGGCTTGGTGAGGATCAGCTGGTCACCGGGAGAGGCCCGGTCGATCGTGAACAGCCTGCCTGGATGGGCCATCCCCACGACTGCCATGCCGTACTTGGGGACCGGGTCATCGATCGTGTGACCGCCCGCCACGATGCATCCGGCCGCCGCGGCCACGCTGGCGCCGCCGCGCAGCACGTCACCGAGAATGCGCAGGGGCAGTCCCTCACCCGGCCACGCCGCGAGGTTCACCGCGATCAGCGGGCGGCCGCCCATGGCGTACACGTCGGACAGCGCGTTGGCGGCCGCGATCCGGCCCCAGTCGTACGCGCTGTCAACGATGGGGGTGAAGAAGTCCGTCGTCAGTACGAGCGCGCGTTCGGCGTCGAGGCGCAGCACGGCGGCATCGTCGCCCTCGCGGGCCCCGACCAGCAGGTCCCCTGCGGCGCCGGGGATGCCTTCGGTGCCCGGCCCGAGGGATTCGAGGAGGCTCTCCAGCTTGGCGAGCGGAAGCTTGCACGCGCAGCCCGCGCCGGGGGAGAGGGACGTCAGGCGGACGGCCTGGCCGGCTGGGGAACCCATGTGGTCCATGTATATGGACGCTACCTGTGCGGGGCGAGGCCGCCGCTTCGTACCGCCTCGGCGGCCAGGACGCCGAAGAGGTAGAAGTATGCGGCCTCCTCATCATCGAAGAACCGTGCCTCGTGTCTCGCGCCGTCCGCCGCGTGAAACACCTCGAAGCCGTCGTCGGTACGGATCAGGCACATGGCGCCGTCGACTTCCTCGTCCACCGCGTAGGCGGTCTGCGGTATGGCGGCGAGATCGACAAGCTCAGAGAAGATCCACCGCGTCTCCACCCGCGTCCGGCGTGCTGACCGTCTCGCGGGGGGCGGCGGGCCATCGGGGGCCCGTGCCCATCCCGGCGAGTCCTGAGCGGCCGTCTCCCGTGCCCGGACGTCCCCGGCAGGGGGAGTGCCCCCCCAGGCGGCAGGACTCCCGGCAGGCTGCGCCCGGGTGCGCTCCGCTGCCTCCTGGGCAGGGCCGGGCATGCCCGGCGCGATCGGCGGCTGCGGTGCGGATGCTGGTGGCTCAGGCGGCAGCGGCGTGCCGGGCGCCGCATCGCTCCACGGCGGGGCCTCGGCCTGGGCGCGGGAGTTACTCCACGCCGCTATGTCGCCCGAGGCGGTCACGCCGTTCCAGACGGCCGTGGTGTAAGGGGTTCCCGAGGGAACGCCACGCGCGCCGTCGGCGTCGGCGTCGGCCGCCGCTTCCGGCGGGGTGGCCGGGGTGAGCGTGTCCTGCGTCGGCGGCGCGGCACGGTACGGCGGGAGGGTCGGCCCGTACGGCTGATCCGGCAGGTGAGGTGGCGGGCCGGCCGTGGCGCCGAGCGCAGGATCGTACGGCAGGCCAGGGACGAGTTCCCGCCCGGGGAGCCCGTGCTCCACTCGCTCCTCGGTAAGGCTGCTCACTTCCTCGCGAGGCGCGACCACCTCGAACACGCCGCGGTCGACCTGCCAGTAACCAAGCTTTTCCGCCTGGTAGGCGTCGTGGCCCAGGTAGGCGATGTGCAGCCGTTCGCCGAGGTCGTCGAGGACCACGCAGCGCGCGCCGCGGTAGGTACCGACGGGCCGTGCCTCCCAGAGGGCCTCGACTTCTGCCCGCGTGACCCGCTTGCGCCAGTGTCCGGTCGCGGGCTCGAAGCCCAGCTCCTCGGGGGGCGGGCAGGCCGCGAAGAGGACCACGTCCGTATCGGACGGCCCGACACCGGCCTGGTAAGGCGCCCCGCGGTAGGTGGCCATGAGCCGGTACCGCATCGGTCAGCTCTCCTTCGCGGGACGCCGCCACGCCAGCCCGTCGTACCAGGCGACCGGCTCGTCCCCGGCTGCCGTGATGCGGTGCATCGCCGTGCCCACGGGGATCGGCATGGGCTCGGTGTAGAATTCGGCGACGTTGTGCGCACGGGATGAAGTGAACCCGTTTCCCGTGAACGGCAGCTTGTCGTGCCAGTCACCGCCGCGGGCGGGGGAGTAGGGGATCAGATAGCTGTCCATGACCCTGGCGAGCCAGCGGAGCACGTACAGCTCGGAGATGTCCGGGGTGAAGTCCGAGCCCTCGTAGCCGAGGTCGAGGGCAGTGTAGAACTCGGCCGGGTCCTGGAAGGCGCTGTCCTGCACCCTGTACACGAAGCCGGCGATCACCGTCCGCTGGCCGTTCAGGTACGGCTCCACCAGGTGGGACGGGATCACCTTCTGCATCGGTGTTCCGGTCTCGACCATCCTGGACTGCTGCTCGACCTGCGTCACACCTTCCCCTGAGGTCAGACTACGGGGCAGTTCAAGAGATTCTCATATCCGGAAATATCACCATCATGACAGCCCTTGGTGGCCGAACAAAGTGCGAACCGGCGCCGGATGAGCCGGTAGCGATAATGTGGTGGCGGCGTGGGGATAGCACCGAGGCTACCTGGCAGACTCCGGCCGCGTTGGGCAAATGAGTCCGGCCGCCGGCGGCCGGGCGGCTGGCGCGCAGGCTCTAAGCTCAACTCCATGCCTGCGCTGGACACCGGGTACCGGGGACCTCACGACGATGACGGGTCCGCCGGCCCGGGAGTCAGGGCCGCGCTTGCCGCGTACGGCGCCGGCCAGGGGAGCGAGCACGCCGCGCTGACCGCCCTCGCGCGGGCACGGCTGCTCGTGCCGGTTGTTGCCGTGCTCACCGGGGCGACAGAGGCGGGCGGGCCCCGGCAGCTCAAGCGGGAGAAGTCCAGCGAGATGGCTCTGCCCACCCTCATCGGACGCGATGGCAGGAGCGCGGTGCTCGCATTCACCTGTCTCGACGCGCTGGCCAGGTGGCGGTCCGATGCGCGGCCCATCCCGGTCATGGCGGACCGGGTGTGGCGCGCTGCCGCCGATGAGTCAGGCGCGGTCGTGCTCGACGTCGCGGGACCCGTGCCGCTCGCTGTCGAGGGCGCCAGGCTCGCGGCGCTCGCGGCCGGCGGCGCCGTACCGCTGGCGCACGAGGATCCTGATGTCAGGGACGCGGTCATGCGCGCGGTCGCGGACGTACCCGGGATCACCAGCGTGAGCCTGACCAGCAGCGATGACAATGACTTCGCGGTCGGCCTGCTGGCTGGCGCGCCGCCAGACGCGGTACGCCGCGCCGCTGCCGCGATCGCGACCCAGCTTGGCGGACGGTTCAGGCGCGGCATTGAGATCACCGTGACGCCCGCCCGCCCGGCACGAGGCCGGCCATGATCTCGCCGCACGGGCGCCACGCGCCGCATAGATCACTGTGGCAGCCAGCGTGGAGATCACCGTGTGCGAAAAATGACGCCCACGGTCACTTTTCGCGCACGCTGATCACCACGCTGCGCAGGATGTCCGGAATGCGCTGACGGGCATGGACACGTCCAGGTGGGTGACGGCGGCGGTCGCGGCAGCGGTCGGCCTGCCGCTCGGCTCCTATCTCACCGTGGTCATCGCCCGCGTTCCCGGCCGGGCTCCGCCGGGGGGGTCTGGGGGGGCGCGGAGCGTCGTCCCCCCTGGCCATGCCCTGCCGGGGGGGTCTGGGGGGGTCGTCCCCCCTGGCCAGCACGGCGTGCTCAGGCCGGCTGGACGATGCTCGCAGTGTGCGGCGCCACTCCGGGTGGCCGACATGATCCCGCTCGCCGGCTGGGTGCGGCTGCGCGGACGCTGCCGTAGCTGCGGGGAGCCATTCGGCGCCTGGTATCCCGCGGCCGAGCTGATCACCGCCGCCGCGTTCGGGGCGATGGGGCTGCGGTTCGGGCCGAGCCCGGTACTGCCCGCGTTCTGCTACTTCGCCGCAATCAGCGTGGCACTCGCCTTCATCGACGCCGTGCACAAACGGCTGCCCGACCTGCTTACCCTGCCGTCATACCCTGTCGCCCTCGCCCTGCTGGGAGTAAGCGCTTTTTTTATACCGAACGGAAGCGGCCATCTCGCACGGGCACTGATCGGCCTGGCCGCGGCATGGCTGTTCTATTTCCTCCAGGCCATGGTCTACCCGGCGGGCATCGGCTGGGGCGACGTGAAGCTCTCCGGCATCCTCGGGCTGTACCTCGGCTGGTTCGGCGCGGGCACCTTCGTGGCCGGCCTGCTAGGCGGCTATGTGCTCGCGGCCGCCGCCGGTGCCGGGCTGATACTACGCGGGAAAGCCACGAGGAAAACCCAGCTCCCGTTCGGCCCGTTCATGCTCGCGGGAGCCGCGGGCGCCATCCTCGCCAGCGGCGTGTTCCCCCGCTGAGGGCGGCCTCGCCAGCAGCGGCGCTGCCGGATCCGCGCACGCGGCGGGATGCCGCTCTGACCGCGCGGGAGGGTGCCGTCGGCCGAGTGCTCGTATCCTCGTTCCTCATGGCAGGATCGGGACCATGGTGCGCTGGCTGACCGCGGGAGAGTCGCACGGGCGCGCCCTCGTCGCGATCTGCGAGGGCCTGCCCGCCGGCGTCCGGGTGACCACGCAGGATGTCGCCGGCGCGCTCGCGCGCAGGCGCGCCGGGTACGGCCGGGGCGCCCGGATGAAGTTCGAGCAGGACGAGGTCGAGATCACCGGCGGGGTCAGGCATGGCAGCACGCTCGGCGGTCCCGTCGCGATCCGGGTCGCGAACAGCGAGTGGCCGAAGTGGGACATCGTGATGTCCCCCGACCCAGTCAGCGAGGAAGAGATCGGGGACCTGGCCCGCAACGCCCC
>Ga0137391_10001131_pt1 | contig 19222 bp, 19 predicted proteins | sample 15con2h24BmetaG_FD_101399 | JGI IMG/M metagenome (GOLD analysis project Ga0137391, IMG submission 101399) | Vadose zone soil microbial communities from Angelo Coast Range Reserve, California, USA - 15con2h2.4B metaG | ecosystem: Environmental > Terrestrial > Soil > Vadose zone > Saprolite...
TCACGGTGAGGAGGCCGATCTTGACCGGCTTCTGCTGCGCGAAGGCGGGCGCACGCATCGTGGTTGCCGCCACGGCCGCGCCCGTGAGAAACGTCCGCCGCGAGACTCTCACCGTCATGGTCTCCTCCTTTGGAGAGCGTCCGTCATGGGGTCGGCTCGCTAGATCGTGATCTCGAGAGTCGCGGGCTCCTCTTTCATCGTTCCGCCCACGGGCACGTGACGGACCTGGTTCCAGAGCTTGTCGACCTCTGCGAGCACGGCCTCGTCCGACTGCTCGATGTCGATGGGAGTCGCCACCGGCACCCAGCTCGGTCGCCCCGTCACCCAGAACACCTCGGTGCGGTTGCCTTCGGGATCGAAGAAATAGCAACCGATGGCGCTCGCGTGGTTGACGACGCGCTCGATGCGATAGCCCTCGGCCACCAGCCGACGGTGGAAGGTGCGCAGGTCGGCGAGGCTCTCCACGCGCATGGAGATCTGCTGGATGAGGTGCGGATCATCGGCGCTCGGCCGTCCGCGCATGAGGGCGATCTCGTGATCGACCGCCTCCGGGTCCGCGCTGAGGAAGACGGCGCCGAGGCGCCAGTTCTGCTTGGTCACCTGCATGCCCATGGTGTCGCGGTAGAAGGCGACCATCCCCTCGAGATCTCGAACGTAGATGCCGATGTGCCCCAGTCCTGTCACACGCGCCATGGCTTCCTCCTCGCCGACCGTGGTCCAGAGAATACTCCAAAGGGTAGACTCGCGTACGTGACGCAACCCGATAGTACTGCATACCGCCCTCGACGCGGGGTACTCGAGGTCGAACTGGGAAGAAGTCGAACTTCACTGAGCGGGAGCGCCTCGTTGCGGGTGCCGCACGAGACCGTCGGGCCCGCGGCCCCCTGGTTTCCCAGGAGGCCGCGTGAGCCATGCTCGGTCGCCGTTCGCCGCTATGCGCGAGCGGGCGCCACGTAGCCGTAGCGCGTGTTGCTGCGCAGCCCGCCCATGGCCACGTACTCGCCCTTGATGGCGGCGATCTTGTCCGTGGTGATGGCGCTCTGCGCCGACTTCACGTCGACCCGGTACAGCCGCGCGGAGTTGCCGCCGAGGATGGCGGATTTCACCAGCCCGTCGGGGGCGCCGAGCGGCGCGAACTGGTTGTTCCTCTGCATCTCGACGGGGACCTCCAGCCGGCGGAAGGCCTCGATCTGCCACTGCGGAGACCCGTACCAGACGGAGTCGCTGCCCCACACGACGTGGTCGGCGCCGAGGCCGCGCACGAGGGTGCCCATGAGGGCGGCGGCCAGGGGCGGGCTCGACACCGCGCAGGTCGCGAAGGACGTGCCGATCTCCCCGTAGACGTTGTTGACGCCGTACTTCGACGGAATCTCCGCGAGGTCGGTCGCCCAGTCGATCCGGCCGGTCTGCCGGAAGGCCGCGAGCATGGCGTCCGGCGGCTCCAGGAACATCCGGAGGGCGGAATGGTAGATCACGAAGTTCATCTGCGGCCAGTCCTTCGCCGCCTTGCCCACGTCCCACACGGTGTTGTACTGCCAGGCCTGCGCCCAGGACTTCTGGTAGTCCGCGGGCAGGAGCCCCTTGTGGATGCAGATGGTGTTGATGCCCGCCTTCACCGCTTTCTCGTAGAACGGGTACATGAGCTTCTCGTCGTCGAGCCGCCAGAACGAGTTGAGCTTGGACGGCGAGAGCGGATCGCCCACGGTGTAGCCCTTCCAGCTGTCGGGGCGGACCTGGGCGATGCAGCGGTCGACCTCGGCCATCCACGGGCCCTTGTTCGGGGTGATCACGGCGTGGCCGAGCAGGCGCCGCGAGCCGGAGATGCGGTTGATCGCGGTGCGCGCGGCCGCGATCTGGTCGTTGGTCAGGAGGTCCCAGGTGGGATCGTCGAAGGGCGCGCCGGAGAGGAGCGCCACCTTGGTGTCGCTGTCGACGAAGATCTCCTTGACGTAGTTCTCGAACTTGTAGCGGGCGAGGTTGCTCTCGCCGGCCAACGCGGGGTTCCAGTTCTGCTTCGCGTACTTCGCCAGATCGAGGAGCCCGGTCTGGTTGAAGTCGTCGCGGACGAAATGGGTCTGGTCGTCGAAGATGAACTGCCCGGCGAGGGCGCCCGCGCGCTGGTCGGCCACGCCCGGCGTCTGCGCCTCGGCGCGGCTCACGTCGAAGAGCGGGCCGAACACCTCGTTCATCGCCAGGAAGGCGGCGGCCATGCCGGCGGTGCTGGCGAGGAAGCGCCGGCGGTCCATGCCATGGCGCGGAGCGAGCCCGTCGGCCAGCTCCTTGATCCGGGCTTCGACCCGTGCCTGCTCGCGGGTCTGGGGCAGGGGGTTGTACTCACCGTTGGAGACGATCTGGGTGGGTACGGGAGACGCGAAGGTCGCGGTCTCGGCTGGGGCGGTGCGCTGCAGCTCGTCGTCACTGAGAAAGTGGGGCATCACGAGCCTCCTTCGGAAAGGGACAGGAACGTCGCACAAGCGTTGCGCGAGGGCGGTCCGGGCCCCGGAAGGACGAAGCACCACCTCCTTGTGGAGGCCTCGGATTATACCCAAACCACGGCGGAAGGAAAGCCCCGGGGAGACCCATCGCGCCGCCGTCTACGTCGACCGCTATTGATGAGATCGTGGTTCTACGAAGTCCCCTCGCGGACGGCGCGGCGGCGGGCGCGCACGGCCTCGGCCAGCTCGGCGATGAGAGGGACCGTCGCCTCCCAGCCCAGGCACGCGTCGGTGACGCTCTGGCCGTAGCGAAGGGCGGCGGAGAGATCCTGGCGGCCCTCCTCGAGAAAGCTCTCCATCATGACGCCGAAGATCGCGGTCTCGCCCTCGGCGAGCTGGATGGCCAAGTCGTGGGCGACCGCCGGCTGGCGCCGGTAGTCCTTGCCGCTGTTGCCATGGCTGGTGTCGATCATGAGGCGCGGGGTGGCGCCGGCTGCGCGCAGCGCGCTCGCCGTCTTCTGCACGAAGGGCGCGCCGTAGTTCGGGCCGCTCTCGCCGCCGCGCAGGATGACGTGGCAGTCCTCGTTGCCGCGCGTGGCCACGATGGCGCAGAGGCCCTGTTCGGTCACGCCGAGGAAGCGGTGGGGGTGGGCGGCCGAGCGCACGGCGTCGATGGCGATGTGGATGCCCCCGTCGGTGCCGTTCTTGAAGCCGATCGGCATCGAGAGGCCGGAGGCGAGCTCGCGGTGCACCTGGCTCTCGGTGGTGCGGGCGCCGATGGCGCCCCACGACACCGTGTCCGAGGTGAATTGCGGCGAGATCGGATCGAGGAATTCACAGCCGACGGGCAGCCCCAGCGCGGCGAGGTCCACGAGCAGGTGGCGCGCCGTGCGCAGCCCCTCGTTGATCGCGAAGCTGCCGTCGAGCCGCGGATCGTTGATGAGCCCCTTCCAGCCGACCGTCGTGCGCGGTTTCTCGAAGTAGACCCGCATGACGAGGCAGAGGTCGGGGGCGTGGGTGTCGGCGAGCGCCTTGAGCCGGCGCCCGTACTCCAGCCCCGCCACCGGATCGTGGATGGAGCACGGCCCCACCACGACCACGAGCCGGTCGTCTTCACCGCGAAGGATGCGCGCGACATCGGCACGCCCGCGGGCGACGGTCTCCGCGCCCCGCTCCCCGAGCGGGATCTCCTCCAGGAGAATGGCGGGGGGCAGGAGCGGACGATAACTCTCAATGCGAAGGTCAGAAGTCCGTTGCATGGAGAGCGATTATCTCACAGCCTGCGCCATGCTCCCAACGGTCACGATCGTGCTCCCCGCAGCTCCTCGGACAGGGCCTCTTGCAGCCGGAACTTCTGGACCTTGCCGGTGGCGGTCACGGGCAGGTCGGCGCGCTTCATGATTCGGAAGTGCTGGGGCACCTTGAAGGCGGCCAGGGCCTGCTTGCAGAAGCCGCGAAGCTCCTCCGGGGAGGCGTGGCGGCCGTCCTTCAGCACGACGACGGCGACGAGGATCTCCTCCAGGCGCGGGTCCGGCAGCCCGATCACGTGGGCTTGCTCGACGCTCGCGTGACCGAGGAGGACCTCTTCGACCTCGAGGGGCGCCACGTTGATGCCACCGGTCTTGACCATCTCCTTGATGCGGCCGCGGAAGTGCAGACGGCCATCGTTGTCGACGAGGCCGAGATCGCCGGTGAGGAAGAATCCCTCGGTGTCGAAGGCGGCCGCGTTCCGCTCGGGGTCCTTGTAGTAGCCCGGAGTCAGCTGGCCGCGGATGAGGATCTCGCCGATCTCGCCCGCCGCCAGTGGACGACGCGTGTCCCGGTCCACGATGCGTATCTCCATGCCGGGCAGCTGGCGGCCCACCGTGTGGAGGCGGATGTCGACGGGATCGGAGGCGTCGGTGACGTGGCTGTTGCCGTAGCACTCGGTGAGGCCGTAGACGTTGCAGATTTCGCGCGCGCCGAGGCCCATAACCATCTGCATGGCGGGGGCCGGGCCGATGGCCGCTCCGGTGCGGAGGGAGGACAGGTCCCGCCGGGCGCGGTCGGGGTGCTCCCACAGGGCGAGCGCGATATTGGGCGTGCCGTAGTACACGGTGCACCGCTCGCGCTCGATGAGGGCGAGGGCGGCGGCGGCGTCGAAGTGCTCCTGCAGGACGATGCACCCACCGTGGGTCATGACGGCGAGCAGCGCGTTCAGGCAGCCGAAGCTCCAAAAGAGCGAGATCCCCATCCACATGCGGTCACCGGGCCCGAGATGCTGGCGCTCGCCAATATGCCACGTGTTCTCGATGAGGCCGCGATGCTGGAGCTGCACGCCCTTCGGTGTCGACGTGGTCCCGGACGTGTAGAGAATGTAGGCGACGTCATCGGGACTCACGGCGTGCTGGCAAGCGTCGAGGGTGGCCTCGCTCACATCGGCGCCCATGTTCCAGAGGTCCTCGAAGGGAACCATTCCGGCGGGGCGCTCATCCCCGACGGACACGACGCGCCTGAGCTGGGGCAGTCGATCCGAGCCGGGCGCGCCGATCTCGGCGAGCATGGCGAGATAGTCCTGGCCGAGAAAGCGGTCGACGGTGATGAAGGTGATGGCGTCGCAGTGGTTCAGCACGTAGGCGAGCTCGCGGGCGCGCGACCACGTGCTGATGGGAACAAGCGTGGCGCCGAGCAGCGTCACCGCGAAGTCCACGAGCAGCCACTCCGTGCGGTTGTTCATCAGGAGCGCCACTTTCTCGCCGCGACGGACGCCGAGCCTATACAGCCCCTGTGCGAGGCGGCGCACCCGCGTGCGCGTCTCCGCATAGGTCAGTCGCGCCTCGGCGCCGACGATGAACTCGCGCTGGGGCTGCCGCGACGCCATTTCGTCGAGCAGCTGAGGCAGGGTGCGGCTCCGCGGGCTCTCCACGGCGCGGTTCATGCGGGCCCGCTCACGCGCCCAGATACGCGCGCTGGACGCGCGGGTCGGCGAGGAGGACGTCGTGCGCGCCTTCGAGGGCGACGCGGCCCGTCTCGAGGACATAGCCGCGGTCGCACAGCTCGAGAGCCTCGACCACGCGCTGCTCGACGAGGAGGATCGTGAGGCGGCGGGCCTTGCGGATACGATCGATGGTCTCGAAGATCTGCTCGACGACGCGCGGCCCGAGGCCCTGCGAGGGCTCGTCGAGCAGCAGGAGATCGGGCTGCGCCATGAGCCCGCGGCCGAGCGCGAGCATCTGCTGCTCGCCGCCGGAGAGGGATCCGGCGAGCTGCTGGCGCCGCTCGCGGAGGACGGGGAATATGGCGAGCACGGCCTCCAGGCCTTCACTGCGCTGCCCGCGCGCGGCGCGGCGGTACGAGCCGAGCTCGAGATTCTCCAGCACGCTGAGCGAGGAGAAGAGCCGCCGACCCTCCGGGACATGAGCGATTCCGAGGGCGGCGCGCTGATGCGCGGCGAGGGGGGTCATGTCCCGGTCCCGGAACTCGATGCGCCCCGCCGTGCCCCGGACCGATCCCGAGATCGCTTTGAGCAGCGTCGTCTTGCCGGCGCCATTGGGCCCGACGATGGTGACGAACTCGCCCTCGGCCACGTCGAGGGAGACGTCCTCGAGGGCGCGGAGGCCGCCGTAGGAGACGCTAAGCCCGGAGATCCGGAGCATGAGTGACACCGTGACGGGCGAGCCAGCGCTTGCCCAGATACGCTTCGATCACCGCCGGGTTGCGCGTGACATCTCCGGGGAGGCCTTCCGACAGCCGCCGTCCTTGATCGAGGACGACGAGCCGGTCGGCGAGCTTCACCAGCGCGTGAATGGTGTGCTCGATGATGGCCACGGTGACGCCCCCCGCCCGCGCGCGGCGGATCATGGCCGCCATGAGCTCGACGCCGTCGGCCGACAATCCAGCGAGCGGCTCGTCGAGCAGGATGAGCTTCGGCGACGTGGCGAGGCACCGGGCCAGCTCCATCAGGCGGAGCTCGAGCGTCGTGAGGCCGGTAGGCGCGAGGTCCGCGCGGTCGGCGAGGCCGACCATATCGAGGGCGGCCCGCGCGCGCTCGCGCGCGTGGTCGGGGGTGCCGCCGTGGGCGAACGCCCCCACCATGACGTTCTCGAGCACGGTCAGGTGCGGGAAGAGCCGCACCACCTGGAAGGTGCGGCCGACGCCGCGCCGGCAGACGACGTGAGGCGGCAGTCCCGTGATGGACTGGCCGAGCCACCGGACGTCTCCTCGCTCGGGCAGCAGAAAGCCGTTGAGGACATTGAAGAGCGTGGTCTTGCCGGCGCCGTTCGGGCCGATGATGCCGAGGATCTCCCCCGCGCGCACGTCGAAGCTCACGTCGGACAGGGCCTGGAGGCCGAGGAACGCCTTGGAGATCCCGCGCACGTCCAGGAGCGCCGCGCCCGGCGCCGCCGGCGTCGTCGTAACGGCGAGCGCGGTGGGGACGGCGGGAGTGGGGCGAATCGATGGAGCGATGCCCGATGTCAGGGCGAGCACCGTGTTTCGCAGCCGCCAGTACAGTCCCTCGGGGGCATACATCATGACGGCCATGAGGGCGGCGCCGTAGACGACACCCTGGATGCCGGGCAGGCGGTCGCCGACGGTCGAATCCAGGATCTCGCTCATGGGGATCATGATGGCGGCGCCGATGATCGGCCCCCAGAGCGTGCCCGCGCCGCCGACGAGGCACACGGTCAGGGTCTGCACGATGACGATCACGCCGAAGACCGCCTCCGGCGTCACGATGAAGAGAATGGCGTGCGCGTAGACGGCGCCGACCACGGCGGCGGGGGCCGCGCTCAGCATGTACGCGATCATCTTGCAGCGGAAGCTGTCGACGCCCATCGCCTCCGCCGCCTGCTCGTTCTCCTTGATCGCGCGCAGCGAGTACCCGAGGCGCGACATTTCGATCAGGCGAGACAGGACGAGGGTGGCGGCGAGGATGCCGAGGGCGAGCAGGTCGAAGTGGCGGGGATCCGCGAACTGCATGAAGAGCCCCGGCTGCTCGCGCATCATCGGGATGGCGACCTCCTGGTAGCCGAGGAAGTCCATCACGATCCGGAAGATGAGCGGGTAGGCGAGGGTGGCGAGCGCGAAGTAGATCCCGGCGAGGCGGAAGGTCGGGGTGCCGATGAGCACGGCGGCGATCACGGCCACGCCGACCCCGGCGAGCATGCCGAGCCACGGGGCGAGATGGAGCTTCGCGGCGAGGAGCACGGTGACGTAGGCCCCGATCCCGAAGTACGCCTGGTGGCCGAAGGAGATCTGCCCCGCGTAGCCGCTGATGATGTTCCAGGCGAGCCCCATGGTCGCCCAGAGGAAGACCAGCGTCAGCACTCGATGGTGATATCGCTCGGTCAGCGCGAACGACAGGACGAGGCCGAGCGCGACGACCGCGCCGATGGCTACCCACCCCCGCGCCCGGGTGGCCACGGCTACACGGTGCGCGCGCGGCGGCCGAAGAGGCCCTGGGGGCGGACGTAGAGCACGACCAGGAACGCGACGAAGACGCCGACGTTCTGGAGCTGGAGCGGCAGCACCAGCAGCGTGAGCGACTGGACGAGGCCGATGGCGATCCCGCCCACGAAGGCGCCGGGGATGCTGCCGAGGCCGCCCACCACGACCGCGACGAACATCAGCACGATGAAGTTGACGGCGACGGTGGGCTCGATCGGGTAGTAGGTGGCGAGGAGCCCGCCCGCGGCGGCCACCAGCGCGATGCCGACGCCGAAGGCCACCGCGTGCATGGCGCGCACATTGATGGCCTGATAGCTCGCCGCCTCGGGGTCGTCCGCGGCGGCGCGCAGCGCCCGGCCGAGATCGGTGCGCGTCAGGAAGACGTACACCGCGGCCGCGAGCAGCAGCGCCATGGCGAAGGCGTAGGCCCGCGCCTGATTCACGAGCAGGGGGCCGACGGCGAAGGCCTGGGTCGCGTAGGCCGTCCGGATGCCCCGCGGCGTCGGCGACAGGAACATGGTGGTGGCGTTGGTGATGATGAGCGACATGCCGAGAGTCAGAATGAGCTGCGCGTCCATCTCGCGGTTCGGGTCGCCCCCGCCGGTGACGCGCGCGAGAAAAGCCTTGTGCAAGAGCAGGCCGAGCAGGAAGAACGGCGGGAGGGTGAGGAGCGCCCCCACGAGCGGGTCGATGCCGAGGGCGACCGCGTAGTAGTAGGTCAGGTACATCCCCAGCATCATGAAGTCGCCCTGGGCGAAGTTGACGACGCGCATGACGCCGAAGATGAGGGCGAGGCCGATGCTCATGAGGGCGTAGACGCCTCCCACGAGCAGGCCCGTCACCACGTACTGGATCAGCTCGCTCGCGACCATGGCGCGCGGGGGCGCGCGCTACTTGTGCCAGACCACGGGGCGCGTCGCGAGGTTGGCCGGCACCACGGTGAACGGCTCCCCGTTCTGCCACTGCACGATGAGCGGCACCGCGCCGATCCGGCGTCCGCGCTCGTCGAACCTGATGCGGCCGGGGTAGAGCGTGGAGGCCGCGGGCCCCGTGGTCAGGTCGATCTTGGCGAGCGCGTCGCGGATGGCCTTGGGATCGGCCGATTTCGCCTGCTCCGCGGCCTCCTTGATCAGCCAGACGTGGGCGTAGGAGCACAGCGGGTCCTGGGTCATGAACGGCTCGCCCGTCCGCTGCACGAACTTCTTCACCAGCTCCTCCTGACCCTTCAGGGGATGGGCGGCCACCACCGTCTGGATATTGTCGAGCAGCTCCTTGCCGACCGTCTTCACGTACTCCGGCGTGACCAGCCACGCGCCCACGCCCTGGATGTGGGTCTTCACTCCGAACTCCTTCACCTTCTGGAGCACCTGGATGGAGTCGGGGAAGTTGGTGGCGCCGTAGAAGACGATGTCGGGCTGGGTGGCGCGGAGCTTCTGCACGATGGAGGTGGCGTCGGGCAGGGGCGGCGTCCACACGTCGTCGACCACCAGCTCGATGCCCTTGGCCTGCAGCAGCTTCTCGCGCAGGGGCTTGAAGAAGAAGACGGTGGCGGCCGTGTTGTCGCCCACCACCGCGGCTTTCCGGATCGGCTGGTTGTTCCGCTTGGCGAGCTCGACGACGAGGTCCAGGGCCTGCTCGGCCTGGGCGGAGGAGACCGGCGAGGTCTGGAAGGTGTACTTGAACCCCCGCTCCGTGATGCTGTCGGCGTACGAGAGCGTCAGCCACGGCACCTGCAGCCGCTCGGCGACTTCGGTGACGCCGAGGGTGAACGAGCTGAGCCAGGAGCCGATACCGGCACTGATCTTCTCGCGAGTGAGGATGCGCTGGGCGGCGCTCACCGCCTTCTCCACGCTGTCGCCGGCGTCGGCCTCGCGCAGGACGATCTTGGCGCCGCCGAGCGCCTTGATGCCGCCCTGGCTGTTGATCTCCTCGATGGCCATCTCCGCCCCCATCTTCTTGAGCTGCCCCTGCCGGGCCCAGCGACCGGAGAGAGGGACGACCAGCGCGATCTTGAGGTCGTCGACGGCGAGGGCGGGCGGCGCGACGATCACGGGTGCAGTCACGAGCAGGGCGAGCGCGAGGGCGACGGTGCGGGCGAAACCGCTCATCGGCGTGATCCTCCGGCTTGGAAGGGATGGGCACCCCGGATCGAACGGCGGCTACTATAGCACGCGCGCACGCTATACTCCGGCGCGGGAGGAGCCACGAGATGCGAGCGGTGATCTGTCGGGCGTGGGGAGAGGTGGAGGATCTGCGGGTCGAAGAGGTCGCGCCGCCCGTGCCCGACGCGGACGAGGTCTTGATCGCGGTCGAGGCGACCGGCGTGAACTATGCCGATTCCCTGATGGTGGGGGGGCGCTATCAGACACGGCCGCCGTTTCCATTCAGTCCGGGCCTGGAGACGGCCGGCGTCGTGGCGCGATGCGGAGCCCGCGTGACGCGCTTTGAGCCCGGTGACCGTGTGATGGCCGTCCTGGCCCACGGTGGCCTCGCCGAGCTGGCCGTCGCGAAAGAGAGCGAGACGTTCGCCATCCCGGACGGCATGCCGTTCGAAGAGGCGGGCGCCTTTCCGATCGCGTACATCTCGAGCCACGTGGCGATCCGCTGGCAAGGGCGCCTCGAGGCCGGCGAGACCCTCCTCGTGCTCGGCGCGGCCGGTGGTGTCGGGCTCACCGCGGTGGAGATCGGCAAGGCGATGGGCGCGCGCGTCATCGCCGGCGCCAGCACCGCGGAGAAGCTCGCGGTGGCGCGGGAGCACGGGGCGGACGATCTCATCGACTACGCGGCGGAGAAGCTCACGGAGCGCGTCATGGCGCTGACGGATGGCAGGGGCGCCGACGTTTGCTTCGACCCGGTGGGGGGTGAGCTGTCCGACGCCGCCCTCTCCTCGCTCGGGTGGGGCGGCCGTCTCCTGCTCGTCGGCTTCGTGGGAGGGGTGGCGCACATTCCCGCCAACCGTCTGCTGGTGAAGAATCGCGCCGCGCTCGGATGCTCGCTCCGCTATTACCGCTGGCATGCGCCGGACAAGCTCCAGCAATCGGTCGCGGAGCTGTTCTCCTGGTACCACGCCGGCGCCCTCAAGCCCTGCGTCACCCAGTGTCTGCCCCTGGAGCGGAGCGTGGAGGCGATCCGCCTGCTGACCGACCGCAAGGCGTACGGCAAGGTCGTGGTCATGCCGGGATTGCGGACCGGCTGACATGGAGATCCGCGTCGAGGAGCACAGTCCGCACATCGTGGTCGTCACCATCGACAATCAGCCCCGCCGCAACGCCATGTCGCGGCAGATGATGGCGGAGCTCGCCGCGCGGTGGGATGCATTCGAGCGGGCGAGCTACCGCTGCATCATCCTGACCGGGGCCGGCGAGCGGGCCTTCAGCGCGGGCGCGGACATGAGCGGCGACCTGTCCGCGGATGCCGAGGTGGCGCGGACGGTGAGTCATGCGCTGCTGAAGCATCGCCCGTTCTCCAAGCCCATCATCGCCGCCGTCAACGGTGATTGTGTTGGCGGCGGCCTCGAGCTGCTGCTCTCGACGGATATCCGGGCGGCGGCGCCCCATGCCCGCTTCGGGCTTCCCGAAGTCCGCTGGTCGATCTATCCGTTCGGCGGCGCGACGGTCAAGCTCATCCAGCAGGTCGGCCATGTCCACGCCATGGATCTGCTGCTGACGGCCAGGCTCATCGACGCGCCGGAGGCCGCGCGCATCGGCCTCGTCAATCGGGTGGTGGCCGCTGATGCGCTCATGCCGTGGGCGATCGAGACGGCGGAGCGGATCGCGGCCAATAGCCCGGCGGCGGTGCAGGCGGTGAAGCAGCAGATCAGCGCGACGATCGCCGAGCATGCGCGGTCGCGCGAGGCGCTGGACCAGGAGCTGGGCGACCGCGTGCGGGCCAGCGCGCATTTCAAAGAAGGCGTGGCGGCTTTTCTCGAGAAGCGCCCGCCGAACTATCGGTAGTCCTAGAACGGAATCGTCGTGATCGATGTCGATGTCCGGCACGGCGGCGATGGGAGCCTAGAGGGTCTCGAACGCGAGCACAGCCGCGTGCCCATGACGGTCGAATGCCGGACCGGCGGTGGCGGGCGACATCTCTACTTTGCTCATCCGGACGTTTTAAACGGAGATCTGCGACTCGAGTTCGCCGCAGCGGCGGTGCCCGGGGAGTGGCAACTCCTCGCCGCGACCAAGGGCAGGGTTAGTCCGTCCGGAGCGAGCGAGACGGAATCCAGCAAGTAAGCCACCGAACAACGGGATGCAGCGGGGGCGCGCAAGATCAGTGGAGACGCCACGAGACGCCACCCTTCACTCGCCTTTGGTGCGTCGATCGTAGGAGATGCCATAGGCGGCCGACCGGGCCAGCAGGATCGGATCGGCCGAGAGATCGATGCCGTCCGTCCTGTTGGTGGGGTCGAAGATGAGGCGCCGCTCATCGGCCGCGCTCGTCGGTGAGATGCCGGTGACTTCCAGACCCCCCAGCTCGACCACGGGCCGCCCCTCAGGCCACAGGGCGGTGACGTCGTCCGTCGGGTCGCCTGCCTCGGCCAATTGCAGGAGCAGCTGGAACGCCACCGGACCGGTCCGCAGCCGGCCTTCCAGCTCCTCGCGCAGGAAGCTCGGGCCTCGCTTGCCGGCATCGTCAGGGGAAAGAAAGGCCTCGCCTGCCTGCGGCACAAAACGATAGCGACCGAATCGGCTCGTGCCATCCGCGGCGGTGAAGCGGAAAGCGTGCTCGGCATAGTAGATCGTCTGCGCATAGCTGGCCGGCACCGGCCTCTTCATGAGGCGCTCGACGAAGGCGCGTCCGGCAGGATGGCTGGCGAGAAAGCGCAGAACCGCATCGGGGTCGGGCCGGCCACTAGTCGGCTCGGGCAACTGAGCCCGAAGGAACTCGAGCAGCTCCTCGGGCGTCCGCGCGATGAACCCTTCGACGGAGTTGGCGAGGATGTCGGCGCTCTTGCCGTCGGAGAGCTGAAACTTGACCGCCATCGAGCGCACGTTGGGAACACCATCGTGCACGTCGGGGTTCCCGTTGGCATTGGCCAACCGGACGATGGTCGGCACCGATTGACTACTTGTGAAATGGGGCGCCCGAGTGACGCGGGGAGCATCCACCGAAGCGCGAAACGTTCCCAAACAGACGAGGCCCTTGGCGTGGACGGGACGGAAGCCGGGATGCGGGCCGGCCAGCGTCCTCATGGTTTCGACTATCTGACGGATGACGGGCTCTGGTATGGCCGATGTAGACATGTGCGGGTCTCCTTCCCGGCTCATCCGGGGACACCCTGCCTCTACTAGCTGCTAAACCGGGATGCTCAGGCGGCTTGGTCACCTTGCACGGAGACTGCGCCTACTTGCCGTAGGCTTTCACAATCTGGCCGACGAGCATGGCCCACGGCATGTCGAGAGCGCCGTAAACCGCGCCAGCCTCCGGACTGGCGTTGTCCTTGAGGATTTCGACCATCAGCGTGGCGTAGTCAGAGACGACCACCCCGGCCTGCTGCATGCGGAGCAGGCCCGCTTGGCGCTTGGTCTCACTGAACGTGCCGGAGGCGTCGACCGCAACGTAGGCGTCATAGCCCTTGCCGACCGCGGTGATCGCCGGGAAGGCGGCGCAGACCTCGAGCGAGATGCCCGCGAAGATCAGCTTCTTGCGTCCCGTCGCCTCAATGGCGGCCGCCACCTTGGGATCGTCCCAAGCATTGACCGAAGAGCGATCGATGATCTGGATTCCTCCCAGAGCTTCAACGAGCTCGGGGAACGTCGGGCCCCACATGCTATCGCGGGCCGTGGTGGTGACGACCGTCGGCACCTTCAGCGCCTTGGCAGCCTTAGCCAGGGCGACGACGTTGTGCTTCAGCTCACCGGTCGAGTAGTCACGCACGCCAGTCATCAGACCGACCTGGTGGTCGACCAGCACAAGCGCGGCGTTGGCCGAGGTCAGGGGCGTATAGGCTTTGGCTTGTTCGGTCATCGCGGTCTCTTAAAGCACATCCGCGGTCTTGTACTCGAAACTGTCCATAGCTGCATGATTCCCGACTGGTGGTCGATCAGCACGAGTGCTGCGTCGTTCGCGGAGAAACGGGTCTTCGTATAGCTCTTCGTACTCATGGTTGTTTGGCTCCTGTTGATGGACGTTCAACCTAGAACCTCACGGGCTCGCCGCCTGCTCGCCCAGCGTCCGAGTCCGCCACGTCGCCGGCATCTCCTCGAGGGGGAATTGCCGCTCCCTCCAGAGATCCAGCCCGCCCAGCAGGGGGCGAACACGCTCGATGCCGTTGCGCTTCAGCAGCAGCGCCACCCGGGCGCTCGTGGCCTCGTTCGGTCACGAGCAGTACAGGACGATCTCGCGGTCGGACGGGATCTCGTGGCGACGCCGGTTGATCTCCTCGGGCAGGATCCATTGGGCTCCGGGAATCGTGTAGGGCGTCGCGTTCACGTCCAGCGAGGAGCGCGTGTCGATGACCATCAGGCCGCCGTCTCGCTCGTCGAGCCGGCGCTTGAGCTCCTCCGGGGTGATCCGCGCCACGCGAAGGCTTCGAAAGACCCGCTGTCGCTGGATGTACTTGATGACGATGTAGCAGGCCAGCGCCACTCCGATCACGATCAGGAGCCAGTTCCCGAGCCGCGCCGCCTCCGCCGCCACCAGCTCGATGGCGCCCTTGAACAGGTATCCCAGTCCGAGCCAGACGCCTGACCAGATCAAGGCCCCGAGGCTGTCCAGCAGGATGAACCGGCCCCGACCGATGCCCACGATACCCGCCAATGGCGGTGCGACCGTGCTGAGGCCGGGTAGGAACTTCGCGATGAGCAGGGTCCGCCAGCCGTATCGCATGAAGAGATTCTCGGTCCGTCGCACGCAGAAATCGGGCTCCAGCGACACACGGCAGAGCACACCCAGCACCCGGCTTCCTCGCCGGCGACCGAGCTCGTACCACGCGAGGTCCGGCGGCAGGGACGCTGCCGCGGCCACGCAGAGCGCTACCACCACGCTCATGTGTCCGCTTCCCGCGAGAGCGCCCACGCCCAGGAGGACCGGCACCGCAGGGACCGGCAGACCAACTTGCTCGGCGAGGACGCACGCGAAGAGCAGCGCGTAGCCGTGTGTCAGGAGAAACCCGACTATCATCCAAGGAACCGGGAGAGCGCGTCCACGAAGATCTCCGGCTGCTCATAGGGCAGCATGTGGCCGGCGTCCGGGATGATCTGGACCTGCGCGCCGGGGATGAGCCGCGCCCACCGCTCGGCGTAGGCAGGGACGATCAGCTTGTCGGCGCCGCCCCAGAGCACCAGGGTGGGCGCGGTCACCCGGTAGAGGCGCTTCGATACGCGGCGGTTCGGGATCGGGAACAGGATCTTGCCCGCCATGGCGAGCCGGCGCTGCTGGCCCAGGTAGAACTCCTTGAACGCCTCCATGTCGGAGAAATCCACGCCGCCGGTGAGCAGCGCCTGCCCCTTGTCCGCGTCCTGGAAGAGCAGCTCGACGAGCTGCCCGGGGAGCAGGGCGAAGATGTCCGGGATCGGGTGCTCCTCGATCCACAGCCCGGCCGCGCTGGCCAGGACCAGCCGGCCGAGGTCATTCGGCGCGATGGCCGCCATCTCGGCGGCGATCATGCCGCCCATCGAGTGGCCGACCAGGTGCGGGCGCGTGAGGCCGAGCGCTCCCACCACGTCCCAGCCGTGGAGGGTGAAGTCGAGCATGTCCTCGAGCAGCTCCTCGCCGGCGGACTCGCCGTAGCCCGGCAGCTCGGGCGCGAAGACGTGGTAGCGCGCGGCGAGGCCGTCGAGGAACGGGTTGTCGGCGAGGAGGCCTCCCGCGCCGTGGAGGAACACCACCGGCATGCCGCTGCCCGCCTCCAGCACGCGGCAGCGCGCGCCCTTCCTCGTCTCGATCGTGCGGGCTTTCATCACGGCCACTCCTGGCCCTGTTTCTCGGCGCCCGGCCGTGTCTCCTCGGGATGGAGGCGGTCCTCCATGGGCTGGATCCACCAGCGCTGGTCGTCCTTGAACTCGGGCCAGAGGTGGCGAAGGTGCGGCATCACCTTTTCCGCGAAGAGCTTGGTGGAATGCCGCGTCTTCCAGTCCGGCATGTTGCCGGTGTGGAGCAGGCAGAAGAGATGCCCGATCCGCAGGCCGGTGATGCACTCCTCGAGCTGCTGGCGCACCGTCTCCGGGCTGCCCGCGATGATGAAGCGCTCGTCCACGAGCTGCTTCCAGGTGAGGCCCTGCATGATCCGCTGCGCCTCCAGGCGGAGCTGCGAGAGCGCGCCGTACTTGATCGTGTTCACGGTGCGGTAGCCCGGCGGGTCCGCGAACGGCGGGAACACGTGCAGGCACCGGTTGAAGAAGTAGAGGCAGTGCTCGGCATAGAGCTCCTCCGCCTCCGCGTCGGTGTCGGCCACGCAGATGATCTGGGCGAAGGCGGCGCGATAGGGTGAGTCGTCCTTGCCGCGCGTGGCCACCCGCTCCCAGTAGCCCTCCAGCAGTGACTTGCCGCGGAGGTAGCCGTAGAACGAGAGGTACGAATAGTTGTAGTCGTGGTCGAGGCAGAAGTCCCACGTCTCGATGGAGCCGCCGCCCGGGATGTAGATGGGCGGGTGCGGCTTCTGGATCGGCTTGGGCCAGCAGTTCACCCAGCGGAGCTGGTTGTACTTGCCGTCGAACGCGAACGGCTCGTCCTCCGCCCATGCCTTCATGATCAGGTCGTGGGCTTCCCGGTACTTGTCGCGGGTGAGCGCCGGGATCTGGCCGTAGCAGAAGTTGGTGTCCATCGGCGTGCCCACCGGGAAGCCGGCCACGAGCCGCCCGCCCGAGATGACGTCGAGCATGGCGAACTCCTCGGCCACCCGGATGGGCGGGTTGTAGCCGGCGATGGAGTTGCCGATTACACAAATCGCGGCGCGAGAAGTCCGCCGGGCGAGGCCGGCCGCGATCAGGTTCGGCGAGGGCATGAGCCCGTAGCCGTTCTGGTGATGCTCGTTGCACCCGATGCCGTCGAAGCCCAAGGTCTCCGCGTACTCGAGCTGGTCCATGTACTGGTGGTAGACGAAGTGGCCCTTCTTCGGATCGTAGAGCGTGTTCGGGATGTCCACCCACACCGAGCGGTTCTTCTCGCGGAAGTCGTCGGGCAGGTACGGCCAGGGCATCAGATTGAACCAGGTGAATCGCATGGACGCCTCCTTCGGCTGGATCGCCGGTAAACCCGGAGTGTACAACACAAAGGTCGCGCGATCTCGCCGCGGCACGGGATAGCGAAGGCGACCTTAGCATGGTAGAACGGGCGGACGGTAGAACGGGCGCACGAGCGGTAGGGCGCCACCGGCCCGCGCCGCCCGACAAAGGGGAGCATCCAATGCCGAAGGCTGGGGCGGACGTCCTCCGGGAGAGGCTGGAGGGAGCCGGCTACGATGTTCTCATGAGACTGCCGATCGTGCTCTTCACGCTGTTCTTTTTCTATCGGGAGGTATTCGCGCTCAGGGCACTCATTGCCTCGCGGCCATATTTTGGCGACGAGTGGCACTTTTTCATAACCGTTGCCGCCCGCATTTCTACGATGATCTTCCTTGTCCTGCTCGCAGCGTTGCACTTGCTACGCCGGCGCCCGGTCCGCAAGTACACGACCTGGCGGCCCAAGATCACCGCCCTGACCGGGCTATTGATCATCTATGCGCTGATGCTGGTGCCCCGGGCCGAAGCCGATGCGCGATGGGACGCCCTGTCCGCGATTCTTCTCCTCGCCGGGAATACGCTCTGCATCCTGGCCGTGCTGGATCTCGCCCGGTCGCTCAGCATCATGCCCGAGGCCCGCACGCTGGTGACGACCGGGCTCTATGCGCGAATCCGCCATCCCCTCTACCTTGCCGAGGACATAGCGCTCCTGGGGATTGCGCTGCAGTTCCGCTCGTGGCAGGCGGCCGTGGTGCTCGCGGTTCACTTCTACTTCCAGATCCGGCGCATGGATTGGGAAGAAGGCATCCTCACCGCCGTTTTTCCGGAGTACGCCGAATATCAACGCCGGTCGTCCCGGCTCGTGCCGGGCCTCTACTGAAGCGGGGATCACGTGCTGCGCAAGTTGATGCCGCTTCTGGTCGTCGCCACCACCGCGGGGTTGACGGCGGCCGCGATCGAGTTCCTGCCGCGGACATTGTATTTCCCGGTGGTCGTCTTCTTTGCACCAAGCGGAGTGGAGACGACGTTCCTGCAGCCTGGCCAGACGATGGAACACGATTGTGAGCACATGCTGGGCGAGGTGACGAAATCCTTGCGCGCTGTGTGTCGCGCGTGCAAGGTCCTTCAGCGGTGCGCTCATGGTCTGTCCGCTGCGCAGCGCCGAGCGTTGTCGCACGAACCGATCCCCCGGCCGTCGGCCCGCGCGGCGAATGCCCCGCTCACCGTGGTGTTTGCCGCCACAGATCCGGGTCTGGCCATGAACGCATGCCGGCAAGCCGAGCAGATGTCGGCCTCTCAGCCCGCGGAATTGCGGCTGCGATGCTTCACGGCAGGGGCGCCGCGTTGACGGCCATCGAGCGATTGCTCGACGACTACACGAGGTTGCATGAGGGCCCACTGCCGTCTCGAAAGCGCCCCTCCGACCGAGAGCAGCGCGTCGTCGGTTAGCCTAGGCTTCGCGGGGGAGGGCAACCGGGAAGAACTGAACGACGCGCTTGAGCAGCCGAGATCAACTGCGCTCGACTCCTTTCGACGGTCAGGCCAGCCGGGGACGATCGCCCTCGACGATGATCCGCCACAGCACCCGGCTCTGGCTGCGGTCGTAGTCGCCGTGGGCCCGATGCATCGTGGCGCGGTCGTCGATGACCAGCACGTCGCCCTTGCGCCAAGCGTGGTGATAGACGATCTCCGGCCGGATCATCCGGTCGAGCAGCGAGCTCATGTAGGTCCGGCTCGCCTCGGGCGTCAGGCCGCTGATGTGGGTGGCCTTGGAGATGTGGAAGTACACCGCCTTGGAGCCGTGAATGGGGTGCGTGCGCACCATCGGGTGCTCGACGGGCCGGCCGTACTTCTCTCGATCCTCCGGACGGGTGTCGTCGTGCCCGTCCAGCCCGTTGAACGTCGTCAGCGACTCGAGACGCCGGCGCTCGATCTCGGGCAGGGCGAGGTAGGCCGCGCGCATGCTCGCCACGCTGGTGCCGCCGCCCGCCGACGGAATCTCCACCCCGTACAGGATGGTGGCGGCCGGCGGGCGCTCACGGTTGGTGTGGTCGGTGTGCCAGCGCTCGGCCGGCTGCTGGCCGTTGCGATGCCAGATCAGCCCGATCAGGGGGAAGTCGGGCATGTTGTGCTGGGAGTAGTGCTGCTCCATCGGCGGCCCGAACGCGGACGCGGCGGCGAGATACTGGGCCGGCGTCA
>Ga0137391_10001155_pt1 | contig 19099 bp, 25 predicted proteins | sample 15con2h24BmetaG_FD_101399 | JGI IMG/M metagenome (GOLD analysis project Ga0137391, IMG submission 101399) | Vadose zone soil microbial communities from Angelo Coast Range Reserve, California, USA - 15con2h2.4B metaG | ecosystem: Environmental > Terrestrial > Soil > Vadose zone > Saprolite...
CGAACTTGCTCGCCGACAAATGACATCGCCAATTTTATCGCCATGGGACTATCCACCGAAGATCTGATCGCTCACCGGGAAGCATTCTTACAATCCTATTTCGCAGAACTCGTAAAAAGTGGGATTGATGACTATTCGCTTTCCGATGTACGGGAAGGATACAGGGTGTCTCTCCTTGAGATCCTGCTCTTCGTCATTGTCGCTTCGGGACTCATGGAAGTCGAAGCCAAGAATCAGCGTTCGACAAATCTCGCGGTTGTCATTTTCGTCCGCTTGCTGGGCGCCATCGAGGAGGCGAACGCGTGGGAGTTTTTGGAGTGAACTACTTCGGACAGCGCTGCTGGAGAACCAGGCCTTGGCATTCTTTGTTGTGGTCTTGGACGTCGAAACGGAGGTCGAGATCATCTGCATGTTGTCGTTGGGAACGAATAGCAATGAGGAAACGAGCCCGGGTTATGAGCGCGCCATACAGCTTTAAGTCTGTCAGAGCCTACGCGGACGGGTGCGGCGCGCGATTCCTCAAAGATAGTTTATGGTAATTTTCAATTCCAGACGGCTCCCTGAGAAACGAAATGCGGCTGCGTCGAACTTGGGTGGTCCGAAATGGCCTTTTGCATTATTGGATGCCCCCACACCTTCGCGGGGAATTCCCACAAAGTTTGTGTCTAATTTGCCGTTGGAATTCTCGTCGTGGAATACTGAAACCGCATAAGTGCCGACGGTCACGCCGGAAAACTCGCAGACTGCATGCCCATCGGAGATCGGGGACTTGGCGTGCGCTACGGCTTTATCGCCCTTCTTTGGAAATCCGTCAGCCGACGAATAGAGCGCACACAGAACCTGCCCCTTGTCGCCGCGCAACCCATTGATTTCGACATGGATTAGATTCTCTGGTGATTGTTGCGCCTGCGCTAGGCCACCAGGCTTGAGCGCCAACGTCTTTCCGGAGATCGTGTTGCCCGTAACGATGGGCAGCGTGTCGCCAACGTGGAGAGGAACGGCTGCCGAAGCCATCGCAAGAAGGAAGATCTTGGCGAATGTCATATACTCTCACAAGCGAGCCAGTGTTCCACCTGCCGTGCGATCTCGGCAATCGCTTGGTCTACCTCCCCACGCTTCCGTTTGCCCAGCGTTGCGTGGTACCCGATTCCCTTGATTTGTGCCATCAGGGCCGTGACAGTCGCCTCCACATTAATATTCTGGCGAAATACGCCCTGTTCCACCCCGCGTCTGATGACGCTAGACAAGTGGATCCGCCAAAAGTCATCGCGGCTCTTTCCTATCTTGTCGATGACCGGGTCGCGTAATCCCCGCAATGACAGTTCGGTAAGAACGACAAACAGCTTTGGCTGCGTCCGCAAAAGTTCTCGAACATCCTCGAATTCGAGACGTAGTTCCTCCCGAGCGGTCGCCGGCGCATCTTTCGGAAGCCCCCGGGTTTTTTTCAACTCTCCGATCAGGTGGCTAACCACTCCTTGAATTAGCGCCTCCTTGGTCGGGAAGTGATAGTAGAGAGTAGCGTTATTGATGCCCGCCTGTTTCGCAACCTCCTGGAACCGCAGACCCTCGAAACCCTTTGTTGCAATCTGCTCCATCGCGATAGACACCAGTTGCTTGCGGCGGTCCGTTGCGGCAAGCTTGGTTTTTCGTGTTGTTCGCGCCTTGGACCTCAGGAAGTACTCCAGTGCGACGCTGTCGCACTTTTGATTAGCATGTAAAAGGACGCGATACCATACGCGGTAATGAGCGCCAGCCGAATCCAGTGGGTGCTCATGAGCAGATGGTAGTCATGAAGCGACATCCCTGAATCCGGGGTCACCAATCTTGCCATCAGAGGAGCCCACCAAACTGCCGTCGAAGTATAGATGACCAATTGCAAAGTGAGACCGACCCAGACAAGTCGTCTCGATATGCTCGGGGGCCGCATCCACAGCATCCAGCTAGTTGTGCAACTCGTGACCGCAATCCCAGTGTTTTTTGCTCACAGAATCGCCCTCCTAACTTTCTTGGAAGTAGGCTGGCCTGAATCGACGTTGTGGAAACTCAAACACGAGATTCTGGGCGACGTCGGCTACTCTCGGAAACTAAGCCTTCGGCCACTCGGCCTGTAGTCGGCTTTCCATACAAGTGATCGGAAAACCGCTGACCAATCGCAACGATATCGTGCATTCATCTGGCTCCAAGGTTCGCTCCGAGTGGGCCTTCAGAGAGCATACGACTTCTGACCTTTCTCCGCTTTAGCTTGGCTCCCTTGCTCCTGGCCCTCGCGCGATTCTTATTGAGTCCGGTACGTGGCCTTTTTCTGCCGCTCATTTTCCTGGGCACTGCTTCAGGCTAATTCCTGCGTCCGGCAGCTTCGCGGCTTCTGCTTTCCCGGTTCCGCCCCAAGGACGTTGGGTTCCCTCCCATAAAGCAGCCGCTCGCTTTGGAAGCAGAAGCCCTCGCTTCTGGGTGCCCCAGGAAAATCAGGCAAGAAAAAGGAGATTCAAAAAATGTCTTACCTATATGTTAAGTGGAATTGGTTTTTGAGGTGGTTCTCTCGCGACGGTCAAGTCATTAGAGCATGCTTCGAGTATCGCTGACTACTCCCGGAACTAAGGCCTGCGACGCCGTAGGCGGCGCGCCCAGGCCGCAGTGAAGGGAGGAGTCAGCTGTTGAAGGTGAGTAGGTTGGCTCAACGATTGGTTCTCAGTTATGGCCTTCTCCTTCCAGATGAGTTTTGAGAGAAACGAGTACCCGGTCCCAAAATCGTTCGTAGTAAGCCTGCTGCATATCGCCTCGTTCGCACGCGCTAACGCGCTGATTGAGGAATCGGCACTCCATTGAGTTGCGCGCAAGAGCGAGCGCTGCTCGGAAGTGCTCGCGCGCGGTCTCATGCTTCCCACTCCGAAACTCAAACTCACCGAGCGCGGCGTGGTAAAAAGGATAGTTGGCGAGGCGTTCGCCCTCGGCAATGGTGCGAATCTCTTCGAGCCCGCGCTCGGGACCATCGTTCTGCGCGACCGCGATGGCGCGATTGAGCGCGACGATCGGGGAAGGATGTATCGTCATCAACGCATCGTAAAGTGAAACGATTTGCCCCCAGTCAGTATCCTCGGCGCGATGCGCCATCGTGTGAACCGACGCGATTGCGGCCTCCACGTGATACTCGGTGAGTTCGGAACCGGTGGCGGACAGCTCCAGGAGCTTCAGCCCTTCGACCACGAGCTCTTGATCCCATTGCGATCGATCCTGCTCAAAAAGTGAGCTCAAGTTGCCTGATGGGTCGACGCGGGCCGGGAGGCGCGCAGCGTCGAGACACATCAGGGCGGCGAGTGCGTAAGTCGTGGGCGTTTTTCCAAGCGAGTGCTCCAGGAGCACCGCGGTGAGCCGCATCGCCTCGCGGCAAAGTTCAACACGCACTGCCGTCTCGGGGGAAGCGCCGTGGTAGCCCTCGTTAAACAGCAAGTAGATCGCGCGGTGGACGGCTGGAAGACGCGCGGAGAACTCGGTGGCGGCCGCGACGTCGAACAGCTTCTTCGATGTTGCGAGCACTTTCTTCGCTCGCGTTATCCGTTTCTCCATCGCAGCGTGGGTGCTAACGAACGCGCTGGCAACCTCGCCCACGCTGAAACCGCATAGCATGTGGAGCACAAGCGCGACCTGCGCCGCCTCGGGCAACCGCGGATGGCAGCAGGAGAACATCATGCGCAGCAGGTCATCTTTGATCGCGTTCGGTCCAAAGAGTTCCTGCACGACAGGAGCAAGTGTCCATTCGCTCTGTAGAAACCTCCCTAACTCCGGCGCAAAGGTGCGTGCTGTGCGCTCACGCCGCAGGACGTCGAGCGCGCAGTTCTTCGCGGTCGCCATGAGCCACGCGGAGGGGTTTTCCGGAACTCCGCGGAATCTCCACACCTCAATCGCACGGCAGAAGGCTTCTTGTACGACATCCTCGGCCAGCGCGAGATTGTGGACTCCGAAGACCCGCGTCAGCGCGGCGACTATGCGTCCCGACTCGCGCCGGAAGAGATGATCGCTAGGCTCCATTTACATGTTCAGAATCTGGATGGGGCGTACTTCCACAGAACCTCCGACCTCAAGGATCGGACAACCCTTCGCGAGCTCTGCCGCGTGATGGAGATCCTTGGCCTCGATCAGCATGTAGCCGCCAACAACATCCTTAGCCTCGGCGTACGGACCGTCGTTGACGTCCTTTTGTTTGCCCTTGACAACCTTGCCGGTCCCCTCCAGTGGATGTCCGGAGTCCTTGACGTGGCCTTTCGCGCCGAGGTCCTTAAACCACGCGACCCATTTCTCCAATTGTTTCTGCGCTTGCTCGGGAGACCGGGGTGTCTCTCTGCCGCGAAACAGAAATGTAAATTCACTCATTGTGTCTCCTCCTTGGTTCGTGGCTTCTAGTCTATAGACGTTTGAATGGCACGGCAGCGGACATTTTTCTTCCGCAGTAAACCGGGGCGGGAGATTCGCCTGAATGAAAACAGGACTCCAATTCAATTGCTAGAAGGTGATTTCTGGACGCCGGACGTCTCGGAATGCCAAAAAACACAAGTCGCGATGGCGAAGAACAGGAGAAACGATCCATTTATCCATCCGCCGCTGATAATTCCGCCAAAAGGAGCCGGAATTGCTAGAAAGTAGCCAGGAACTGCAGAACTAGCCATAGACAGACTTGTCGGGAGAAAAACCAGAAGCCACCGAGGGAATTGTGTTTTCTTCCAAAGCCCTAAGAAATATGTCAACGCCGTCCCTGCTATCCCGGTTGCATACATGGGATATGAGATAGTGTCCCGCAAGCTGGTGACCTGCGTAATCAGCGTCTCACGCACACTTTCATCAGCCACCTTCGAGGCGAATCCAAAGACGGTGTAAACCGCATGATAAGCGCCCCCGACCAGCATCATCACAGCAAGCAAGACGGCCACGGCATATGCCAGCGGGCGGCTTCCGGGTTCTAAAGTCAGATAGAAAAGGCCCACGCCAATAGCTGAGAAAAGAGCCGCTATGGGTCCGAGCGCGCCCCCGATAACGAGCTGCACGAGCGGTCGGTGGGCCATCTCGAGGTAGGGATGGAAGGCTGCGCCACTGGAAAGAGTCCCATAGAACAGCATGTCTCCACTGAGGAACAGGAAGCTTCCGAGCAAGCCGGATAGGCAGCACAGGCGTACCCAACGAGTGCGAGCAATTGGATTCAGGCACATGCTGTCCGTTACGGAATTGGGCATAACCTTGTTTCGCTCCTCACACAGGAAAGTGCGTCGGCGCCCCGAAGTCCAGCCGGCACCCAGCGGGGCCAGGCGGCCCCTAGCAGATGCGCCGGCTAGTGCTTCGCCTGCAGGCTTCCCACATCCAGCGTCCCCGCAAAGAATGGCAGCACAACCTTCTCTACTCGAGGGCGTCGCGACATTGCTGTCCTCTCCTTCTCTGTCCTTCCTCCCGCTTAATACTGTCGGCCCTGGTTGTGACGTCCGCTTTCGCGCGAAGCTTCGTCACCGCCAGCGCGGCCAGGCCGCCCGTAGTAGGTACGCCGGCCGCGATCAAGACGAACGTTGCCATGCAAACTGGGCACATAAGTTTCCTCCTGGATCAGCCTTTGTATTCGTCGTGACGGCGCACCCAGAACGGTCCGCGGTTCCCCTCGTCGCGTCCTTTCGGCACGACGTCGAGATAGTTGTAAGCCGTGTTCATCAAGTCGATGCCGCGCGCGTAGGCGGAATACGTGTGGAAGATCTTCCCCGCAGCGTCTTTGGCGAAGACACTCAGCCCCGGGAGCTCTGACAGCCTTTTATCCTGAATCGTGTAGTTGTAGTCGACCTTCTTCTCCGCGATCTCTTTGGCAGTGAACGAGACTTTGTAATCGAAATTGAAGTCGGTATTGCCCGACGAGAGCCAAGGAAAGGTCCAGCCCATGCGCTTCGAATAGGCGGCGATTTTCGAGTAGGGGGCGCGCGAGACCGCGACCATTGTCACATCGCGGTGGTTCAGGTGGACGATGATGCCGTTGAAGTTGTCCGCCCAGAACGAGCAACCGTGGCACGCCGCGTCGCGCGTCCAGGTGGACGACGGCGACGCCGCAGCCGGGTCGAACATCGCGTGGTAGACGATGAGCTGACTGCGGCCGTCGAAGAGATCGGCCAACGTCTGGCGGCCGTTCGGTCCCTCGAAGACGTACTCCTTGTTCACCGCTTCCCACGGCAGATCGCGGCGCCGTTGGGTCAGACGATCGCGGAGGCGAGTGAACTCTTTCTCTTCCGCCAAGAGCTGCTTGCGTGCAACGAGCCACTCCTCGTGCGATACGACCTGGTGAGGTGTCGCCAGATCTGCTGTGGATGACGGTCTACTGGTCATGCTTGGTTCTCCTTTACCTTGTAATACAGCGATGCCAGGCTCCAGTGTCAGCCGGCGGCCGACGCGCTCTCAGGCCTCATGTAAGCGTCGAGCCAACCGAGGACGCGCTCCCAGTGTTCAGCGTTTCCGTAGGCTGCCTCGCTCCGGCCGAGGAAGCCTTCGTCGCGCACAGTCACGCGCGTGCCACTTGCGATGGGATCGAGGCGGTACGTGATGGTCGTCTCCCGCGTGCCCTGCAGCGGATGCTTTTCGAACTTCCGCGTCATCACAAGCTTGCGCGGCAAATCGATCTCGGCGAACTCGCCACTGCCGACGTTGGTGCTACCGTCTGCAAAGACAACGGTGACGCTCCAAGGGCCGCAGACGCGCAGCTCTGCGGTCCACCCTGTCTGGCGGTAGAAGTCGGGGTGTCCCCACCAGCGCTCGACTTCGTTCGTCGTGAGCGCGCGGAAGACGCGCTCGGGCGGAGCAGCAACCTCTGCAGTCGCAATAATCGTGCCTGCCGCAGCGTCGACGACGGCGCGCGGGGCACTCCATTTCGAAGCGGTTGGCGTTCTGAAATCGGTCGCCATTTTAGGATCGGTTGCCATTTTGCCTCCGGCTAACGTCTCAGATTTACTGCTCATGATTGGTTCTCCTTTACCTTGTTTCGTCGGGGTGGTAGCCGCTTTTTGTTGTCGCAAACGGCACATTGTTAGGCTCGGCCGGGCAGGGAACCTCCCTACGGAGTCCCCTTCCCTTTCTCAGCGAACGACTTCAAACTCGCCATGTAGTAGTCCCACCCGCCTTGGCAGACTTCGTAGCACTCGCACTCTTGCAGCAGCCCTACATGCATGAACGTGAGCATGGAGCGGTCGGGTCCATCGGCTTCGATAGAGAAGGATAGCCTCGTTCCATTCCACTCGTTGAAGGGCTTGTGTTCCTTGATGTTCCATTCGACGATCGAAGGGCTGATTGCCTTTGCGAGGCTAATGCGCACGATGTGGCCTCCGCGGAAGCCCAACTTCAGTTCCTTACCCTTCGCGTGACTGCCAGAGATCTCAGTCGACCACCAACCCCGGAGCCCCTCAGAGGTAGACACGCTCCGGAACAGGTCCTCGGCCAGTGCCCCCACCTTGAGGTTTTTGGTCAGGCCCACGGACCTATTGGACGTTCGGCTCTTGGGAGTTCTCTGTGATTTGTTCGTTGGATTCATTTTTCCTCTCCAAACCAAAGTTCCAGCGGAGAAACGCGACGACCTCTGTCTGAAAGAGCTCGGGTTGATCCCACATGATGAAATGAGCGGTATCCGGGATATGTTTGAGCACGACACCGTTCAGCGGTTTGTACGCCGCCTGGTAAACGCTGTCTGTCTGGAGGTCCGTAAGTTGATTATTTTTCATTGTCGTATAAAGAACTACTGTCGGCACGGCGATCTTCGAGAGATCTGGACTAAGATCGGTGACGAATCCCTCATGCAAAGCGCGAGCGACTACATCAGGGTCGCTCTTCATCCAGTCTTCCAAGGCACTTTTTCGCTTACCCACCGTATTGATCATGCCATCGATTGTGACTTGTGCTTGTTGTTGTCGGCCCGCCGGATCGAGGCCTTCCATTTGTGCCAGTATCGCATCGGCTACTGGTTTAATGCTCTCAGCGGTTGTGCCGGGCGGGCCGAATGCTGCGCCCATAAAGGGACGGACGTCGATGACCATGAGCTTGGCAATGGCTTGGGGATGTCTCTCGGCAAGCATCAAGCCGATCAGGCCCCCCAAAGAGTGACCAATCACGGCCGGTTTTGATATGCGCATCGTAGCGATGTACCGCGCCAGTTCCTCAGCCGCGGGGGCCGCCACCAACCCTTCCGTATTGCCACGTTTGGGTTGCCCTGCGAATCCAGAGATCTGCACAAGGTGATAGCGATGACCAGGAACAGCCCTTATCAGCTCACGCCATACACGCGGTGAAGAGCCAAGACCCGAAATGAGTAGAACATCATCTCCCTTACCTTCGACGTTGACTGTGATTCTATCCGACGAAAATCCGTCAGCGACCGCGACGGTGGGGAGAAATGCAATACCAACCAAGGTGAATAAACAGGATAAAGCGCCAACGCGGTGAAGAATATCGGACACCGCGCGAGGCAGCCTCTTGGAAGTTGTAGGCGCTCTGAAATCAGTTTTCGTTTTCGATTCGGTTGTCATTTTGCCTCCGGATAACGTTTCAGGTTTACTGCTCATGTCTGGTTCTCCTTTACCTTGTTTCGCCGGGGTGGTAGCCGCTTTTTGTTGTCGCAAACGGCACCGTGGATTCGTGTTGATCGAGAAAGGTTGCGATGATCGGCAGCAACCTTTCGGGATCCTCGTTTAGTACGAAGTGGCCGGCGTCAGGGATAACGGCAAGTTGAGCATTTGGGATGAGCCGGGACATCTCCAGATGGTGCTCGACACGGGGGCCCAGAACGTCGTGATCGCCGGTAGCGATGAGGACGGGCGCTTTGATCGATTTCAGTTCGTCGCGCGAAAATCCCTTCCACGCAATGCTGGTGATCTTCGCAAACAGGGTGGCCCATTGTTTTGAATCTGGCGCCACTCTTTCGTAGTCCTCTCGCTGAAATTGGACACTATCGCTATAGGGCGTAAGGGTCATGAGTTCCGCCAAGGATTCCGGCCGGGTGACGTCCTCGAACTTGCCCAAAGCCGATCCGTAAGTGGCCACTCGGCGAACAAGGTTGGGATGGCGGACCGCCATTTGCACGGCTACAATCCCACCAAAGCTCTCGCCGAAGAAGTCGGCCTGCTCGATTTGGAGGTGTTTCACAAGAGCACCGACGTCGTCGGCCTCTTGCTCGAAACTCAACGGGCGATCGATGTCAGCCGTACGTCCGTGCCCTTGCAGCTCGACCGCAATCAGCTGCCGATTCCTAGTCAACGAGGGAAACACGTTCGCCAAACCCGCAAAGGGGTGAATCGTGACCAGCGGCCTCGTCGTGACCGTGCCGTGGATCTCGAAATACATCTGCAGGCCGTTCACTGGAGCATAGCCAGACCTGACTAAGGTCTTGTAGTAGGTCGGTCCCTCACGCTTTGTCTCGACGGCCGGGTTCGACTGCGCAGGAGACTTGCTCATGGTTGCCATTGTGTCTCTCTTCTGTTTCCGAGCTGCAGTGATTGAGTGCGGTGCGGTTTGTTGTCGATTCGGCGAACTAGTCTAGGGCAGCTCCAGCCGTTGAGTTGACGACCGTTCCGGTCATCATGCGCGCGCGGTCGGATGCGAGAAATGCTGCTGCCTTCGCGGTGTCGGAGACACTGGCAGGGACCTTCAGAAAGTTAAGGTTCGCAATCCTGGCGATCATCTGGTCTTTTGAGGTGTTCATCCTGCTCGCCAGGATGTCCATCGTTTGCTGGATGGTCCGGCTATCCGTGTTAGCGGTTGTCCGGAGGCACACAGATCTGACGCCGACTGGACTGATTTCCACGGCCAGATTTTCCATGAAAGACTCAATGGCGCCGAACGCGGTGCCAATGGCTGTCGCGCCTTCTACGTGACCGCGAGCAGGGCTGCCTGTCAGGAAAATAATCACGCCTGAACGTTGCTTCACCATGTGGCGCGCGGTCGAGCGGGCAGTGATGAACTGCGACTTCACAATTGTTGTCAACGGCACCATGAATTCTTCGATCGGCAGGTCCACCGCGTTCTTTCCGTTTCCGTACTCTGACACAAGAGGGCCAATGGCATTGAACGCGATATCGATCCTCCCGGTCCGCTTTGCGATGCCATCGACGTATTCCTCGACGGCAGTGTAATCGTCGGCGTCCACCACTGCCGCATGTGCACGGCCGCCGTCTGTCGTGATTTGCTTCGCCACCGCTTCTACGTTCGCTTTCGTCCGGCCGGACAGAAAGACTTCTGCTCCTTCGGCCGCAAACTCCTTGGCGACTGCGGTGCCAATGGAGCCGCCAGCACCGAACACGACGGCATACTTTCCCTGCAGACCTGTCATTGTGTATCTCCCTCGTTTGTGGCTTTCACTTTTCTAAACGTTTGACCGGAAACTTGGCGGACATATATTTTGCAACGCTTTACTCCCGGCTCACCGGGCCTTTGCCCGAGGGAGCGTGGCCCGAGCCCGTCTGCGCCGCTACGGGAACGATGATGAGGGCGTGCGGAGCGCCTTCATTGACAACGAAGGCCGGCCCTCCGCCAGCTTGGCCTTCCGAGCCGAGGTCGGCATTGGTCAGGTGCGTACCGTAGAACATCACGTGGGGCGGAAACGGTCCGACAATTCCCTTGTCGTCGGGTACGACGTTTTCCGTCGATAGCATGTAAATGACGCCCGGCCGGGCAGGCGCCGGGAAGACGCCCTTGGCGAACGCGTCGCCCACGGAGCGCTTGATCTCTTCGGGGCTCTTTCCCTGAGCGCGCAGCTCGGCCACCTTCAGCATGCGCGGGAGGAACGTGCGCGTGCCCTCCGCATCCATGCACTGTGGCTCCTGGCTAGTAGGCAGCGAGTGCTGGACGATCGCTGTGAAGCCGTTTTGGCTGTCCCGGACCTTGACGTAGCCAGTCTTGTCGAGGACATAGACCGCCGCCCTGCTCGCTACGGTCGGCGGGCAGGCGCTGAGAGCCAAACCGATCTCTTTTTGCTGGTCAATGAGCGGCGGCGTCTGGCTGCCGACGGCCTGCGTCGACTGAGCCATAGCGGACGCGCTCACGGCGATCTGGGTAGCTAGCCCCAACAAGCAGATGCGTATCAGTGACATGGAGACTTCTCCTCCTGGGAGGCGGTGTCCGAACCCCGCGACGGGACACGCGAAGCGGCCCTCCTCTGGTTTTGTTGTTCCGCTTTCAAGACGTTTGAGTGGCACGGCGCCGGACATTTTTCTTTCACTAGGCTGACGATCCAAGCTCGTCCACCATCCTGCGGTTTTTCCTGCCGTAACCGCTCCTTCCGATCTCTAGACGTTTGACCGGAATGGGAGCGGACATTTTTCTTTAAGGGTCAAACATCGGGCTGGAGACTCGTCATCCCCTGGGCGACCTCGCCCTGAGGCGTCGGGGACTTGGATACTCGGCCCTGAGATCCTCTATGGACGCGCATGCCGGTTCAAAGGCGCGGGGGTTGAGACGGCACCAGCGGTGTCGTCCCTCTGGGGTCTTAGAAAGCAGCCCCGCATCAACCAAGACGCGAATGTGTTTCGATACGGCCGGCTGGCTTATCTTGAGCTGGGCGGCGAACTGCGTGACAGCGCATCTCTCCCGGGCGGCCAAGCGCAAGATCTTGCGCCGGGGCTCGCTGGCAAGCGCGCGAAAGATGCGGTCGAGAGTGTGGATCTGTCTGTCACCCATTCGTTGACGGTGGTGCTCCCAGCTCCTTTTCACCCGAGGCATAGGTCATGGCTGCCGTCACCATCGCGGACAAAGACGCTCAAGCCAGACACCCTCGCCCCGCGGGTATCTGCGCGTTACGGACTCGCATTCATCTTCGGTCTCCTAACCCCTAGAACGTTTGAGTCCCACGGAACCGGACATTTTATTTCGAAGGGTAAACCGGGGCGAGAGATCCGTCATCCACTGTTCACCGCAACCCTTGCCACCCGCTTCAGCCCTAACTAGCAACGCCCTCGCACGGCGTTCTCTCCGTCCCCGGATTTTTACCCACGTTCGGGTGAAGGAAGCAAATCCCGACACGAAGCAGAGAACTAAAGTGAGCATGCGGCGCGTTTAGGCCGCAGCAGAGGGAGGGGCCCAGGCGTGAACCTTGACGCGGGCCGCTAGTCTCGCAGCGTTGGCGTGAGCACGTTCCTAGCTAGAACAGATCAGCCTGCTCTTTGGCGCACTATCGAATGTCGCCATGTTCCTACGATCACTTGGCACCTTACTGGTCTACAACTTAGCTCATCGCGGTCCGAGTAATTTTCCGCGGTGGTTACTCCTATGCATTCCGACAGTCCTTTCTCTCGGCAGTACGGTCTTCCGACCAGCCCTCACTCACATACCTGCACCAGTGGGCGGCATCATACTCGGTGGATGGATCAACGGCTCGTTTGTCATTTTCTTTGCCATTGCAACATTTGTCTTTTGGAGCGAGCACGAAAAAGCACCAGACTTACAATAGCTCCTCCAAGATGAAATCGTGGCCACGATCGGGCCATTGCCGAAGCGCTCAACGAAGGCGAACCCGACCGGTACTGAAGCCGTTAGGGCTCATATCGAAGCCGCATTTTTCTGAATACCGCTCTGGACCATTCGGAGTGGACCAACCGGCGGCAACTTGCCATAGCACGCAAGGAAGAGTCAGCCGCACGGTTGCTGCACGCGGCCTCCTGTTGACAACGTAAGATTACATCTATAATCTATCAATTAGATGTTATGCGTTACGAACCTGACCACAAGACGCGGACTCATCGCCGTATCGTAAAGAATGCGGCTCGTCGATTCCGGGCTGAGGGCCTGAACGGACCGGGCGTCGCTACTGTGATGAAGGCGTCCGGGCTGACAGTTGGCGGCTTCTACAAGCATTTCCGCAGCAAAGACGACCTTCTCGCCGAAGCCATCGAAGAGGGCTTCTCCGAGTTTGGCGAAAGAGTCTTTGGCTCACTGAGGAACGTGCCCCCTGCAGATCGCTGGAAAGAGATCGTTCAGTGGTACTTGTCCCCTGAACACTGCGAGCATCCTGATACAGGCTGTCCGATTGCTGCCTTGTCTCCGGAAATTGCACGGGCTGCTCCGGCCGTAAAGAAGCGAATCGCGGCCGCTATGAAAGCACGGCGGGAGCGCTTGATGGAGTTCATGCCAGGCCGCACCGCGGCTGAGAGAGAAAGGAGCTACAACGTGATCTTTACGGCGATGGCGGGAGCCGTCTCAATTGCCCGCATCTTGCCCGATTCTGGGGAAAGGCAGAAGATACTGGATTCAGTTCGAGACCATCTACTAAAGAGCTTCTGATTTTTTTGGCTCCATTGGATTTCATACGTAATCTAATGGACCGGCGAGCCGGTCGTGAAGCGGTTGCACAGGCAAGGAGAGACCTGAAGATGAGCAAGAGGAGGCTGTAAATGATTGCGAGGCGTTTGCTATTACTGTTCATTGGGGCGTTGGGATTCGCGGAAGGTGCCGGCCCGGTGTTCGGTCAACAACCAAGTCACTCGCTGGCGCTTGTCGGCGCGACCCTGATTGACGGCACGGGGGCTCCGCCGCTACGTGATGCCGTCATTCTGATTGAAAATGGCCGAATTCGCGCTGTAGGAGCACGCTCGCAGATCACAATTCCTGATGCCTTCGAACGTCGTGACCTCACCGGACTCACCATCCTCCCTGGCCTGATTGACAGTCACGTCCATCTCAATTTTGTTCTTCCTCGAGGCCCGAATGATCCCAAAGCCGATGAGATTATCAATGGCGTCCTTCAGGAGTTTCTCCGCCACGGCGTAACCAGCGTCCGCGATCTTGGTGCCGGATATCCGTGGATTATCGAACTGCGTCGCTCCATCGACGAAGCCCGACGCGTGGGCCCACGAGTCTTTGCCGCAGGTCCCATGCTGACCGCACCCGGCGGACATCCGGCCGGGACACTGCTAGTCGGGAACAAACCCGCAATTGCGGCAGGGACCCGTCAGATCACAACGCCCGAAGAGGGCCGCGCAGTCGTCCGGGAGCTTGCGAGCGGCGACGTTGACGTCATTAAGGCAGTGCTGGATAGCGGTGATCGGCGGAGTAGGCCCCAACGAATCCCCACGTTGAATGCTCAGACCCTCGCCGCAATCATTGTCGAAGCCCGTAGCGCGGGACTACCGGTAACAGTGCATTGGGGGAATGTGGAGGAATTGGCCGCGGTGGTTGCGTGCCACCCCACTCAGATTGAACACGCCGGCTATACCACGATTCCGAAATCCCTGATATCGGAGATTGCACAAGCTGGGATAGTTGTGGATCCGACTTTGGTGGTGTTTTCGTCTGTCGCCACCCAGGAGGAATTCGCGAAAGGATCTCTCGACAATGTTCGCCATCTTCATGCGGCTGGAGTCGTGATCACTGCCGGCACTGATGCTCCGCTCGGCAATTTGCGCTTCGGTGAAAGCCTCCATCGCGAACTCGAATTACTTGTTGATGCGGGGTTGTCGCCGATGGAGGCGATCCAGGCGGCTACGAGCCGGCCCGCTCGGCTGTTGAAGCGCGGAGACGAGATCGGCACGATTCAAGTAGGGAAGCGAGCGGATCTAATCGCGATTGCAGGCGATCCGCTAAAGGCGATAAGCAACATCCGGAATGTTCGGATCGTTATTCGCGACGGCCGGACCTTTGATTTTGCAGCTATAAGATGATGATTGTAATTCCATAGACTAGTCGCCGTGAGTCGTTGAGTGTAACAGGCCACTCGCAACACGAGTCCCACTCGTTTCGCCTGAGGCCCGATTCCATAGGCGCCTCTTACTTCCGACCGTTTTCCCGCCGTAGATGCTGCCGTGCTCATGCTCCTTACGCCGATGCTTCCTCAGTCCCGTACGCCACCATTTTTCTGCTGCTCATTTTCCTGGGCACTGCTTCAGGCTAATTCCTGCGTCCGGCAGCCTCGCGTCTTCTGCTTTCCCGGTTCCGCCCTAAGAACGTTGGGTTCCCTCCCATAAAGCAGCCGCTCGCTTTGGAAGCAGAAGCCTTCGCTTCTGGGTGCCCCAGGAAAATGGGGCAAGAAAAAGGAGATTCAAAAAATGTCTTACCTCAGTAACTCTCGTCGGGTTCGTTGGTGCTGACCCGGAGCAACGTCAAGCGCGACAATGTGCACCTGAGCATTTGGCACATCGCGGCGATAGGCCTCCGGTTCAGATGGGTCAAAGGAGAGTTCATATTTGCCCCAGATGACCACCAACTTGGGTTGTTTATCGCGCATCCATGCCTGCCACTTGGGATAGGAATCAACATTGGTACGGTAGTCGTAAAACAAATCGCTTTGAATTTCAGCCTGGCCGGGTTGATTGAGAAAGTGGTTTCATTTGAAAAGGTTTCGCGAGAAATTCTAGCCCACGGATGGCACAAGATTTGTCTTTGGTGTAGGAGCGTGCTTTGAGTCGACCTCTTACTACTTGCTCGCTCTTTCTGAATCTTCGAAAACCACGTCGGTGTATGCGTTGCGATCCTCGAAGCACAAATTCACCGCCCGTGCATGCGAGCGCGTTCGATGGATCGCACCCGCTGGGATTGTGAATACCTCTCCAGGCTTCAGACGAAATGTACGGCCGTCCGCGAGATCTATTTCCAGATCGCCTTCCACGACCAGGAAACACTCATCGGAACGCGGATGCTGATGCCAGCGAAATTCTCCCTGCATCACCGCCAATCGCACGCAATGATTGTTAATGTTCACGACGACGAAATTCTTGTAGGTTTGGTCGACCGAGTCGGCCTGTTGCTTCAAATTCACTACCGTTAGCCCGGGAAACGCCGCATCTTCGCTGTGCGTGCCCCCCTGGTCGTTCTGCTTGGTTCTGTAATCCGTCATGCCCAGGCCCCGTTGCTTCCCGCCCAACCTTGCGAGGATATTGCCGCTTAGACGGCAAGTCAATCCGCATGGTTGGATGCGACAGGGTCATTTTTCATCTTCTTTCAAATGACACAACTACCGTACGTTTCGCAACTGACACGCTTTCAGCGGAGGGAAATCACGGTTAGGCCTTCAACGTAGTGGTCCGGAGCTTAGAGGCCACGCTGCTCAATAATCTGGCAACGAATGGATTCACTTTAAAGCTCAACAGCTTTGGCAAGTTCTCCGTCCGGCGTAAATCGGGGATTCTCCGTAGAATTCCCTTCACGGGCGAGACCATGCAAACGAAGATGAAGCGGAAGATCAGGTTCATCAGTTTGGGGGCGCTTCGCCGGCAGGAGCGGGTTGAGCGATAAGAACTACGTTGGCTACTAGGCAGGTTTTCCGCAGATCGAATCAGCCTGTGCTATGAATCGGTGTCTGGGAGATCGAAACACTCCGGGCGCGGGCCGCTTCATCTCACGGTTTCAGGAGACTTATGGAATTCTCGACTATGAATTTATTGATCCAAGAAGATGCGCCTTTGTGTTCTAGATTCACAAACGTCCCGTTGCGCTTCTGACACTCCGTCTCTCAAGGAATATGTGCTTGAGGACGGACAGTTGCTCTCGAAAACGCATAGGATCTATGCCTCTGGTCGGCATTTTGTCTCACACGGCAAAGCAGGGCTCCTCCCACCGGCCAACCTCATGCAACTCTTGCGACAGTTATTTGCCGGAACACTGGCTTTCAACCGCCCTCTTTACAAAGGTCTCGCCAACGCCGGCAATTCGGCAAACGATTGTGACAGAGCGCGAATTCTCGCCTCGTCCAACGGACCTGACCACACTCCGTCCCGCTTGACCGATGAACCCACAATGAACGCATCCGCGTCAGCGTACTCTCCGATATTCTCGACGGTGATGCCTGAACCTACGAGCGTCGGCACATTAACGGCTTGAGAAACGCACCCCACCTCGCCTGGATCCGCCGGCTGCCCGGTGGACACGCCTGTGACGATCACGCCGTCCGCCAGAAAGAACTCAGCCGCCCGCGCTGTTTCCGCCAAATCCACGTCCGCCGTTATCGCGTGAGCCGAATGTTTCTTTTTGATGTCGGCAAATATCTGAACCTGGTCGGCCCCGATCATTCGGCGATAGCGAAGAAGTTCTCCGGCGCTCGATTCAATGAGTCCTTCGTCGGCGACATGCGCGAACACGAACCCCTCAACGCGCACAAAACGCGCACCGCAGGCGTGAGCCACGGCCAACGCGGATTGATTCGCGGCAGCGAGAACCTGAACTCCCAATGGCAAGCCCGAAGCGCGCCGGACGCTGTAACCAATCACCGCCAAAGCCGCAGCGATCTCCGGTCCCACGGAACCTTTGAGGTAAGGCCTGTCATGCGTGTTCTCAATGACCACTCCATGGAAACCGGCTGCTGCATACATCCGGGCTTCTGCTGCGCACTCCTCGGCAATCGCGTCGACGCCGCGGGCGGCGTTCGGTGTACCCGGGAGACCACCGGTATGGATGGCACCGATCAGAGCTCGGCGGACACCGAAGAGAGACGAAATAACATTTTTTGAGTCCATCGCATTATCCAGCGAAATGCTAGCACACCGCCCGACCGCGCGGCCAACTTTTCCTGGGGGTCGACGTACACGCGTAGAAGCATCTTCGCGTGCTGCGTGCCGCAATACTGGGCACACTGTCCGAGGTACACCCCCGGCTCGCGAGGATCGATCCAGGTGCGATTGACGCGGTTGGGAATTAGGTCGGTCTTTCCCGCGAGCCGCGGAACCCAAAAACTGTGGTCTGTGTCGGCGGACAACAGGGTGATGAAGGTAGGTGTCGGATGTGCGGGGTCGCTTACCGGAACGTGCAACTCATTCGCGGTGACCACACCGAGCTTTGGATAGCGGAACTCCCACCAGAACTGATGGCCGACAGCCACTACTTCGATCGTTCCGGGCGGCGCTGGAGCGTCCTGCACGGAATGAATGACCCGCGCCGTCAAGAGAAACAGCACCAGCACGATGAGGACGGGCATCACCGTCCACGCAAGCTAGATCTGATTGCTGCCGAAAACCTGCGGAGGCTCATGGCCGTTGTCTCCCGCGCGCCTGCGATATTTCACGATCGCGTAGACCAGCAGGCTGAACACCACCGTAAAAATGAGTCCCGTGATTTCGAGAACGAAAATCGACAGCCGGAAAATGGAGTCGGCGGGTGTCGACACCACCGGCACGGGCGTACAATTCGCCCAGCATCAACCTAGGCCACGATAGCCCAACAGGGGATACGCCATGTTTGGGACGGATAGTCGGCAACTCGGAATTACCCCCGCGCGTTATGCGATCAGGCCCTATACGCTCATCCTGAGTTTGCGTATCCCATCGCGAATCTGATGTGCGTTGGCTCCCCCATAGCCGAGGATTAAGCCGCCACTCGGAGGAGGTGTTAGGTAGCAACTGGACAAAGGGATTGCGGAAATGCCCCTCTGGGCAGCCCTCCTTGAAACCGCCACATCGTCAGTGCCCGGGGGTAGCAGCGCCACCAGATGCATCCCCGCTTCGGCACCAATCACCTTGGTCATATCTCCCATCTGGATTTGGATCGCATTTACGAGGGCCCTTCGCCGCTCCATATAGAGCATTCGCATCCGGCGTATATGGCGAGCGAAGTGTCCTTCTCGGATGAAATCGGTCAAGACAGCCTGATAGAGAGTCGATGAAAAGATGTCGGCGGCATCCCGAGCGGCCGAGAAAGCGGGTACCAAATCCTTGGGAACAACCACGTAGCCCAAGCGCAAAGCAGGAAACAGGACCTTGCTGAACGTCCCGACATAAATAACCCTCCCATCTGTGTCCAGGCCTTGCAGCGACGCGATCGGGCGGCTTCCAAACCTATACTCGCTGTCGTAATCGTCTTCAATAATCCAAGCACCGGAGCGCGCTGCCCAATTGAGGAGAAGCATGCGGCGAGTGGCACCCATCGTCATGCCCATGGGATATTGGTGCGATGGCGTGACATACACAGCACGCGCGTCGCGACCTCGACGGATGATCTCTCCTACGTTCATGCCGTCGTGATCCACCCGAACCGGAATCAATTGAGCCCCGACTGTCACGAAAGCTTGGCGCGCGCCGGGATAGCCCGGCTCTTCCATCCACACTCGATCTTTGGGATCCAACAGAACCTGTGCGGAAATCTGCAAGGCCTGCTGCGACCCTGTTGTCACCAGAATCTGCGATGA
>Ga0137391_10001157_pt1 | contig 19088 bp, 14 predicted proteins | sample 15con2h24BmetaG_FD_101399 | JGI IMG/M metagenome (GOLD analysis project Ga0137391, IMG submission 101399) | Vadose zone soil microbial communities from Angelo Coast Range Reserve, California, USA - 15con2h2.4B metaG | ecosystem: Environmental > Terrestrial > Soil > Vadose zone > Saprolite...
ATCGAGTTCCTCGGCGGTCTCCACGCCCTCGGCCACCACGCGCAGGCCAAGCTGCTGAGCCAGAGTGACGATGGCCCGCACGATGGCGCCATTGCCGGATTCTCCGTTGGAAAGCGGATCCAGGTTGCGGACGAAAGACTGATCGATCTTGAGCGTGTCGATGGGAAGGTTTTGCAGATATGTGAGCGAGGAATAGCCGGTGCCGAAATCGTCGATGGCGGTGCTGATCCCGAGTTCCCGCAGCTGCCCCAGGCGCTCAGCCGCGTGTTTGCAGTTCTTCATCACCACGGTTTCGGTGAGTTCCAGCTCCAGCGCCGAAGGAGGCAACCCGCTCGATAGCAGCGCATTGGAAATCGTCTGCACCCAGTCCTGGCGTTCGAACTGCAACGTGGAAACGTTCACCGCCATCCGCAGGTTCTCATATCCCGCGCCGCGCCATACAGCGAGCTGGTGGCAGGCCTGTTCAAGGACCCACTTGCCGATGGGAACCACTAAACCGGTCTCTTCGGCGATGGGAATGAAACGGGTCGGTGCAATCAGGCCCTGGGTGGGATGGTCCCAGCGCAGCAGGGCTTCGAAACACACCAGCTCTCCGTCGGCGAGGACCTGCGGCTGATACTCCAGCCGGAACTCTTCCCGATCCAGTGCCTGGCGAAGATCGCCCATGAGTTCCACGCGTTCACGGAGTTGCGCATTGATCTCCCGAGTAAACACCTGGAAGCCGTTCTTGCCGTTGAATTTGGCGTGATACATGGCGGTATCGGCATGCTGCTGCAGAATCTCCGGCTGGTCCCCATGTTCCGGATAATGACTGATACCGATGCTCGCGCTCACCGAGTAGTCGCGTTCGGCGATGAGAATCGGCCGGCGCAGGGAGTCCAGACAGGTCTGGGCGATGCGGAGAGCGTCGTTCGGCCGGCGCAGATCGGTGGCAACGATGCAGAATTCATCGCCGCCGATGCGCGCCAGCGTATCCGCCTGGCGGATCACCAGACGAATCCGCCGCGACACTTCAACCAGCACCTGATCGCCTGCCTGATGTCCCAGGGTGTCATTGATGTACTTGAAACCATCCAGATCGAGCAGCAGAACCGCCAACCCGGTCTCGTGCCGGTTCGCGTAAGCCACGGCCTGCTGCAAACGGTCTTCCAGCAGGAAACGATTTGGCAGTCCGGTCAGTGCGTCGTGCTGTGCCTGATAGGAAAGGCGGTCGGTCAGCCGGCGATGCTCGATGGCGATCGCAGCCATACCTGTCGCCACCTGGAGCCGGTTGCGCTCCTGGGGCGAGGCCTGGCGCTCTTCACGGAAGAAGACCACGATCAATCCTTCGAGCTGTCCGACTGGCTTCACTACCGGCGCGAGCCAGCAGGACCTGAGGTCGAACGCCGCAGCCCATTCCTTCAGCTCACGATCGGAGCAAATCGCCGCCAGGTCCTCCGCAAATATCATTTCCGTGAAGTCGGGGCCGGCGCCCAGAGCGCCGGCGATCTGCTCCAGCCTGAACCCTTCGAGCCCCAGCAGCATATCTTTGCCGAAGTTGCAGGCAGCCACCTGGCACATCCGGCCGGGTTTCAACAGCAGGACGGAACACAGAGCGCCCGGCATCTGCTTTTCCAGTATGCTCACGAGCTGCTGCAGGTTGGCTTCCAGCGCCTGGTTCTGGGTGATGGCCTCCAGAAAGTTTCGCCGTTCCGTTTCCATGTGCTCGGTGCGTTTGCGTTCGGTAATATCGTTGGCCAGCAAAAGGCCCGCAGCTTTGCCGGACCACGTTATCGTCCGCAATGACAGCTCCAGGTCGAAGACAGTCCCGTCTTTTCTGCGGTACTGCTCTTCCAGGGGAATTCCCGACTGAGCGGTTTCCAGCAGACGGCCCAGCACTTCCGCCGGATGCAGGTGCGTAAACTTCATGGCCAGAAACTCATTCAATGAGAAGCCATATTTGCCGGTCGCCGCCCGGTTGGCCGCCAGGAATCGAAGCGTCTCAAGCTCAAAAACAAAGGTGGGATGCGGATTGCTGTCAAAAAGGCGCTGATAGCGCTGTTCGCTGAGTTCAAGCTCCCGCGCCTGGGCCGAAAAGCGCCGGTTCACGAGCGAAGACAGCAGCGCCGACGCCACAATGACCAGCGTTACCAGGATCACGGCGGAGTTTGCCAATACGGAAATGTCGATCGCGTTCGACAGATCCGGGGCCGTTTCGGCGGGCATATAGCTGACCGCCGCCATGCCGGTGTAATGCATGAGAGGAATCGCCAGACCCATGACCACGGCGACGGCGGTCTTGAAAATCCTGCCGCGGTTTTCGTCCCGGAAATGGAAGGTAAGCCACAAGGCCGCCAGAGAGATGACTACCGCCAGCAGCACCGAAAGCAGCCACAGGCCCGGATCATAGTGATGATGCGCGGCCAGACGCATGGCCGCCATGCCGGTGTAGTGCATGGCGGCAATGCCGGCGCCCATCAGGACGCTGCCGGCCATCACGTGCAGCGTGGTAACACGCCGGCGGCTCACTACATACAACGCGACGAATGACGCGAAAATCGCCGCCAGCAGCGACAGCAGTACTGTGGGAACGTGATAGTACACCCGCATGGGCAGGCGGAAGGCAAGCATCCCGGTGTAGTGCATGGACCAGATGCCGGTGCCCATCGCAATGGCGCCGCCAATCAGCCAGGCGCTTCTCGCCTGGTCCCGCGTCGCGGTCACCCGTCCGGCAAGATCAAGCGCGGCATAGGATGCAAAAATAGCGATTAAGACAGAAAGCGCCACAAGTCGGTAATCGTAAGTCGCCGGAATGGTGATCATAAATTATTAATGAATGACCACTGCGGGCATAGTGGTCGGCAAAGTAGGCATGAAGATTTTCAGCCCTCTCTGAAACCGTCACAAGTTACCGGGGTAATGCCGGTCACCCCGAAGACACGGGGGGCAGGAGAGAGCTACTGGCTGCTAGCTTCTGGCTTCTGGCCTGGATCGGCGGACTTGGCGGCGGATGGCAAATTGCGAGTTTGGAGCCAGCAGCTAAGAGCCAGCAGCTCTTCCTAACTCGCTGCGATTTTTTCCAGCTGCTGCAGATGATTGATATCGTGGCCGGCCATGGTTTGAAAAATCGACTCGAAAGTCATCGTACCGCGCTCGGGATGCGTGACCTCCTTCGTATGGGCCTCTTTCGGGACGGAGTTGATCAGCGTTACGTTCCAGCGGCGGACCGCCGAAAACAACTCCAGCGCCGACTGCGCGTCATAGGCTGCGTAGGACTTCGCCCAGCCATCCTGATCGAAGGGCTGAATCACGTGATGCGGCTCGGCCAGAGTCTGACGCAGACGGAAGGCGAACACCACCTCGCAATCGGCCAGATGACAGAAAATCTCGCGGGCCGACCATTTGCCGGGCGCGGGACTTTTACTCACCTTTTCGCTGCCCAGCTTCTGCGCCAGCGCGGACAGCTTTCCAGGAGTCGCTGCGATCACTTCCACGGGGTTTGCATTGCCAAGGTATGAGGCGTAGGGATTCAGCATGGAAGAATTTTAGCATCCGGAACGAAGTCGCAGAACGACCGGCAGGATCGACAGAAAAAATTAAAAAAATCCAGGCAAAGCTGAAAAGCACCGCTTCAAGTGAGCCTCGACGAATATTTTTATCTTCTTTTCCACATTGCCCAAAGCGGCGAATCCGATTCAAACCCTTTTTTCACGGACCGTTAACGCCGTGGTCACGCCTCTTCAACACTGAGCGGCTAGTCTTGCCCTCGAATCCCAAACAGTTGCCCGACAACGATTCGGAGGAAAACAATGGTACTCACATTCATTCGTGGAAAGCTGCGCCGCGGCGCGACTTTCGCTTTGTTTTTTGTCGCATTGATCTCCATTGCCGTTCCCGCTTTGAGTCAGACCGACGATTCAGAGAAATCGGAACATCGCAATACCGCCACTCCCATCAGGCATGTCATCGTCATCATCGGCGAGAACCGCACCTTCGATAACATCTACGCGACCTACGTCCCCAGACATGGGTCCGTCGCGAATCTGCTTTCCAAAGGCATCATCCATGCCGATGGCACACCCGGCCCCAATTCCGGGCTGGCCACGCAGTTTCAGCTTCAGACCATCAATCCCCTGGGCTATTTCATCGATACCAGAAAGCTCATTGCCCCGGGCAAAGCGCCGTATGCTCCGTTTCTTCCCACGCCGGAAGCGGGCAACGCGCCCCCGGCCGCCGTCACTCGCAGTCAGTTCCTGAAGGACCCGGTGGATGCCGCGCCGCCGTTCGACGCCGCAACTTTCTCCACCGCGCAGCTGCGCACGCTTTCGCCGGTGCTCGAAACCGCCGACCTGACTCTGCTCACCACCGGCGCCACCGAACTGACGAATTGCACAGCCGATCCGACCCTGCCGCCCGCGCCCTGCGCCGTCCCCGATTCGCGCATCGCGAGTTTCAACAAGCTGCCGAATACCTCGTTCCAGATCACCGGCGCGACGCTTCCTTATGACAGCTATACCGGCGACATGGTGCACCGCTTCTTCCACATGTGGCAGCAATCCGATTGCAGCGTTCTGGATGCGACTCCGGCCAATCCTTCGGGCTGCAAGAACGACCTGCTTCCCTATGTCGGCGTCGCGCGCGCCGACGACAGCGGCAGCAACAGCATGGGCTTCTACAACGTCCGGAAGGGCGACGCGCCGCTGTTTAAGCGTCTCGCCGATGAGTACACCATCAGCGACAATTACCACCAGCCGGTCATGGGCGGCACGGCGGTGCAGCACATCATGCTGGGCGCCGCCGACGCTCTGCCCTGGGAACAATTCGGCAGCTTCCCGGCGCAGCCGCCCACCAAACAGGTCGCCGATCCGACCCCGCAAAGCTCAACCAACGCCGGCTTTACGAGAGACGCCCGCTGGACGGAATGCGGCGATCAGACCCAGCCCGGCATCCAGCCGATCGTCGATTATCTGAAGACACTGCCTTCGCGCCCGGATCTGTCTGCCACCAATTGCGCCGCCAACACCTTCTATATGATCAACAACACGCGGCCCGGCTTTCTTTCGAACGGTCAGCTCAATACCGCCGCCATCAATGCCGGCACAGCCGTACCTCCGTCGTCTCTGCGCACCATCGGCGACGCCCTCAATGAAAAGAAAATCAGCTGGGCCTACTACGGCGGAGGCTTCAACGCCGCAAGGCGCTTTGACAATGGCTCCACCGATCCGGTGGACGTGCTGATCGGAACCGGCGGCGACTGGTATTGCGACATCTGCAATCCCTTTCAATATGCCGCATCCATCATGGGCGATCCGGTGCAGCGCGCCGCGCATATCAAGGACGCGGTCGATTTCTTCGACGACCTCGAAGACGGCCGGCTGCCCGCGGTGTCGTATCTGAAACCCGACAGCTTCGATGACGGCCATCCCGCCAGCTCAAAGCTCAGTGTCTTCGAAGCGCTCACCGAACGCGTGCTCGACGGACTCCGGGCTCATCCTGAACTGGCCGAAGAGACGGCCTTTATCATCACCTTCGACGAGGGCGGCGGCTATTACGACTCCGGCTATATGCAGCCGCTCGACTTCTTCGGCGACGGACCGCGCATTCCCCTGATCATCGTCTCGCCCTTCACCAAGGGCGGCCATGTCAGCCATACCTACAACGACCATGCCTCGATCGTAAAGTTCATCGAGCGCAACTGGCAATTGAAGCCGCTCACCACCCGCAGCCGCGATAACCTGCCCAACCCGGTGATGGACAAAAACAATCCCTATGTACCGCTCAACAGCCCGGCGGTTGGCGATCTGTTCGACTTGTTCCATTTTGACAATGATCGAGACAAGAACTAGAAATGCACGTCGCATCCGGCAGCGGTCTTACCGGAGTGCACAAAGGAAGCCGGCCCTGGGGGAAGGGCCGGTTTTCTCTTGTTAAATCAACCGTGAACCTGGAACGCAGAAGAAGCGAGGCATCATTTGGTAATTGGGTAATCTGGTAATTGAGTAATTGGCCCGAACCCGGCGTTTTTCAATTACTCAATTACCAAATTACCCAATTACCAAATTATCGTTAAGTCAGGGTCTTGCTTTTACAGCATTCTGACGCAGCTTCACCGTCGCAAGAATCGATCCGAGCCTGGTCATGACTGCGGTGTAGTCCACGGCTTTGATGCACTCGATGTTTCCCAGTCCGCCGGTCACCAGCCTGAGTCGAATTCCATAGCAGGTCTGATTCGCGTATCCGTAGTAGGTAATGTCGGAATACTGCGTACCCGCGGCGCCGGAACCGTCTTCAACCCGGCGAAATGGAATGGCGTCAACTCTCGCGTCCCTGCCGGTCAGTTCATCGTGGACACGGGCCCAGTCGAGACAGGGGACCGGCGGGGTCTTCGTTTCCACGGTCACCGTTAGGGTGGCCATCTTGAAGTCGGTGCCCGGGTATCCGTCCTCAGGCATCCGGACCTGTGCGACAAACTTTTCGTCGGGGGTGCCGAAAATTGCGTCGGCGGATTCCAGTTCGGGCTGCTCCCCCGGCTTCACCAGCGTGAAGTTCTCAGGGTAGTCGAAGGAGATCTTGCGCACCGGATCGGAAAAAGACTTCGTGGCCTGCGGAGCCTGGGCCAGAGCCGCGGTCAGACAGAGGGAGACGAGAATGACGATCAGAGCACGTGGAATCATGGTCATCATTTTGCCATAACAATCTGCTCAAAAGCATTTCACCGCAAAGGACGCAACGGGCGCAAAGGGGAAAAACAGGAAAAACAAATCCCTGATTCCGCGTCCTCGCCTCTCTGATGGGGACATAGGTTTGAAATATTTGAGACCCGGGTTTTTTTGACAAGGCCGAATCCAGGCAGTTTAAAAGCCATCCCATTTTCTAAGTTCTTCTCCGTGTCTCCGTGCCTCCGTGGTGCAAAGATCTTTTTGCTTTTCGATGGAACTTATTTCCCACTTGCGACATTACCGGTATATGCAAGACACTCCCATGGGACGGGAAAAAGAAGGACCGATGAATTCATGACCAATGACGAAGCGTTAATGCTGGCATTCCAACGCGGGTCGCGGGAGGCCTTCGATGAGCTTTTTGCGCGCTATCGCGGGCCGCTGTATGGGTTCTTTCGGCGGCGGCTCGACAGCGACGAGCGGGCCGAAGACCTGACGCAGGAGACGTTTCTGGTGGTCATCCGGGCCACCGAGCGCTATGCGCCGAGGGCGCTGGTGCGAACGTATCTCTACGCCATCGCCCTGAAGCTGGCATCCGCCGAGCGGCGGAAGCAGGCAGCCCGTCCCCGCCCGATGCCGATTGAAGAGACCGCGGAGCAGGCGAGCGAAGACAGTCCGGAAGAAACGGTCTGGGTGCGCCAGGCCATCGGACGGCTCGAAGAACGGGAACGGGAGATTCTTATGCTGCGTGAATACGAACAGCTCAGCTACACCGAGATTGCAGAACTGATGCGGATACCGGTAAACACTGTCCGCTCGCGGCTGTTTCGCTCGCGCATGGCTCTGAAGAATCATCTGCAACCCGAAGCGAGGCCGGCCCAGGCCGCCGCTCACACCGGAAGAACCGGGAAAGAAAAAGAAGGCGTGCAATGACTAACCATCCTCTTGAACAGGAAGAATTGATGGCCTACCTCGACGGCGAACTGTCCGCGAGCCAGGCCGCCGCTGCCTCAGACCATCTGGAGTCATGCGCCGAATGCCGCGACCTGGCCGCCGACCTGCAAAGCGTTTCGCGGAGGTTGATGGCGTGGCAGGTTGAGCCGTCGAGGTCCGCGAACCTGGAAGCGATTGACGCTGCGCTGGAAGAGCGTGCGAAGAAGCCTCTGCCTGCGGCTGGAATCCGGTGGAACTGGTTTGGAAATCCGGCAGGGCGTCGTTTGATGATGTCCGGAGGGCTGGCGGCTGCGGCTGTGGTTGTTGTGCTGATATGGGGAACCATGATGTCGCCGCACAGCGCGATTCGAAGTGAAAAGTCCGTGATGGAAGGTTATGTTTCTCCGCCCCAACAACCAGCTACGCCCAGCGGTGGCCCTGGCAGAAGGCCCGATACTTACAGCAGCAACTATGATTACAGGGGAGGACGGTCTAACAAGCCTAAGAGCGCCGAGGACAAGCCGGCTGGCACCGCTTCGAAGACACCTGAATCCGGCGCGGTTGTCTTCTCGCAACTGACTGCTGCACCTGAAGTCACTCCTCTTGCTTCACCGCCTCCGCTGCCTCTGCCTCAGGAGGACAGCAAGGACTTCGGCGGTCTCGGCCAGGGTACAGCAGGCAAACTAACCCCTGACGACGATGTCCGGGCCAACGCGCGCTCCAGGGCTGCCGCCCCATCAGCCCTCAAGCAGGATCTCGCGGGTCACGGCCCGATGATCATCCACACCGCACAACTCACGTTGACGACCCGCGAGTTCGACAAGTCGCGCACTGAAGTGGAATCAATTCTGAAACTTCACCACGGGTACGCGGGAGAGCTGAATGTGAACACACCGGCAGGCGCGGCCCGCTCACTGAACGGTACCCTGCGGGTGCCCGCCACGGAACTGGATGCCATGCTGAACGACCTGAAGCGCCTGGGCAGGGTGGAACATGAATCGCAGGGCGGTGAAGAAGTAACTGCGCGCTACGTCGATCTTGAGGCCCGCCTCGCCAATGCCCGTAACACCGAGCGAAGACTGACCGATATTCTGCGCGAACGCACCGGCAAACTCGCCGACGTGCTCGCCGTGGAGGAATCGATCTCCACCACGCGGGGCGAGATCGAGCAGATGGAAGCCGAACGCAAAACGATGGCCAACCAGGTCGATTATGCAACACTCGAAGTGACCATCACCGAAGAATACAAAGCCGCGCTGCAGGTAGTCCCGGTTACCACCTGGACGCGCATCAGCAACGCCGGGGTGGAGGGCTATCACAATCTGGTCGAAGGCGTGATCAGCCTGGTGCTGGTTTTCGTTTCGGCAGGACCCAGCCTGATCTTCTGGGGATTTCTGCTGTTCTTCCCCGTTCGCATGATCTGGAAGAAAGTCAGACTGCGCGCGGCAGCGGCTTAAAAACAATTTGCCGCAGATTTGCGCGGATGAACGCAGATAAAAGACTTATAAGCGCCGGAGGGCTCCTTGCTTACTTTTCTTCGATCTGCGTTCATCCGCGTAAATCCGCGGCAAATCTTTTTGTTTTTCCCGCCTACCTGGTTTTGAGTTTCTCTTCAGCCGTCGCCAGTCGGGCCTGAAGATCTTCTTCGCTGACGGGTTTCTCCAGCAGGTCGTCGGCGCCGCTCATCAGGTTTTCACCCATCTCCAGGGCCGCGCCCCGGCTGGAGGAGAGAATCACATACATACGCCGCCCGAATTCCTCGGCGCGAATCCGGTTCACCAGCTCCTGGCCGCTCATGCCGGGCATGATCCAGTCGGTAATTACGATGTCGAACGGACGGAGCTGCACTTCCTCCCACGCGGCCGCGCCGTTGGAAACGACAACCACCTGGTGCCCGTAATCGTTCAGCAGGACCTGAAGAAGTCCCGTTTGCAGGGGATCGTCGTCGGCCACGAGTATTTGCATTTTATGAAGGATTCCTTTTTTTATTTACTTCCATATTTTTCATTGCGCCTGGGTCTCCACCGTGAACTGCTCATGCATCCGCCGGACGGCTTCCATGGTGGCCCGCACTTCCCGGCGCAGCGCCTCCATCTGCTCGTCCGCGCCGATGCCGCCGTTCTTCCCCGCCGTTTCGAGCGCCGCGGCCGCATCGGCGGCCGTCACGGCCTCGAACATCTTCAGCATCCCTTTCAGCGTGTGAGCGTGGGTCTGCACCGCGCCGGCGTCGTTGGCGACGCGCGCGGCATCGAGGGCCGCGAGGACTTTGCCGGCTTCCTGAGGGAACATGCCGGTCAGATCGAGCGCCAGCTTTTTTCTTCCGCCAAAACGACGCAGAATTTTTCCGGCGATCGAGTCGCCCTCCGGCTCGGAGGCCGCCTTCGCGGGCGGAATCGGCGGAGTGAGCAGCGCTCCGGCGGGCACGCCCGCGGGCTGCTCGGCGAGACTTTGCGGCATGGCGTTGTGCAGAATCGTAATGGCCAGTTCATCGCGGCTGATCGGCTTGGCGATGTAATCGTCCATGCCGCAGGCCAGATATCTTTCCCGGTCGCCGGCCATGGCGTGAGCAGTCATGGCGATAATGGGAACGCGGACGCCGCTGCTGCGCTGCCATTGACGGATCAGCTCGGTGGCCAAAACTCCGTCCATTTCCGGCATCTGCACGTCCATCAGCACCAGATCGAACGGATGCTTCCGGTAGATCTCGACGGCTTCCCTGCCGTTGCCGGCGATGGTGACGGCGTGACCGTCGAGGGTCAGCATGCCCACCGCGACTTTCTGGTTGTATTCGTTGTCTTCCGCCAGCAGAATGCGCAGCGCGCGGCCGCCGGCGGGCGGCACGCTGGTCTCCGCGGGGCGCGAGTCGTCGATGGCGGTCCCTTCCAGCATGGCCAGCAGCATGTTCTGCAGATCGTATTTGGCCACCGGCTTGAGCGCGTAGGCCGCGACGTTGAGTTCGTGGCATCGCTGGAGGCTGTCGGGCCGGTCGGCGGAGGTCAGCAGCATGACTTTCGCCGCTTCGGTTTCCTCCATGGAACGAATGCGTTCGATCAGCATGAGCCCGTCCATGCCGGGCATCTGCCCGTCGACGATCATCAGAGGATACGACAAGCCGCTGTCGGTGGCCTGCTGAAGCTGTTGCAGCGCCGCCGCTCCGCTGTCAACAAGTTCCACTTCCATCTCCCAACTGGCCAGCATTTCCCGCAGAATGCGCCGGTTGGTGGCGTTGTCATCCACCACCAATACCCGCTTGCCGCGCAGCGCGCCGGGATGGGGCCGCGATCCGGGCATGATCACGCCCTCGGCGTGGGCCAATTTGGCGGTGAAATAAAACGTGCTGCCCACGGAAGGCTCGCTCTCAACCCAGATGCGGCCTTCCATCATCTCCACCAGCCGCGAACAGATGCTGAGCCCGAGGCCGGTCCCGCCAAAGTGGCGGGTGGTGGAAGTATCGGCCTGTTCAAAAGCCTCGAAGATTTTCGCCAGTCGCTCCGGCGGAATGCCGATGCCTGTGTCCTGCACAGCAAACTTCAGACCGACCTTAGTGTCGCTTCCATCGCCGCCCGCCCGAGCCGCTTCGAGTCCGACGGTGACCACGACTTCCCCGCGGTTGGTGAATTTGATCGCGTTGCCAACCAGGTTGACGAGGATCTGGCGCAGCCGGCCGGGATCGCCTCCGAGTTGCTCCGGAACGTCAGGCGAAATTTCGAAAGCCAGTTCCAGGCCTTTCTGGTGGGCGCGCAGCGACATGGCCCGCATGGCGTCGGCGATGAGTCCGTGGACCGCAAAGACCCGCAGATCGAGGCTGAGCTTGCCCGCCTCGATCTTGGAAAAATCGAGAATGTCGTTGATCAGACTCAGCAGCGCGTCGGCGGAGGATTTGACCACCGCCAGATAGTCCCGCTGGGTATCCGAGAGCCGGGTATCGAGGGCCAGTTCGGTCATGCCGAGAATGGCATTCATCGGGGTGCGGATTTCATGGCTCATGTTGGCGAGGAACTCGCTCTTGGCGCGGCTGGCGTTTTCCGCCGCATGGCGCGCTTTTTCCATCTCGACCGTGCGGGCCTTTACCTCTTCCTCAAGATGTTCGCGGTGATGCCGAAGTTCGGAATCCCGCTGGGAGATGGCTTCGAGCATGGCGTTGAAACTCTGAATGAGCACGCCCACTTCACGGTATCCGCCTTCGATGTCACCGGTGTGATAATGGCCGGTCTGCTCGATGGTCTGCGCCCTTCCCGCCAGGGCCAGCAGAGGACCGGAGATTACTTTCTGCAATCGCGCGGCCAGCGGCAGGGCCAGCAGGAAGGAGAGCAGCAGCACCGCCATGGCAATCTCGGCCTGGCGCAGCAGCTGGGAGTTCAGGTCATTCAGGTCCAGCTCGACATACACCGAACCTTTTTGCGCGCCGTTGAGATACACAGGGCGAAACACCCGCAGCGCGCCATCCGAAAATCTGCTGGATTCAGGCTGCGCCACCGAAGGAATCCCGGCTTCGGTAGCGCCAGGCCTGATGTAAGTGGCAAAAGGCTCACCCTGGTTGTTGTAGATTCGGGCGACGACCACGTGCGGCTCGTTCTTGAGCGCCGCCAGCGTTTCGCTGCCCGCCTGCGGGTCCTTAAAGGTCAGGGCCGCGACGCTGTTCGAGCCGATCAGGTCGGCCACCAGCTTCATTTCGCGCGCCATGCCCTGCCGCAAAGCAAAAGTTTCGTAGGCCGCCACCGTGCCGCACGCCAGCAGCAGAGAGACTCCGCAGGTGACCATCAATATGGCCATCAGTCGGCTCTTGATCGGTTTGTCGAGCTTGTTACTCATGACATCGGGAAATCGGGTAATCGGGTAATCGGGACATCGGGACATCGGAACTGCAAACCTCTGTAGTGCTAATCATGAAAGTCTTCGCGGCTTGCGACGATTTTTTTACCACGAAAATCTAATCCCTGCCTTTGCTTTTCCTGCGTATCTCTGCGCCCTCTGCGGTCTCTGCGGTGAGGGGTTTTGGTTGCGGCTTCGTCGCGCTGTGGTAAGCCTTTGACTTTGCTTTCGGCTACCTAAGAATATAACCAGTCTCGCTCGGCAGCTTGCCTTCCAGCTTCACAATCTTCAATTCAGAAGATCGGTTTTTGACCGGCATAAAAGCGATCGCGCCCGGCAGGCGCGTCACATATTGAGTCACCTGGGCCGTGGTGGTGACGGCCAGAGGTTCTCCGGGAGCTTCTCCGCGAAATACCTTCGCTCGCCAGTGTCCGTCAAAGGCCTCGTCATTCATTTTCAGCAGGCGGGAAAGCACCTGCTCCCGCTCCTTCGCGCCCCGCTCCCTCAGCACCAGCTTGATCTGAACATTGCCCGCCCAGAACATTCTCTCTCCCAGCAGGATGCGGCGCACCTCCGCCACCGAAAGATTTTCGGTCGGGTTCGATGAGTTGACCACAATGGCAATATCGCCGGATTCCCGGTCTCCGCCCGCGCGCTGGGGATATCCCGGACACGAGAGGAGCAACAGCACGGCGATGCAGGCGGCGATTTTCATGATGTCCGGGCGGTCAGAATGCAAAAGAAAGCTGAGTGCCGAAGGTGTTCACGGGCGCCGGCGCCCGCTGCCACAGCCTTCCATATTCGAACTTGAGCGCGGCGAATTCGTTGATGTCATAACGCAGTCCGGTCTTCGGCCCGTGCCGCAGACCTACGCTCGCGAAAAGGGGATCGCTGCCCGGCACATTCATGTACTCATACCGCAGGTAGGGCCGGTAATTGCCCCAGCGCCGCGATATCTGCGAATAGAAAGCGGGAATATTGCTGCTGAAGTTCGTGCCATCCACCGAATGATGAAGCACCGCCGCCTCATTGAGGAACTCAAACCGGCTGTTCTGATAGACCGCGTGCGCGACAAAAATGTTCTCGCCCACATTCGGTTTGCCCGCCGGGGTCACGTGATCGTGAAAGGCCGAGAACCCGAACTGGAATCCGGGCCAGCGTCCGGGACGCTCGATCAGCCCCAGGTTGAAGTTCTTGCTGTTGTTATTGTCGGTGACATTCTGCACCGGGCTGACGTCGGTGCGCGTATCGCGTCCGTTGCCGATCTCGGCCACGTAGTTCAGCCCCAGAGCGCGCGAGAGCGTTCCGGTGGCGCTGACGCCCACGCTGTGCACCGGCAGAATTCCACCCTTGTCCTCGAAATCAAAAAGAAAAGGACGCCCCAGGGTCGTCTGCATCAGAGAGCTGTGATGATAGGCGGTGTTGTAGTAGCCCATCCCGGTGTGATAACGCCCGACCGCCAGCGTGAGCCGGTCGTTCGGGGTGTACAGGAATTCCAGACGCTCGATCTCAATATCGAAGATGTTGGTCGCGGGATCGGCCTCGATCACCGTTTCCGCAAGCACCCGCGTATGGCTCGAAAGATTGGAATTGATGAACAGGGTAAACTGACCCAGCGCGAAGGAGTTGGTGGCGCCTTTCTGATCGCTGGTGTTCCAGCCAATGTCGCCGTATCCGCGCAGGTGTAACTGCGGCCCGGTGGTTCCCTCACCAGGATGAATCATGGCGGGCGCAGCCTCCTGAGGAGCGGGCTCCGGAGGCATCGTCGCGTCGGCAACCGGCATCTGCCCGGGTTGCTGCGCAGCGCTTTCCGCTTTCTCCGTCTTTTCCAGGACCTGAACCCGCGCCTTGAGCGTTGTCACCTGCGATTCCAGGTCTTTCATGCGCTCCAGGATCGCCCTGATCGTTGCGGCGTCGGGGGGTGGGTCCTGTTGCTGAGCGAAAAGGCCGTGAGGCAGCAAAAGAGCTGCGCCCAGCCAGCCGGCGAGAACCATGGCTCTGTGAAAGCGAAGTCGATTCAGCATACGCTTTTCCTCTTGAGACTTTCGTGTGACCGGTCTTCCAACCGTCTTCACGGGGACTTATAGGCGGAGCCGGATATTCGGGAAGACACGAATGCCTCCGCCGGAATGATCGGCTCCAAAATACAGAATCTTAAGGACGGACTGTCCGCATTTTTAACATACCGGCCATCCGCGTTGCACGATGCCGGAGAACCGAAACGAGGAATCGGCAACGACGCCGAAGAACCGAAATGGCATCCATGACGCTGATATGTTGTCCGGGAGAGCAAAAACGCATTCGCGAGCGAAATCTCGCGAGCTTCTTAAGATAGCTCTTGTCCGGGGGACGACAACATGCCTCTTTCGGGGCATACGATAGATGCACAGCGCGGCGAAGCCGCAACCAAAACTCCTCACCGCAGAGACCGCAAAGGGACGCAGAGATACGCAGGAAAAGCAAAGGCAGGAATCAGACCGTTATTCCCAGCCAGGGACCTTCCCCAACTGATGGTTCACGGCGAACATGGCGAGTTCGAGCCGGCTGGAGACGCCGGTTTTATCGAAGATATTCTTGAGATGGCGCTTCACGGTTTCTTCCGAGATTCCGCACTCCCGCGCGATGTCGCGGTTGGCGCAGCCTTCCACGATGAAGGCAACGATCTCCAACTCGCGCTTCGTGAGTCCGAACTTTCGCGGCACCACCGCCGGAGTGGCGTCTCTCAGGTCCTTGAAGACCTGGAAAAGATTGAACACCGGCTTGCCGTGGAGCCAGTACTGGCCATTGACCACGGCTTTCAGGCAGCCGATGAAATCGTCGAGAACTTCTTCCTTGAGGACGATTCCCCGGGCGCCCAGCTGCAGAGCTTCCAGAATCTGCCGGGTCTCGATGCGCGCGGTCAGCATGATGGTTTTGATCTCCGCGCCCTCGGTCATCAGTTCGCGCAAGGTCTCAAGGCCGGGCAGGTTGGGCATGTTCAGGTCGAGCAGCAGAATATCGGGCCGCAGGCGGCGGACGAACTCCAGGGCCTGGAGCCCGTCATTGGCCTGGCCCACCACCTCGAAGCCGGGCTCGGACTCGACAATATTCTTGACGCCGATCTGAATCATGGGATGATCGTCGGCGATGAGTACTCTGGTCTTGGTCATAAAGCCGTTGCTCTGAAAGCCCCGCTCAGGGAAAAAACTCCGTCCGCTCGGCGCTGTACGCGACTCGCTCGGTACGTCATTGATCCATGTCCCTTCAGGATCGACGGCGCGGAGAAAAAAGATAACGCGCCGGGGTGTATTCTACCCAGGAACAGACACAGCCGAAAGAGGGATTCCCATGAGCAAGCCACCCGAAGGCGAAACGGAGCGGTTGTTCGGCGGCGCACACGCGTCGCGCCAGGACCGAATTGTGCTGGCGTTATGGGAGCAAAGCCGCGAGCAAATGCTGAGTGAGCTGAATGTGTTCGAGCAGGTTGCCGCCGCGCTGGAGCAGGGGACAGTCGATGACGACCTGCGGCAAAGAGCCGCGGTCGAGGCCCACAAACTGATCGGCTCCTTCGGAATTCTCAGGATCCGGGAAGGCTCCCGCCTCGCCACCGTTCTTGAAGACCTGCTCCGGGGGACGGAAATCCGAAAGGCCGACCCCGCGGCTCTGAGGGACACCGTCTCGACGATGCGCCGAATGCTGACGGAAGGCCCGCCGAGACAAAATCCTTAGGGAATTTTCTCTTCCGCTGGTGACAAAGCCCAAAGCCGCCCGTCCTGATCCCGCCAACGTCCTTACCTTCCGCGTGACCTTGCCCAGCGGGGGATACAGCGACGAACAAAAGCGCGTCGATTTGTTTGCGAACGCCGCCGAGCAGATGTCTCGCCTGCCAGGTGTGGTCTCCGCAAGCGCGGTGAGCTTTCTGCCGTTCAACGGCATCGCCGCGCGGTGCTTGTTCCGGTGGCGCTGCTGGCGGCGTGGATTCCCGCGCAGCGGGCTGCATGGGTTTCACCGATGGAGGCGTTGCGGGCGGAATAGGGCAAGACTATCTCTGAGTGTGCGCCAGTGCCTGGGGTTCAGTCGTCTGTCTCAAGGCGCTGCGGCGGATCGTCTTTATCTTACGCTCGGGAACATGTCCTCCGGAAGATCTGCCAATAAATCAAAGGCGCGGGTCATCGGACCGGCGCGAATTGGATGAATTGACCGGGCCGCCTAAATGATTACCTGTTCTCCTCTTCCCATGAGAACCCTTTAGCCTCCGATTGGGTGTTGAGCATCTGGTATTCCTTGACCGCATATCGCAGCCGAACACTCTGGTTTGGAACGTAGTCGTCGACTGTAAATACAAGCAGGCCGCGCACCGAATGCTTATTTATCAAGACTGCATACGTGTGTTTCGCCTGGACTCTGACTACTGCCGCAAATTTGGAATACAGATCAAACAAAGCGACATTCCTCGTATTAAAAGCGAGGTGAGCGGACAGCTGCTCCAAAGGGAACTGCCCCAAATCCGCTATCAGACTCATATCATCGCCCGCAGTTGATCCCTGGAAGCTGTCTTCTGACTTACATGCGCCATTAAAAAGCAGATCAGGGGCATTGATCGTTTGCGAGTATTTGGAGAGAAACAACGCTGTGTCTTCGTATCCTCTATGGAAGGCTTCCTCCGATCGACAACCGTAGCTCGGAGAAAGGGTCACCGTATTGATCTGATGCAACGCGGGCAAACCAAAATCCTGCTGCGGCTGCGGATGAGTCAGCTGTTGCGGCGAAAACGCGGCGATGAGGCAGATTGCAGTGAATGCCACTATGGTTTTCATTCCAAACTCTCCTTCACGTTATTACACACGTCAATGTCGGCAATGCCAAGCGGATTTGACGGCGTGCCCATGTTCGAACCACGATGCCTTCTCTTTTGTCATTCCGAATGCGCGCAGCGCAGAGGAATCTGTTTACAGCCGGCAGGGTTGGCTCTCGTGAGGGACCGGGGTTTTGATTGGGACCGGTTGATGGAAGACTCCCGGGACGCAAAGCCATGACGCGCGCACATTTGCTCCGTGCGGAAAGGCCGTCTGCGATCGGCTTGTCCTCTTGATTTGTTTGCGCCGGTCAGGGTGCTTTTCTCAGGTTCTCGATATCAAACCTGGACCCCTTCAAAAGCTGCTTCAACCACGGATTCATATTATCGGATACGTAGGTAATTCTCCCCAGCCGCATCGTCAGGAGCCTTATGATTGGCTTCCCAAATCGAGAGTTGTCATAGACATGCACAAACTCGATTTGGCTCTGTTGGAAATCAAGAACAGTGAGAAGATTGCGGGTGCTCTTTTGATAGATTTCCGCGACGAGCCGTTCTGAAGCGGAGTGCCCGCCACGATACGATCTCTCGGTCACCCGCCTGACGCTTTCTTCCACACTACCGGCCGACACATAGCGTATGGCAGTTGAAAAACCGTGTTTGCGGGCGACCCGCGCCTGTTCAAAGGTAATTGGGCTGCGCAACGTGGTCTCTATGGCAAAGCTCTTGCGAGAGGTGATGTGGTCGAGAATCCAGCGCTGGAATTCCACGTTCACCTGCGCTCGTATCTCTTTGGAAATTCTCCGATAGGAACCGGCATTGACCTGCGCGGCGCGGTCATCGGCATTAAACCAATCGAACCCGAAAGCCTGGAGAGGGAAACGTGTACTCTTGCCGCTGCCCGGCGGGCCTGCGACAATCACCATTCCGGGTTTGGGCAATCTATCCTCCGAAGTCGCGCTCCGCCCCTTCGCGCATATCTTCGGGAAGTTCGCGCTTCAGGAGATTGCCCTGTTCGTCGATAATGCCAAGACGGATGGCTTCCTCAATCTGGGCCTGCAATTTTTTGTCGCCTGCGGCGATGACCCTGGCGGTGAGCTCGTCAAGTTCCTGCTCATCATCCACGTCACCATTCGGCGGGCTGAGCGGCTTCGAATGAGTATTCATTTGGCTTAGTATACTCCTTCCGCCAACCTCTCGGAAAAAGAGACTCTCCGGCCGGGGAGTCGAGTTTCCTGGCCCCTGAACTGAAGAGCTACACTATTCATGATGACCGCCCACGCCCCCAACGCGCTCGCCCACGCCTCTTCTTCGTATCTGCGCTCCGCTATGCATCAGCCCATCCACTGGCATGAATGGGGTCCGGAGCCGTTTGAGAAAGCCCGGCGCGAGAACAAGCCCATCCTGCTCGACATCGGGGCGGTGTGGTGTCACTGGTGTCACGTCATGGACCGCGAATCCTACGACGATCCGGAGATCGCGGCGATCATCAATGAGCATTTCATCGCCATCAAAGTCGACCGCGACGAGCGGCCCGACGTCGACAGCCGCTACCAGTCGGCGGTGCAATCCATCAGCGGCCAGGGGGGATGGCCCCTCACCGGCTTTCTTACGCCGGAAGGAAAGCCGTTTTACGGGGGCACCTACTTCCCGCCCGCCGACGGTTACGGACGCCCGAGTTTTCGGCGCGTGCTGCAGACGCTCTCGCAGGCTTATCGAGAAAAGAACGCCGATGTGATGGAATCCGCCGAGAGCGTGATGGCCGCGGTGAGCCAGTCGGAATCGTTCACCGGAAAATCGGGCTCGCTGCGTCCCAACCTGATCGACAGCATGGTGGAATCGGCGGTGAAGCTGTATGACGCCGAACACGGCGGCTTCGGATCGTCGCCAAAGTTTCCTCATCCCAGCGCGATCGACGTCCTGTTGCAGCG
>Ga0137391_10001168_pt1 | contig 18982 bp, 14 predicted proteins | sample 15con2h24BmetaG_FD_101399 | JGI IMG/M metagenome (GOLD analysis project Ga0137391, IMG submission 101399) | Vadose zone soil microbial communities from Angelo Coast Range Reserve, California, USA - 15con2h2.4B metaG | ecosystem: Environmental > Terrestrial > Soil > Vadose zone > Saprolite...
ATCAGCGCGTCCACCGCAATTCCGATGGCGATGCTTTCGAACAGAAGAAGGCGGTAGGGCAGAATCCCCATCTCCATGGCGCCGAAAACAAGCAGGCCGATCCAGGAGGCCGCCTGTCCCAGGATGTAAAAGCGGGCTTCTTTGCAGCCTCGCTTCCACATGACGATGCCTACCGCGGTACACACCATCGGGAAAGCGAAAATCATCAGCATGCTGAGCCGATAAGACATACCAATGGGCAGCACCAATGGAGAAATCCCGAAGGCCGCGGCGCAAACCATCAGCAGCTTGATCCAGCGGTCCAGCCACGGCACTGTGCGGGTGTCGAGAAAAGCGCGGCTAAAAAGAAGGACCATGCAGAAGCTGAAGTGGGAGAAAAGAGGCGTGCCTTCATTCCCGATCCAGGTGTTCCCAGGAGACAGTAAGATCGCGCCAAATCCGTCGAGTGATGCAATGGCGAGGTATCCGCTCAGAAGATAGATGACGTAGTACAAATAGGTCCTCTGGCGCAGAAAGCAAAAGACCGCAAGGTTGTAGACGAAGAGAGTGCCAAACAGTCCCAGCAGGACCCCGTGGATGAGACGCTCGAACAGGACTTTCGAACGAAGGGTGGCATTGGTGACGATCTCCACGGGCACCATCAGGCTGCCGGCATCGGAGCGCACGCGCAGATATAAATCGGCCGATTCGGCGGGGCCCAGCGTAAAAGGCAGCGCCAGGCTGGTGCCGGGGTACGGGCGGTCCCGGGCAGGCATGCGATCGCCGGAGTGAACGACATCGATCTGCCCGCCGGCATGGACCGTATAAAGCGTCAGATGGTCGAGCGTCGGATGATTGACGTTCAGGAAAAGAGGAGCGTCCCGATCGTTGTTATTCCGAAGGGGAATACGGAACCAGTAGGCCGATGAGGTGAAATGGAAATTGGGAACGCGCGCTGTGATATTTCGAAAATCGGCGTGGTTGCCGATAATCCATCCGAGCCGGGCGTGTGCGGTGGGATCTTCCATCACCTGAACGTCTCCGGAGGAAATGCCCGGCGGCAGATCGGGCAAAGCCGGAGTCGATGAAGACGGAACGGCGGCGAATCCCGCGCACGCCCACAGCAACGCCAGGCATGCGAAGAGCCATCTTCGATGATCTCCGGTTTTCAGGAACTCCATATGAGACGTTATCGGCACGCGGCGGTGAGAGTTAACGGCGAAAAGATTTTAAATTTGAAACCTTTTCACCTTATTCCGCGGGCATCAGATACAGGCTGGGCTGTTGGCGTTCGTAGCCCTGTTCGTGGGCCCAGAGATCGAGGGGGAGCGTGGCAAGGTCATCCACCTGGGGGACGGCGTTTCCGTCTTTGGTGAGGTCCAGGCATTTGATATAGGTCTTGCAGCTCTCGCAGGCTTCGATGCGGGCCTGGGGAAATTCTTCGGCGCTGAAGACGGGGAGCTTGTCTTTATTCTCTTCGGAGCAGTTGACGCACAATACGCGAAGGGTTTCCCATTCGGTGGCGCACATGACGCACACCAGCGAGCGCTTGGCGCCGTTGTTGAACTCACGCAGCATGGAAACCTGAGGCGGATTGCCGCAGGCCGGGCACTGGGGCAGAGCGGCATCGGCCTGCACCGACATGCGGGACATCATGTGCTGAGCATAGGGCTGAATCAGCAGGCAGGCCAGGAAGGCATCGGCGGGCCTGGCGGGCTCCTCGTCGTGCTGCTCCCAGTGTTCCATCAGAAGGTCGGTCCAGCGTTCCTGGTCGCCGCCAAGGGCGTCGAAGGCCTTTTGCAGCGGCTCGGACTTCAGTTCGACGACCAGCGCCTTCAATTCCGGCAGAAATTTCAGCACTGAACGGATATCGATGTGCTCATTGCCCTGAAAGGTCTCCCCGACTTTCTTCTGAAAGCGCGTGGCTTTGACGTAGACGTCGAGGACCTGCCGGGTGGCCGGCTGTTGTTGGATGAGCTTTTCCGCGCGCGCAATGCGCTCGTCCCAGGTGTAGGTTTTCATGGCGTGGAGGTAGTGTAGCAGACTCTTTTGTCAATCCGGACAAAACGGAAATCCGGCCTTCCCCGCGACAGGAAGGGCCGATTAAAAACCGCGGCCCCGCTTTTTCGCGGGGCCGCAATCAAAATCCCTTTCAACTACTTTTGATCTTTTTTGATCTTGTCGTACCAGAGACGATGGTGATGCTGGGCCCACTCCTGGGTGACGGTGCCCACCGCGATGCCGCGGAAGCCGCCGGTTACCATGAGAATGCCCATATAGATGTGGATAATAAAGGCGCCGATCGTGACCAGAGCGAAGCCGGAATGCAGGGGAATAACGACGCTCATGACCCAGTGCAGCCGGGGCCATAGCTCCGGAAACCACATAAGGATGCCGGTGACGAGCAATACCAGCGCGCCGTAATACATCACCCAGTAGAATAGCTTCTGACCGGCATTGAATCGTCCCTGTGGAGGCACTTCGTTATCGCGGTCTTCGACATAGGCCATGATCTTTTCTTTCCACTGCTTGTCTTCCGGCGCCTCGGCCATCTGAGATTTCCACATCACATGCATCCAGACGACAGAAATGTAGAAGAAAAGACCGACCCACGGATGCAACAAGCGGGCGGACATCGGTCCGCCGCCTACGGCCGCGAGCCAGTAGAGGTAGGGAGAATAGAACGCCAGACCGGTCGCCAGGCAGAACACGTAAGTGGTACCGGCCGTCCAGTGGCACATCCGCTCCTTATACGAATAGCGGACGACCTCGCCCGAAGGCGTGATGGTTCCTTCTGAATATGAAGGTGCGGTGCTCATCGTTTGGCCTCCTGACGGATGCTCGGGTCTTTCGGCCCGAAGCGTATGTAGTGGGACAGTACTCCGGCGACCCCAAAGATCAGGCCAATGTTACCGAGCCATTTCAAGGGATGTTTCCAGAACCGCACCATGATGGGAACGGTGGGGTTGGCGGGCAGTCCGCTGTATTTCTCGGGATCGCGCTCATCATGCAGCACGTAGATGACATGCGTGCCGCCTACGCCCTTCGGATCGTAAACGCCGGCGTGTTCGAAGCCGTTGTGCTGCAGCTGTTTGGCGCGCTTTTCCGCCTCGAACTTCATGTCTTCCTTGCTGCCGAAGTGCAGGCAGCCCGTGGGACACGACTTGACGCAGGCCGGTTCGAGCCCGGCGCCCACGCGATCGGAGCACAGCGAGCACTTGAAGACCTTTTTAGTCGTGGGATTCAGCCGTGGAATATTGAAAGGGCAGCCGGTGACGCAGTATTCGCAGCCGATGCAATGTTCCTCGTTGAAGTCCACGATGCCGTTTTCGTACTGGACGATGGCTCCGTCGGCGGGGCAGGCCTCAAGACAGCCGGGATCGGCGCAGTGCATGCACTGGTCCTTGCGCATCAGCCAGCTCAGCGTGCCGTCGCCATTGTCATGCTCGGAGAAGCGGATCAGGTTCCAGTAGTTCCACTCCGTGTCGGGCATGGTCTGGTAGGTGTTGTCGAAGGTGGTTTCGCGGAACTCGTACCCGTTCCACTCAAGACAGGCGATCTCACAGGCCTTGCAGCCGATGCAGGTCGTGGTGTCGATGAGCTTGCACACTTCGTAGCTGGCTTCGGGAGCGGCGCCACTGCCGATCGCTCCGGGATGGGCCGAAATCGCTTTGATGGTCAGGTTTTCGTTTGGCATGATCGGCTCCTAAGCCTTCTCCACCTTCACCAGGAATCCCTTGAATTCCGGGGTGTAGGCGTTGGGGTCAATGGCTACGGGTGAAAGCGTATTGAGCGGACGCAGGTTGATGTTGTTGCGATCTTCCGCCAGCAACTTGTCCTCACGTATGCCTCTGTACGCCCAGTGGATCGGGATGCCGATAGGGAAAACTTTCTTTCCGTTGATCGTCAGAGCCTTGATCCGCTTGGTCACCATGGCCTTGCCATAGTACGAGCCGCGCGCGCTCGATACTTTCAGTTTGTCGCCGCCCGTGATGCCCCGTTCCTTCGCCATGTCTTCGGAAATCTCGACAAACGGCTCGGGAACCAGTTGCACGTTGGCGGGGTTGTTTTTGGTCCAGTAGTGATAGTGCTCGGTCAGGCGATAGGTGGTGCAGACTGTGTCAAACTCGCCCAGCTTGCTGCCCGAGGGGGCGTATTTGTCCTTATCGCTGGAGTACTTCTTCACCACAGGATTGTTGGGCTGCGTGGGATGGAACAGGTTATCGGTCGGGCTTTCCATCGGCTCGTAATGCTCGGGGAAGGGGCCGTCGGCCATTCCGCCCAGCGGAACGAACAGGCGTCCCATGCCTTCGGGGTTCATGATGAACGGACCCATATGGTCTTTGGGATGAGTGTCGGCTTTGATGTCGGGCACGTCGTTGCCCACCCACTTCTGGGCGCCGTCATTCCACCAGACCTGTCGGCGCTCGGGGTCCCACGGCTTGCCGTCAACGTTGCAGGAAGCGCGGTTGTAGAGAACGCGGCGATTTGCGGGCCACGACCAGGCGTAGTTGGGGAAAGTTCCCAGCCCGCCCGGATCTTCCTGACCGCGTCGCTGCGCCTGGGAGCCGGCTTCCGTCCACGAACCGGCATACAGCCAGTTGCCGCAGCTGGTGGTGCCGTCGTCTTTGAGCCACGGAAATCCGGGCACCTGCTGATTCGCCTTGATTTCCTGGCCGGTGTTGGGATCTTTCAGATCGGCCAGCGCCTTGCCGTTGATCTCCTTCGCCATTTCCGGGAAACTGGGCACGTTGCGGTTGGTGTAAGCCCAGCTCAGGTTCAGGATAGGATCGGGGAATTTTCCGCCGTCCTTCTTATAGAGTTCCTGGACCTTGAGGAAGATGCGGGCCAGAATCTCGTGATCGAGTTTGGCGTCTCCGGGTGTGGGCAGAGCGGCGTATTTCCATTTGAGCCAGCGCGCGGAGTTGACGAAGGTGCCGTCTTTCTCGGCGAAACCGGCGCCGGGCAGACGGTAGACCGTGGTGTTGATCTTCTTCTGTTCTTCCGGACTCGACATTTCCCAGAACGAACTGGTTTCTTCCGGATAGATGTCGCACACCACCAGCCAGTCGGCCTTCTTGAGCGCATCGATGTTCTTTTGCGAGTTCGGACCGATGGCCACGCCGTTCATGCCCCAGGCCATCAGGCCTTTGACTTTGCCGGCGTACATGCCGTCCCAGATTTCGACCCAGGAATACTTGCGGTCGGTTTTGGGCAGGTAGTGGAAGGCAAATTCATTTTCCGGCTTGGCAGCGTCGCCGTAAAGCGCCTTGAGCAGCGAGACCGCGAATTTGGGAGTGTTGCTCCAGTAGTTGAATGAGTCCCACTCTTTGGGCTTGGCTGACTTCGGCGTAATGCGGGCCAGATAGGCGCTCAGGGAGGAATCGGCGACGGTCGGAACCTTGAGATATCCGGGCAGGTTGTCCCAGATGCCGGCCATATCGGTTGCGCCCTGGATGTTGGAGTGGCCGCGCAATGCGTTGACTCCGCCGCCCGCGCGTCCCACGTTGCCGAGCAGCAGCTGGATGATCGCGGCGGTGCGGATGATCTGCGCGCCAAAGGTGTGCTGGGTCCAGCCCACCGAGTAAATGATAGTGCCGACCTTCTTCGTGTCTCCGTCTTTGCGGACGGAGGTGTACATGTCGGCGGCTTTGGTGAAGGCTTCCGGCGATGAACCGGTGACCTTCGAGACCATGTCCGGCGTGTAACGCGAGAAGTGCTGTTTCAGCAGCTGATACACGCAGCGGGGATGGGTGAGCGAAAGATCATACGCGGTGTTGGGCGGAAGCGTGGCAACGATGGCCGGAGCGGCGGCGCCAGGGGCAGGCGCCGGCTTAGCGGCGGCTTTCGCCATGGCCGGCGGTTTGGCCGCCGGAGCCGCATGGGCCGCGCCGGGGGCGGGCTTGGGAGCGGGCGGCTTTACCAGAGTCGAAGCGACCATGGCAAAAGCTGCCGCATCCTTCGGCGTCAGGTCGCCGCCTTCCTCATAGTTCCATGAGGAGTTGTCATAGGGCTTGCCCTGGGAGGCGAAGCCCGAGAACACGCCATCGGTGAGGTCGGGCATCTTGAAGCCTTCTTTCACGATGAGGGCGGCGTTGGTGTAGTTGACGAGATACTCTTTGTTGATGCGATTGTTATCCAGGGCATACTTGACGATGCCGCCCAGGAACGCGATATCGGAACCGGCCCGAATCTGCACGAAGTGATCGGAAACTGAAGCCGTGCGGGTGAACCTGGGGTCCACCACTACCATTTTTGCATTGCGGACTTTCTTGGCCTCGATGGCCCACTTAAATCCGCAGGGATGGTTCTCGGCGGGATTGCCGCCCATGATCAGCATCATGTCGGTGTTCTTGATGTCGATCCAACCGTTGGTCATTGCGCCGCGCCCAAATGATGGCCCCAAACTGGAGACCGTTGGGCCGTGTCAAACACGGGCCTGGTTTTCCAGGTAGCAGACCCCCAGGCTGCGCATCGTCTTAACGACCAACCAATTCAATTCATTCGTATCGGTGCAGCCGCCGTTCCATGCGATGCTCTCGCAGCGGTTCACCGTTCTGCCCTGATCGTCCTTCTCGACGAAGGTGTCATCGCGGGTCTTCTTGATCTTTTTAGCGATGTCGGTAATGGCATCATCCCATGAGACGTCTTCCCATTGGGTGCCGCCGGGGCGGCGGACCTGCGGTTTGGTGAGCCGCCGGTCGTTCTTGATCTCATTGAACAGGGAAGCGCCCTTGGGGCAGAGTGTGCCGCGGTTGATCGGATCGTCCGGGTCCCCTTCGACGTGTACCACCTGCGGAGTTACGTTCTTTGCCTTGTCGCCCAGTGTGTGAATGATGACCCCGCAGCTTACCGAACAATAGGGGCAGATAGATTGAGTTTGGGTGGTGCGTGCAATCTTTAATGATCGAGATTGCGCCAGCGCGGGCTTCACATCAAACCCGAATAAAAGGCCGGCCGCTCCGCCCGTCACTCCCAATTTGAAGAATTGACGTCGATTAAGACCCATGTAACCTCCTGATCCACAGGGGATTGTTCGCGCCATCATACTCTCGGTTTTTTCATTTGTCTTGTGTAAATCTTGCGATTTCTAACCTAAATGATACCTGTTTCGCCGGTTCTGCCGGAAGAGATTTGCTTCGCGGAAACGAAATGGAGTGAGTGCCACCTGAGGAAAATATTTCATTTTGATATTGAAACTGTTGGGGTTACGCCTGTTCCGGAGTGTCCTAAATCGTGGTTTCAGATTGGCCCATTGCGTGCTTCAGGGGGAATTTTTTCCTGAAAGAACATTCTTGACGAACTGCGCCGGGTGCAATAGCCTACTACACCAAATCGCAGATAGGATCGTAAACCGTAACCCGCTCGTCTCCTCAACGAAATGCGGCTGAAACAGTCCATGAACGTATATCCCCCAGGCAGGATCGGTTCTCCACTGAATTTAATTCGGTGGAGCGGAGAAGAGATTCTATATTTCAAAATTTCAATAGTGAGAGGTAAGAAGCATGACGTACGTTCGTAAACAGACGTTTGGAAGTTGCCTTTGTCTCCTTGCGGTATTGTTGTTTGTCGTCCCCATTAGCCTGTCGGCCCAGGACTGGCCGCAGTGGGCCCTCAACCCTCAGCACACTCTGAAGCTGCCGACCACTGTGGCGCAGCCTCTGAACAAGAACCTGGCCAACATCGTTTACGATTTCAATGTGGCGGCCGAGCAGGCCGATCCCATTGCCGCGGGCGGTCTGCTGGTCCACTATCAGGTGCCCCTGGTGGATGGAAGCAGCATCTACATGGCCAGCAAAGACGGTGTGTACAGCAACAACACCTTCAGCACGCAGAAATGGCACCAGAACAAGTTCACGTGGCAGGGCAGCAACCTGGTGAAGGTATGGACCTTTGACACCGACTGGTTTGCCGCCGGCTCGCAGAACGATTTCTGGGAGCCGGTCTATCACGCGGCGCTGGCCAACGGATTCCTTTACGATCCGGGAATGGGCGGTACGATTTTTAAAATCAACAAGAGCACCGGCGCCGCGGTTAAGCGCATCAATCCCTTCGGCACGGTCGTCGATCCCAATACCTACACTTCCTCACCGATCTCGGTGGATGCCGGCGGCAATCTCTACTACACGGTCGTGAGGGTCTCGAGCACTCCCACGCAGAGCTTCTACACCAACGACACCACCGGTTCATGGCTGGTCAAGGTGACGCCCTCCGATGTAATCACCCTCGTGAGCTGGAGCACGCTGATGTCGCAGGCCACCATCAAGGGCGAGGCCGTTCCCGCGCCCAACGGACGCTGCAACCTTTCATTCTCGTCCGCCGAACTGCCCTGGCCGCCTCAGCCCAACTCCAATCCGGCGACCACTCCGTGCGGCACCGAGCGCGCGGCCATGAACGCGGCGCCCGCCATCGGCGCCGACGGCACGATCTTCCTGATCAGCAAGGCCCATCTGGTCAGCCGCTACAATTATGTGCTGGCGGTCAATCCCAATCTGACAGGAAAATGGGCGGCTTCCATGCGCGGCCGGCTCAATGACGGCTGCGGCGTGAGCTTCCCGATCGGCAACCCCGGCGGCGCAGGCGCGAACGGCGGATGCCGTTCGGGAGCTACCTTTGGCGTCGATCCGGGCACCAACGAACCGCCTCCGGCCAGGGTTATTGACGATACCTCGTCGACACCCACGATAGCACCCGATGGCAGCGTATTTTACGGGGCCTACACGGCCTATAACTACGCCCAGGGCCATCTGCTGCACTTCAGCGCCAACGGGGATTTCCTCAACTCCTTCTTCTTCGGATGGGACAGCACTCCGGCCATCTATCCTCACGGCAATACCTACTCGGTGGTGATCAAAAACAATCACTATCCGGGTGGCTCTTATTGCATAGATCCCAACTGGTGCCCGTTTGCGCGCACCACCGCCGATCTGCTGGGGCCGGAATCGTATTTCGTGACCCAGCTCGATCCGAACCTGAACATCGAGTGGAGCTTCCAGAACACCAATCACCAGAGCTGCACCCGCAACGCCGATGGAACGGTCACCTGCGTCACCGATCATCCCAACGGCTTCGAGTGGTGCGTGAACGCGCCGGTGGTTGACGCTACCGGAACGGTCTACGCCAACAGCGAAGACGGCAATCTGTACGCCATTCAGCAGGGAGGCACGACTTCGACTCGCCTCTTCCAGCAATTGGCGCTCGGGGCCGCGTACACGCCGGTTTCCATCGGGGCGGATGGCAGGATTTATTCGCAGAACGATGGACATCTGTTTGTGATCGGCAAACAGTAAACGAAGAGAAAGAGCACGAAGAATCAGGGGCCCGGAGCGAAAGCTCCGGGTCTTTTTTTTCAAGAGTCTTACACAGCGCGACGAAGCCGCAACCAAAACCCCTCACCGCAGAGACCGCAGGGGGCGCAGAGATACGCAGAGAAAAACAAAGGCAGGGGATGGGTTTTCGGAGCGCTGTAATGGCGGAAGTGATAGTGATGGTGGCCGGCGGCAAACTCGAACAGTCCGTCGTTAAGGCGTCAATGCGAAACAGAGCGTAACGCGTCCCACCCTTCGCAAAGAACGCGAAGGGTGGGGCGCCCATCCCTGGGAATACCCGTCCCTGGGGAACACCCATCCCTGGGAATACTCGTCCCTGGCTACCGGCTACCAGCCAGAAGCCAGAAGCTCTCTACTTCCACAAATTCACTTCTCCCGCCATCAGATGTGCGCGCAGGATGTATTTTCCTTTGCCAGTCCACTTGAAGGAGCGGAAGAGTCCGCCGGTCGATCCGCCGAAGGCCGGGGCGTGCAAGTCTCCGGCGTTCACAGAGGCTTCGACCCGCGCATAGTCGGACGGATCGTTGATCTTTACGTCCAGGTTTCCGGCGCGCAGCGAGAGGTCCTTATTGCCGGAGATCTCGCCAATGCGCAACTCACCGGCGGTCATGCGGATGGTGAGGTCCGAGGCGGAGGGAACCTCAATCGTCACGTGAAAATTGTTGTCCGGGGTATTGGATATTCGCAAATCGGCGTGGCTGCCGTTGGTGTTGATGGTGACCCTGGCCTGTTCCGAACGAGGGCCGGAACAGGTGATGTGAATCCTGTTGTCGCCGGAGGGTTTGAGATCGTATCCGCCGGATTCAAGCTGCAGATCGATCTTGCCTCCCGAGACAAAAGGCTTTTCGGCTTCCTGTGCGAGAACCGGCGCACACAGAGCAAGTGCCGAGAGTGTCAAAAGAGCTGCCTTCATGGGTTCACCTCATCAGGGAATACGGCGCAACGGGTGAAAAGGTTCCAGGAGAAAAAAAGAAATCGTGTGGAGACATTGGAGGCTTCAAAACCCACCGCGGAGGGCCTCCGTTTCCTCCGTGTTTCCAGGTTTATGGTTTTGATCCTGGAAATAGTCGCAATCCGCGAAGGTTTTAAGGATTAGCACTGCAGAGGAAGCGGAGGAAGCAGAGGATTTTTGGAGCTGTAACGATGGCCACACGTTTTCGTATGACTGAGAAAGTGAATCCCGATCCGCAAACGGCCCCCTTAAAATCCTCTGCTTCCTCCGATTCCTCTGCGCATCTCTGCGTCTCTGCGGTGAAAGACAATGCCGCAATGACGCCGGTGACCAAATTGAGATAGCATAGGTTTCTGCGAACCGCCGTCGACCGGAGCTTGATTGATGAAGCCAGGATCTCAACGCCTTGCCGGTTTTTTGGGAATGTTGCTGGGGGCGCTCGTTGTTTCGCTGAGCGCCTATGCGCAGCAGGAGGGCGGCGTGCCACGCGTCTCCGACCCGCTGCGGACGAATACCAGGCTGGTGGTGGTGGATGTGGTAGTCACCGACAGCCAGGGCCGGCCGGTGAACGATCTGAAAGCGGAAGACTTTACCCTGCAGGAAGCCGGCAAGCCGCAGAAGATCAGCGGATTCAGCTTTCAGCATACGGGCGGGACCTCCGCCGCGGCGCACACTGTACAACTTCCGCCGAATGTGGTCAGCAACGCGCCGCAATACAAATCCAACAGCCTGAACGTGGTCCTTTTCGATGCGGTGAATGGCGAGCTTACGTCGCAGGCCTATGCCAAGGACCAACTGGCCAAATTTTTCAGCACGGCAACTCTGGACCGCCCTGTGGCGGTTTTTGCTTTGGAGAGCCAATTAAAGCTGCTGCACGATTTCACAACCGACGGAGCGGCCCTGAAGGCCGTGATAGATAAGTACAGCCCGCCCGCAAAGACGAACGTCACGGAAAGTTTTGATTCCCGCCGGTCGGTGTTTACCACCAAGGGTGACTATCACACCGATGTCCGGGGCATCGAAACCACACTGACCCAGTTGAATATCCTGGCCAAAATGCTGGCCGGGTATCCGGGCCGCAAAAACCTGATCTGGTTGTCCGAGAGCTTTCCTGTGAGTCTGTTCCCGGACTCGGTCCTGCAGGCCGCCATGAGCGCCGCGGATGTAGGCGGACAGACTGCCGATGGAACCGGTTCTCATACAGCGCCGGTGCGGGCCGACCCCAATACATTCGATCGCATGCTGCAAACCGGAGAGGCCACGGACTTTGCGGGAATGATAAAGAAGGTTGCCGACGCGCTGATGAACGCGCAAATCGCTGTCTATCCGGTGGATGCGGCCGGTGTGGGCCGGAATGAGCGGCTGGCTTCGCAGCAAACCATGACCGACGTGGCTTCGCGGACCGGCGGCAAAGCTTTCCTGAACACCAACAATCTCACCATGAGCATTGGCGCCGGTCTGGACGACGGCGCAACCTACTACACGCTTTCGTACTATCCCGACAATAAAAAGTGGGACGGACAATTTCTCCCCATCGAAATCAAGACCAGCCGTCCGGATGTGAAATTGCGCCATCGCATTGGCTACTACGCCATGGACCCGGAAAAGCTCAGAAAAGAAGATTCCGACAAGGTAGGCGAGAACCTGAGCCGCATGCTGGAATTTGACGCGCCGGCTGCCACCGCGGTGCTGTTTCAGGCGGGCGTGGTGCCTCCCTCCGCCGCCACGAAAAACAAGCTGCTGGTGAACTTTGCCATTGATCCGCACAGTATTGCCTTTGAACGCACCAGTGACGGTTTGGAGCACGCCAGGATCGTTTGCACGGTCTGGGCGTATGGCAGGAACAAAGAGAAACCGGAGATGTCCGATGCCGACACCACCAAAGCCGACTTGAAACCGGATGTCTATGCGCGGGTGATGAAGCAGTACTTCCCCTGTTCACGCACCCTGGAACTCAAGCCCGGCCTTTACACGCTCAAGCTGGGGGTGCTGGACCGGACGACCAATCTGATCGGCACAACGGTGACCACGGTCACGGTGCAATAGTCTTCGGAAGTGTCACCGAGCGAGTGAGATCGCGAGCAAATGTCTTTCCGACTCCTTACTTAGAGTGACTGTCGTCACAGCATCCGTTCATCGAAGTGGCGCACAGTTGTCTTTTTAAAAGGAGGGGACCATGAAAATGATCGGCGCCATTATTTCAGGGGTACTGTTGATGTTTGCTATCGCCGCGGCCCAGCAGGCCGCACCGCGCGCGGGACAGGATGTTCCCAAATACGATCCCGCGAAACAGGAAGTCATTACCGGTACGATCCAGGAAATCCATGACTATCAGTGCCCGGTGAGCGGCAGCCTGGGAACGCATATCACGCTGAAAGCCTTCAGCGGCGGAATGTTTGAAGCCCATCTGGCTCCGGCGGCGTTTCTAAAGGAGTTCGGAGTGAAGTTCAATCAGTCCGACACCGTCACATTCACCGGCACAAAGGTCATGTTTGACGGCAAGCCCGCGATCCTTGTACGGACGGCGAAAGTCCGCAATGAGACCTTTATGTTCAGAGACGAAAAAGGGCGGCCGTTGTGGTAGGAGAGCAGCTTCTGGCTGTTAGCTCTTAGCTTCTGGCTGAACCCTTGAATTGGAGAGCATCGCGTTCACCCTTTGCAAAGAGCGCGAAGGGTGAGGCACCCATTCGAAACCCCAACAGGGATGTGACGCCTGTCACATCCCTGGAGTGACATTCCGGACAGAATGAAAGCAGAAGGGGAGGCCCGATTTCATGTCTGCTTCCGGTAAATCGAATTTTTTGCTGATCGAAAGCTGTCTGAGGTGCGGCAATCGCGCCGATGGAGTGTTCTGCAAGCTTCCCAACAGCGCGTTACACCGGATACTGGCTGCGCGTGAAGCCAAGGTGTATCCGAAGGGGGCGCTCATCTGCCAGGAAGGCGGGATGGCGCATGGTGTGTTTGTGCTGTGCACGGGGAAGGCGCAGATCAGCGCCACCACCCCGGAAGGCCACACGACGGTGGTCGGCGAGGCCGCCCCGGGAGAAATCATCGGCGTTTCCGCGGTGCTGGGCAGGACGCCCTATAAGACAACCGTGGAGGTCATGGAGCAGTGCCAGCTGAACTACCTGGCGCGCGAAGAATTTCTGGAAATGCTGTAGAACGATCCCGATATCGGATCGGGCGTGGTGCTGCAAATTCTGCACGACTGCTCCGCCGCGAAGCCGGAACTCGCCCTCAGGACCGAGGCGGGCACGATTGGCGAAAAGCTGGCCCGCCTGCTCATGCAATGGACGAAACATCCGCTGCACGTGCTCAAGCGTAAACGCAATGAAACCCCTATTCGCGTGCGGGCCACCGTGAGCGAGATCGCCCACCTCATCGGCGGCACGGAAGAAGAAGTGGATACCACGCTCCGGGAGTTCCAAAAGAAGAAATGGCTCAGGATCGATGGAACAACGTGGCTGGTGGGGGACAAGATAGCAAAAACAGCAAATAGCAATTAGCAATTGGCAAATAGCAATTGGCCGTTAGCAATTGGCAATTAGCAAAAGCGCCTGGTCTCGGGCCTCGCAGTGACTTTCCGCCCAATCAGCGTTCTTGCTAATTGCCAATTGCTGTTTTCGTCACATCATTCTGTGACAGGAGTCACGCTGATTTTAGCAAGAGATTAATATCATCACGCCGTGGGAAATAAGAGGTGACGAACTTATGCCGGATACCATCTCGCGGGCGCAGATTTCGAATGAATTGTATGACGCTCTTCCGGATGAAGTGCGGCTGCAACTCGAAGGTCTTAAAACACATCGTCGTGTGCCAACGGGAAGCCTTCTGATCGAGCGGGGCGTCTCGCCCGAATCCGTGATCTTCGTGGAGAGCGGCAAGGTGGAAATCACCGTTCCCGGCGAAGATAAATCTCTGCATCTGGCGGTGGCCGGGCCGGGCAAGGTTTTCGGATTACGCGCCGTGGTGGCCGAGGGGCCGCCGGAAATCACCGTACGGTGCATGGAAGAATGCGGCATCGCCGAGGTATCGCGCGAGCTGTTTCTCAATGTGGTCCGCGACAATCCCAGGGCATATGTGGCAATCGCCAAAGTGCTGAGTTCCGATCTGCTCATGGCCGAAAACCTTCGTCGCCGGCTGCGCGCGCGCTCCAACCGCGAGCACATTTCCGGCTGAAAGCCACGTCACGCGGATGCGTGACCACCGTCACAGAGAATTCATCGGCGGAGTATTAATCTGGAAACATCATGACTTGCTCTCCTCAGGGGACTGGGGACAGGCTAGCTCATCCAAACGCGACTTCGGGTCCGCCGCAACGGCGGGCCCGGTTTTTTGTCAGCACTCAGCAGTCAGCACTCAGCAGTCAGCCATTAAACAGTTTGGCGTCTCCTTTTGCGTTACCGTCCGCTGAACATCTCCGCCTCGCCAAACCGCTTCATGGCTGAATGCTTATTGCTGAGTGCTGGGTTTTAGCTCCATCGTTGCGGTCACCACCCCTTCCTGGGGCGGGGCGAATTTGAAGCCGGCGCGGACGAACAGGTCCTGCATGTTCACGTTTTCCGCGAGCATTGCGCCCTGAAGTGACTGAATACCTTCGGCTTTGGCGATTTCGATGATGCGTTCCAGAAGCCACGTTCCGAGGCCGCGGTTCTGGTGTTTATCGGCAACGATGAACGCGACTTCGGCGCCGTCGTCGGCATGGTTCCGGACATAGCGGGCGATGCCGGCGATGCGCTTACCGCCCGGCGCTCCGGCACCCGCTGCGCTCTTTTCCTCGTCCGTGGCGGAGTACTCGGCCACCAGCGCCAGTTCGCGGTCGTAATCGATAAAACACTTATTAATCAGTCGTTCATGGGAAACCCTGAAGTCCAGCTTTAAGGGAAGGAAATAGCGCAGATAGACGCTGCGCTCGGAAAGCCGGCTATGAAATTCCACCACCATGGGCTCATCATCAGGGCGGATCGGACGTATGGCGAACTCCTGCCACTGCGAAACGTACTGCGACGGATATGGACGGATCGCGGGCCGCGGCAGATCGGCGTCTTTGACCGCCGCCGGATGCAGGATCACGCGGGCGTCGAGGGCCATGATGCAATCCGGCCCCGCGAGCAGGGGATTGATCTCGATGTCGGCGATGCGCGGATTTTCGATCACCAGTTCGCTGAAGCGGACCAGCAGCTCTTCGAGCCGGGCCATGTCCACCGGCTTGTGTCCGCGAACGCCGCGCAGCGCTTTGTAGATGCGGGTGTTTTCCATGACCAGGCGGGCGAGGGTAGTGGTGAGAGGCGGCAGGGTATGCGCTGTGTCGCGCATGATTTCGACGAGCTGTCCGCCGAGACCGAAGACCAGGACCGGTCCGAACTGCGGGTCGGTGGAGCTGCCCAGCAGCAGCTCATAACCGAAATCCCGGACCATGGGCTGCACGGTCACGCCCGCGAATGAACCGGGCTCGGGGAAGGCCGCCTGAATTTCCGAGAATGCGGCGCGCACCGCGCTGTCGCTTTCGAGCTTGAGCTTCACGCCTCCCTTGTCGGATTTGTGCGTGACGACTTCCGAATGAAGCTTCAGCACCACGGGATAGCCGATGGCCTGGGCGGCGGTGACGGCTTCCTCGGCAGTGGCCGCGAGCCGCGTGTCGGTGACGGGAATATCGTAGGCGGCCAGAATCTGCTTCGATTCACGTTCGGTCAGAATCGCGCGTCCCGCGGCGAGGGCCGCCGCGGTGATCTCGTTGACGCGCCGCGGGCCGCTCTCGATGTACGAGCCCGCGAAGTCGGGGGTCTCGTAGAGCGCCTCCTGGTTCTGGGTGTAGCGCCACATGTAGGCGAAGCTGCGGGCCGCGGCGTCGGGATAATCGAAGGTGGGAATGTGCGCTTCGTTCAGGACATCGGAGGCCAGTTGCATGCGGCTGCCGCCCATCCAGCTGGCGAGGAGGGGCTTCTTGATGGTTTCGGCGGCGCGGCATAGCAACGTTGCCGATCTTTCCGGCTCGCTCATGCCCTGGGGCGTGAGAATGGTCAGCAGGGCGTCGCAGTTCGAGTCCTGGGCCACGATATCGATGGCCCGGACATAGATCTCAGGAGTTGAATCGCCCAGCGTGTCGACGGGGTTGGCGTGGCTCCATGCGGCGGGCAGGAACTGGTTGAGGGCCTCATGGGTCGCGGGGGAGAGCGCGGCCAGCTCAGCGCCGTTGGCCAGCAGCGCATCGGTGGCCAGCACGCCCGCGCCGCCCGCGTTCGTGACCACCGCCAGCCTCGGTCCCCGGGGACGAGGCTGCTTGGCCAGCACCTCGGCCATGTCGAACAGCTCGGCGATACTCTGCACGCGCAGAATGCCGCAGCGGCGGAAGGCTGCCTCGAAGACTTCATCCGAGCCGGTGATGGCGCCGGTGTGGGAGGCGGCGGCTTTGCGGGCGGCTTCCGATCGCCCGGGTTTGATGATGATGATGGGCTTTTTCTGCGCCACTTCGCGGGCCGCGGAAAGAAAGCTGCGCGCGTCGCCGATCGATTCCATGTAGATCAGAATGCTGGTGGTGTAAGGGTCGTCGCCGTAGTGGTAGATCAGGTCGCCCCAGCCCACATCGAGCATCGCGCCCACCGAGACAAAGCCGCTGAACCCGACATTCTCGCGGCGGCTCCAGTCGAGAATGGCGGTGCACAGCGCGCCGCTCTGGCTCAGGAAGGCGAGGTTGCCGGGCAGGGCATTGGACTGGGAGAAGGTGGCGTTGAGTCCGGTGCGGGGATTCATCACGCCCAGACAGTTGGGGCCGACGATGCGCAGATCGCTGGCGGCCAGCGCCTTGCGGACGCGGGCTTCGCGCTCCCGTCCCGCGGGCCCCAGTTCGGCAAAGCCCGCGGAGATCACAATCGCCCCGCGCACCCCGTTGGCAAGACATTCTTCCAGTACTCCCGGCACGGTGTCGGCGGGCGTGACGATGACGGCCAGATCGACCTTTTCGCCAATGGCGGAAATGCTCGGATAACACTTAATGCCCAGCACGTTGCTGCGCGTGGGATTCACCGGAAAGATTGTGGCGCCGAACGGCTGCTCCAGCATGTTGCGCATGATCGTGCGCCCCACGCTGGCGGCCTTCTCCGTGGCCCCCACAATGGCGACACTCTGCGGGTTGAAGATGGCGGTCAGGGGTGAATGGGGCATGGGAGACATTTTATCCCGAAGGCAACGGAGGGAAGAGATTGCCAAAATTGCCAAAATTTTTAATTGTCAAAATTGAAGATCAAAACCGGAAGATCAAAAGCGGAATTTGCCGCCGGCAAATGTCCCGCTTTTGCTTCTTTAGATTTTGATCTTCAATTTTGACAATTAAAGATTTTGGCAATCTGCCGGACAGTGCTCTTTTGGACAGACGATAATTCCCGGAGTTCCTATGCTGGTATTGATTGGGACTTCAGACGGGATGCTCCCCAGGCGGACCGCGAGCCGCCTGGGGTTTCGGAAAACAGGAACTTCCCGCGAATCCCTGGCAGAGGAGAAATACATGCAGCGTATTTACCGGTATCTGGGTTCGTTCCTGCTGGGAACGTCCCTGGTGGCGCCGATGGCAGTGACCGCCGGCGCGCAGGACCGTCACGAGGAACGCGAGCGTGAACACCACGAACGATATTACGATCGGGACCATAAGGACTACCACGTATGGGACGACCGTGAAGAAGGCAGATTCCACATCTGGATGGCGGAGCGGCGCGACGATACCCATCGCACCTTTCGCAAACTGAAGCGTAAAGAGCAGCATGAGTACTGGAAGTGGCGTCACGAACACCCCGATGACGACGACCGCCGCCGCTGAAGCCCCTTTAAAAACCGCTTCGCTGCGTTCAGGGTAAACTCTGCAAGCAGAAGTACGGAGGTAGAATTGATTCCTTCAATTCTCCCCCCATTACCTCCGGTACCTCAGCTTTCGGAGTTTACTCTGAGCGCAGCGAAGCTGGTGTTTGAGGCGGAGAACAATCCGTACAGACGTAGCTTGCTACGTTTAAAAGCGGGAATCGCAAACACACCTCGCGGCGCGGAAGCCGGCACCGTTCGACCCGGCCCCACAGCCCCCGGCTGATCCGGAAAAAATGCGGTCGTTCCCGAATCGGTATTCATATTTCCCGGCCTTTAGAACGTAACGAACTGCGGCTCTACCGGGGTTTTCTCGTACCTCGAAAATGTCCCGCGAATCCTTAGCTTTTTCGGTGGTGTCCTAATTTGAGGAATTGGCTCAAATTCTGGACATCAGGGCTCTTTGCCATTGGGATAATCTTCATCCCCGTCGTTATAGCTTCGGCACACGTCGAATGTCTTCGGGGTGTCTTTTCTCCAATATCCGCACCCATGACGCCAGTGGGGATGACCGAAAATATCTCGGTATGTAATCCTTCCAATGGCATACAAATTACAGCCACCGGCCTTAATGGCTTTGATATTGTCTTCCGTGAGAACATCTTGGGTCTTAGATTCGCCGCTTTCCTGCCGTTTCTTGGGCATGATAATGCTAACGCTATGCTCCTTCATTCCGGAAAAATCAGGATGTTTGGGAAATTCTCCGCAGTATGCGACAAGGCGGAAAACCTGCTCAACATGAAAGGCCGGACTATTGCCACTATTCTCTATCAGCATCGTAGCATTCAGAGTCTTACCTGCCTCAACGGGGTCTTTAAGTGTGAAGCCTTCAATTCCGACCCATGGACGCTCCTGAGTTTCAAGAGATTGCCGG
>Ga0137391_10001177_pt1 | contig 18916 bp, 16 predicted proteins | sample 15con2h24BmetaG_FD_101399 | JGI IMG/M metagenome (GOLD analysis project Ga0137391, IMG submission 101399) | Vadose zone soil microbial communities from Angelo Coast Range Reserve, California, USA - 15con2h2.4B metaG | ecosystem: Environmental > Terrestrial > Soil > Vadose zone > Saprolite...
CGACGTTCGGCCCACGGCCGGTGACGTAGTAGGACACCTGGTCGCCGGGCTGCACGGAGCGTCCTGACGCGCCGGCGAGCTCGTACGCCGCCGACGTTGCGCGAGTGCCGGCGCGCACCTTCTCGCGATAAGCCTCGACCGACTCCTGGAGTGTCTCGGTTCTAGCAAAGGCGCGGGGCTCGACGCGATGCGCGGCGAAATCGTCCAGCCACCGGTCGATGACCGCGCGGACCTCGGCCCGGCGTCCGAGCACGAGGCCGCGGACGATCTCGCCGATGATCTGTCGTTGAAAGGGCTCGAGGCCGCGCGAGCGGAAGGCCGAGCCCTTGAGGCTCAGGCGCCCAAGCTCGTCGAGCAGCGCGTATGTCTTCATCTTGTAGCTGAACATCGCCGCGTACCGGCCGTCGAGCTCGAGCTGGATGCCATCCGGCAGGCCTGCCGCGATTCGCTCGAGCAGCGTCTCGTCGTCCGCCGGCGTGTGGCCGGGCGGTGGGACGAAGTAGACGCCGTCGGTGTCCGCCTCGACGGGTGTGGCGCCGAGCGCCGCCAGTGCGGCCAGGATCGCGGTGACGACGCCCCGCCCCTCGGCGGTCACGCGGTCGGCGGCGTCGAAATCGTTCCAGTGCCCGCCGCTGAACGCGAGATAGCCGTAGAACGCGTTGATGAGGATCTTGAAGGACTGCTGGAGCGCACCGAGATGCGCGCGCTCGGCGGGCTCCCGCGCGTCACGGGCCAGCCGCTTGGCGCGCACGCGAAAGTCGCGGAGGTTTTGGAGGAGCGCCGGAAAGACGCCGAGGATGTCCGAGGCGGGCGCGATGGACCGTGCCAGCATGAGCGAGGGATAGAGCGAGGTGACGTCCACGTGGAGGACGGGCCGCGCGACGCCCTCCTGGCAGATCGCGGTGTAGCCGCCCCCGACCGGCGCGACCGGTCCGGGCAACGGCACCGCGTGGCCGCGGGCGAGGTACTCCCGAAGCACGAGCGCGTCGATCTTGGCCGCGGCACCCCGCAGCGTGCACGACTGATAGTCGAAGGGCACGGCCTGGGCCTGGGCGAAATAGGGCGGCGCCAGGATGGACGCGATGCCGAGCGTCTCGATGGCGTCGTCCGCGGCGTAGGCCATGAGTCGCTCGGGTGAGTCGCTGAACTCCCGAGTGATCTGCGATGGGTCGACGTACGTGCGGCCTTCCGCGGCGACGCCGAAGTGACGGGCGAGGTCCTTCAGTCCAAACCCCGGCAGGTCGCGGGTGCCGGCGTCGTGGAGCTGAGCGAGGATCCAGGTGTCGATGATGTGGCGGCCGGTGACCTCGTAGCGCCGATACCCGATCGTGCGCTCGGCGATCTGCAGCCGGGCCACGCGACTCCTGAGACTCTCCCCGCCGCGGCCCCAGGCGAGCGCCACGCGGTGGAGACGAGCCCGCGCCTCGAGATACTCGAGGTCGAACCGGAAGATGTTGTGGCCCTCGATCACGTCCGGATCGCGCTCGCGGACAATTCGGGAGCACTCGTCGAGGAGCGCCCGCTCGTCGAGCCGGTCGCCGCGCACGACGTGACGGAAGCCGGTGGAGTCGGCGAGCGCGACCGCGATGATCCGGTCCCCGGCGCGCGCGGCGCTCGGGAACTCGTAGCCTTCGGTTGTCATCACCTCGATGTCGAGAGCGAGGCGGCGCAGATCCGCGAACACGAGCCCGCCGAAGGATGTCCGCCCGGCCTGCAGGAGATACTGGTGGACGGGATCCCCGAGAAAGAGATAGGGCGCTCCCGGCGCATTCGCGAGCTGGCCAGATCGATCCCGGCAGCGGTCACGGGCGCCGAGGGCGTCGCCCCAGGACCCGAAGCTCGCCCGCCAGCGCAAGTCGCCGGGGCCCGCGAGCGGTTCGACGGTGATGAGGCCCCCGGCATCCTTGACGAGGTCGCGATCCGCGAGAAGGATGAACGGTGAGCAGGGGACGATCTCGGTGAGGGTCGCGCCGCCCGAACGTCGATAGAGGCGGATCGCTCGTCCGCCTTCGGCGAGATCGAAGGCGATGAGCCCCGGGCTCGAGTCCCGGCCGAAGAGAAGGGGGGTGTGCTCGATGGTGAGCACCGCTCTAGGCCTGGGCCTCCTGGACGGCGGCGCGATACGTGGCGAGGTCGGCGAGGCCGACGAGCGACCGCCCCGTTTCGACGACGACCACGACCGGGATCGCCTGCACACCGTGCTCGGTGACCGCTGCCGCGTAGGGACGCAGATGAAGCCGGTCGAACGCTTCGTCGCCCTGCTTGGCCACGCACTTCGCGGTTTCGAGCGCCGGGACGCTCCAGGTGGGATACTCCTCGTGCGGCCAGGGCGTGAAGTAGATCCCGTCTGGCTCCGACATCTGGCCGCAGCGGCGCCATCCCGCTTCCCGCGGCGTGCCCTTGAATTTCACGGACGGATCCGGCACCGGGCGGAGTGGAAACGCGCGCGACTCGACCTGATGAGGGTCGTCGTCCGCAGTGTCATGGCGTCAGGATACCCGCCGGCCGGCCCGCGCTCAACCCGCCGCTCCATGCAAATTCTTACGCAAGGGATATCTTCTCTTGCAGAGTCCTGGCTAATCCGCATCACAGCGAACGGTCAGAGGTTCAGTATTTGCCGCGATCAGCTCACTGGCACGTAGTCTGCTTAGGGCGACGTCATGGAGCTCGTTCCTTCGCTCCTGGAAACCACGGTCTCCCTAGCGATCGCGGTCGAGCTGGTGGGCGTCGGCCTGCTGATCTTCCGCATGCTACGCTGACCGCGAGCCGGTCTGCCGGGACCCGGTCGCCTCGCGCGCCGAAGACGCTCCCCGCGAACGCGCACTCCTCTTAGCGGTTCTCGCTTAGCCTCGCGCTGGGGGCCGGTGTATGCTCGACCCATGGTGCGACGGGCGCTGTCGGCGCTTCTCGCCTCGACGGTCATCGCCGGCTGCGCCACGACGAGCCTGTCCTTTCCGAACGCGACTCCAGGCAAGCCGCTCACGGTGCCGGCGTGGGAGGAGCGCCCGGAGGGTCTCGGGCCGTTCCCGGCCGTCGTCCTGCTGCACGGTTGTCACGGCGTGTCCGAGTCGAACCACGAGTGGTCGCGCTGGTTCCGCGACCAGGGGTACGTCGCGCTGGTCGTCGACAGCTGGGGCCCGCGCGGGCATGACAAGACTTGTGCCCCGAACCTCCCGAACCTCCGGAACGTCCCGGACATTTCCAACACCGAACGGTTCGACGACGCCGTCGGCGCGCTCCGATGGCTGCACAGCCGGCCCTACGTCGATCGCTCGAGGATCGGCGTGATCGGGTGGTCGAACGGCGGTGTGTTCGCCATCGCCCTCGTCAACGGGCCGAGTCTCGAGCGCCAACGCCGCCGAGGCGTCGTCCTCCCCGAGCCCGGCTTCAGGGCGTCGGTGGGTGTCTATCCCGGCGGGTGCTACTCGCTGGTCGACGAGCTGGTGACGCGGCCGCTCCTGGTGCTGATCGGCGACGCCGACGACTGGACCATCCCAGGGCCCTGCGTCGCGATGGTCGACGCCATGCGACGGCGCGGCGCGGACGCGCGCGTCGTTCTCTACCCGCAGGCCTATCATTACTTCGACGTGGTCGGCCAGCCGCGCGCCTACCTGCCGGAGGTGGGAAATCGCAACAAGCCGAACGAGTGCTGCGGCGCCACCGTCGCCTTCGACGCGTGGGCCTTCGCGGACGCGCGCCGCCGGGTCGCCGACTTCTTCGGCTATCATCTGAAGGCCAGATAGCGTGAAGGCCAGATAGCGCCCGACCATGGATAGCTCCGTCGAGCTCGTCAGGCACCTCTTGCAGAGCGTCGTGTACATCCACACGACCGTGGGGCGCGAGCATCCATCCACACGGATCCTCGGTAACGAGCGCCTCGGGAGCGGGGTCGTGGTCGATGCCTCCGGCCTCATCCTGACGGTCAACTACGTCGTCATGGGCGGCCAGTCGATCTACGTCGCGTTCCAGAAAGGCCGGCGCGTGAAGGCCGAGCTCGTCGCGCAGGATTTCGAGATCGGCCTCGCCCTGATCCGGGTGAATCGGCAGGGACTCGTGGCGGCCGACGTGGGCACGGGTGAAGCCGTCGAGCGGTGCGACGAAGTCGTGCTGCTGGGCGCCATGGGGCCGCAGGAGCGTCGGGCGACCGGAGGTCTCGTCACCTACATCGGCGAGTTCGAGGCGCACTGGGAATATCTCCTCGACCGGGGCATCGTCTCCAACGCGCCGAACCCGGGCTATGGCGGCGGCGGGCTCTTCACGATGAAGGGCCGCCTCGTCGGGACCGTGTCCCTGAATCTCAACGAGATCGCCCGGAGCTCGCTGGCGATCCCGATCGACTTCTACCGGGAGCACCGCGACGAAATGGTTCGGTTCGGACGGATCGTCAGCCGGCCCCGCCGCGCCTGGCTCGGCGTCTTCGCGCACGCGATCGAGGAAGGCGTGGTCGTCGCGGACCTGGTGCCCGACGGCCCCGGCGATCGCGGCGGTCTGCAGGAGGGGGACCTGATCGTCTCGCTCAACGCCGAGGAGGTGGCGAGTCGCCGGGATCTCTACATGAGCCTCTGGCGTCACGAGCCCGGCGAAGCGCTGACCTTTGAGGTGATGCGCGACAACAAGGTCCGTCGGTTCGAGGTGAAGGGGGGCGACCGCGCCCACTTCTTCCGGCAGTTGTGACCGCGGGCCCCCGCGGGGCGCTCTCTCGCTTCATCGCCGCCGACGGTTTCTTCATCAGCGCCGGTCTCGCGTTTTTCTTCCTGGTGTGCCTGATCCCGATCCTGCTCCTGGGCGTCTCGATGGTGGGATTCGTGCTGTCGGGGGAGGAGGCGGCGCGTCACGTCGTCGGTCAGCTGACCCAGCAGTTCCCTGTCTATCAAAAGCAAATCGGCCGGGCCCTGCTGGGGATCGTGGAGACGCGCGCCGTGTCGGGCCTGCTGGGCACGGCGGTGCTGGTGTTCTTCTCGACGCCGCTCCTCAGCGCGTCGCGCCTCATCCTGCATCGCCTCCTGGGCGTACGCAGCGACGGCGGTTTCGTGCGAAATCTCGCGCGCGACAGCGCGATGGCGGTGGTGCTGAGCGCGCTCCTCTTCGCCGTCAGCACCGTGACGTGGCTCTACCACTGGTTCCGGGCGCTCGCCGTCAACGCGTTGCCGGTTCCGCCGGGATTTGGGCTCGGGGGCCTCCCGCTGAGCCTCGCCCTCTCCACGGTGATGTTCTACCTCGCCTATCGTTACGTCCCGCGTCGCCGCGTGGGCGTCGGAGCGGCGCTGGCCGGGGCCGTGCTCGCGAGCCTCCTCTGGGAGATCGCGAAGCAGCTCTTCCGCCTGTACATCCAGACGGTCAGCCTCTACAGCCAGATCTACGGCCCCCTGGGCGTCCTGGTCGCCTTCGTGATGTTCGTCTACTATTCGGCGGTGGTATTCGTCCTCTCGGGCGCGTTCGTCGCCGCCCTCGACGCGCGTCGCCGCTAGCCCGCACGCATCGTCCCCGGTGGAGCGGACCGCTCCCGCGTGACCGGACCCGCTCCGCCCGGGACGACTATGCTATCGTCGTCGGCGCTTCTCACTCGGGCAGCGGAGGGATGCGCATGATGCTCAAGGGCAAGGTGGCGGTGATCACGGGGGCGGCGCGCGGCATCGGCCGGGAGATCGCCTTGCTGATGGCGCGACAGGGGGCGCAGGTGGTCGTCAACGACTACGGCGGCACGGAGGCGGGGAGCGGTGGTGCGAGCGCGCCGGCCGACGAAGTAGTGAACGAGATCACGCAGGCCGGCGGTAAAGCCGTCGCGAACTACGACTCGGTGGCCACGATGGCCGGGGGCCAGGCGATCATCAAGACAGCCGTCGACACCTTCGGGCGCATCGACGTCGTCGTCAACAACGCCGGGATCCTGCGGGACCGAATGATCTTCAACATGACCGAAGAGGAATGGGACGCGGTCATCAACACTCACCTCAAGGGCAGCTTCGCAGTGACCCGCGCGGCAGCCCCGCTCATGCGCGAGCAGAAGTGGGGCCGGTTCATCAACATGACCTCGACCTCGGGTCTCATCGGCAACGTCGGTCAGGCGAACTACGCCGCCGCGAAGCTCGGTATCTTCGGTCTCACCAAGGCGACGGCGCTCGACATGGCGCGCTACAACGTGACGGCGAACTGCATCTCGCCGTTCGCCTGGACACGCATGATCGGCACGATCCCGACCGAGACCCAGGCGCAGAAGGAGCGGGTCGAGAAGATCAAGAAGCTCTCCCCCGCCCACATCGCGCCCATCGCCGTCTTCCTGGCGAGCGACGCGGCCAAGGACGTCACCGCGCAGATCTTCGGCGTGCGAGGCAAGGAGATCATGCTCTTCGGCCACGAGCGCCCGATCATGCGCGTGCACAACTCCGAGGGCTGGACCCCCGAGAGCTTCAGCGAGATGTTCCCGGGCACGCTCCAGCATCATCTGGTCCCGCTCGTGACGTCCGGGCAGTACTTCAACTATGACCCGCTCGTCTGATGGGCGCGCGCCCTCCGCGCGCCGATGACCGTCACGGTGGTGGACGAGGCGGGCCGCCTCGTCCTCGTCGCCAAGGGCGGCTTCTGGTCCACCGTTCCGAGGATCCTTCAAGGGCAGATACTGACGCCGGCGCGGCCGCGCTCGCCGGGTAGCCGGGGCGCCGTTGGCAACTCCGCCGTCAGTTTCGGAATCTCGCGTCACGTCACGTCAGCGCAACCAATAGCGCCATGCATAGACCGCCGTCAGGATCGTGCCGACGGTGATGACGATCAATCGCACCAGGTCCGGTGGCAGGACGCGTGCGAGCCGTCCGCCGAGGAAGCCGCCGACCGCCGCCCCGGCCATCATGACGAGGGTCGGAGGCCAGGCGACGATTCCCTGGAACACGAACACCACGACGGCAACGAAGCTCGTCAGACCGGAGAGCAGGTTCTTGATCACGTTGTTCGTGCGGAACTCGTCCGCGCGAGTGACGGATAGGATCGCCAGGAGCATCACGCTCATGCCGGCACCGAAATAGCCACCGTAGACCGCCACCGGCGCGAACAGCAGGGTCCTGAGGCCGTCGGCGGACACGGGCCTGGTGACGGAGGCGGCCGCTCGGGACAGGATCCAACGCCTGATCCGGTCGGATAATGCGAAGAGGATCGTGGCAAATCCGACGAGCAGCGGCACGACGGCGGTGAACGCCTTCTCCGGCGTTACGAGCAAGAGCGCGGCGCCGGCCACACTCCCGGCGACGCACACCAGCATCAGGGCAAGGAGCGATCTGTCCCATCGCGGCAGGCGCTCCAGGTCGGCGAGCCCGGCGACGAAGTTCCCGGGCGTCAAGGCTACCGTGTTCGAGGCGTTGGCGACGATCGCCGGCAAGCCAGTCGCCAGCAAGGCGGGAAACGTTATCAGGGACGCACCGCCGACGATCGCGGTGACGATGCCACCCGCGAGCCCGGCGCCGAAGAGCATCAGTCCGGCATGACCGTCCATGATCCCGGGACCTACGCGAGGTTCCTGCGCCGCCCGGAGAGCACGAGCCAGACGACGCCTCCGACCACGCTCACGACGATTCCGGCAATCTCCGGCGTGCCGGGGCCGTAGGCGAGGTCGACCGCGCGAGGGCTTCCGCTCCCGCTCAGGCGTACCTCGAGGTCGCCGAGGTCGCCCCGACGCGTGGCGATCGGCTCGCCCTGGACCCGCGCGCGCCAGAGCGGATAGTACGCTGTGCGCGTGGAGACCCAGCCGTCGCGATCAGCCGGCAGCGTGATGGTCCAGCGGCCGGCCGCGACCGCGCGCGGAAGCACCACCGCCTCTCGGCGAACGTAGATCAGGAACGGCGCTGGCGATGCGCGCTTTGCGAACACGCGGTTGTCATCGAGAGCGCGCAGTCGAGACGCGTCCTCGTCGAGAGCCACGACGACGCTGATCCCCAGCCGCTCCGCGTAGCCGTTGAACGTCTCGGGGTCGAGAGATTCAAGCGGGCGACCGAAGAGTGAGCGGCCGTCGAGCTGTTCGGCCAGACGGGTGATCGGTCCCGGTCCGGCGTCCCCACGGTAGATCAGCGCGGCGATCGGTGAGGGGTGGGTGAAGGTTCCGTGGACGATCGCGCGTCCCGCGAACACCGGAGCGAGCGCCGTGACGTGGGTGTGAGGCCGATACCACTCGGTCCCCCGCGGAGCTCCGTAGACGAGCGGGACCGCCGACCTCACGAACAGAACACGTCCCGGCGGCGCCTCGCGCAACGCCGTCCAGAGATCGCCGAGCCTCAGACCACGCTCGACGGATCTGAGCGACGGCCAATCCGCGGCGCGGGGCCAGAGCGTGAACGTACCCGGGCGCAGAGAAAGGAGGACAACCAGGAGCACGCCCGCCAGACCGACAAGAACCTCGCGGCGCCGGAAGCGGGAGCGGGGCTCCGCATCGGCGCGGCGGGCCGTGTGCCCGTTCGTGCCGCGGGCTCCGGACCAGCCGAGGCCTGCCGCGAGGATGAACGCGATCCACGCGCCGTCGGCGACGCGGTTCGCGGGGAGCCAGCGCACGCCGAGCGGCTCGAGCGCGAACCGGTCGACGAGGGTGACGAGGGCCATCGCCCACGGGAACAGCGCGACGACGAACGCGCTCCGCCCGGCACCGCGGGCCCGCGCGAGCCCGAGCAGCGCCAGGAGCGCGAGCGACGCTCCGAAGCCGCCGCCGACGCCCGGTGGATCACCCCACGCGAGCGCTCGCGTATGCTCGAGACGGAGGACGAGCGGCAAGGTCCAGAACGCCGTCATCGCGGTTGCGAGACCGAGCGCCACCAGCGCGCTACCGAGGCGCGCCCCTCGTGGGGGCCGCACGAGCGCCCCGACCGCGATCAGCGTCCCCGCGGCGGGCATCGCCGCCGGATGGGTGAGGAGGATCGCTGCGACGAGGAGCGCCGCGCTCGACGGAAGTCGTCGATCCTCCTCGATCCAGGGGACGAGCAGCAGCAGCAGCAGAGGGACGAACGCCCACGCGAGCCGCGCGCCGATCATCCCGATGTGCACGCCGCCCTCGACGCCGCTGGTCGTGCCGGCCGACAGCGTCAGGGCGACGAACGCGCCCGGCAGCGCGAGCCAGCCGCTCCGGAGAAGGCGCGCGAGTGCCAGGAAGGCCGTCAGCCCGGGCGCCAGGTAGGCGATCCAGACGAGTGCCTGGTAGGCGGCCGAGACCGATAGCGCGTTGACGGACGCCCGCTGAAGAAGCGCGCCCGCGTACGCGAAGCCCGGCGGATAGAACTGGAGCTCGGGATAGCCCGCCCACCAGTCCGGATTCCACGCCCACGGTGCCGGCCCACGCGTGACGACATGCCAGAGGCGGTAGAGCTGGCCGGGATGATCGTCGACGCCGAGCGGTGAGGCGCCGAGCGCCGCCATGCCGAACGCGAGGCCATACGCGACGAGTAACGCGAGGGGGAACAGCGAGTCGCGAGTCACCGGGCCGGATCATACTTCAATTGACAGGACGCGAAGTTGAGTGTTAAGTGGTGCAAATGTCTTGCTGTCGGTGCAGCAAAACTCGGGGCTCAATTCCCCTACCGATGGAGACTTGAAATGGAGAAGCTGAACGGCCTGCGCTGTCGCGAGTGTGGCCGCCACTACCCGGCGGCGCCCGTCCACGTGTGCGAGTTCTGTTTCGGCCCCCTCGAGGTCGACTATCGGTATGACGCGCTGAGAGGCGTGGTCACCCGCGAGTCGATCGCGGCCGGGCCGCCGAGCATGTGGCGGTACAAGGACCTGCTGCCGATCGACGGCGACATCGCCGTCGGACACCATGTCGGCTTCACGCCACTCATCCGCGCGCGCAATCTCGCCGACGAGCTGGGCTGCCGCGAGGTCTGGGTCAAGAATGACTCGGTCTGCCACCCGTCGTGGTCGTTCAAGGACCGCGTGGTGGCGGTCGCGGTCACGAAGGCGCGGGAGTTCGGCTTCGACACCGTGGCGTGCGCCTCGACCGGAAACCTCGCCAACTCCGTCGCCGCCCACGCCGCCGAGGCCCGCCTCAAGTCGTACATCTTCATCCCGGCCGACCTCGAGCAGGGCAAGGTGATCGCGACGCTCGTGTACAGCCCGACGCTGGTCGCGGTCCACGGCACTTACGACGAAGTGAACCGGCTGTGCTCCGAGATCGCCGACAAGTATCACTGGGCGTTCGTCAACGTGAACTTCCGCCCGTACTACTCCGAGGGGTCGAAGAGCTATGGCTTCGAGATCGTGGAGCAGCTGGGCTGGCGCACTCCGGCCCATATCGTGGTGCCCTGCGCCGGCGGGTCTCTGATCACCAAGATCTGGAAAGCGATCAAGGAGCTGAAGCTCCTCGGCCTCCTCGACGAGCGGCTCAACACGAAGATGCACGCGGCCCAGGCGCTCGGGTGCGGCCCCATCGTCACGATGATCAAGAACGACACGGACGTGCTCGTGCCGGTCCGGCCCAACACGATCGCGAAGTCCCTCGCGATCGGCAACCCGGCCGACGGGTACTACGCCTACAAGACGACGAAGGAATCGGGAGGCTCCGGGGAGCACGCGACCGACGAGGAAATCGTCGAGGGGATGCTGCTCCTGGCGCGTACCGAAGGGATTTTCACCGAGACTGCGGGCGGCGTGACCGTCGCGGCCGCCAGGAAGCTGATCGAGCGCGGCGTCATCCCGCGTGACGAGTCGATCGTGCTCTGCATCACGGGCAACGGCCTGAAGACGCCGGACGCCCTGCAGGACCGTCTGGACGCGCACGTGAAGATCAACCCCTCGCTGTCGGCCTTCGACCGTGCCTTGGCCGATCTCAAGTCCCAAACGTCGTAGGAGGACACACGAATGCCGGTGCTCGTACGGATTCCCACGCCGCTCCGCACTCTCACGAAGGGCAACGCCGAGATCCAGGCCAAGGGCGCCACGATCGACAGCGTCGTCGACGATCTCGAGCGGCAGTTCCCGGGCCTGAAAGAGCGACTGCTCGACGAGACCGGCGAGCTGCGTCGTTTCATCAACATCTACGTCAACCAGGAGGACATCCGGTTCCTCCAGGCCAAGAAAACGACCCTCAAGGACGGCGACGAGGTGTCGATCGTGCCCGCGATCGCTGGAGGGTAGCCCGGGGCGGCGCGTTCGATGGCCCGCATGCGCGTCCGCCTCACCTTTCCGTCGGCGCTGATTCAGGAACCGATCGTCTACCGGCTCGTGAAGGACTTCGACATCGTGATCAACATCCGCCGCGCCGACGTGAAGGCCGACCACGGGTGGATGGTGCTCGAGCTCGAGGGCGACGAAGGCGTGCTCGAGCGCGGGGTCCGGTGGCTCAAGGACCGGGGCGTCCAGGTCGATCCGATCGAGCGTGACGTGATCGTTCCGTAGTGGAGATCTCCAGGCGCGTCCAGGCATTCACCGAGTCGGTCATCCGCGAGATGACGCGCGTCGTCGATCAGGTCGGCGGCGTGAACCTGGCCCAGGGCATGCCCAACTTCCCCCCGCCGCCGGAGTTGATCGCCGCGGCCCATCAGGCGATCGACGGCGACTTCCACCAGTACGCGGTCACGTGGGGGACGCCGCGCCTGCGGCAGGCGATCGCCGAGAAATACCGCAAGTTCTACGGGATGGAGATCGATCCCGACCGCCACGTGACAGTCTGCTGCGGATCGACGGAGACCATGTTGTCGACGCTGCTGGCCGTGTTGAATCCGGGCGACGAGGTCATCATCTTCGAGCCGTTCTACGAGAACTATGGGCCGGGGTGCGTGATCTCCGGCGCCCAGCCGGCGTTCGTCCCGCTCGAGCCGCCGGACTTCTCCTTCGACCCGGACCGGCTCCGGCGGGCGGTGACGCCCCGCACGCGCGCCATCATCTTCAACAGCCCCAATAACCCGACCGGCAAGGTCTTCTCGCGCGACGAGCTCCAGGCCATCGCCGATCTCTGCCTCGAGCACGACCTCCTGGCGATCACCGACGAGATCTACGAGCACATCGTCTACGACGGCCTCGGCCACACGCCGATCGCCACGCTGCCCGGCATGGCCGAGCGCACCGTCACCATCTCCGGCATCTCGAAGTCCTACTCGGTCACGGGCTGGCGGGTCGGCTACGCGGTCGCGCCGCCCGAGCTCGCGCTCGGCATCCGACGCGCTCACGATTTCGTCACGGTCGGGGCGCCTCATCCGCTCCAGGAAGCCGCGGTCACGGCCTTCGGGCTACCCGATTCCTACTACGTGGGGCTCCGGGAGTCGTACCAGGCGCGGCGCGATCTCCTCTGGGGCTACATCGAGAAAGCCGGGTTCGTGGCGTGGAAGCCGCGGGGCGCCTACTACATCCTCACCGACGTCGCCCACTTTCTGAGGCAGTACGACGTCCCCGACGATGCGGCGTTCGCGATGTGGCTCATCCGGAACGTCGGGGTCGCCACGGTCCCGGGCTCCTCCTTCTACGCCCACCCCGAGCTGGGCCGCACCAAGATCCGGTTCTGCTTCCCGAAGACGGACGACATGCTTCGGGACGCGGGAGAGCGCCTCCTCAAGCTCCGCCCGTGACCCCGCGCGACGCGGCGCGCTCGATCCTGGAATCGGCGCTCGCCGCGGGCGATGTGGCGCCCCTCGTCCGGCGCCATCTCCGCGTTGATCCCCGCCACGGGCGTGTCCATGTCCTGGGCTGCGGCAAGGCGAGCGGGGCCATGGCGGCCGTCGCCGAAGAGGTCGTCGGCGACCGGATCGTCGACGGCTTCGTCGTCGTCAAGGACGGCTACGGCGCGCGCGTGCGGCGCGTCGAGGTCTCCGAGGCGGGTCATCCAGTGCCCGACGAGCGCGGGCTCGCCGCCTGCACGCGCCTGCTCGAGCTCGCCCGAAGCGCCCGCGAGGACGATCTCGTGCTCTTCCTCGTCTCCGGCGGGGGTTCGGCCCTGACGCCGGCCCCCGCGCCTCCGATCACGCTCGCCGAGAAGCAGGAGGTCACGCGCCTCCTCCTGGCTTCCGGCGCGACCATCGGCGAGCTGAACGCCGTCCGCAAGCACCTGTCGCTCTTCAAGGGAGGCCAGCTCGCGCGTGCCGCATGGCCGGCGACCGTTCTCACGCTCGCCCTGTCCGACGTGATCGGCGATCCGCTGGACGTGATCGCCTCGGGGCCGACTGTCCCCGACCCGACGACCTTTGCGGACGCCCGTGAGGTCCTGATACGCAGAGGGGTCGCCGGGCGGGTGCCGGCCTCGATCGCCCGCCGCTTCGAGGCCGGGTTGCGAGGTGAGATCGAGGAGACGCCGAAGCCCGGAGATCGGCTGTTCGGTCGCGTCACCACCATCGTGATCGGCAACAACGGCTTGATCACCGACGCGGCCGTCGCAACGGCGGGCCGTCTCGGCTACCGGCCTCATCTGGCGACTCGTGAGCTCCAGGGCGAGGCGCGGGACGTCGCGCGTGACCTCGTGGCCCGCGCGCGCCGGCTCGAGCCCCCGGCGTGCCTGATCGCGGGCGGCGAGACCACCGTGACGGTGACGGGACGGGGAAAGGGGGGCCGGTGCCAGGAGTTCGCCCTCTCCGCGGCGCTCGAGCTCCTGCCGACGGACCGCATCACGATCCTCGCCGCAGGAACCGACGGCACCGATGGCCCGACCGATGCCGCCGGAGCGATCGTCGACGCGGGGAGCGTTGGGCGGGGCGCCGCCGCCGGCGCCGATGCCCGACAGGCTCTGAAGGACAACGACGCCTATCGATTTCTCGGGGCGAGCGGCGATCTGCTCGTCTCGGGTCCCACCAGGACCAACCTGCTCGACCTCTACGTCGTCCTGCGTTCATAGATGATCACCGAACCCGCCCTCTTCAGGGACCTCGCGTACGTCTTCCTCGCCGCGGTGGTGGGCGGAGCGCTTGCCCGGCTTGCCCGCCAGCCGCTGATCCTGGGCTACGTCCTGGGCGGGCTCCTCGTGAGCCCGCTGACTCCGGGGCCGTCGGTTTCTGACGTTCCCACGTTCGAGCGCTTCGCGGAGATCGGGGTCGTCCTCCTGATGTTCTCGCTCGGGATCGAGTTCTCCCTCAAGGACCTCATGGGTGTGAAGTGGATCGCGGTCATTGGCGGACCGCTCGGTATCGTCCTGTCCATCGGGCTGGGGCTGGCCACCGCCACCGTGCTCGGCTGGAGCTCGTTGCAGGGAGCGGTCGTCGGCATGGTCGTGTCCGTCGCCAGCACGATGGTGCTGGCCCGGCTGCTGCTCGACCGCGGCGAGCTCCACACGCGTCACGGCCGGATCATGATCGGAATCTCGCTCGTCGAGGACCTCGCCGTGGTGGTCCTGATCATCCTGATCCCGGCCCTCGGGGCCCTGCAAGGCGAGCGGGTCTTCGCCGTTGCGAAAGCGCTCCTGACGGCGGCGGTGATCCTCGTGCCGTTCTTCTATCTCACCCGCCGCATCCTGCCCCCGATCCTGGCCCGCGTCGCGCGGACACGGAGCGACGAGCTCTTTCTGCTCGTGGCGCTCGCCATCGGCCTCGGCGCGGCCGCGTTGACGCAGGCGGCCGGTCTCTCGCTCGCGCTGGGCGCGTTCCTGGCGGGGCTCCTCATCAACGAGTCGGACTACGCCCACGAGATGCTCGCGCGCCTCCTGTCCCTGCGCGACGCGTTCATCGCGCTCTTCTTCGTGACGCTCGGGGTTCTCATCGACCCGCGTGTGGTCGTCACGAACCTCAACCTGCTCGGTGTGCTGGTCGGGCTCATCGTGATCGGCAACTGGGCGATCTGGACGACGGTCACCCTGATCTTTCGGCAGCCGCTGTCGACGGCCCTCCTGGTCGGCGTGGGTCTCACGCAGATCGGAGAGTTCTCCTTCATCCTGGTCCAGGTAGCGCGTCAGGCCGGCCACGTGGGCCAGGACCTGTACAACGCGACGCTCGCCGCGTCCCTGGTGACGATCCTGATCAACGCTTTCCTCGTCCGGCTCGTCCCGAGCTGGATCGGGCCGGCGCGGCTCGACGACACGGCGGCTCTGACGTTGGGTCTCCGCTCAGCGCAAATGCTGGAGGGCCACGTCGTCCTTTGTGGATTTGGCCGTGTCGGGAGCGCCATCGGCGAGGCGCTGGAGACGTTCGGCGTTCCCTATGTCGCGGTCGAGACCGACCCCGACATCGTCAAGAGTCTCCGCGCGCGCAACGTGCCCGCCGTGTTCGGCGACGCCGCCCAGCGGGTCATTCTCGCCGCCGCCCAGGCCGACCGCGCCGCGCTGGTCATCCTGGCGATCCCCGAGAACGACCGCGCGCGTCTGGCCGTGCAGCGCATCCGCGCGTTCAACCCGACTGTCCAGATTCTGGCGCGAGTGCACGATGTCGCCTGGCGCGCCCGGCTGATGGAGGCCGGCGCTGCCGAGGTGATCCAGCCGGAGCAGGAGGCGGCGTCGACCCTGATTCGTCACGCCCTCGAGCGGCTCTCGCTGCCACGAGACCGAGTGCTGGCCTATCTCAACCGCTATCGAGGCGCGATGGAGAGCATTGACGCCGACCGCGAAGGCCTCGGCGCGGGGCTGCCGCAAATCCGCCAGATCGTCCTGAAAGGCGGTAGCCTCGTGGGCCAATCCCTGGGCGAAGCGCGAACGCGTGAGCGCTTCGGCGTCACCGTGGTCCGCGTCACGCGCGCGACCGGCGAGGAGGTGCTCAATCCGACGGCGGACACGGTGCTGCGAGAAGGCGACCGGCTGCGTCTCTTCGGTCTGCCTCGGCAGATCGACGCGCTCTTACAGCCCGGGCAGCATCCCTCACTGTGATGGCCGTGATATCCTTCTTCCGCGATGTCGCGCGTGAATCTCGTCGGTGTCCTGCCTTCCGAGCTCGAAGACCTCGCCGTCGAGCTGGGCGCCTCGCGGTATCGCGGTCGCCAGCTGGCGACGTGGATCTTTCGGAAGTCGGTCTTCGACCTCGAGGCCATGACCGATTTGCCGAAGGACTTCCGCGCGCGCCTCGGCGAGCGGGTTGTCGTCGAGGTCCCCGAGCCCGAACGGTCGACCCCCTCGCAGGATGGAAGCCAGAAGCTGGTCTTCGTGCTTCACGGCGGGAGCCGCATCAGCTCGGTGATGATGCCCGATGACGACCGGACCACGCTGTGCGTGTCCACCCAGGTGGGTTGCGGCTTTGCGTGCGGCTTTTGCCTGACCGGTGTGATGGGGCTGGAGCGAAACCTGACCGCGGCCGAGATCGTGGGGCAGATCCTCGCCGCCAACCGTCTGCTCGACAAGGAAAGCCGGCGCGCCACCCACATCGTCTTCATGGGCATGGGCGAGCCGCTCGCGAACTATGCGGCGCTGGTCACGGCGCTCCGGATCCTCACTGACATGAAGCTCGGCGTCGGCTACTCCCCGCGCCGCATCACCGTGTCCACGGTCGGCCTCGTCCCCGGCATCGACAAGCTCGGCCGCGAGGACCTCAAGGTCAACCTGGCGATCTCGCTGCACGCGACCACCGACGAGGTGCGGTCGCGGCTCATGCCGGTGAACCGGTCCTTCGATCTCGCCGCGCTGCTCGCCGCCGTCAGGCGCTACCCGCTGGCCGCGCGCCAGCGGGTGTTCTTCGAGTACGTCATGCTGGAGAACGTCAACGATACGTCCGACGACGCGCAACGCCTCGCGCGGCTTCTCCGCGGTGTCAAGGCCAAGGTCAACCTGATCCCGTTCAACGACTGGGAGGGGGCGCGCTTCCGCCGTCCGCCGCTGGCCCGGATCCTCGCGTTCCAGTCGATCCTGCTGGACGCCGGGATCACGACGACGGTCCGCTGGAGCAAGGGCGAGGACATCGGCGCCGCATGCGGTCAGCTCCGGGAGTCATCGGCGGTCACGAGCCTGAGTGCGAGCAGCTGAGTTGACCACCGCGCGAACCGTCTCGTTCGCGACGCTGGGGTGCCGCCTGAACCAGGTGGACACGCAGCAGCTCCAGACCTTGCTCGAGGCCCGCGGGTTCACGACCGTGGACTTCGACGAGCCCGCGGACGTGGTCGTCGTCAACACGTGCACGGTCACGGCGCGCGCCGAGTTTTCCGACCGCCAGATGATCCGCCGCGCGGCCCGCGTGAGCCCCGGCGCGAAGCTGGTCGTCACCGGATGCTGGGCTCAGACGAGCCCGGGCGATGTCGCCGCGATGGGCGAGGTCGACTTGGTCGTCGGCAACGGGGACAAGGATCGTCTTCCCGATCTCCTCGACCGCGTCGTCGCGGGTAAGACGTACGTCTCCGACATCGCGCGAGCCCGGACGGTCGAGGTGGCGCCGGTCGCCCGGCTGCACGGTCGCTCGCGCGCGTTCCTGAAGGTCCAGGACGGCTGCCAGCACCGGTGCGCGTTCTGCGTGGTGCCGCTCGCGCGGGGCGCCAGCCGGAGCCTCGAGCCGAAGGTGGTTCTCGACCAGGCCCGTCTTCTCGTCGGAGCCGGGCACCCCGAAGTCGTGCTCACCGGCGTGGACCTGGGTCATTACGGCGCGGACCTCGTTCCCCGCACGAGCCTTGCCGCTCTGCTGCGATTGCTCGTCGAGATTCCCGGGCTCCGCTGGGTTCGGCTCTCCTCGCTGCTCCCCGCGTACTTCACCCCCGAGCTGGTCGAGATCGTGACGGCGTCGCCCGTGGTGGCTCCCCATTTCCACATTCCCCTGCAGAGCGGCAGCACCCGCGTGCTCAGGTTGATGCGACGGCCGTACGACACGCGGATGTACCGGGTTCTGGTCGAGCGCTTGGCCGCGGCGCGGCCCGGGCTCGGGCTCGGCGCCGACGTCATCGCTGGCTTCCCCGGCGAGACGGACGAGGACTTTGCCGACACGGTATCGTGCGTCCAAGAGCTCCCGTTCTCCTACCTGCACGTCTTCCCGTACTCGGCGCGAAAGGGGACCGAGGCCGCCCGGCGCGGGGGGCAGCTCGACCCACGCACGATCACTCGGAGGAGCCGGGCGCTGCGCGACATAGGCCGGGCGAAGAGCGACGAGTTCCGGCGGCGGCTCATCGGGAGCCTCGAGGACGTGCTCGTGCTGGAAACACGCGACCGGACGACGGGCTCGCTCGTCGGGCTCACCGGCAACTACGTCGAAGTGGTCTTCCCGGGCCCGGAACGGCTCATGCGAAACCTCGCTCGCGTTCGGGTGGCCGGGGTGCGGGGGGGCCGCGCCGTCGGAGAGCTCGAGATGGCAGGGGCCGTGCGAGCCGCCGGGTGAAACCCCGGAGCGATCCGGCGATCGGCGTCATCGGCGGCAGCGGGCTCTACGAGCTCGAGGGGCTGACCGACGTCAAGTGGCATACAGTCCGCACGCCGTTCGGTTCCCCATCCGACGCCTACTGCGTGGGCCGGTTCGCCGGTCGGCGCGTGGTCTTTCTGCCGCGTCACGGTCGGGGCCATCGTGTCACACCAAGCGAGCTGAACTTCCGCGCCAACATCTGGGGCCTCCGATTCCTGGGTGCCCAGTGGGTGATCTCGATCTCGGCCGTGGGCAGCATGAAGGACGCGATCCGACCGCTCGATCTGGTGATCCCGGATCAGTTCTTCGACGCGACCCGACACCGCGTGTCGTCCTTCTTCGGCGCCGGCATCGTCGCCCACGTGGGGATGGCCGAGCCCGTGTGTCCCGACCTCGCCACGGCGCTCGAGAAGGCGGCGAACCAGACGGGCGCGACCGTCCACCGGGGCGGGACCTACATCTGCATCGAGGGGCCGCAGTTTTCGACCAAGGCCGAATCGCGCATCTATCGTGGATGGGGCGTCGACGTGATCGGGATGACCAACATGCCCGAGGCCAAGCTCGCGAGGGAGGCGGAGCTGTGCTACGCGACGCTCGCCCTCGCCACGGACTACGACGTCTGGCACGAGACCCACGAGACCGTGTCGGTCGAGACGGTCATCCGGAACCTCCTGAAGAACGTCGCGACGGCCAAGGACGTGCTGCGGCGAGTGATCCCGGCGATCGCGCCGCCGCGCGAGTGC
>Ga0137391_10001192_pt1 | contig 18811 bp, 13 predicted proteins | sample 15con2h24BmetaG_FD_101399 | JGI IMG/M metagenome (GOLD analysis project Ga0137391, IMG submission 101399) | Vadose zone soil microbial communities from Angelo Coast Range Reserve, California, USA - 15con2h2.4B metaG | ecosystem: Environmental > Terrestrial > Soil > Vadose zone > Saprolite...
CCCTCTAAAACATCGCTATTCGCCAGATGATTAACGGAGTCGCCCGAAAGCTAGGACTCGGCCGCAGGATGATGCGCCAGGCGCAGGCCGATGCACAATCCCCGGAAAGGCGGGCTGAGCGCGAGCAGCCAGTGCTGCGACCATTGATTGCAATCGATGCGGTCTTGGAAGCGGACCCTAAAGCGCCGCGCAAGCAGCGTCACATCACGCGTCGTATATGGCAGCGGATTAGAGTGAGACACCGGAACGGAGGGTGGCGGAATCGACGCGTGCGCTAGCGCAAGCAGGGCGTAACGGCAGCAGCCACGCGAAAACTTCCACGTGTCGTTTTGCCCATCGGGGAAGCACACTGCGTACAATACGCTAGGGTATTTTTTCAGAGTGCTTATCGCTTGCGATAGGTGGTCCCTTTACAGCGCTCGATGCAGCGGACTTCTATGACGGTCAATAAGGGAGAGGTCAAACAAAATGCGCCAATCGCCAACGCCCGGCGGAAGGACTAAGTCCACTATGGCAAGAAACGCAGTCAGAAGGGACAGATTATTTGCTGAAAGCCAGGCCCACTGAAAACCCTATGGCCTCGAACTAGCGGCCGTTTCGGCGTTAAGATAATTTCGTGTTAGCACCGCCCAAACCGGAGGCGCACCGATGGCGGATATAATCGGACCCACTTCGCACTTCTATTACTCGCAGCGCTTGAAGCTGCACTATGTCGATTGGGGCAACCCCGACAAGCCCCTCGCCATCCTGGTCCATGGCGGCCGCGACCATTGCCGTAGCTGGGATTTCGTCGCGCTTGATTTGCGCGAGCACTTCCACGTCGTGGCGCCTGACCTGCGCGGCCATGGCGACTCCGATTGGTCGATCGGCGGCAGCTACTCCATCACCGATCATGTGCTCGACCTGGGCCAATTGATGAATGCGCTGGAACCGCAGGCGCCAGTCGTCTTAATCGGCCATTCGTTAGGCGCCGGTGCGGTGCTGCAACGGGCCGGGGTTTTCCCCGAGGCGGTGCGGGCAGTGGTTGCGATCGAAGGGCTTGGTCCTCCAGGGGCGATGATCCGCGAGACCCCCGCACAAGAGCGGATGCAGCATTGGGTGATCGACATGCTGGCGCTGGCGCAGCGCAAGCCGCGCGAATACCCGTCGCTGGAGGCGGCGATGGCGCGCATGCACGAGGCCAATCCCCATTTGACGCCCGAACTCCAGCGCCATTTGACGATTTACGGTGTGCGGCGCAACGAAAACGGCACCTATTCGTGGAAATATGACAACTACACCCGCGCGACTTCGCCCTATCTATTTAATCTGAAGGACGCGATGGAGATCTGGTCACGGATTCGATGCCCGGTGTTGCTGGTGCGTGGTGACGCGTCGTGGGCAGGCGATTGGGAGCGTGATCGCCGGTTGGATGCGTTCCGGACCGCCGAACTGGAGACAGTTGCCAACGCCGGGCACTGGGTGCATCACGACCGACTCGGCGAATTCCTGCGCGTGGTGCATCGGTTTCTGAGCCTGTGAACTCAACACCGGGTCCCGCCGCGGCTGCCGCCAAAGCTGGACGGATGGTGCGCGATCAGGCGCTCTCCCTGCGGACCGATCAGGCCGAATATCTGGAGCTGGTGCTGCTGGCGGTGATCGCCGGTGTTCTGGCTGCGCTCGGCAACGTCGGCTTTCGCGAACTAATCGACCTTTGCGGGTGGCTTTTCCTGACGCTGGAAGCGCATGCGCTCGGGATAGGGCACGGGGTGAGCCGCCTGCTGATTCCGCTCGTACTATTGTCGGGCGGGGCGGCGCTCGTGCTGCTTGACTACTTTTTCCCGAGCGACGTGCTCGGTTACGGGTTCCCCAATTTTCTGGAGATGGTGAACCTCGGTAATGCGCGCATCCATCGGGTCTGGATCTTCGTCAAAGCGATGGGCGCGGCATTGTCGCTCGGTTGTGGGGCGTCGGTCGGACGCGAGGGACCGATCGCGCAAATCGGCGGCGCGATCGGTTCAACCATCGCGCAGGTCCGGCGCTTATCGCCGATCCGCAGCAAGGTCCTGGTAGCGGCCGGCGCCGGTGCCGGCATCGCGACGACGTTCAACGCCCCAATGGGCGGCATGATGTTCGCGCTCGAAATCGTGCTCCTGGGCGAAACCGAATTGGCCAATCTGATCCTGGTGTTGGTCAGTACTTTCAGCGCCGTGGTGACGTCACGCGGGCTGTTCGGTGACATCGCCTTGTTCCATCCATCACCGTTCGTAGTCAAAAGCTATTGGGAGATGATCACGTATGCATTGATGGGCGCATTGTTGGGCGCATTGGCCGCCGGCTACATCAGGTTTTTTCACGCGACCGCCGCGTTTTTCCGCCGGCTCCAGGTGCATAAATGGATCAAGCTCTGGGCAGGGCTGGCGATAGTTGGGCTGATCGCGATTGTGCTGCCGGAAAATTTATCCGACGGCTATCCGATTATCGACCGGGCGTTCGCCGGAAAGCTGGGCGCGGTGATGCTCGGCTCGTTGGCCGCCGCGAAGTTTTTCGCCAGCGCGGTTTCGCTCGGATGTGGCGCGCCAGGAGGGATTTTTGGCCCGACTTTTTTCATCGGCACCATGGCTGGTGGTGCTTTCCGGCAGTTGTGCAATTTCATCCTGCCCGGTCTGACCGGGCCGCGTGGCTCATATGCGTTGGTCGGACTGGGGGCATTTCTGGCTGGCGTTACGCATGCCCCATTGACGGCGATATTGTTGCTGTTCGAGATGACGCGGTTGGACCCGGTGTTGGCGCTGCCGGCGATAATTGCAACCGTAACGGCCTTGATCGTGGCGCATGGCATCGAGTCCGAATCGATTGATACTTACAGTCTGGCGCGCGAGGGCAAGTCGCTCGCCATCGGCCGTGACCGTCGGATCCTCACGCAATTGCCGATATCGTCCGTAGTAACCAGGGATGTGCAGACGGTCCGCGCGAACGCGCCGGCCAGCGAAGTTTTGCGCATTGCTGGTGATACTTCGCAGTCGACGCTGCCTGTGCTCGATAATGATGGACGCTTGACCGGACTAATCGTGACGCGCGATCTGCTCTCGATGCTGGCTAGCGGGGTAGAACTGGGACCGCTGGTCAACGCCTACGATTTGAGCAGGCAGAATCCACCGGTGCTAACCCCGGAATCGAGCTTGGACCAGGCCACGCAACTGATGGAATACGAGGCGTTGGAGGAGCTGCCGGTGGTCGAGCATATCAGCTTAACTAACGGAAAATTTCTTGGCCTCGTAACCCGGCGGAACATCGTGCAGGCGTTCAATCACGTGGCCGTGTCTCTGGCCGCAACCGGCACGCGCGAGCCGAACATTTTCTGGGCCACCGGTTATCGTGTCACCCAGTTACGCGTGCCAGACACGGTCAGCGGCAAGACCCTGCGCCAACTCGATCCGCGTTCGCGCTTCGGCGTGAGCGTTTTGGCAGTGCAGGGGGCCGCCGACCCGAGCTCCGGGTTCACCACGATTGCCCCCGACCAACGGCTCGGACAAGGTGACTTGCTGATCGCGGCGGGGCGGTCGGCCGATTTGCGCAGCTTCCGACGTTCGTTGGAAGCAGGCACCCTCGCCGACTGAAGCTTTTTCGGATCATTTGCGGCGGTTCGCCCCAGGCTCACCACGGCAACGACAACAAGGCGGGCTTTCGGTTCTCCTGTTTCTCGTTCTCTCGCATTGTTCTCTTTCGACCGCTCTTGTTTGAGGCTCCTCTCCAGCTTCTCCCTCAGTTCAGCCGTTGCGGCATCATGGGGAACTTGTAGGCGTCAAAGCGGATCGAATTCTTGATTGCGTCCTTCGGCTAATGAGGGTAGGGATTGCCATGCAAAAACTAAAGTCCGGTGAACCTGCGCAACTTTACAGTTCGCCGCATCCTTTCAGCGGTCAGGTGCCTCTGCCTTAGCTGCTCAAGGTTAACCGACGCACATCGTTCGCAGGCGGGGAGACCGGGGGAGCGCTCAAAAATGATAGGTACATTGCACGCATTGAAAAGGTCGGCGAGAGTTAATCTCTTTTCTCTCGCGGCGGTTCTAGTGATGGCGCTTTCTGACGGAGGCTCGGCAGCCGCGCAGGCCTGCCCCGACTTCTGCTCGGCCCTGCAAACGGCAGACGGGATTGCGGCGCTCAATGGCAACGGCGGCGCAGAGAACTCCGCGTTTGGAGAAAATGCGCTCGGCAGTAACACCGGTAACGACAACACGGCCGTCGGATTGTTCACCCTCCTTAACAACACCGGCAACGAGAATACGGCCGCCGGCGTGGACGCCCTGGAGAACAACGCGGGCTCCGACAATACCGCCAACGGATTCGAAGCCATGCAAAGCAACTCGGGCGGAAGAAACACCGCCACCGGAGCGAAAGCCCTCAACGGCAACACGACCGGCAGCAGTAATACCGCCACGGGAACTGACGCACTTGTCTTCAACAGCGGGGGCGCCAACAATACCGCCAGCGGCGATGACGCGCTAAGGAACAACAACGCCAACAACAATACCGCGACCGGGGCCTTCGCCCTCGAAGGCAACGGCGCGGGCACCAACAATACCGCCACCGGAGAGAAAGCCCTCCAAGCCAACACCACTGGGCTCGAGAATACCGCCACTGGCGTTTTCGCCCTCCTCAGCAACATAAACGGGAACGACAACACCGCCGACGGATTCCACGCTCTCGAATTTAACGTCAGCGGCGAGCAGAATAGCGCGTTCGGCGTAGCCACCCTGGTCCGGAATACCAACTCCAATAACACCGCCGTCGGATTCAGCGCCCTCCGATTTAACACTAGCGGCACCCAAAACACCGCCACCGGAGTGAGCGCTCTCCTCAAGAACAGCATGGGCTCCTTCAACACCGCGAGCGGACTGGGTGCCCTCGAGAACAACACCACGGGCAGCAACAATACCGCCACCGGGATCAACACCCTCTTGTTCGCCACCGCTTCCAACAATACCGCCATCGGAGGCAACGCTCTCCTCAACACCACCACCGGGGCGGGCAATACGGCGCTCGGATTTGATGCGCTTTTCTCGAACGGCATCGGGGGCAACAACATCGCTCTCGGCAACGGAGGGGGTAAAAACCTTACCACCGGGAGCAACAATATCGATATCGGGAACGTGGGCGTCGCGGCTGACTCGAAGACCATCAAAATCGGCACGAGCGGTGTGCAGACCAAGACTTTTATCGCCGGGATCAGTGGCGTGAACCTTACCGGCGCCGCCGACGTAGTGGTCAGCAGCACCGGCCAGCTCGGCATCGCTGGTGTGTCCTCGGCGCGCTTCAAGCGCGATATCCGCGACATGGGCGGAGCGAGCGAGGGCCTGATGAAGCTGCGCCCGGTGAGCTTCCGCTACAAGAACGACCAGCAGGGCACAATGCAGTATGGCTTGGTGGCCGAGGAGGTTGAGCAAGTCTACCCGGAACTGGTGACCTACGGCGCGGACGGCAAGGTCGAGACTGTCCGCTACTCGATGGTAGTCCCGCTGTTGTTGAACGAGCTGCAGAAGCAACACGCCCAGCTCGCCGCGCAGCAGCGCGAGATTGACGCGCTCAAGCAAAAGGACGCCCGCATCGACGAGCTGAGCGAGCAGCTGTCTGCTCTTGAGCGGCAGACTCGAAGAGTAAATTCTCCGCAGATTTCTTCTCTCGCCACCGAATAAGCGCGCGCGGGCGGAGCGTGCTGGCGGTGCAGGGAGCCGTCTACCCGCACTCCGGGTTCAACACGATTGCTCCCGACCAGATGCTCCGGCAGGGTGACTTGTTGATAGCGGCCGGGCGGTCGGTCGATTTGCGCAACTTCGGACGCGCCCTGGAAAGTGTTCCTGCCAGCCGCCAAAGCTTGTAGGCAGCTGCTTTTGTCGCTTTTCGGCCCTAATGTTAATCTCGGGCCGCATTCATCCGCGTATCGATTCATTCGGAGGAACCATGAACAAATCATGGACGAGTGTCATCGTAGCCGCCGGCTTGGTTCTCCTGTTGTCAGCCGGGTCGAGCCAGGCGGGGCCGCCGAACAATGACCCGAGTGACAGCGCTGGGAATACTGCCGGTGGTACCGATGCACTCGTGAACAATTCGCCTGGGACTTTCCCGCTCGGCTATTTCAATAGCGCCTGGGGCGATAGTGCGCTTTCTGCCAACACCAGCGGATTCGACAACACCGCGATCGGGCTCAACGCATTGCAGTCTAACACCAGCGGCATCGAAAACACCGCCAGCGGAGTTGGCGCGCTCGCTAACAACAACGGCGATAACAACACTGCGAGTGCCTTCCAGGCGATGCTGGATAACACGAGCGGCCTCCAGAACACCGCCACCGGAGTGAACAGTCTTCTGGATAACACCACCGGCGACAACAACACTGCCACCGGGATGAATGCCCTTCTGAGTAACAACGCGGACGATAATACCGCCACCGGTTTTCAGACCCTGAGCAACAACATAACCGGCTCCAACAATACTGCCACAGGATTTGAGAGCCTCACGGGCAACTCAAACGGATCCTACAACACCGCCACCGGTGCGGGCTCTCTTTTCTACAATTATGCGGGCTCTAGAAATACGGCGACCGGATACAATGCGCTGCACTTCAACGGGCATTATGTGCTCGTTATTCCTACGGCTTCGGACAATACCGCCATGGGAAGTTTCGCTCTGTTTAACAACAATACGGGTATCCGCAACACCGCGATGGGCGCCAGTGCACTCTACAACAGTGTCGGCGGTTCCAATAACACGGCCAGCGGGTTTGATGCGCTCTTTTCAAATCAGAGCGGCGGTTTCAACACCGCCGCCGGCGGGCGCGCGCTCTACAATAATGTCGGCGGGGCCTCCAACACGGCCACCGGGTTTAATGCTCTGTTCGACAACACCAGTGGCTCGGCGAATGTGGCCTATGGTGAAGACGCACTCTTTAACACTACGGGCTTTGGCAATATTGGCATCGGCTATGCCGGGGGTGAAAACGTTACTACCGGCAGCAACAATATCGAGATAGGGAATTTCGGTTCGAGCGCTGACTCCAACACCATTCGCATTGGCACCAGCGGAAAGCAAACCCGGGTCTTTGTCGTCGGCATCAGCGGCGTAGGGGTTACCAGCCCCGACGTAACCGTCAGCAGCAGCGGCCAACTCGGCGTTCTTCCCTCCTCCGCTCGCTTCAAACGCAATATCCGTGACATGGGCGAGGCCAGCCGGGGGCTGATGAAGCTGCGGCCGGTGAGCTTCCGCTACAAGAACGACGTACAAGGCACCATTCAGTACGGCCTGGTGGCCGAGGAGGTCGAGCGGGTGTACCCGGAACTGGTCGCCTACGACACTGACGGCAAGATCGAGACTGTCCGCTACTCGATGCTCACTCCGATGCTGCTCAACGAATTGCAGAAGGAGTCCAGAGAGAATGCGCAGCAAGGCGAGCAGTTCCGAAAGCTCTCGGCGCAGGTGACAGCATTGCAAGAACGGCTTTCGATCCTGGAACACGCGATGAACGAAGCCCGCAGCCGGGAACTGGCGACTGCCGCATCGGGGGTTTCCGGTGGACACCTGCCGAGATGATCATTTGCGTTTGCTGACTGGAAAAAGGGGGGCAATAATCGGAGGTTCCGCTCATCTCACTTGATGGAGACCGACCATGGAGAAGCCCGTTCGACGGATCGTAACCGGCCGCAATCAAGCCGGAAAATCAATCATTCTGAGCGATGGACCGGCACCCAACTCAGCCAGCCCTCCCGGCGTTCCGGGGTTGGTTAATACTGTGCTGTGGATTACCGACAGTTGCCCCGCGTCAAACCGCGGCAATGAGGACGCCTCACCCAAGGGCCGCCAGTTGGGTATCGAACCGCCCAGCCGCGGTTCGGTCTTCCGCATCGTCGACTTCCCGCCCGACAAGGCCTTCGAAGGAGTCGACGTGCGCAGGATGATGACGGAAATTGGCGGCGATCACGTGGTGGATAAAGGGAACCCCCGTCATGCGATGTTCCACAAGACCAGCACGGTGGATTACGCGCTCGTGCTGGAGGGCGAGGTCTGGGCCATGCTCGATGAAGGCGAGACCTTGATGCGCGCCGGCGACGTACTGATTCAGCGGGGAACCAATCATTCGTGGTCTAACCGCAGCAGCGGCAATTGCCGAATCGCTTTTATCCTGCTCGATGCGGAGCCCGTTTAGCAGGGTGTTCAAAAAGCGGTACCAATGGCATTTGCTGGAGCATCGGCCTCAACACCCTGCGTGAAAGCTGGCTTCCTTCCTTTTTGATTCGCACCTCGCGGACTCGTTAGCTCGCTCCGCCTTCGGCTCCGCTCGTGTTTAGTTCTCTCCCGCTTGCGGGGGAGACTACAGAGGGGGAAGCAGGCTGTGAAAACTTTTCAACAGCCTGCTAGGCACGGCGGCAAGCCAGCCACAAAGCCCGCGAAATTCGGCATTTAGTCAAAGGCAGACGCTAAGCAGTTTTCTCGCGTTCAAGGTTGGTGTAAAGGAATATTGTAACCCTGCGAGGTAATATCCCGATTTTTGGAGGCGCGAGTGGCTGGTGACGAAGGCTCCCGGCGCTTCGTTGTAATCTGGTGGGTGCTCGCCTTTATGGCCGGCATTCCTACCGGAGTGTTCGCAGTTACGTTCTTTGGCGTGACCGATACGATCTGGGGTTTGGCCGGCTTCGGTATTCCGATCGCCGGGGTAACTTTCGCACTCGAATGGTTTGGCCAGCGGCGTCGTAGCACGCGCACCCCGCGCAATCAATGGCGCCGACCGCCACGCGGCAACGCCATGCCAGCACGTAAAGTCGCCAAAGGGCGGCCGCCGCATGCGCGCGGACAACTACACGCGATCACCGGCCGTAAGACCGCCGACCCGCCCTCATCCTCCTCTCCTTCCTAGCTGCTCGTCGCACCACCGAGGTAAATCCTGGTGCCTGAGCAGCTCACTGCGCAGCCAATCCAAAGGAGTGCTCATGCTCGATATTTTGATCCGTGGAGGCGAAGTTGTGACGCCTCAAGGCACCGGCAATTGGAGCATCGGAATCCAGGGTGAGCAGATAGTCTCGGTGGGCGTTGATGATCTGGCGCCGGAGGCGGGTCGCATAATCGACGCCTCGGGAAACATTGTGGTGCCTGGCGGCATCGAGCCCCACGCGCATTTGGCCAGCCTGATCGGGATGCATCCGGCTGGACGACTCTTCACCCTGGGGCCCGAAGAGGATACCTACGGGATGGCGTTCGGCGGGGTCACGACGCATCTGGATTTCGTCTTCGTTCATCCTGCCACTGATATTCCGGCGGCTTTGGGCCGCAGACTGGAGCGATGGAAAGACAAATCGTACGTCGACTACAGCTTTCATATCGCGCTCGGCGGGGCTTTGCCGGCCCGAATTTTCGACCAGATGCCCGAGGCTATCCAGCAAGGCTTTCCCAGTTTTAAGATTTTCACCAATGAGGTGCTGCCGCCGCATCCCAAGCGCCTGCCGTTCAAGCTCGACTTCGGACGCATCGGCCTGGCGATGGAGCAAGCAGCGCGCCACGGCGGCATCATGGTCGTGCACGCCGAAGATGACGACATCGTTCAGTTCAACTATGAGCGGTTCAAGGAACAGGGCCTGCTCGACGGCAGCAATCTCCATCTGGTTCACAGCAAGTTGTCGGAAAAGCTGGCGTTTACCCGCACGATCCAGCTAGCCGCGGCCACCGGCGCCGCAGCTTATTTCGTGCATACCTCAGCGCGGGAGGGGGTGGAGTCCGTGGTTGAAGCGCGCGGGCATAACCTGCCGATTTACGCCGAAACCCTTCATCATTATGCCTGTTTCAACGCCGAAGATTATCGTAAGCCGCGCGGCTTTTGCTATCACACCTATCCTTCGCTCAAATATCCCGACGACAACCACGCCCTGTGGGAAGGTTTGGTTCGCGACGGGCTTTCCACCACTGCCACTGACGAATATCCCACTTCACTCGAAGTCAAGCTCCGCGGCCACAATATCGACGACGTTACCGGCGGCAATCTCGGCGCCGAAGCCCGGCTCGGCATCGTCTATAGCGAAGGCGTGGTCAAGCGAGGCATGTCATTGCAACGCTTCGCCGACGTAACTTCGACCAATGCTGCGCGTATTCTGGGGCTATACCCGCGCAAAGGCGTGATCGCGCCGGGTAGCGATGCCGATTTGTGCTTGATCGATCCATCGTTCCATAAGAAGCTGGCCCGCGAGGATTTTCATGTCAGCGACTACAGCCCTTGGGAAGGATGGGAAACATCCGGATGGCCCGTGATGACGCTTCTGCGCGGCAAGGTGATAGTCGAGAACGGCAAAATGACCGGCCAGTTGGGCGACGGCAAACTTATTCCGCGCAAAATTGACCCGGTTATCCTGCGCCGCCCCGCAAGTTGAATTGAATTGAGGGATTTCGTTGTGCGTGTGATGAGCCTGTAGTGAGGGGTGAGCTCTGAGGGAAACTGAAGGCTTCGACTTGTCTGACTTGAAGGAAGCCAAGGCGCCGCTCGAGGAGTTGATTGCCCGGTGAGCCACAAACGAGACGCTCTTAAGTGGCACAGGCTTTAGCCTGTGGTCTGCTAACCCTGGAAAGGGCACTGTGAGCGGTAAACAACCTTCAAATCCTGATTCCCCCGGGTTCGAACCACTCAACTCTTGGAAATCCGAATACCTGCTCGTCAGGCGCCGCAATCTGCCGCCCCTAGGCCTAGCGGTACGAGGGGCGAGGACTGGGCGGTTTTCCACAGGTTTTAATCTGAGAAAGAGGCCATTTTGCCAGGCTGCACGAGGCGCTATCATCTTAATGTCGGGGGGGGGGCAGCTTAATGTCAAAAATAGCATTGTTAACCGGGGTCACGGGCCAGGACGGCTCTTATCTCGCGGAATTCCTGCTGAACAAGGGGTACCAGGTTCACGGCATTGTGCGGCGCACTTCAAGCTTCGCTACCGGCCGCATTGACCATCTGCGGCACGGATACCGCAGTGGCGATTCGGGTCTGCAACTACATTATGGCGATTTGGGTGATGCCACCGGACTGCGCCGGATTATCGAACAGGTGCGCCCCGATGAGGTCTACAATCTGGCGGCGCAATCGCACGTTCGCATCTCATTCGATCAGCCGGAATATACCGCCGATGTGGTTGGCCTCGGAGCGTTGCGGCTGCTGGAGGCGATTCGTGACCACAACATGCGGCACAAGCGTTCGGTGCGTTATTATCAGGCGGGCTCGTCCGAGATGTTTGGCAAGGCGGCAGAGACCCCGCAGCGCGAAACCACCCCGTTCCATCCGCGCAGCCCATACGCTTGTGCCAAATGTTATGCGCACTGGCAGACCGTGAACTACCGCGAAGCCTACGGCCTCTTCGCCACCAACGGGATCCTCTTCAACCACGAGTCGCCCCGGCGCGGCGAGAATTTCGTCACCCGCAAGATCACTCGCAGCGCCACGCGCATAAAACTTGGCTTACAGGACAGGCTCCTGCTCGGCAACCTGGAGGCCCATCGCGACTGGGGCTTCGCCGGCGATTACGTCGAAGCGATGTGGCTAATGATGCAACAGCCGCAAGCCGACGATTATGTCATCGCCACCGGCGAACATCATCCGGTGCAGGAGTTTCTCGAGCTCGCGTTCGAACGAGTAGCGCTCGACTGGCGCAAATACGTCGAGGCCGATGAGCGCTATTTGAGGCCGGCCGAAGTCGATCTGCTGGTGGGCGATGCGGGCAAAGCACGCCGCATTTTCGGCTGGCAACCAAGAGTCAACTTTGCCCAACTGGTCGGCATGATGGTCGATTCCGACCTGGAACTGGCCGAACGCGAGCTCCGCAGCCTGGGCCGGTAGCGTGATAAGTTCGTAGTTGGTGAAGGAAGTTCGTAGCGGTTTCGTTTCGCAACGCGCGCAGCGCTGAAGGCGCCGATGCAAAATCCGCCCAGGGCAATCGCGCTGGTTGCGTTCCCAAATAACGAATCGTGCAGGAAATCAACCACGCGGCGTTCGCGGCGGCGACCGAGTTCGCGCTAACATCTGGTCAGGCGGTCAAATCACATGCGGATCTCGAATCTTGTCTGGGCTGCATCTTTCGCCCTGTTAAGTGGAGGAGGATATGGTTGCTGGCACCAGTTTCCCTCGCCGGCGCCTCCGCTCTATCAGCTCTCTTCGTCGCTTAATACTCCCCTGGGCGCTGCATATCCTGGTACGCGTGAATTGATGAATGCGCCATCAAACGATCCGGCGCTCAACAATGATCGTAACGGCGTCGAGCTCCGCCCATAACCGAGGGCGAGGAGCGATCATTACCGCCGCCCCTCACCGGCGCGAAGTGTGAAAAAAACACGTGCGAAGGTAGACTAGGCGTGCGCCAATAAGCGCGTTGCTTGCCGCAATGGTGTCGAACTGTATCCACGAACTGAACAACGGCGAAACCTCCCCGCACCATTGAGCAATCGCTCCATGCTCGTCCAGTTCTGGGGTCTACCTTCGGGCGAAGGCCAAGCGCGCTGTCAGGTTTAGTGCGAAGACCACTAAAATCAAAAGTAAGGCGCCCGCCCAAGCCTGCTGATGCCAGGACTCATAGGGTGACAACGCATAGGTGAAAATCTGGAGCGATAACTCGGCCATCGGCCGAAACGGATTAAGGGCCCAAAACTGGCTGCCAAACGCCGTAAATAAGAGCGGCGCAGTCTCACCGGTGACGCGTGCGATGGCGAGCAACAAGCCGGTCACAATCCCAGCACGCGCCGCCGGTAGCACAACTCCGACGGTAGCAGCGTAGCTCGAAGCACCCAAAGCGAGGGCACACTCGAACAGATTGCGCGGCACGCTGTCTATGGCGCTTTCGGTCGCTCTGGCAATAATCGGAAGCATCATGAACATGAACGCGAAGGAGGCGGAAGCGGCCGAGAAGCGGCCAAAAGGTTGGACCAGCACCGTATACGCAAACAGGCCAATGGCAATGCTAGGGACTCCCGAGAGCACGTCGGACATAAAACGCACGAGATCTGGAATTTTTCCCCGTCCATAGAGAGAGAGATAGATTCCCGTCAGCACTCCTATCGGGATGGCGAAGATTGTCGCGATGCCAACGATGATCGCGCTGCCCACAATCCCATTTGCAACGCCTCCGCCAGGGACGCCAATCGGATGGGGCACCTGCGTGAAAAAAGAAATGCTAATTGCGCTGACACCCGCGCGGATTACATAACCCAGTATAAGGAGTAGCACGGTCGCAGCAGCTCCTGCGCACAGTGCAGTTGCAAAAACGCCCAGGCCGCCGCGTAACTTTCTGCTCGTGACACCCCTCATATTCGGCTCTCTGCCCCGAACACAGTTCGCATCAGCAATCGCGCCAATGAATTGATCAGCACGCTTATCAGGAACAGAACCAATCCGAGCTCGACCAGGGCGCTAAGATAAACAGTGGTGGTTGCCTCTGTAAACTCATTCGCAATTACACTGGAAAGGGTATAGGCGGGAGCAAAGAGCGACACCGATATCGCCGGCCGGTTGCCGATGACCATCGTCGTTGCGATGGTCTCACCCAATGCGCGTCCCAGACCGAGAATGCAAGCGCCGAAGATTCCGGGGCGCGCGTACGGCAAGACCACCATTTTGAAAGCATCCCAACGTGTTGCCCCCAGCGCCAGCATTGCTTCACGGAGATCGGACGGCACCGCCAGCAGCAGATCGCGCGAAATTGCAGTTATCGTCGGAACGATCATCACCGACAGAATCAGGGCTGCTGTGAGAAGTCCCACCCCATAGGCGGCGCCCCCGAAGATCGGCAGAAACCCGAGATACCTCCCGATAGCCGGCTCAATGTAGTGCTGCATCGCGGGAGCAAATGCAAACAGGCCCCACAAACCGTAAACCACGCTGGGCACTGCGGCGAGAAGTTCGATTAGATTGCCCAGCGGAGCCGCGACGAATCGTGGTGCGAATTCTGCCAGGAAAGCGGCGCCGAGTATTCCTACTCCAGCGGCGATTACGACCGCGATGAGAGAACTAACCACGGTGCCAAAGATGAAGGGCAGCGCCCCGAAGTGCTCGGTAACCGGGTTCCACTCGCTAGTCCACAGGAAGCTTAGTCCAAATTGGCGAATCGAGGGCAGGGAGTTCAGGAAAAGCTCGACGAAAAGTGCCGCAATCAGCAGGACAAAAATTCCCGTCGCGCCTCGCACTATTAGCGGGAAGCAGCGCCCGAGAAATGAATCAGAAGTGCGCCATCTGGCGCTTAGAGATCCCGCGGCAGTCTGCTCCGAATACGCTTCGGACACAGCAGCGCCGCCCGCGCTCAAATACTCGCCGCGCTCGGCATTTGCCCGATTTTCCATCGCGGACAGGACAAGCTGACCGTTTTCCAGCGACTAGCGAGGCGTCCTTGGAAGCAAGGGAGCCAGATCAATCTCCCGCTTGCATTTGGCTGATCGCCTTGAAGGCCACATCCTGGACGTTCTTGGGAAGTGGTACGTAATTGACGCTCTTCGCCACATCCTGACCATCGGTAACCAGCCAGCTCATGACTTTCTTCACCAGCCCTCCGCGGGTTGCGTCGGCCGGTTTCTGGTAGACCATGACCCAGGAGTAGCCGCTAATCGGATAAGAATCGGCCCCGTCCGCATTAACGATTGAGAAATCCGTGGCGCTGACGTTGGGCTTGCTGGCGCCGGCTGCGGCCACGGTGGCGATTGACGGATACACCCACGAGCCGGATTTGTTTTGAAGGCGGCCGTAGGTCATATTATTCTGGACCACGTAAGCAAGCTCGACGTATCCGATCGCGCCGGCGGACTGCCGGACCTGTCCGGCAACTCCCTCGTTGCCCTTGCCCCCGACGCTGTTAGGCGCCGGCCAACTGACACTCTTTCCAGCCCCTACTCTTTGCTTCCACTCGCTCGATATGTTGCTGAGGAAGTCGGTGAAGATGTAGGTCGTACCCGAGCCGTCAGAGCGATGCACGACCATAATCGGCATATCGGGTAACTTGACCTCAGGATTCAGCTTCTGAATCGCCGGATCGTTCCATTTGGTCACTTTTCCAAGATAGATGTCGGCAACTAACTCTCGAGTGAACTTCAGGCCCGAATTAATCCCGGGCAGGTTATAGCAAATCGCCTCTCCGCCGAGCGTGACCGGAATCTGCACCACCGGGTCGCTGGCGCGTTGCAGTTCACCCGCATTCATGGGAACGTCGCTTGCGCCAAAATCGACGGTTTTGGCAATAAATTGCTGAATGCCGCCACCACTTCCGATCGACTGATAGTTCACCGTCACGTCGGGATGGCTCTGCGAGTAAGCGTAAAAGGCTTTCGAGTAAAACGGATACGGAAAGGTCGCGCCCGCCCCTGTCAACTCCGTCGCTGCGACGCTCTGGACCGGCAACAAAAGCCCGACCGCCACAAACATGAAGTAACCCAGGGTGGCAATCAGATTCAGCGATTTCAACCGCAGACCCATAATGCTTTGCACGCCCGGAAAAAGGCGCTCCTTTTGAAGAAAAGTTCCCCCATCAAGTAGCGCCGATATGTTACTCAGGTGTTAAGCAGACATGATGTTTGTGCATTTTCAAATCGCCAAAAATGCTCCAATTCCGCCCAAAAAATTCGTTGATCGTCCTTTCGAGCTGGACTCTTCCGCAAACCGCGAGTGCGTTTTGAACCGCGGCCCGTTCGTGATTCTTTGAAGACCGGCAGGACAGGGCGTCAGACCACGCCGTCGCTTCGTAATCTCGCAATCGCCTCGTTGTCGTAGCCCAACCCGGCCAGGACCGAATCGGTACTATCGCCTTTCTCCGGCGTCGGCGTCCGCAAAGACCACGGGGTGCGGCTCAATTCCACCGCCTGGCCAAGCAGTTGCTGCCGTCCACGTTGCGGATGCTCAATCGCGCGGGCAATTCCGAGGTGCTGAACCTGGGGGTCCGCAAAAACCTCGTCGATACGATAAATCGGGCCGCACGGCACCCCCGCCGCATTCAGGCGCTCGATCCATTCGGCAGAAGTCCGGGCGCGCGTGAGCGCTTCGATTTCGGCGTTGAGTTGATCGCGATTGCGCAGCCGCGCTCGGCCGCCGGAGTAATCGGGATGCTTCATCAGGCGTTCGGCGTCCAGAGCCTTGCACAGCCGCCCAAACAGATCATTGCCCGACGCTGCGATATTTATGTGACCATCGGCGGTGGCAAACACGCCGGTCGGCACCGCGGTCGGATGATTGTTGCCCGCTTGCTCCGGTACTTCCTGGTTGAGCAGCCATCGCGCGGCCTGAAAATCAAGCAGCGCGATCTGCGTGGCGAGCAGCGAAGTCTGTATCCATTGGCCCTCCCCCGACTCCTCGCGCTCGAGCAAGGCGATAAGAATACCCATCGCGCAGAACACCCCCGCGGTGACATCGGCGACGGCTATACCGGCTCGCACCGGCCCTTGCCCCGGTAATCCGGTTATCGACATCAAACCGCCCATTCCCTGTGCGATTTGGTCGAGTCCTGGCCGAGCGCTGTACGGTCCGTCCTGACCGAAGCCTGAAATGCTGGCATACACCAGCCGGGGATTGATCGCGCGCATCCGCTGGTAGTCGATGCCGAGGCGATGCTTCACGTCAGGCCGGTAATTTTCGACCAGCACATCCGCCGGCGCGACCAACTGTTGGAGAATTGCAACCGCTTGCGGATGCTTCAGGTTGAGGGTGATGCTGCGTTTGTTGCGATGCAGGTTTTGAAAATCGGAACTGTTGCGCGAACCGACTTCGGCGGTTTCGTCCGGCGATTCGATTTTGATTACGTCCGCACCCCAGTCAGCGAGTTGACGCACAGCCGTAGGGCCGGCGCGAGCGCGGGTCAGGTCGAGAACTTTGAAACGTGCCAGCGGTAGTTTGCTCATGGTTTTATCCAACCCTGCTTTCTGCGCGTGTCGCGGACTCGTTTCCCGCCGCTCATCGCGGTTTGAGTTATAGCGAATTTTCCTCCGAGCTTCATAATGAGGGAGAAAGGAGAGGTGCCCATAATGGCAAACAAAGTAGCAATCGTTACCGGCGCGGGCAGCGGCATCGGGAAAGAGGTCGCGCTCGTATTTCTGCGCGAGCACTACGCCGTAGTACTCGCAGGCCGGCGCCGCGAACTGCTGGAACAAGCTGCCGCGGACGGCCGCGAGTTCAATTCACCATCGCTGGTTGTCCCGACTGATGTTCGCGAGCCTGAGTCGGTGCGCAATCTATTCGCCAAAACCCGCGAGAATTTCGGCCGGCTGGATGTGCTGTTCAACAATGCGGGAATCGGCGCGCCGCCGGTTCCACTCGAAGATCTGTCCTTCGACCGCTGGCAGGCCGTGATCGAGACCAATCTGACAGGCGCATTTTTATGCACGCAAGAGGCGTTTCGCATAATGAAGTCGCAGGAGCCGCGCGGTGGCCGCATCATCAACAATGGCTCGATTTCCGCTCACGCCCCGCGTCCCAATTCCGCCCCCTATACTGCGACCAAGCATGCAATGACCGGGCTGACCAAGTCGACCTCGCTCGACGGCCGCAAATACGACATCGCCTGCGGCCAGATCGACATCGGCAATACCGGAACAGAATTAACCAAGCGAATGGAACAGGGAGTACCGCAGGCCAGCGGCGTGATTGAGGCCGAACCAACCTTCGACGTTCGCCACGTGGCGGAAGCCGTCATCTATATGGCAAGTCTGCCGCTCGACACCAACGTCCAATTCCTGACGATCATGGCGACCAAGATGCCGTTTATTGGACGCGGATAGGTCTGCGTCTTGCCTTCTTTTCATTTGCTATTAGCGTCGCTAGAGACTAATAATTGGTGGATTTCCAGCCGGAATCGAAGAAGTGTGACCCGTCGTTTCAATGTCCGGGATTTCTTACTCTGCGCCAAGACGAAGCGGGAAGGGAGGTTCGCAGTAACGGGCTCATTGTACGTGACCGAAAACAGGAGGCCTCACAGTGGAGTCACACAATACGGCTCTGATATTGATCGGTTTCCAAAATGAATATTTTTCGCCACAAGGCACACTCTACGGTCTGCTCATGGGAGCGTCTCAGGTCTTAGCCAACACGGTTGATCTTGTTGAGCGCCTCCGGTCCACCTCTCTTCTTATCGTAGACACCCCGGTGATCTTCACTCCTGATTACAGTGAGCTTGTCGAGCCGACTGGCATACTGAAGGCAATTAAGGAGCTCGGCGCATTCAAAGCTGGTACGAGGGGATCGGAAACGCTCCTGGAGATTCGACAATTTGGTGATCGAATCGTCGAGGTTCCCGGTAAACGTGGCCTGAATGCTTTCTCGAACACCGATCTCGATGACCTGCTCAAGCGCCGTGGAATAAGCACCGTAGTCCTGGCTGGTTGTAAGACTTCACTGCGTATCGATTCCACCGGCCGCTCCGCGTACGAGAAAGGATATAAGGTTTCGATCCTGTCCGATTGTACGGCAGGTAGCGACGAGTTCGAGCACAAATTCTATTGTGAAAAGATTTTCCCCCTCTACGCCGAGGTTATTGACCACAAGCAACTCCTCGGGCGGCTCGATGTGAGGCATGACTCCCTTAGACAGCAGTGAACTGCAACTGCAGATTCATCATCGGCTGATCGAAGAGCTTGCCGCCTCTGAGAAGCGCTACCGCGAACTGGTCGAGCATCTTCGCGAGGTGATCTTCGAATGTGACGGCACGGGAAGCCTGATTTTTCTGAATCAGGCTTGGGCGGAGATTCTGGGGCACCCGGTCTCAGAATCACTGGGACACTCGATTGCTGAATTCCTGTGCGAGGAAGATCAGGAAACGGGAGTTGCTCTGATCACAGGGCAACGGCGAAAAGTCTCC
>Ga0137391_10001194_pt1 | contig 18782 bp, 14 predicted proteins | sample 15con2h24BmetaG_FD_101399 | JGI IMG/M metagenome (GOLD analysis project Ga0137391, IMG submission 101399) | Vadose zone soil microbial communities from Angelo Coast Range Reserve, California, USA - 15con2h2.4B metaG | ecosystem: Environmental > Terrestrial > Soil > Vadose zone > Saprolite...
CGAGATACTCACCCGCTGGCAGGACGCTGGGATCTTCGAGCGGTCACTGAAGCAGACCGCGGGCGGACCGGCCTGGATCTTCTACGAAGGGCCGCCCACCGCCAACGGGATGCCCGGCGCGCACCACGTGGAGGCGCGGACCTTCAAGGACCTGTTCCCCCGGTTCAAGACCATGCAGGGGTTCCACGTCCCGCGCAAGGGCGGCTGGGACTGCCACGGGCTGCCGGTCGAGGTCGCGGTGGAGAAGGAACTCGGCCTGACCGGCAAGCGGGACATCGAGGCGTACGGGGTCGCCGAGTTCAACGCGCGCTGCCGCGAGTCCGTGCTCAGGCACGTCGACGCGTGGCTGGAGATGTCACGGCGGATGGGTTACTGGGCCGACACCGACCACGCCTACCGCACGATGGACCCCAGCTACATCGAGTCGGTCTGGTGGTCGCTAGAGGTCATCTACGAGCAGGGGCTGCTGGTCCGCGACTACCGGATCAGCCCGTACTGCCCGCGCTGCGGCACGCCGCTGTCCGACCACGAGATGGGTCAGCCGGACGTGTACCAGACCGTCTCCGACCCGGCCATCACGGTCAGGTTCCGGCTGCGCACGCTGCCCGAGGGCGCGCCGCGCGAGCTCGAGGACGCCGACCTGCTCGTCTGGACCACCACCCCGTGGACGCTGGTCTCCAACACCGCGGTGGCGGTGCACCCGGACGCGACCTACGTAGTGGCCCGCCGGTCGCGTGACGGCGACCGGGTGGTGGTCGCCGACGACCTGTTCGCCAGGGTGCTCGGAGACGGCTGGCACGTCGCCACCCGGTTCAAAGGTCGAGCGTTGATCGGGGCGAGATACCAGCCCCCGTTCGGGATCATAGAAATCCCTGACGCTCATATCATCGTTCCAGGGTCATTCGTGACTACGGAGGATGGCACCGGGCTGGTGCACCTGGCGCCCGCGTTCGGCGCCGATGACATGGAGGCGTCACGCGCGCACGGCCTGCCCGTGGTCAACCCGATCAAGCCCGACGGGCACTTCGAGGACGACCTGCCGATGGTCGGCGGGCTGTTCTTCAAGGACGCCGACCGGCGGCTGATCGAGGACCTCGACGACCGCGGCCTGCTGTTCCGGTCCGAACGGCACGAGCACAGCTACCCGCACTGCTGGCGGTGCGGCACGTTGCTGCTCTACTACGCGGTGCCGTCGTGGTTCATCAAGACCACCGCGATCAAGGACAAGCTGCTCGCCGAGAACGAGCGGACGAACTGGTACCCGGCGACGGTCAAGCACGGGCGTTACGGCGAGTGGCTGCGGAACAACGTGGACTGGGCGCTGTCCCGGACCAGGTACTGGGGCACGCCGCTGCCGCTGTGGGTGTGCTCGGACTCGCACGTGACCTGCGTGGGCTCGCTGGCCGAGCTGTCCGAGCTGGCCGGGCACGACCTGACCGGGCTTGACCCGCACCGGCCGTTCGTGGACGGGGTGACGTTCTACTGCCCGCAGTGCGGGGAGCGCGCGCGCCGGGTGCCCGAGGTGATCGACGTCTGGTACGACTCGGGCGCGATGCCGTTCGCGCAGTACGGCGCGCCGCTGCGCAACCCGGAAGAGTTCTACGCTTCCTATCCCGCGCAGTTCATCTGCGAGGCGCTCGACCAGACCCGGGGCTGGTTCTACTCGCTGATGGCCGTGGGGACGCTGGTGTTCGGGCGTTCGGCGTACGAGAACGTGGTGTGCGTGGGCTTGCTGGTGGACGAGACGGGCCGCAAGATGAGCAAGCACCTCGGCAACGTGCTCGAGCCGCTGCCGCTGATGGACGCGCACGGCGCCGACGCGCTGCGCTGGTTCTTCGCGGCCTCCGGCTCGCCGTGGGGCGCGCGCCGGGTGGGGCACGACGTGCTCGCCGAAATCGTCAGGAAGGTGCTGCTCACCTACTGGAACACGGCGTCGTTCCTGGTCCTGTACGCGAACGCGGGCGGCTGGACGGCTGCGGAGGGTTTGGCTTCCGCGCCCGTGGCGGCGGATCGTCCGCTGATCGACCGGTGGATGCTCAGCGAGCTGCATTCGGTCGTCCGGGATGTCACTGCCTCGCTCGAGTCCTTCGACACGGCGGCCGCCGGGCGGCGGCTGGCGACGCTCATCGACGACCTGTCCAACTGGTACGTGCGCAGGTCGCGACGGCGGTTCTGGGACGGGCCCGCGTCCCCGGACGGAGCGGCGGCGTTCGCCACGCTGTACGAGTGCGTGACCACGCTCACGCTGCTGATGGCGCCTTTTGTGCCGTTCGTGACGGACTACGTGTGGGGCGTGCTGAGGCGGGCCGGGGCGCCGGAGTCCGTGCACCTGGCGTCGTGGCCCGCTTTGGATGCTTCGCTGATCGACGCAGATCTGTCGGCGCAGATGGCGCTGGCCCGGCGACTGGTCGAGCTGGGGCGGTCGGCCCGGTCGCGGGCTTCGGTGCGCACCAGGCAGCCACTGGGCCGGGCGCTGATCGGGGCACCCGGCTTCGAGGGCCTGCCCGCCGAACTGCGATCACTGGTCGCAGCGGAGCTGAACGTCGCGGAGCTTTCCGTCTTGAGCGGTGAGCTTGTCGACTACGCGGTCAAGCCGAACTTCCGCGTCCTCGGCCGCCGGTTCGGGACCCTGACACCGGCGGTGGCCGCCGCCATCGCCGCCGTACCGGCCGCGGACATCGCCACCGCGGTGCTGGCAGGCGGGACAGTACCGGTGACGGTCGACGGGGTTTCCGACGGGGCCGTGCCGGTGAGCGCGGACGAGGTGATCGTGACCCAGACTCCCCGGGCGGGCTGGGCGGTGGCCACCGACGCGGGCGAAACCGTCGCCATCGACATCACGGTCACCCCGGAACTGCGCCGGGAGGGGCTCGCGCGCGAGGTCATCCGGCTCGTCCAGGAGGCCAGGAAGAACGATGGCCTGGACGTCACCGACCGGATCTCGCTGCGCTGGTCGGCCAGCGATCCGGACGTGGCCGCGGCGCTGACCGAGCACGCCGCGCTGATCGCCGGCGAGGTGCTGGCCGTGGACTACGGGCCTGACGTGCCGGCGGCGGACGTGCCGGAGCACGGGGACGCGGAACTCGGCCTGCGGTTCTGGCTCACGCGCGCCTGATCTGGAGCCTGTTACTCCGGGGACCTATCTGGCTGGTCCGGGAGGCAGGCGCGGCAGGGGGTGCAGCCGGCCTCCATGGCCGCGGCGAGCGTCATCTTGTCCAGGTCGTTCTCGCCCATGAAGCGGATGAGGATGCAGCGGGCGTTGTGATACCTGGGAACGCCGGGGACGACGGTTACTTCGAGGTTGGGGTCGGGAGCGGGAGCGGCGGGCTCGGGGTCGTTCGGCTTCGGGGTGGCGAGGACGGTGGCCGCTGGGGCGCTGGCCGCAGGGGCGCTGGCCGCTGGGGCGCTGGCCGCGGCCGGCTCAGGCTCGATTGCGCTGGCGGCGGCCTTGGCGTCGTCCTGGTTCTGGGCGTCGTCCTGGTTCTGGGCAGCCGGCGGATCCTTTGCGGGCTGCTGGTCTCGGGCGGCTGGCTGGTCCTTTGCGGGCTGCTGGACTTGGGTGGACGGCTGGTCCTGGGCGTCTGCGGGCGGCGGGGTATCCGGCGACTGCTTGCGCTCGGCGGCATGGGGAGGTTCAGCGGCGTCTGCGCTGGCGGAGGGAGCTGGCGTCCCGGCGGGCTTGGATGACGCGGGGGGCTGGGACGGCGCGGGGGGCTGGGACGGCGCGGGGGGCGCGGGTGCCTGGGCGGGCTTCTGGGCAGCCGGGAACGGGCGCGCCTCGGTGGCGGGAGGCAGGGGCGCCTGAGTGGGCTTCGGGGTGGCGGGAGCCTGGGGCGTGCCCGTGGTCGATTCGCCGCGCCACTCCCAGACACCGGGGGCCTCCGGATGCGAGGTGAACGCGGCCGGGGGACGCTGTGCGTCGGCCGGGGGACGCTGTGCGTCCGCGGGGCGCGAGCCTGGTGCCTGGGTGACGGGCCGAGAACCGGGGAAGTCGCCCGCTGGGGGGATACTACTCCCCCGGGCCGCGGCGGCCCGGGCGGCAACTGGCTGGACCGCGGGGGACTGAACCGCGGCGGGCTGGACGGTGACGGGCCGGGGCGATGAGGGCTGGGCTCTCAGCGGCTGCTCGGTTGGCAGATAACCGGCCACGGACGGGCCGGACTGGGCGGCGGCCGGCCAGCCGACTCCGGCGGAAGCGGGCTCCTGCGCGCTGGCCTCGGATGCAGCCGTCTTGGGCTTGCCAGCCAGCTCACGCCAGTTGACGGCCGCACCGATGCCCAGCGCTAGCAGGGCCACGCCACTCACGCCGATCGCGATGTAGACGAGACCAAGCTTGCTCGTGACCACACCCGCGACCAGCAGTCCGACCGCGACGACAACGAGAAACGCACTGAAGCGGATCACATGCGTTCTCTCTCCCAGAGCGGTCCCCGCAGGTCCTTCTAGTAGCTACTGCCTACCGGCGCTCGCGCGAGGGCGCTCCCTCACTCGTGCGGAAGCCACCGGAGTGCTGCACTACCTCGGGTACGCCGTACTGGCCCGGGCCCTGACCGCCGTTACGCGCGCCGCTCGGCGCGAGCGCGGGTGGCATCGACGGCTGCGTCCCCGAACCCATGGTGGGGAAGGTTCCGCTGTCGGTGACACCCGCCTCCAGGTCGCGCAGCTGGCCTTCCAGGTAGGCCTTCAGCCTGCTGCGGTACTCGCGCTCGAACGCGCGCAGGTCATCGACGCGGCGCTCAAGCTCTTCGCGCGTCTGGACCAGCGAGCCCATGGCCTGACGGTGCCGCTCCTGCGCGTCGCGCTCCAGGCTCTCCGCCCGGGCCCGCGCGTCGCCGGTGATCTGCTCCGCCTGGCGCCTGGCCTTGGTGAGAACCTCGTCCGCCTCGCGGCGAGCGCGGCCCAGGGTCTCGTCGGCCTCCCGGCGGGCGTCGGCGATGGCCTGGTCGGCAGTCTGCTGCGCGAGCGAGAGCACGCGCGCGGCCGTGTCCATGTTGTCCTCGATGTGCGGCATTCCGCCCATCATGACCGGCTCGGGATGCCTGCGCTCGGGCTCGCGCTCGGGCGCCATCATCTCTTGCTTCGGGTCCGACAGCGGAGAGCTCAACGCGGGTACCGCAGACTTACCACCGCGCAGGCATTCCGCCAGCTTGGCCCGGAGCTCTTCGTTCTCCTGGATCAGCCGGTCGAGCTCGCCCTCAACCTCGTCAAGGAAGGCGTCAACCTCTTCCTCGTCGTAGCCGGGCCTGAGCCTGGTCGTACTGAACTGCTTGTTCCGCACATCCGCGGGCGTCAGCGGCATCTCGTCTCCTCGGCGCACTTGGACCGTGTTCCTCACGACGGTACCTGAATCAAAGGCGCGGCACAGCCACTTGCAGCAGGATCAGTATCACGATGAACAGAACCATGAAGCTGAGATCCAGGGCTACCATACCGAGCCGGAGGGTCGGGATGAAGCGGCGCAGGAGTTTCAGGGGCGGGTCTGTGACCGTGAAGATACCCTCGGCGATCACCAACAGTATGCCTGACGGACGCCAGTCGCGGGCGAAAACCTGCACCCAGCCAAGGATCATCCGGCCGATCAGGACCACAAGGTAGATCGTCAGCACATAAGTGAGGACTTCCCTCAGATACTGCACACATCCACCTTATCCATGGCGCCGGCTCTCCCGGCCCCGTTACTGATCAGCGTCACGTCACCACTGCTTGCTGGCTAGCTCTGGTTGAAGAAGCCGCGCTCTGCTATGCGAGCCTTGTCCTCCGCTGTCACCTCGACGTTCGCGGGGGACAGCAGGAAGACCTTGTTCGTCACACGCTCAATGCTCCCGCGCAGGCCGAAGATCAGGCCAGCCGCGAAGTCGACGAGACGTTTGGCGTCGCTATCGACCATCTCGGTCAGGTTCATGATCACCGGAGTGCCTTCGCGGAAGTGTTCCCCAATGGTACGCGCTTCATTGTAAGTGCGAGGATGCAGTGTCGTAATCCGTGCGAGATCGGTCGTCTGTGACACTTGGTCGGCGCGCCAGTCGGCGGCCTGATAGCCCACGTAGTCGTCCCGGCCAGCACGCGGTTCAGCCTCTTCGGCCTGCTCGGGCACGTCCGCCTGGTCGTCGTACTCCTCGTACTCGCCGTAGGAGTCGTACTTGTCCTGGTAGCGGTGGTCGTCCTCTACGAGGCCTAGGTAGACCGCCATCTTCCGCATGGCACTGGCCATCCTTCAGTCCTCCCAGCCTGTACCCGTTTTCGCCAGCCGTTCCGGCCTCACGCGTGGGACACTACCTGACACGGGGCCTGCGATCGCCGAGCAACGCCGTACCGATGCGCAGGTGTGTCGCGCCGGCTTCGATGGCCGCCTCAAGATCGCCGCTCATGCCGGCCGAGACCACCGTGGCGGCCGGCCTGACCGCACGCACGGCCGCGGCGCTGGCGAGCAGCCGCGCGAACGCGTCGGCGGGCGCCATGGCGAGCGGGGCGATGGCCATCACGCCGCCGAGGACCAGGCCCTCCTCGGCCGCCAGCGTCTCGGCCAAGGCGGGGACCTCACCCGCTATCGCCCCGCCGCGGGCCGGGTCGCCGTCGAGGCTCACCTCGATCAGGCACTCGATCACCCGCCCGGCCCCGCGTGCGGCCCGGCCCAGCGCACGGATCAGCCGCGGCCGGTCCACCGAGTGCACGACGCTGGCGTAGCGCACCACGCTGGCGGCCTTGTTCGTCTGCAGCTGTCCGATGAAGTGCCAGGTGAGGTCCAGGTCGGCGCACTGGGCGGCCTTCGGCGCCGCCTCAGCGTCGCGGTTCTCCCCTATGTCGGTGACGCCGAGTTCGCTCAGCAGCCGCACGTCAGAGGCCGGCCTGGTCTTCGTCACCGCGATCAGGGTCAGCTCGCTGACGTCCCTGCCGACCGCCTCACACGCCTTGGCGATGCGGCGCCGGACTTCGGCCAGCCGTAGGGCGAGCTCTTCCCGCCGACCAGGTTCGGTCACTTGAGGAAGTCAGGAACATCCAGGTCGTCGTCTTCCTCGAAGACGACGGGCCGACGGCGGGTAGTGGCCACGTCGAAGGCCTTCGCGGCCCCCTCGGCGTGCGCCGACCGGTAGGAAGAGGAGTCAGCGCCCTCCGCGGCCACGGCGACTCGGTCCGGCCAGGCCGGTTCCTGCCTTGGTAGCTCGTGGGCCGCGGCGCTGACCGGGGCGGGGGCCGGTGTCGGGGCCGGGCTGGCCTCGGCGGGCAGGCTGGCTGACGCCGCGAGCCCGTCGTCCGGTACCGGCGCGCTAAGAATAGAGTCATGGGCGGATCCGGAGGCCGAGGCGAAATCGGTGCCGGGGGCGGCGGCCGGGACGGTTCCGTTGCTGCCGGGCGCGGCCAGCGTGTGGCCGGCGCCGAACGCGTCGCTGCTGGCGTGGCCGACCTCGGCCGGGGCCGCGCCGGGATCTGGAGCGGCGTACGCGTGCCGGGGCGCCACGGCACCAGAGGACCCAGGGTCGGCGGTCCCGGTGAAGCCGGCCGCGCTGTCGGCGCCTGGCCGGGCGGAGCCGAGGCTGCCCGAGCTTGGGCTGGCGGACACCGAGCCACCGAACGCCGGGCCGCTTGATCCGTTGCTGAAGGAGGAGCCACCGGAATCGGCGCCGCTGGCTCTGCTGCCGCCCGTACCCCGGCCGGTCCGGTTCTCGTCCAGGCCGGCGGCGATGACCGTCACCCGGACCTCGTCGCCGAGGGCGTCGTCGATGACCGCGCCGAAGATGATGTTCGCGTCGACTGCGGCGGAGTTGGAGACGAGCTGAGCGGCCTCGTTGATCTCGAACAAGCCGAGATCAGAACCGCCCTGGATGGAAAGGAGCACACCGTGCGCGCCGTCGATGCTCGCCTCGAGCAGCGGGCTTGAGATCGCCATCTCGGCCGCCGCGACCGCGCGGTCGTCGCCGCGCGAGGAGCCGGTGCCCATCAGCGCCGAGCCCGCGCCGGACATGACCGACTTCACGTCGGCGAAGTCGAGGTTGATCAGCCCGGGCGTGGTGATCAGGTCGGTGATTCCCTGCACACCGGAGAGCAGCACCTGGTCCGCGGCCTTGAACGCGTCCAGGACGCTCACGTGCCGGTCCGAGATCGAAAGCAGGCGGTCGTTCGGGATGACGATCAGCGTGTCGACCTCGCTGCGCAGCTTCTCGATGCCGATTTCGGCCTGCACGATGCGGCGCTTGCCCTCGAAGCCGAACGGCCTGGTCACCACGCCGATCGTCAGCGCGCCGAGCGACCGCGCCACGCTCGCGACCACTGGCGCGCCGCCGGTGCCGGTGCCGCCACCCTCGCCGGCCGTGACGAAGACCATGTCGGCGCCCTTGAGCACCTCCTCGATCTCCTCACGGTGATCCTCGGCGGCCTTGTTACCGACATCGGGGTTAGCGCCTGCGCCCAGTCCCCTGGTGAGTTCGCGGCCGACATCGAGCTTGACGTCGGCGTCGCTCATGAGCAGCGCCTGCGCGTCAGTGTTGATCGCGATGAACTCGACGCCCTTGAGTCCCTCTTCGATCATGCGATTGACGGCGTTGACGCCGCCACCGCCGATTCCGACGACCTTGATAACCGCCAGATAGTTCTGCGGTGCTGCCACGAGGAGGTACCTTTCCGCTCGTTTTACCTGTGCCACCCCGGCGGGGGTCAATTCCCGCCGATCATGGCCCTGGGCTCGGGAAACCTCCGCCTTGTTTCGGTGACGCGGAATTCACCGCCAGGGCATGTTCCGTCACCATCAGGTTTCACCTTCAGGTTAAGATTTAGAGTTTTTACCGTCCGCACGATTGATACGGACAGTAGGGTCGGACGGCACCCGGGTCAACTAACCACGCGAGAACCGGTCAGCGTGTCGCGGATCGGCGAGTCTTGGGCATCGGGGCACATCACTTGGTCAGCACGGTTCCCTGTGCGCTCACGTCGTAGTAATTCCCGTGAGTCCGCATGAGAACGGTGAGTTCCTGTGCCTTGGCCCCCGCCCGGTCGGTGCCGCCCCAGAGCACCGTTATCCCGCCGGACAACCGCAACGTCACCTGATCCGGGCTCGGCGCGGTGACCGAATCTACCGAATGCCGCAACCGCGCGGGAAGTTCGCCGAGGACGGCGGCGGCGGCGGCCAGGTCCGGATCGCCGCGCAGCGAGGCGAGAGGGGCCACGGTGGGATAGAGCGGCAGATCCGCAGGACGGCGCGCGGCCCACCGCACCACCACGCCGTCCGCGTCCACTAGGTCGTACCCGCCGCCCGGCGCCGGCAGGGCCAGCGCCGGCGTCCGCTCCCGCACCGCGATGACCACCCGGTCCGGCCAGGACCTGGTGACCCGCGCGCCCTGCACCTGCCTGATCGTGTCGATCCGCGCCGCGACCTGGGCGGTGTTCACGCGGATCAGCGGCGTGCCCGGCTGGACGCCGGCCGCCGCGAGGACCTCGGATCTCGGCACCAGGTGCGTGCCAGTGACGATCACGGAACGGACGACAAGCAGCCGCGAGCCGAACAGGACCCAGGCCGCAGCTCCGATGATGCCCGCCACCACCAGGGCGAAGAACGCCGCGCGCCACCCGCGGCGCCGTTTCGAGGTCCGGGCCCGCGGTTGGCGCGCCGGCCGGTCGCCGGAGGGCGCGGTGCCGTCGAGGATCACGGTGCCGTCGAGGATCACGGTGCCGTCGGGGATCACGGTGCCGTCGGGGATCACGGTGCCGTCGGGGATCAGAGCACCGTCAGATACCGCATTAACACCAGAAGTCGGGCTGTCACCAGCGGCTTCATGGGGGGAGGCCTCGCCGTCCCGGAATGTCCCGCTGGGTCCGGTCACTCGCGCGGCCCCCGGAGGGTCTCGACCAGCCGGGGCCCGAGCGCGGTGATATCCCCAGCCCCCATGGTCAGCACCAGATCGCCAGGCTCGGCGATGGCGTCGATCACGGCGGCGACCCGGTCCTGGTCCGGCACGAACCGGGCGCGCCCGCCGGGGACGGCGTCCGCGACGAGCTGGCCGGTCACGCCGGGTTCCGGGTCTTCCCGGGCGGCGTAGACGTCGAGCACGATAGCCTCGTCGGCCAGCCCGAGCGCGGCGCCGAACTCGCCCGCGAAGATCCTCGTCCGGCTGAACAGGTGCGGCTGGAAAATGGCGATGACCCGGCCCTGAGTGGTGCCGACCGCAATGTCCCTGGCCGCCCGCAGGTCGGCGGCGAGCTCGGTCGGGTGGTGCGCGTAACTGTCGAGCACCCGCACCCCGCGCGCCTCGCCCTTGAGCTCCATCCGGCGCCGCGCGCCCCGGTAGCCCGCGAGGGCCGCCGCCACCCGGGGCGGCGCGAAGCCAAGCTCGACGGCCGCGGCGAAGGCGACGGTGGCGTTCAGCGCGTTGTGATGACCCGGGACGTCCACCGTCATCTGGGAGAGAATTTCACCGAACGGACCTCGGTCAGCCGCTACCGTGAAGCTGATCGCCATTCCCCGGGACCTGACGTCCATGAGCCGGTAGTCGGCATGCGGTGACTCGCCGTACCGGCGGACGCGCACGGGATCCAGGCGTGCCGCTATGGCCTCCGCGCCCGGGTCATCCGCGCAGGTCAGCACCATGCCGGTGACCCGCTGGGCGAACGTGGTGAACGCGGCCTCGATGTCCGCCAGGCTCGCGTAGTTGTCTAGGTGGTCGGCCTCGACGTTGGTGATGATCGCGACGTCGGGCGACAGCAGCAGGAACGATCCGTCGCTCTCGTCCGCCTCGGCGATGAAGTCCATGCCGGCGCCGTCCTCGGCGCCGAGCCCGGTTTCGGTGAGGATCCCGCCGATGACGTAGCCGGGATCGGCGCCGCACTCGCGGAGCACCGTGGTGAGCATGGAGGTCGTAGTGGTCTTACCGTGCGTCCCGGCCACCGCGATCACCCGCCGTCCGGCCATGACCGAGGCCAGTGCCGCCGCCCGGTGCAGCACCCGCATCCCGCGCCGGGTGGCCTCGGTCAGTTCCGGGTTGTCCGCGCGGATGGCACTCGACACCACCAGCGTGTCACCGGGGCCGAGGCCGCCGAGGTGGCCTGACGCGTGCCCCACGTGCACGCTGGCGCCCAGCGCCAGCAGCTCATCGAGCAGTGCCGAACCCCTGGCGTCGCTGCCGGACACGGGGATGCCCCGGGCCAGCATGATCCGCGCGATGCCCGACATGCCCGCCCCGCCGATGCCGGTGAAGTGCACCCGTCCGAGCCGGACGGCGGGGACCGGCTCAGCCGGCGTTATCAGGCTCTTGAGCATCTGGGGTCCCACCGCTGCCCTTCATATCCACGATCTCGATGACCGCCTCGGCCAGCCAACGGTCCGCATCGCCGCGCCCGAGCGACGCGGCCGCCTCCGACATGTCCGCTACCTGGTCGATGTTGATCAGCACGGGCAGCAGGGTGTCGCGGATCCACCCGGGGGTCAACTCGTCGTCGGCCACCAGCATGCCGCCGCCCCGCTGCACGATGGGCAGCGCGTTCAGCCGCTGCTCGCCGTTCCCGATCGGGAGCGGCACGTAGGCGGCCGGCAGGCCGACGGCGGTGAGCTCGGCGCAGGTCATCGCGCCCGCCCGGCATAGCGCGAAGTCCGCCGCCGCGTAGGCGAGATCCATCCGGTCGATGTAGGGCGTGGCCACGTAGGGCACGCCGGAGGACGTAGCGGGGGCCTCGTGGCCGTTCCGCGGCCCGATGATGTGCAGCACCTGGACGCCCGCATCGCGGAGCCACTCGGCGGCCCCGAACACCGCGGCGTTCAGTGAACGCGCACCCTGCGACCCGCCGGTCACCAGCAGCACGGGCAGGTCGGGACGGAGGCCGAAGTGCGTGCGCGCCTTGTCGCCGAGCCCCAGCCGGTCAAGCTCGGCGATCTCGCGCCTGATCGGGATGCCGATGTACTTGCCGTTCCTGAGCTGGGCATCCGGATGACCGGTGAAGACGTGCTTGGTGAACCTGGCACCGATCCGGTTGGCCAGCCCTGGCTTGGGGTTCGCCTCGTGCACGACGATCGGGATCTTGCGCCGTCTGGCCGCGAGGTATGCCGGCGTCGCGACGTATCCGCCGAACCCGACGAGCACCTGGGCCCTGGTCCGGTCGATCGCGGCGGCGGCGGCGTTGACGGCGCCGGCCAGCCGACCGGGCACCGTGAGCAGCTTGGGCGTCACGGATCTGGGCATCGGGACCGCGGGGATGAGCTCCAGCGGGTACCCGCGCAGCGGGATCAGCCGGGTCTCCAGGCCGCGTTCCGTGCCCAGGCAGGTCACTTCGGCGCCGGGGTCGATACGACGCAGGGCGTCCGCCAGCGCCAGAGCTGGTTCGATGTGACCGGCGGACCCGCCGCCGGCAAGCAGTACCCTCATGCCTCGTCCCTGAACTGCTGCCGCTTTATCGTCGGCGCTTTGCTAGACCGAGCCAGCTTAGAACGCGCAGCGGCCAGCCGGGGCCACGTGCGGCCAAAGCCTCGCGGGCGCCGGGTTCAAGCCGGGCGAACGACATCAGCATGCCGAGCGCGACCAAGGTCACCAGCAAGGATGACAGTCCGGCGGAGACGAGCGGCAGCGGCACCCCGGTGATGGGCAGGACGCCGATCACCGCGCCGATGTTCACCACGGCCTGCACGACGATCCACGCCGTGATGGCGGTCGCGGCCAGGCGGCAGAACAGGTCGGGCACGCGCCTGGCGATCCTGAGCCCGGCGAAGGCCAGCCCGCCGTAGAGCATGGTCACGCACAGCGTGCCGACGAGCCCGAGTTCCTCGCCGATGATGGCGAAGATGAAGTCGCTCGTGGATTCCGGAACCCAGCCCCATTTCTCCCGGCTGGCGCCGAGGCCCACGCCGAAGATGCCACCGCTGCCGATGGCGTACTTGCCCTGGATGTTCTGCATGTTGGCGCCGGTGGCACCGCCCTGCGGGTTGAGGTAGCCGATCATGCGATCGAAACGGTATTTCGCCGAGACGATCATGAGCACCATCGCCAGGGTCATCAGGACCAGGATGCCGCCGAACACGCGCCCAGGCGTGCCGATGACCCAGAGCAGGGCGAGGAAGATTATCAGCAGGATGAACGTGGTACCCAGGTCATCGCCCGTCATCACGAGCAGGCACAGGACGCCGGTACCCGGCATCAGCGGCACCAGCATGCGCCGCCAGTCGGCCAGCTGACCCAGCTTCTCCTTGCGGGCCAGCAGGTCGGCGCCCCATACCGCCAGGGCGAGCTTGGCTATCTCCGATGGCTGGACCTGCTGCCCGCCGAGGGAGATCCACCGCGCCGCGCCGTTCTGCGAGACGCCGACGCCGTGGATGAGCGTGAGGCAGAGCCCGACCACGGAGACCGCGAGCAGCGGGTAGGCGAAAGCCCGGAACAGCCGCGGCGACGAGCGCGCCGCCACCCACATCAGCGGCAGGCCGATGGCGGCGCCGAGGAGTTGCTTCTTGAAGTCGGAGTACGGCGAAAGCCCCGCGGCCAGGTCGGCCACCGACGCCGTGGACTGCACCATGACCAGGCCGAGCCCGAGCAGCAGCGTGGTGATGCCCAGGACGAGGTAATAGGACGTCAGCGGCCGGTCGAGCAGCGCGCGCCACACGCCGATCCGGTCCCGAACGCCGCCCAAGCCCGGCAGGCGCGGCGCGTCCTGGCCCGGCAGGTCCAGGTCCGCGAGATCATGACCGTCCCCTGAAGCCCCGAATCCCGCAGCGCGCCCGGACGGCCGTTCGCCGAAGCTCAAACCCGGTGCCGTCATTCGCGGGTCCCCTGGATTTCCGCGAGCTTCCATGCCCACCGGGGGTTGTCATGGTGATGCATGGTCCAAGTCTGTTCGCCCGCCAGCGGCAGGACCGGGACATCCGGCGCGTGTCGCCCAGATTTCGGCCCGTGCCCCCGTCGGGTGCCAGTCACCGGTCCAGACGCGGCCCGCCCCCATCCATATGGATGTGGCAACCTGCCCGATAGGGCGCGCGGCAAAATAACTCGCCTGTTCCGGGTTTCCGGCATATTAGTGTGGTATGGGCGCTATGGAGGTTACCCGGGAGATGCTGGCGGCGAAGTTCGGGTCGATCTTCCCGCATCTGGATGAGCGGCAGCGGCGGCTGCTGATGGGGGCCGGGGCCCGCGCGCTGGGCCATGGCGGGATCCGGCTGGTCGCCCTGGCGGCGGGGGTGCGCGAGGGCACGGTGTCGCTGGGCGTCTCGGAGCTGGAGTCCGGGGCGGAGCCGCTGGGCCGGGCGCGCCGGGCGGGCGGGGGCCGCAAGCGGGCCGCTGAGGTGGATCCGGGGCTGGTCCCGGCGCTGCTGGCCCTGGTCGGGCCGGAGGAGCGGGGGGACCCGATGTCGCCGCTGCGGTGGACGGTCAGGTCGACCCGCACGCTGGCTGCCGAGCTGACCCGCCAGGACCACCAGGTGTCCGCGGACACCGTCCGGGACCTGCTCCGCGAGCAGGGGTTCAGCCTGCAGGGCAACGCCAAGACCATCGAGGGAAAGCAGCACCCGGACCGGGATGCCCAGTTCCGGTACTTATGCCGACTGCGGGATTATGCCGACCTTGGGCCTGGGCGGTGATGTTCCTGCTGTTCAGGCATCGTGTGGCGCGGCCGCCAGGTCGGCATAATCGGGCTGGCTGATCTGGGGGCTCGTGCCCGGGGCTTGCTTGATCGAGACTCCTTTCCAAGATCGGACGATCCGGAGAGGAGATCAATTGTGAGCAGATCATCAATGCCGCGGGTGGAAGGCCCGCTGCAGGGCTACGCTCGCGGTTTTAGCCGGAAGCTGCTGGAGCAGGGTTACACCCGCGCCTCGGCCGCGCGGCATCTGCGCGTGATGGCGCAGCTGAGTTCGTGGCTGGCTGCCCGGGGGCTGGGCGCGGAGGCGATGACGTGGCCTCGGGCCAGGGAGTTCGTGTCCGAGCGGCGCGCGGCCGGCTGCCGTGCCCGGCTGTCGCTGGGCCCGCTTCTCGATCATCTGCACGGCATCGGGGCGGCTCCGCTCCTGTCGGCGCCGACGGTGGCGGCGACCCCGGTGGAGCGGCTGCTGGCCGCCTATGGCGCCTATCTGGCGGGGGAACGAGCGCTTGCTGACCCCAGCATCTCGTCCTATCTGGGGGTGGCCCGGCGGTTCCTGACCTGGCGGCACAGGGATTGCGGGGGTGAGCTGAACCTGGCGCAGCTGACCGCCGGGGAGGTGACGGCGTTCGTGGCCGGGGAGCACCAGCGGGGCAGCGTGGCATCGGCCAGGCGTGTGGTGACCGGGCTGCGGTCGCTGCTGCGCTATCTGCACGTGGAGGGGCACATCGCGGGCCAGCTGGCGCCTGCGGTGCTGTCGGTACCCGGCTGGGGCGCCAGCACCCCGCCGCGGGGCCTGGCGGCTGGTGAGGTGGCGCGGCTGCTGTCGGGCTTCGACAGGCGGACCGCGCTGGGACGCCGTGATTACGCCCTGGTGACCGTGATGGCACGGCTGGGCATGCGGGCCGGGGAAGTCGCCGCACTCCAGCTCGGCGACGTGGACTGGCGCGCCGGTGAGCTCACCGTCCCGGGCAAGGGAGACCGGCGGGAGCGGCTGCCGATCCCCGTGGATGTCGGCCAGGCTCTGGCCGGCTACTGCCATCGGGGCAGGCCCCGCGGCAGCAGCCGGGCGCTGTTCCTGCGGGCACGGGCCCCGCACGCCGGGATGTCCGCCGACGCGGTCACGGCCACGGTCCGCCGCGTGGCCGCCCGGGCCGGGATGCCCGGCATCGGCGCTCACCGGCTGCGGCACTCCGCGGCGACCCAGATGCTGCAGGCCGGCGGCTCGTTGTTCGAGGTCGGCGCGGTGTTGCGGCAGCGGCGCCGGGCGGTCACAGCGCTGTATGCCAGGCCAAGCCCGGCGGCATTGCGTCTTGCCGCCCGGCGCTGGCCCGGGGGTGCGGCATGAGCCGCCTGCGTCAGGCCGCGGCGGACTACATCGCTATCCGCCGCGCGCTCGGGTTCAAGCTGGAACGTCATCCCCGGCTGCTCGCCCAGTTCGCCGCCTACCTGGAGGAGGCGGGGGTGGCCACGGTCACGACCGAGCTCGCGCTGGCCTGGGCGACATCGCCGGCCGGCACCAGCCCGGACTGGCACCGGGCCCGGCTGGCGGTGGCCCGCGGCTTCGCCGCCTACCTGACGGCCCTAGATCCGCGAACCCAGGTACCCCCGGCCGGGCTGCTTCCCCGCTGCGCTGAGCGTGCCACTCCCTACCTGCTCAGCGAGGATGCGCTCGCCAGCCTCATGACGGCCGCCGGGACGCTCACGCCCCCGCTGCGGGCCGCCACCTACACCACCCTCCCCGGGCTGCTGGCATCCGCCGGCCTGCGCGTGGGCGAGGCGATCCGGCTCGGCCGCGGTGATGTCGACGTCGCCGCCGGGCTTCTGCTCGTCCGCAACTCCAAATGGGACAAATCCCGCGAGCTTCCGCTGCACGACAGCACCGCCAGCGCCCTGGCCGCCTACGCCAGCACCCGTGACCGGCTCTGCCCGGCGCCCCGGCACCCGGGCGTCTTCTTCGTGTCTACCAGGGGCACCCGCCTCGTCTACTCCGACATCCGCAGGACCCTGCTCAGCCTGGCGCGGCGCGCCGACGTCCCGGCAGGCCCGCCAGGCAGCCGGCTCCGCCCGCACGCGCTGCGCCACTCCTTCGCCGTCGCCACCCTGCCCGACTGGTACCAGGCCGGCGACGACGTGGACGCCCGGCTGCCGGCCCTGTCGGCCTACATGGGCCACGCCAGCCCGTCCTCGACCTACTGGTACCTGTCGGCCGCCCCCGAGCTGCTAGCCGTGGCAGCCGGCCGGCTCGGCCAGGCCCTCGGGGAGCTGCCGTGACCGCGCTCGCCCCCACCCTGCAGGCATTCTTCACCGAACGGCTCATCGCCCAGCGCCAGGCCAGCCCGCACACGGTCGCCGCCTACCGCGACGGACTGCGGCTGCTGATCGCCTTCGCCAGCGCCCGCTGCGGCAAGCAGCCTCACCAGCTGGACTTCGAAGATCTCGGCGCGCCCTGCATCGGCGCGTTCCTGGAGCACATCCAGCGGCAGCGGGGGGCCAGCGCGCGGACCCGCAACGCCCGGCTGACCGCCATCCGCGCCCTGTTCCGCTTCGCCGCGCTGCGTCACCCCGAGCACGCCGAGCTCATCGCCCGGGTGCTGGCCATCCCGGCCAAGCGGTTCGACCGCGCGCTGGTCTCCTTCCTCACCCTTGAAGAGATCGAGGCGCTGCTCGCCAGCCCCGACCGCTCGACCTGGACAGGACGGCGCGACCACGCCCTGCTGCTGACCGCGGTCTGCACCGGCCTGCGCGTCAGCGAGCTCACCGCGCTCACCTGCCAGGACGTCCACCTCCGCGCCGGCCCGCACCTGCGCTGCCACGGCAAGGGCAGGAAGGAGCGGGTCACCCCGCTGACCCCGCAGGCCGTCTCGGTACTCCGCGCCTGGATGACCGAACGGGCCGCCCGGCCGGCCGGCCCGCTGTTCCCCACCCGGCGCGGAACCCGGCTCAGCCGCGACGCCGTGCAACACCGCCTCGACAAGTACGCCGGCCTGGCTGCGCAGCGCTGCCCGTCCCTGCGGCACAAACGTCTAACCCCCCACGTGCTACGGCACAGCTGCGCCATGCAGCTACGCGAAGCAGGGACGGACCTGTCCGTGATCGCGCTGTGGCTCGGTCACCAGCAGCTCGGCACCGCCCAGATTTACCTGCACGCCGACCTCGCCATCAAGCAGCGTGCCCTCGCCCGCACCACGCCTCCGCGCGTCACGCCCGGCCGCTACCGTCCCCCCGACCCCCTGCTCGCCTTCCTCGAGCGCATCTAAGGCGCCCAGATTATGCCGACCTGGCGGCCGCGCCACACGATGCCTGAACAGCAGGAACATCACCGCCCAGGCCCAAGGTCGGCATAATCCCGCAGTCGGCATAAGTACCGCTATGCCGACGTCTTATCCGGGGTCGCGATCAGGCGTCCGCAACGGAAGGTGACAGTGCCGTTTTGTCCGGTTCTCGGCTCGTCGCAGACGGGTTATCTGGGGCGCGTCCGCGATGGGTGTGACGTCCGCTCTCTATGGGCGATGACTCAGCGTCTTTCCCTGCCTGGCCATGAGCGGACATGTACTCGCCCCTGATGCTGCGCCCCCGCATGCTTCTTCGTCGCTGCTTCTTTGACAGACGCGTCCGCCACAGACTGAGCTGGGAAGACGGCAGAAACCTGGTCGCAGGCCCCAGATAAGAATTCGGCATAGCGGTACATCAACGAGCAGGCCCGGGCGCACCAGGGCCCCGGCGACCCGGTGATCAGCGTGGACACCAAGAAGAAGGAGCAGGTCGGGGAGTATGGGAACGGCGGCCGCCAGTGGCGGCCCAAGGGGGACCCGGCCAGGGTCCGCGACCATGACTTCCCCGGCCCGGATAAGGCGATCCCGTACGGGATCTATGACCTGGCCGCGAACACCGGGTGGGTGAGCGTCGGCACCGGCCATGACACCGCCGCGTTCGCCGTGGAGTCCATCCGCCGCTGGTGGAGCGCCCGGGGCAGCGCCGATCACCCCGGTGCGCGGCGGCTGCTGATCACCGCGGATGCGGGCGGCTCCAACGGCTACCGGACCCGTGCCTGGAAGGCCGGGCTGGCCGCGCTGGCCGCCGAGACGGGGCTGGAGATCACCTGCTGCCATTTCCCGCCTGGCACCTCCAAGTGGAACAAGATCGAGGTGCGCCACGAGGCGCCGCTGTTAACCGGGCGGGGGTGGAAGACCCCCGCCGCTGGCCTGTCGCAGCAGGCCGGTGAAGCTGAGGGCAGCCGATCC